>Ga0115557_1001176_pt1 | contig 17963 bp, 13 predicted proteins | sample COGITO_mtgs_1104_FD_87280 | JGI IMG/M metagenome (GOLD analysis project Ga0115557, IMG submission 87280) | Pelagic marine microbial communities from North Sea - COGITO_mtgs_110421 | ecosystem: Environmental > Aquatic > Marine > Epipelagic | place: Germany:Helgoland, sampling site Kabeltonne...
GCCACACATTCCCCCGAGCAAGAACATCTTCACAAAGACATCAAAACAAATGTTACCGCAATAGTATCCCTGCCCTTTGGCGTATTTTGTTGTCACGTTAGCAAACATTATCGCATAATCTTACGTTGGTAGTCGCGTCATGTGTTACTCTTCGATTTATTTTCGCGTTCGTTGTTTGTGATGTTTTTTGTTCCATTTCCATTGTAAAACTCGTCAGAAAAACAACGAGATAAGATGTCGGGGGAAACGACGACGACGACGACGTCGGTTACCGTAAAATGCTTCCCGGGGAAGTTGCAGTTGAATGATTTAGAAATGTTAGGCGGCGTTTTCTCGACTTCAGACGAGTTTAACGGAGAGGAAGACGGAACGCAGCCGTATTTATTATACGAGCACATCGGGTTGCCAAAGTCAAAAATGGTCGCGTTTTCTCACACGTGGACGCCTGAGCAAGAGAGAGGGAAGGGAATAGCTAAAGCAATCACGCGTGCGGCGCTAGAGTGGGCGAAAGTGAAAGGCTACACAGTGTTACCGACGTGTTCTTATGTCAAGAAGTTCGCCGAGGATAATAAGGACGAGGACTATGTGAAAGGCGTCGTCAGCGACTTGAAAGGAAGTCGAGTCATTAGCAACAACGTCAAAATGTAACACGTGTGTATAAACGATGTGAGGTAGTAGTAGAAGTAATAGTAGTAGTAGTAGTAGTAGTGATACATACCAGTAAGGAATTCGTTTACTATTATCATTATTGTACGCGACACGAGTGCTCCTCGGGCGTGAGAAGCTTGCTCAGATTTTTATCTGCGCGACGGTAAAACGCGTTGTTTGCTCTTTCTCCTTCGTCTTCGTCTTCGTCGTCGCGCGACGCAATGCTCTGATTCAGCGGCGTGTGCGACGCGAACGAAATCTGGCGTATTGGACTCTCGTCCTTCGTCGCATTCGACTGGTCTGAAATGTTGTTATTAATGCTGTTTTGATCTTCCACGTTGTTACTAATGCTGCCGTTCGCGAGTGCGCCGCCCCGCGGTTGTTGTTTCATCGCTCGTCTTCTTTGATGTTGTTGATGCCGCTCCTGCTCTGGACTGAACATGCCTCGATTTCTTCTTTCGCGAGCGATTTCAGCGAGCAAACGATCTCTGCTCAACGTCAACTCCCGTTCGGTCGTTTCGTACACGTCTTTTTGGTGCTTCTTTTCGTTTTCAACTTTTTGTAGTTTCAAAGTCACGTCGCTCAATTTTTTGTTCATCTCGTATTCTCGCTCCTGCATAAACGCAGATTCTCGGAGCAAAGCGTTCTGAACGACCGCTTTCTGCGCTCGCACGTCGTCCAACTCTCGCGTTAACGAATCGATTGAAACCGATAACATCGCGGCTTGGTCTTCCATCTCCATAGCGCGCATGTTTGCCTCGTCAAACGCTTCTTCCAAATCCTTCGTTCCGTTGAGTTTCTTCGTGAGCCTTTGTATTTCAAGTTCCTTTTCTTTTAGCTGCGTTTCTAATCGGTCGGACAGCTGCGTTTGAGCGGATAACAACTCGTCTTTAGCGCGCAAGGCGAGTTCCATAGCTTTAAACGTATCCAACACTCTGTCGTTTGTGGTTTGGGAGTCACCGGCGCCGTTTTTAGTAGCGCTCGTCCCGTAATACGAGGAAGAAACTGTCGACGAAGCTTCAAAATCGGCTTCTTCATCGTCGCAGTACTCAATGTGACGACGCGTCGCAGAAGGTGGCGTCTTTATACCTCGATTGGTATTCATGTGAATATTTCTGTCGTCGTCGTCTTCGTGATGGTGTTGGTTATCGCGAGCAACGACGTTCGCGTTGCCTAAGACTATCTTACCTATCCCGCCTTTTCCGGACGAGGAGTTCTTGAGCGCACTTAGCGTGGTATTACTAATACCACCGCCACGTTTCTGCCGACACTCTGGCGTCGGTAACAGGTTCAAAAGTGCGTTCATTTTCGCGCACCATTCTTCCTCTCCTCTTTCTTTGAATAAATAACTTTTCTTCTTCTTCTTCTGTTGTTGTTGTGGGTTGTTATTCCTTTTCAAGAACAAATCTTTTCCGTTTTGGAGTTGCACGCGTATTATTATTGCGTCCTCCTCCCCTTTCTCTCCTCCTTTCCTCGATGAAAATTTCTCCAACGCGTCGAAACTCACGATTGACGTCGGTTTCGACGACGAGAGAGACGAAGAAGAGGAGTAAAAAGAAAGCGTTCGTATTTTCTCGTCAACAGAAACGTATCTCTCGTTCCATCTGTTCAACAGCTCGCCTTTTTTAAAGAACCAACCCGAGAGTTCTCTGTTCTCACATAAAGGGTTGTTGGATCTCTCTTCATCCTCATCTTCTTTGTATTCTTTCACCTCCGAAGCGTTCATTTTCTTCGTTATCTGCTGCTGCTGCTGCTCGTTTTCCTTGTTTTGCGCTTTCAACATTTATGCTCCCCCCCTTTTTTTTGTGTAACGAACAACGCGTGTTTTACTAAATTTCTTCCGTTCGTTTGTTGTCGCTTGATAGATAAATAAGAGACGAGCTTCAAGCCCAAGCACAACAACAACAAGAACAACGACTGAGGATGCTGGTTGTGTTATTGTTTGTTTAAAACTAAAAACGAATAATCGATGATGCAATTTGCGCGTCGCGGGGGCGCGCAAAACGTGTTTTTAAAATAAAGGGGGGAAGACGCTTTCTTTGTTTTTCAAGCGAAACCGATTCTGTGATTTTTTCGCGTCAAACAAAAAAAAGACAGAGCTCTCAAAAAAAAAGGGTCAGTCAACACAGCAAACTTAAATCCATCCTTTTGAGAGAAGGCAAAAACATCGTCATAAAAAAAAGAGAGTGAGAGAGAGATGCCGTACGAGCCAAAGAATGTATTAATCACCGGCGGGGCTGGCTTTATCGCCTCCCACGTGGCCATCCTCTTCGCGAAGAAGTACCCGCACTGCAAGGTGAGCAAAGAAGCGATCTTCTTCTTCTTCTTTGTCGTCGTCGTCGTCGTTGACGTCGTTGTCGTCTGCGCTGTGTTTATAATTTTTTTCTGTGGACGGCAACGCTCCTCGGTCGTCTCCTTTGCGTCGTTTTGAGGCAAACAGAGGATCGATAAGATTTTTCACCGCGATGATGATGTGTGTGTTTCTTTTTCTCTCTTTCTTTCTTTCTCTCTTTCTTTCTTTGGATGGAATACAACTGACAACTTATTAAACTTTACTTCTTCTTCTTCTTCTTCTTCTTGTTCGTTCATCAGGTCATCGTTCTCGATAAGCTCGATTATTGCGCCAACGTGAAACACTTGAGCGAACTTTCGCACTTGTTAAATTTTAAGTTTATCATGGGCGATATTCAATCGGCAGATTTAGTCTCGTACATCCTACGAAACGAAAATATCGATACCATCATGCACTTCGCGGCGCAAACGCACGTGGATAACTCGTTCGGGAACTCCTTTGCGTTCACGGAAAACAACATTTTGGGCACGCACGTTTTATTAGAGTCGTGCAAAACGCTCGGTACCATCAAGAGGTTCTTACACGTCTCCACGGACGAAGTGTACGGGGAAAGCTCGTACGAGTTGAACGCCTCGAACACCGAGCACGCGAGTTTACTAGAACCGACGAATCCGTATTCAGCGACGAAGGCGGGCGCAGAAATGCTTGTCATGGCGTACGGACGCTCTTACGACTTGCCGTATCTCATCACGAGAGGAAACAACGTGTACGGGCCACACCAGTTTCCGGAAAAAGCGATTCCGAAATTTATCATGTTAGCAAAAAGAGGTTTACAAATTCCTTTGCACGGGGACGGGATGGCGACGAGGTCTTACATGCACGTCGCGGATGCCGCGAGCGCGTTTGATAGCATCTTGCACCACGGCGAAGATCGAGGTGTGTATAACATTGGCGCGCAAGAAGAACGAACGGTGCGCTCCGTCGCCGAAGATATTTGCAGTGAATTGAAGTTGAACGCGGACGATATCGTCACGTACGTGAAAGACCGCCAATTTAACGACCGCAGATACTTTATCGATTGCTCGAAGCTCCTCGCTTTGGGATGGAAGCAAGAAAAATCGTGGGAGGACGGTTTGAGAGAAACCATCGCTTGGTACGAGAAGAATGGCGAAAACGATTATTGGGGCAATCTTTCGGCCGCGTTAGTCGCGCACCCTACGGGTGGGCACGTCACGGCGTCGCCGAATGTTTTCGAGGAAATCGCGGGAAGTACGGCCGAGGGAAAAGCCGACGACGCGGCGGAAGCTAACAGACCGGTGTTTTTAATCTACGGTCGAACCGGATGGATCGGCGGTATGCTCGGTCGCCTCTTGGAAGAGCAAGGACATAAGTACTACTACGGCGCGGCGAGATTATACGATAGAAAAGCCGTGGAAGATGACATCGCGCGATGCAAACCTACCCATATTCTGAACGCTGCCGGTATCACTGGTAGACCGAACGTCGATTGGTGCGAATCGCACAAGAAAGAAACGGTTCAAACGAACGTTACCGGTATTTTGACCTTGGTCGATCTCGCGGATAAGAACGGCATCCACGTCACCAACTTCGCCACCGGTTGCATTTATTCCTACGACGAAAAACATCCAATTGGAGGTCCGGGATTTACCGAGGATGATGCGCCAAACTTTGGCGGTTCCTTCTATTCGCACACGAAAGGGATGGTGGAAGACTTGCTCAAAAACTACGACAACCTCTTACAGTTGCGGTTGAGAATGCCCATCGATCACCGATTGGATAATCCGAGAAACTTCATCTTTAAAATTGCGAACTACGACTGCGTCGTCGACGTGCCGAACTCGATGACGGTTTTGGATGAACTCGTTCCGTACGCCATCGATGGCGCGTTGCGAAAGCTTACCGGGATTTACAACTTTACCAACCCAGGAGCAATCTCGCACAACGAAGTTTTGCAACTGTATAAAGATTACTGTTCGCCGAATTACACGTGGAAAAACTTTTCATTAGAAGAGCAAGATAAAATCTTAGCCGCTCCGAGAAGTAACAACGAGTTGTGCGATAAGAAGATTAAATCCGCGTGGCCGCAAATTCTTAACATCAAAGACAGTTTGATTAAATATGTCTTTGAGCCGAACAAACAGAGTGGCGGTAAAGTGAGAGGCGGCGCTAAAGGAGAATGTTAAAGAGCAGCCGCGTGCGTTGTTCTTCTCTGAGAGTTCATCTTGTTATTAGTTTTGTTAATCCCGCGTTGAAATAAATAAATAATTCTTTTTACTCACACATCACTTAAGTGTTGCGCGCACGAGTATCGTGAATCACAAAATACTCCACGCGCGGAGAGGAACGCATGGAAATGGCTACCACCGTAAGTACTGTAACTACTGCTATTCCCACCACCTCCACGCCAACGATGCACGCCGCCGAGGAGGGCGAAGAAAACGAGGAAGAAGCACTACCGCCGACTCGAAGAAAAAAGTCAATTCATTACATCATGCAGTCGAGGGATAAAGACAACGAATACTTGAAGGAGTTCATACACAGCGATTTATGCGTTGAGTTTCAAGAGAAAGCAGAGTGGAGGTCTTGGGCGTGGAGCAAAAAAACGTCGCAGCTTAAAAAAGAAATCGTTGAGAGTTACGCGGTAGCAAAGAACGTTGATGTTGTTCTGGCAGCCATGCAACGAGCTGGAAGGGAACGGAGTGAAAAAGTTGTCTTCTTCGACATGGCGAGTGGGAAAGGATTTACGTCCATCGTTTTGGCAAAAAAGTTTCCAAGTTCGACGGTACACATGCTTGATAACAATAAAAACATGAACCTCTCTCATTTAGACGCGGTGCCGACCGTACAGTTCAAAAATATTGATCTGTTTTCTGAAGAAGCCGAGAGTTTGATTATGGACGCTCTCATCGAGCACGACGGCTTTGGCGTTATGGTTGGAATGCATTTGTGCGGTAATCTCAGCCGGCGTGCGATTGAAATGTGGACAAACATAATGACAAAAGGTGAAAAGTTGCGCGCAAACTCCTTCAACCTGGGATTGGTTCTTTCTCCGTGCTGTTTGCCTCACAAAGTTAGAGTTCCGAAGAGGAAATATAACGATTTCGGGTACTGGATTCAATCGACGCAAAGACAATTCGGAATTGATGGATACGATTTATGGGCGACTTCGTTGTATAATCTCGTTTGCTCTCACGTGGGACATACCATGCGCTCAACGCAGAAAAGATTTTTCCGGGATGAGAACTTGTTATCGCCCACGAATTGGTTTATTTTAGTGACTCCAATGGAAGCGAAACGCGACGACATCTGTCAACCGTGCGAGTGATATATGCTTGACGAATGTATTTGTAGCTTGTGCAGCAGCAGTAATAATAGTAATAATAATAATAGTAATAGTAATAGTAGCTCAGTTTAGTTTTGCAGTTCTAGAAGTGATAGAGCAACTTAGCAAAGCACTTTTCAAGAGAGATATCTTTCTTTGTTAACTAGTCGCGTCGTGGCTACCCGGATTGTCAACACGACAACAGCTATTGCGTAATACGAAAATAGGCACCACCAAAGAGCATAATAACGCGCTTCTGGATTTAGATATTTGTTGATCGCAAACACGGCGGCCATAAAGGTACTCGTTCCGATGGCTGTCAATCCCGCTAAAAACGAAAGTTGTTTCATCGCAACCATAACTCCGTATAAAGATTTTGACACTATATTTGCTACCGTTGCTGCAAACACTGGAAGCACTACACTTCGCGCGCAAGCGATGACGGAACTGTCTGTTGTGAAACCAGAAGCGCCAAAGTAAAGCAACCAGAAGCATATCGACGCCGAAACGATACCAACCATGTATCCCATCGCTTGAACGATAAGTGCCATTTTTCGAGCGTTTCTACCATCATTTTTCGGCGTAAACGCAATATATTTAGGTAACATTGTTTGTCCAACCTGTACTAGTGGATCTCCGCATAATGCGCAGACTGTGAAAATGTTTCCAGCTATTCTGTGCGCGGCAGAAGCGACGTTTCCGATTGCATTCGCCTGTAAAATAAGAACCACGTATAATGACAAGATGGAGAAACTCAGAAACGTTATGGGAGCAAAAAACTTCATCACAGGTGCACACATTTCCTTCGTTGGGATAATTGACATCGGCGGAGATATCATCTGCGTAGATGGAGCAGGAGGTGGAATGTGAAACAACTTCCGTCTTCTCAGAACTGTGAAAATACAAATGGCGCCAACATATAGCGATGCCGACGTTGCCCACGCTGCTCCGGTTGCACCTTGCTTTAACGTCACAACGGCAACATAATCTAAAATAACATTCGTGATTGCTGCTAACGAAACGCACATGAGCGGTGTTATCGTATCCTCGCGTGCGACGAGAGAAGCGTATCCAGCACCCGTTAAAAATGCCGCCGGCATTGCTAATCCTCGTATTTGAACGTATTTTCTTGCGACTTCCCTCAAAGGTCCAATCTTTTCTACGCCAAGCGATGAAAGCAATGCGTCCGGAAAACATACGAGTAACGCAGCGAGTGTTATCGCGAGCGTGAACGATATAAACATTGCCCCGTACACTTTTCTTTCCATGTCGCGTTTCGGCTCTCTCACTGCCAAACCGTTCGAGACGATAGACGTGACGCCAGCGGTAACGAACATGAACAAGTTCACCGGGTAATCCGTCAAAGGAGTGGCAACACCTAACGCAGCTAAAGAAACAACGGCGTCTGATGCGTATCTACCTACGAAAGCAGTATCTGTCATCGTCAATAAAGGTGAAATAACGTTCGACGCCATAAGTGGGAGGACGAAAAGTATTATGCCTTTGATTTTATCTCGAACGACGAGTGGCGCCGTCGACGGATCCTCTTCTTCTGCACGTATTGCTTCTCCTCCGGCAGCATCATCGCCGTTACCCGACGCGTACGACGCCGCCGAAAAAGTTGTCCCGTGCGCTCTTACTCCGCTACTTTGTCGTTGTCGTCTTCGTCTTCGTCGTTGTCGTTGTCCTTGTTTCTCTCTGTTGTTGTTCGTTACACCAAACCAATGGGAAAAAACTCTTCTGTCGCCGTCACCACCGTTTCCTTTTCCTTCTTCTTCTTCTTCTTCTTTCCACCTCGAGATGGCGGATGGTGCATTTAAAGATCCGCGGCGAATGCTTCTTCTCTTAGACTGCGCAGTCAAGAAGGACGACGATGTTGACGATGAACGCGCCGCCAAAAGATTTCTGTTATCCATCTTCTTGATGTGTGTTGTTATTCTCTCTCTATTTTTTGTGAAGGAAGTGCGCGACGAGAAAGCGACTTCAAAAGCTGTGAAGAAACAAACAGTTAAGGGCGGGTTGATATACATTTTTACATACAAAGTTCTTTATTACACGCTGTTTTGTTACTGTTTTATGTTTAATCGTTTAAACTCTCGCGGCGCTTTTCCATCTCGAATTCACCGCGTATACCTTCGAGTGTTCCACGACGCCCGCGTCGCCATTTTCAACAACCTCAGCATCGAGACATAAAAGTGGCTCAGTTTTAGAGTCATCACACAACTCACGATACATGTCCTCTTCGTCGTCGTCGTCCGCGAAAATTCGAGTAACTGCGACATAAATGGAAAATAACACCAACGAAATCAAGGATACGGAGATAAAGCACGTCAACGCGCGCTCGCGTCGCATTTTGCGTTCCCGGTAACGTCTGTATTGCACCGTCGTCGGCGGCGGCTTTGGCTTTTCACCAAGTCTGCTGCTGCTTCCGTCCTCTAAACTACCAAAGAATCCATCCACGACGGTTTGGAAATCCTTCATAAGTGCTACGTCGGCGTCCATACCATCATCGTTTGAAGAGGAGGAGGAAGAGGAGAAGAAGACGAAAGGTTGCGAGCGTGAATACCTGTCGCCTTCGCCAAGCGACGATAAGGTTTCAAATCCAACGTTATCATTGATGATATCGCTGTTACCGTCTTCTTCTTCAACGAAAGAAATCAAAGGGACTCGAAAGACGCGGCTGGAAAAGTAAGTCGGTTGCTGCGAGAGATAGTTTTGACGCGCCGAACCGAGGAAAGAAGCGTCTGAAGTCTCGTCTTGACCAAACAATGACGAAGAGGAGGAGAAAGTGGAATCATCCATCCCATCTCCAAAGAAAGAGCGCATCATCATACCCGGAATAGAAATATCCAAATTTTCATTCGCATTCGTCGTCATTCCGTTCCCGGCTGGACCTTCGCACGCAATCATTTCTGGCATCGCTCCTTCTTCTCCCTCTTTTCCTTCTCCCTTTGCCTCTTCGGTGCTTCCTTCTTCCGCGTAGGATGACGAGGCCATCATCGTTCGCGCATCGTCGCCTTCTTCTTGAACCTGTGATCGGTGAGTGAAAGAGAAAAGGAGAATAAAAGTCAGTACATTTTTGATTCGATTCGTAAACAACTTGGATTTTCTTTTTCGGGCCAACACTCTTTTCCTAGAAGCTTCTTGCATCCCCGAGGGGAGAAAAGAAAACAGAATACCGTGCCGTGACGCGGGATTCGCAAAGGACTATAGCGGGCACATCGCGAACGAGAATTCCGGACAAAAAGAGACTAAACACAACACGCACCATTTCTTCGCTGCTTTCGAAATCAAACCCGGCGCCGTCGCACACGCACGACTTGTACACGCCGCCTTGCCACGTCTTACACAGAGATTTATTCTCGTTGAGTTTCCCTTCCCCGCAATTCTTTTCGCAGTTTTCCAGGAATCCAACGCACTGGTCGTCCTCCGCGGAAGCGTGAAAAAATGGAGGCGAGGAGGACACCATTGCGAGGACAAGAACGGCGAGGATAAAATGCAGTCTCATGATCTGCGCTTTTATATTCGCAAGCAAAAAAACACGTTTAAAGTGTACAAACTTTTGAAGTATCGAAAGAGAAGAATGACGGAAGCGTCAGCGAGTTTGTTTTATCTTTCTGATATTTTTATTTCTTCTCTCAAATGCAGCTAAAATTAAGGATACAACGGCAGGGCGACTGTTTCGTTACATTTGACGAAAATACTCTGGATGTTGCCCCATCGTCGAGGGATGTGTTTTACCGCACCTTCTATGGCAACGACGGTGTTTTCCACGACGTCTTCTACGCTCATCGCGGATGTACCCGTTTTCACGCGAACGCACGTCCCGCTACTCAAACTCAAATACGTCGCCGACGTCTTGCTTCGAATTTCCTTGGCCCAGTCCTTCTTTGTCAAATCGACCGGAATCGGTTGTCGCTTCTTCTTGAAAAACGTCTTACCGAGCAGTTTAGGTAACACTGGAATCACTCTCTCGTCTGCTAAGAATAAATCGTACGAATCGCACAGCTTTCTCTTCGCCTCGTGCGGTTTGTAGTTGTTTCGCAACTTGCTCACTCCTAAAACTTTCGCTATTCCCGCTTTGTCCTCTCCCATGGACTCGACCTTCAATTTTGCCTCTTTGTGTCCTTTACCGTCGTTATCTTTTACAATCAAGCACAACTCTGCGGTTTCTAAGTTAATCATAGAATGTGGAATGCGAATGGCTTTCATTTTCGCGTTGCTCTTCGCGCTTCCAACCGGTTGCGTTCGCAAAGAGATGAGAACGCTGTACGCATCGTCGCCTTCGTCTTCAAACAAAGGATCTTTCTCTTTCTCTTGCTTTACTTTGTCCAAATGCAAACGCAACGCGGCGATTGCTTTTTGTATCTGCGCTTTATCCACTCGGGATGGTTGAGGTTGTTCCTCGTCCTCTTCTTCTTTCTTCTTCGTCTTTTTTGTTGTTGTTGTTGTTGTTGCTGCTTTTGTTTTCTTCGCTGCGCTGGCGGCTGGTGCCTTCTTCGGTTTGGCAACCATACTTTTTGTGGAGTTGGAAAGAAAAAAAGAAGAAAAAAGTAGAGATGTTTTTTCGAGATGGAACGAGAGAGAGACGCAACGCAGTCCGCACAAATAAGCTGGCAGGCGTCCAAACGTGGCTTGAAAAAATTACATGTACGCGTCAACAACGACGAGCGTCGCAACGCGCGCGCACGCGAGAAAAGTCTCCTCGAGCGCCGCGAAAAACAGAGTTAAACGCTCATCGTCGTCCTATTCCACTTCTTCCTCCAAAATCTCCACGTCGTTGTCCTCCAGACAAAACATCGGTTATGGTGGATTACGACAGAAACGAGGAGATGACGTCTTTGTTGTTTCCACGAAAGCGATTCAAGAACCGGAAACGGAAACCACAACTTCATCCTCCTCATCTTCATCCTCGTCATCCTCATCGATGCGAGATATGAAGTCACAGATGAAAGACATACGAATGCAAATGGAAGAAAACGAAGACTTGAACGTGTTAATGAGCGGATTACGAGGAACGAATATCGACCAGTCAGATTTTGCTGAACAAGGCGTTGAGATGAAAGTGATTGATTTCGATAAATACGACGATGGGACCAACGAAGATAAACTACCTCTGGTATACGACCCCGAAGCTATTGAGCGTTATTGGTCGAAACGATCCGGTGCGGTCGTTCAAAGAGCATTTCAACTCGCCACAATCGGTGGAGGATTTATCAGCGGCTTGGTAGCCGACTTCATTACGAAGAAAACGGAGGAAAATTCCGTGAAGCGAGCGATTCAACTTCGAGAAATCGTCACGTCGTTAGGGCCGGCATACATCAAACTCGGTCAAGCGCTCGCAATTCGTCCAGATTTACTCGGTCCGCAAGCTATGGTTGAGTTGCAAAAATTGTGCGATAAAGTGCCTTCGTTCGATAACGAGCTCGCTTTTCAGACGCTCGAGAACGAGTTGGGATGTAAATGGCAAGACGTGTATTCCGAACTCGGACCGGAGCCAGTCGCCGCGGCTAGTTTAGGACAGGTGTACAAAGGTGTCCTAAAAAGTAACGGAGCGACCGTTGCGGTAAAAGTTCAGCGACCGGCAGTGTTGGAAACAGTATCGATTGATTTATTCGTTTTGCGACGCATCGGATTATTCCTTCGCACGGTTGAAGGATTCAACACCGACGTCGTCGCGCTTTTAGACGAATGGGCTTTGCGATTCTTCGAGGAGCTTGATTACGTCAACGAAGGTCAAAATCAAATCAAGTTTGCGGAGTCTATCAAGAAGGATTTACCGCAAGTTGTTGTCCCGGGGACATACATGGAGCACACGAGGCGAAAAGTCATCACGAGCGAATGGCTCGAAGGCGAGAAACTCTCGCAAAGTACCGCGGACGATGTCGGAGATTTAGTGAAAGTTGGTGTCATTTGCTATCTGAAACAGCTCCTCGATACCGGGTTTTTCCACGCGGATCCTCACCCGGGGAATTTGATTCGCACTCCGGACGGAAGACTCGCTATTTTAGATTTCGGTTTGATGACGCAAATTGACGAAAACATTAAATACGGCATGATTGAAGCTATTTCGCACTTGATCCATCGCGATTACGACGCCATCGTGAATGACTTCGTGACGCTCGATTTCATCGAAGAAGGCACGGACTTGTCGCCTCTTTCGGCGCCACTCGGGAGAGTTTTCGATCAAGCGCTCGAAGGCGGCGGGGCCAAGAGCATAAACTTTCAAGAGCTCGCGGCTGATCTCGCACAAATTACGTTCGATTTTCCGTTTCGAATTCCGCCGTATTTTGCGATTATTATTCGTGCAATTGGTGTCTTGGAAGGTATCGCGCTCGTCGGTGATCCAGACTTTGCGCTCGTCGACGAAGCGTATCCGTATTTATCGAAACGTTTGTTGACGTCAAACGACGACGCGCGATTACAGGAGGCTCTTCGCTATATGGTCTACGGGAAGTCTACTGTATTTGACGCCGACCGCTTGATTGATTTACTCGAAGCCTTGGAAAGCTTTAAAAGAGACGTCTCGACGTCTTCGGGCGTCTCCGCCGAGGCGAGCGCAAACTTGGAAAAGAAAACATCGCGAGAAGCTTTGCAATTCGTTTTATCTCCGCAAGGTAGTTTCTTCCGCGAATTTCTTCTTGATGAAGTAGTCAAGGGCGTGGACGCCTTGAGCAGAGAATCTGCGGTGGCAGTGTTAACCAGCGTTGGCTTGAAAGACGCGAGAATTCCCATTTTATTTCCCGTTCTCGGGTTGCCGAATAGCATCGCTTTGGCCCCGAAAGTCACGCAAGAGGATAAAGATACCGCAGAAAACGTGACGAAACTTTTGAACTTTTTACTCGGCCGAAGTGGTAATAGTTCAGGTTCGAATGAAAACGCATTTTCGCGAGAGACGTTCGAGGAAATGCGCCCGTTTTTGCCCGCCGTTGCGAACCAAATTCTGCCGACGCTCGTCGAACGCCTGTCGTCCAGGTTAGCGGCGCGAGCCGTTCGGGAGATTTTCGCGTAAAGACAATGTGTGTGTGCGCGCATGCGCGTGTATTCGTAGTAGAGAGCTAATCATAGATTTAAATGCGCTTTGTATCATTAATATATTGTTGATAGTAGTATTCATCGCGATTAAATAAAGAATAATTTCGCACATATAAACCAAAACGGTCGGTGGACTAGTATTCGTATTTTTGAAGCATCGACCAACCAAAGAAAAAATAAAAGCCCCTAACTCGTAGAGGAGCCGAAATCATTACACGCCATTAGTTAGCGCACACACGTACAAACATGGTGAAGCACAACAACGAAATCCCCCACCAGCACTTCAAGAAGGATTGGCAAGGGTACGTCATTATCTCCTTTTACGCCGCGTTTATCGTTCGCGTCTTCGAGAACGCGCGTCGAATAGCGTTCATTTTCTCCCTTTTTTCCCTTTACGCGCGCGAACCCCGCTCACTCACGAATTTTCATCTATTCTCTTATTACAGGAACTGCTCGCAATCTTTCGTGCGAACATGGTTTAACCAAGCCGGTCGCAAGAAGTCCCGTAGAATTGGTACGTTTACATGGTTACTTTTCGAATGAGCACGTCGCGTGTGGTCCGTTCGGGTGCATTTCCGCCCGTCCACATTTTCGCTTCAAAGCGAAAAACAAAGCCCTTTCGCCATTTTCACCAGCTCTTTCGCGGAAATGACGTTGGACTCTGTTGGTTTATGTTCGTTTCGCTGACGTCTCTCTTACTCTCATTTTGCACCTCTACTAAACAGCACGCGAGAAGAAAGCAAAAGCTACCTTCCCGCGCCCAGTCTCTGGTGCTTTGAGACCGGCGGTCCAATGCCCGACGCAAAGATACAACTTTAAGCAAAGACTCGGCAGAGGTTTCACGCTCGAGGAGTTGAAAGCGGCTGGTATCCCGAAAAAACTCGCCCCGACCATTGGCATTTGCGTCGACCACAGGCGAAAAAACAGATCGGAGGAGTCTTTGGCGACAAACGTGGAGAGATTAAAGGCGTACATGTCTAACTTGATCCTCTTCCCGCGTAAGAACTCGAAGCCGAAGCACGGCGATGCGGACAAGGCTACGATCGCGGCTGCCACGCAGCACAAGGGTGCTACTATTATGCCGTTGGAGAAGAAGAAGTCTGGTGCGGTTGAGATGGTCACGGTGACGGATGAAATGAAATCCTTCAAGGCGTACCAAAAGTTGAGAACGGAGATGATGAACGTCTGGCAGGTTGGCCCGAGAATCAAGAAGGCGGAAGAAGCGGCCAAGAAGGCGGAGGAGGATGCCAAGCTCGCGAAGATGAAGTAAGCTTTTTTGATTTTTGAGACAGTCAGAGAGAGAGAGAGAGAGTTTGTTATAGAAGAGATTCCAATAGATGTAATAGAAAGAATAATATAATAAGAATAATTTAACGATGATTAAGCTAAGAACGAACGACGAGGAAGAGGAGTAAGGGGAGGACGATGCACGCCGGAGTTCGTCTACATCCCCAATCGTTTCCTGATCTCGACGTATCGCTTTTGATTCGAATCATACTTCGGATCGCACGCGTTCCCATCCTCGTCTACGAAAGGTATTAACACGTCGCTCACATCCACGCCTTGTTCCTGCGCCTTGATGGTCACGTCGTATAATTGATTTCGCATAGTTAATTGACCGAGCATTCGAGTCGGGAGGAATTTCGGGTCCCCTTTCTTGGGAGGTTTCCAATCATCTGGAACCCAATCCATGCCTTCCGCGTCTCCGAACGGATAGGCATCCCCAGGTAAATCAAAATCGTAATACAAATCTGAAGTATCTATGCCATTCTTCGTGCATTTTTCCATCTCTTCTCCCACTCTTTGCTCCAGTCTCATTTGCGAAGCTTTCGTCGCACCAACGAGAAAAACAGATAAGCCGCCGAAAGCGACAAATCCAGGCGGTAACGCAGAGGTCGTCGCGAGCGAAGAAGAAGCTCGACGCTGAGATGGTGTGTTACTGGTCGATGGTTTCGAAACCGTGAGTGGAGCGTTCACCGCGCGCATTATTACTATACTATTTGTATTTGATTTATGATGATGATGATGAGAAGAGAGTATCTTCGTGAGTTTTTGAGGCATGCAGGAAAAGATCTTTAAAAAACAGAAAAAGATAAAAAGAGCTCTCCCGCACACTCCTTCCTCTCCTCAAAAGTATTTTCTTTCTCTCTCTCTCTCTTTCATCTGTTGCGAGCTAAAAGTGCAACGTCAGAAACGAAGGGATACAGAAGAGCGAGTAATTAACGAGATCAACGTCATGTCCGCCTCGATGTCCACGTCTATGGCACTCGGAGCGCGACACAGCGTCGCGCAAAGAAAGAAGGTGTCATCATCATCTTCATCGAGACCAAAACATTTTAGAAGAGGAAGACATACTGCCATCACCACTGTCGTCCCGAAAGCGGCGGTTTCGGAGCCTCAAGACAAAGCTGAAGCTGCGGCGGCGCGATTGAAACAGCTCGAAGAGATGCAAATGGACGAAGACGCGAATAAAGAAGTCATATCTTCCGGTGTGCGTCAAGCGTTTCCTTTATCCATGGTCATCGGGCAAGAAAAGATCAAATCCGCGTTATTGCTGGGTGGTGTCGATGGCGCGCTCGGTGGTATTGCCATTTCAGGGAAAAGAGGTACTGCGAAGTCGATCATGGCGAGAGGGTTGCACGCGCTTTTGCCGCCGATTGAAGTCGTGAAAGGTTCCTACGCAAACTCCGACCCAGAAAATCCTCGCGAATGGGAAACCGGACTCGCGAACATCGTGCAAAAAAATCCAAAAACGGGCAACATCGAAACCTTCATCAAAGAAGCGCCGTTCGTGCAGGTGCCCTTGGGCGTCACCGAAGATCGTTTGGTTGGTACCGTCGATATCGAAGAATCCATGAAGCAAGGTAAAACAGTCTTTCAACCTGGATTGTTAGCTGAAGCGCATAGAGGTATCTTGTACGTTGACGAGATTAACTTGTTGGATGACTCCGTATCGAACTTGTTACTTTCTGTGTTGGCAGAAGGTGTTAACGTTGTCGAACGGGAAGGTATTACATTGAGACACCCGTGTCGACCATTATTGATCGCGACGTTTAACCCGGAAGAAGGTCAATTGCGCGAGCACTTGTTGGACAGAATCGCGGTGACTTTGAGTGCAGATCAAGTCATGAAGTTTGAAGATCGCGTTTCGGCGGTCGATCAAGCCATGGGTTTCCAAGACCAAGCTGACATTTCGGTGAAAAATGCGGCAGAGGCTACCGATGGTATTAAAAGCACGATTATTTTAGCTCGAGAGTGGTTGAAAGAGTGCACAATCAGTCGAGAACAGGTTGAATATTTAGTCAAGGAGGCGACTCGGGGTAAAGTGCAGGGTCACAGAGCTGAATTGTTCGCCGTAAGAGCGGCAAAGGCTTTGGCAGCATTAGATGGTCGATCAAAAGTAAACGCGGACGATTTAAAAGAAGCCGTCCGTCTCGTTATCATCCCACGATCGGAGCTTTCTGACATGGAAGAACCACCGCCACCAGAGGATGAGCAACCGCCGCCGCCGCCGCCGCCGCCCGAGGATAACATGGATGATGACGAAGATCAAGATGAAGACGAAGATGAAAACGAAAACGAAGAGGAAGAAGAGGACGACGTGCCAGATATTCCCGAGGAGTTTGTTTTTGATGCCGAAGGAGTTGTCATGGACGACGAAGTCATGCAATTTGCCAAAGCCACGAATAGAAGTGGCGGGAGATCCGGTCGTTCGAAAAATGTCATCTTTTCGCAAGACCGAGGACGTTACATCAAGCCAGTTTTACCCAAAGGCAACACGATTCGATTAGCCGTCGATGCAACGCTGCGCGCGGCAGCGCCTTACCAAGCCGCGCGAAGAAACCGAGATCCAAACGCGGAGAAGAAGAAAGTGTACGTCGAGAAGGGCGACATGAGAGCGAAGAAGTTGGCACGAAAGTCTGGCGCTTTGATTATTTTCTTAGTCGATGCATCTGGTTCCATGGCTTTGAACAGAATGAATGCATCGAAAGGTGCTGCGCTTTCCATCTTAGAAGATTCTTACAAGTCTCGCGACCAAGTTTGTATCATTCCTTTCCGTGGGGACGAGGCTGAAGTTTTGTTACCGCCGTCTCGCTCTATCTCTATGGCGAGAAATCGGTTGGACACGATGCCGTGCGGTGGAGGTTCTCCGTTAGCGCACGGCTTATCTGTTGCGGCTCGTACTGGCATCAACGCTATGTCGTCGGGCGATGTTTCGAGAGTTACCGTGGTGTGTTTGACCGACGGTCGAGCGAACGTTGCGCTTGGTAAATCTATGCGAGATCCAGAGTTTATGTCCCCTGATGCCCCAAAGTTAAGCAACGAGGAGTTGCAGTCGGAAGTTTACGACATGGCGAAGTTGATGACCGGGAACGGCATGTCACTTCTCGTTATCGATACGGAAAATAAATTCGTCTCCTCGGGTATGGCGGAAGAAATGGCGCAAAAGTGTGGCGGTAAGTATTACTACCTCCCGAACGGAACCGATCAAGAAATCGCGGCGGCGACAGCGAATGCTATGGCAGAAAGCAAGGCTTGATTTGATAATAAACTAACTGACTATGAAATTAAACAAACGACACAATTGAAGAAAAAGGAAAAGTACACGAACGTAATGATAATAAACACAATCTTGACTAGTAA
>Ga0115557_1001181_pt1 | contig 17928 bp, 16 predicted proteins | sample COGITO_mtgs_1104_FD_87280 | JGI IMG/M metagenome (GOLD analysis project Ga0115557, IMG submission 87280) | Pelagic marine microbial communities from North Sea - COGITO_mtgs_110421 | ecosystem: Environmental > Aquatic > Marine > Epipelagic | place: Germany:Helgoland, sampling site Kabeltonne...
CGCGGACTCTCTCTCTCTCTCTCTCTCTCTCTCTCTCTCTCTCTCTCTCTCTCGCAGGTTTTTGTCAAGAGCCCACAGAGCTGTCGAATACTTACCCCTTGCAAAACAAAACACTTGGAAAGACAGTGTTGGAAATTTTTGTTTTATTTTTTCTGTCATACAGCTTGTGAAAAAATACCTTATTGACTAGCAATCGAATAATTTTTTTGATCGACGAGGCGAAGCTTGCATACAAAACAAAGGAACGCTAATTCCGTAACCCCTCTTGAAGAATATAACCGAATTTCAATTTGACCATGAGCTACGACCGCGCCATTACAGTATTCTCCCCCGACGGTCACCTCTTCCAAGTGGAGTACGCGATGGAAGCTGTGAAGCGTGGTTCGTCTGTGATCGGCGTCCGCACTCCGACTTGCGTGGTCCTTGGCGTGGAGAGGCGCGCGGTGCCCAAGCTGCAGGAAACCAGGACGATACGGAAGGTCGTCGACCTCGACCAGCATGTCGTCTGCGCGTTCGCGGGACTCACAGCGGACGCCAGGGTGCTTATTCAGAAGGCGAGGCTAGAGTGCCAGAGTTATAGGCTTACTTGCGAGGTGAGTGGACGAGGCAGACAGCGCAGATAGTGCATGCAGACTGATGAATGGTTAAGACCCTGTTATTTCCTAATATTCCCGCAATTGACTCCACTAACACCTTGAACCCCCACTGAATCCCCACTGAAATCGCTTAAAAAAATGAAAAATTGAAAAATTGAAACATCTAACTAAACCACCATTGAAATGTCTAAACCCCTACCATCTTAGGATGCCCCATCAATCGAATACGTGGCCCGTTTCGTGGCCCGAACCCAACAGAAATACACCCAGCGAGGCGGCGTCCGCCCCTTTGGCATCTCCACCCTCATGGCCGGTTTCGACGGGGACAAGCCCTGCCTCATGCAGACGGACCCCGCCGGTACCTTCAGCTCCTGGAAGGCGAACGCCGTCGGGGGGAAGAACGCAAAGGGCATGAGGGAGTTCCTCGAGAAGGGGTGGGAGGAGGGACTGTCGAAGGAGGAGGGGATCAAATTGGCCGTAAAGTCCCTGCTTGAGGTCGTGGACTCTGGATCCAAGAACATGGAGATATGCGTCGTGGAGAAGGGGGGGAGGAAGATGCTCTCGGAGGAGGAGATTGCCAAGGTCGTCGAGGAGATTGAGGGGGAGGGGAATGAGGGAGAGGAACGCAAGGAGTGAGAGTGGGGGAATACGCGTCACACACGCGCGGTACACACTTTGAGGGGGGGGATTTGACGCCGCCGGCGGTAATAAATGTGAAATGAAAAGCGCTAGCTGGTTTTGGAAGCAACAACATTTTATTCTTTTGCAGTGCTGTTTGGAATGTGTTCAAAATCTGTTCAAAATCAAGCGCTGGTCAGTAAAAATGTGCAATTCTTAGGCGCATATTATCACGATATGACGCAGTCATCCTTCGCGTGTCCCATCTTCTTCTTAACTGCGTGTCCCACCCCCTTCTTAAATATCTTGGTCTTCTTTTTCTTGGCGCCGTTGGTCTCGGATTCTCTCGAGGAAACGCTCCTGTCGTCTTCGCTGTCGCCGTTGTCCGCCCTCTCCTCCTCCTCGCGCTTGATCTGCTTGGTTACGATCGCGGTGATGAGGTCCACGAAGGATTTATCCACGTTCGTGGTGTCCTTGGCACTGGTCTCGTAAAATTCGATGTTGTTGTCAGAGGCTATTTTTTGCCCCTCGCTTGTTGTCGTTGCTGTTGTTGTCTTTTTTATTGTTTCTGTAGCTGGAGCATCAATACCATTATTGTTGCTACCTTCAGAGTTTGTTGTTGTTGCTGTTGTTGCTGCTGTTGCTGCTGTTGTTGTTGTTGTTGTTGTTGTTGTCGGCTTTCGCAAGTCAATCTTGTTGCCGACAATATTTACCTCAACGTCAGGAACCGCCGACTCCTTAATATTTTGTAACCAGTAACCAACATTTCGGAAAGTCTCCAGGCTACAAACGTCATAGACCAGCACGATGCCATCCGCGTTTTTGTAATACGTCTTCGTTATTTTTCTGAACCTCTCCTGGCCCGCCGTATCCCACACTTGTACATTCACCCGTTCGCCTGAGATTTCAAGCTCACGAACCTTGAAATCCACGCCAAGTGTACCCACCATGTTCGGGTTAAACTTGTCCTAAGGATTCAGGGAGAGAGTCGTGCGTGTGAGCGTGAGCGTGAGCGTGAGCGTGAGCGTGAGCGTGAGCGTGAGCGTGAGCGTGAGCGTGAACGTGAGCGTGAGTGCGAGATTAAGGATTAGGGGCACAAACACGACGAACGAACAAAACCGCATCTCACTCACCTCAGTGAACCTTGACATCAAGCTCGTCTTTCCCACCCCACTGTCCCCAAGCATGAGCAGTTTTATCTTTCTTGCCTTCTTCTTCCTCTTGATTTTAATCTCAAGGTCAGAAAGCTTGTCCTTACTTTCGGCTTGACTCCTTCGGTCACCACCGGCACCCCCAGTTTTGGGGGGGCTCCGCAGAGCCTCCTCCTCTCTCAGCTTCTCGAATACCAAATCTTCGATCTGGCGCCTCCTTTCTTCGTCCTCGTCGACATCCAGGTCGCTGTCCCTCCTGTCAGTCGCCCGAGACCCCATCCCGAGTTGGCCGTGTGCCTCGCTTAGACCCTGGCTTAAAGCCAAGAGCTCGTTGGACTTGAGCTTGCCAGTGCGCTCAGGGATCTTCACGGGGTCTCCAATGGAGTCCTTGCGATCAGCTGTCACTTGAGGTGGGAGTGCAGACGCTAACCCAGACGATACGTCAGTTTGATCGAAAAAACTGCAATAATAAGCGAGTTCATGCGAGTGAGTATTTCGTTTGAGGGAGGAGATAGAGTTGAATGAAATATTAATGGGAGTTTCAGTTGATGATGAAGTTGAAGCTGCCAACTATTCAAGGTTTTCTGGAGATACAGTGATAGTTTTGCACTAGCCGGTGGTCTTAACAAAATCCACAATATAGCAATGGCTGTGACAATTTTTATTGACCAGAGGCTTTTGCAGCCGGCTCTCTTTCTCACCTCCTTGACCTTCTCCTGGCATCCTCATAATCCTCCTCATTCTTCCCCGCCAACTCCTCCAACTTCTTGTCAAGCTCCGGGTCGACGTCATCGTCAATTTCCCCATTGCTCGACCCATCTACTCCTCCCAAATAGCTACCGTCTGGCATCGGGGTCCTCCCTGCAGAAGAGCCCCCCCCTGAGTCCTCCTTGTCAAAGTCCATGGCAGAGAAATCAGGCATTGGGGTGCAGCCACCCATTCCAACGTCATCGTCCTCCTCCTCGTCCTCGTAGAAAGATTTAGAACGGGAACGTCCGCGCTCCATCGGGAGTGGGGAGGGAGAATGGGGGGGGAATGGGGGGGGGGAAGGCAGAGGGAGCCCTAGTCTGTATTGATATTTTGATGTCAAGGAGAGGTCGCCTTATTATTTAGTTTTTTTTAGCCGTGTAGTGCTGGCAAGACAAAACAGAATGGGGGGTGCCAAAAAGTTGTCTTGGCACTTTATTTTGCAGTGATCCTGTACTCTTTATTTGTCTGCCTGTTTCGTCGGTCCCCGTATTTCGTATTTCACCAACTTACGCTTGGTCCTGTTTGCTTGATGAGTGTTGATCAATTTTCTAAAATCCCTGTACGTGTCGTCGAGCCCTCTTGACCCATCAGGAGAGACTGGTGACTATGCCACTTCTTAATTTATGCTTTTTTTTTAGGTACCTTGGCACGGCATCGCAACCACGAGCCTTGCAAAAGGGATGAGAGGGGATGATTCACATAAATTGGGGGAAAGGGAGATGTTAGGGGCAGTAATAAGGAATAAAAGTGTGACCGGAGCTCTTTCCTGCTAGCAAAAGTTTTTTTTTCTTTCATCTGGCATTGCTTAGATGTCCTTTCTCTTGAGACCAGGGGGCAAGCTCTGTGTCAATTTCTCCGCCTTGTCATTGTCATTCACCACAAGAGTGTAAAGGTAGGAGGAGCAGCGGATCTTGAACTTGGTCTGATCAGTGCGCTTGCGAATCTTCACAAGCTTGGCGTCCCTTCGCCGGGCCTTCTGGAGGAAGTCACGGATGTCAGTGATCTGCTTGGGCATGGTGTACTTATATTCTGTGGGAAAGGAGAGGATGGACGGTGAGGTTGGATCGGGTTAGTTTTTGTTTCGGTTGGGGTAGATCGTCTTCTCTGACATCGATCGACTGAGAAAATAAAGACAATTTGTAACTCTTGCTATGTCTCTCATACAGGCCGTCTCTTATCATCTCCCAATAGTGCTGCATGGCGCTGCTTGTGAAATGCAGGCCTGCTCGAGGTCCGCGCCGGGAATCGAACCCGGGACCACCTCTACCCGAAAGAGGTATCATGCCGCTAGACCACGCGGACGAATCGCACTGATTGGTTGTGGTACAAGGGAGGCAAAGTAATCATTGAGGCACGACATTTTCGACAAAGTGTTTGGTTGCAGGGGGTGACTTTCGCGGAACCAAAACCCATCCAGGGCAGCTTATCAACTATAATCCACCCGAGAACGCGTTTATATTACGATTCATTCACCACAAGAACACCCCCAGCCCACACTATCCACGTTCGCGAAATAATGGCTGCACAAAGGGTGTCCTGTGCTGGATCCACACACTACCAATAAGTTTATCAGCAAGCCTACATCTAACGCATACATTTCTTGGACCACAGCCGCAGAATCGATCACACACATGCACCATCCATGTAGCAATGCCCATCCGAACACCAAGGCGATTGGCCAAAGCTGTAAAGGGCGAACCCGCCCACACAGTCCATTTAAGCAGACAAAACGCACTCGAAGGCGCTACAATATCATCATCCTCGCTTAGCGTCAGTTTCCAAAGCGCTCACGTTTATTTACCTTGATCTAGGAGATGAAGGGAGTTCGCGAAACATGAAAAAAGCCAAATCCTCATTGAATCCCACAAACCGCGAAATCAAATTTAAACGTCTATCCAACGATGAAGGTCTTCTTATTATTCTCTTTTGTGAGGTAAATAGCTGCAGTGATGCTCTGTGTGTTGCAGATTGGGCAGAAGAGCACGCTTCGTCATCACCTATCTCGTCGAGATTCCGTCCTCCTTTGACGGTTCTAGGGTTTCGTGATACCTCTAACACTGTCTTTTTCTCGTTTTCTTGGAAATTTTCCTTTTTGTCGCCGAAAAAACGCCGATTTGTGCCCTATTTTGCCTTGACCTTTTCCTTGAACCTTTTCTCTTTCGGTAACAACCCTCTCAACAATTCGTAAACGGCCCTCGCACACGTCCTCACTTTCTCCGTGGTGTGTCACTGCATTCGTTGTGTGCTGCATCGCAAACTATTCCCCCCCCGACCGCCCAACTTGTCTCATGCAGCCTCTCCTCGGCATTCACCCTCTCCCCCTCTACCCCGGCTGCCTCCACCTCCCTAAATGCGGAGCCAATCTCTCGTAAGAACTTTTTGCAGGTTGGGGCTGGTGCCGCGCTTGCATTCGGTCTCGTGCCAAACGCTAACGCCAATAGGGATTATGAGAACGGTGAGTATCTTATTGGGTGGTTTTTCATCATTGTCGCTCGTGCTTGGCACTCACTCAGACTCCGACTCCAACTCCAACTCCAATGCAACTTCCAACGCAACGTCTTCTTTTCTCCACTACGACGTACGTACGTACGTTTGTTCTGCCCAAAAATAATGCAGTTGGTTTCCTCGGTGGTGGCTCGCAAGTTGACGTGAACAACGCTAACGTCCGCGTCTACCTCAAGATGCCAGGGATGTACCCCGGTGCTGCTGGCAAGATTGTTACCAATGGCCCTTATTCCTCTGTATCGGATATCTACAACATTCCCGGGCTCACCAGCAAGGAGAAGGAGGTCATCAAGAAATACGAGTCGAGGTGAGTGTGATATATTGTGGTGGGTGGTGGATGAAAAACTTATAAAAAAACTGGGCAAAAATGGCCCAAATCAGACAAGACAGTCTCCTTACAACGTAAAGACTCTTTTTTTGCCTCTAAATCTGACACACCTTGCCCACACACACGCGAAAACATAAAATAGGTTCGTCGCCTTCAAGCCCAGTCCCGACTACGTCGTCGACAGAGTCAACAACGGTCTCTACAAGTAAGATTGATGATTGATGACTGGGAATTATTTGTAACGCTTCTGTTTCTTAAGGTCCTTTTGGTTTATGGTTGGGGGGGGGGGGGCAAGTGACCGCGTTGTTGTAGTAATTTGTTTATGCTAAGCTCTCGTGGGCTCTTTTGGAGAGCTTGAGGAATTGAATTTTCTACTACATGTTGAAGACGGCTATGTCTATTTTTTATTTTATTCTCGCTGCAGCATGTAGTCTGCCAAGAGAATACTTTCGACTTGGACGGGTATGTAATTTTACTCGATTATTAACAGGAAATATCCATCGTCACATTTTTTAGCTAGAATGCTCAAGCGGTTCCAAATTTTTTCGGTGGTTGCAAATGAAAAAATCACATCCTCAAATTTTCCAACTAAGGAATATTTCAAATTTTTAGACCCCGAATTTGTCACAGACCTCATAATGGTCCCAAATTCCGTCTTTTCAATCGTATTCCTCCTTATAGTCTCTCCTGGTGAGACGCTGACCTCATATCCTTTTCAGTCCACTTTTAGGGCCAATTTTACTCCATACACGGCCGGAAGCCTCCATTCAGGGTCGTTATCCGCCCGTAGAGAATATTCTACTGTCCCGCGTCGGCCCATATTATGCGAAAATAGCCTTAAATCCGCCTCCACCCTATCCCATGGTGTCACCAGAACAAAGTCAACAACGACACTGTATTCTGTTCTTGCTCCCCCTCCCACTTTGGTCAACGAAAAATCACGGCAAAAAGTGAAGCAATTGTTGTCGTCGCCGAGAAGGAAGAGGGATTTCATCGTTCGGATTTTCAATGATTCCCTCAATACGAGGGAACATGTGGCGCGTTCCTTGGTCAAAGTGACATCTCTCCCCGAATCGACGGCCTACAGTGTGATGATGTCCGCCCACAAGCACGGGGTAGCAATCGTCGGGAGCTGGCATTTAGAGCAGGCTGAGATGCTCTGTGAGCAGCTGAAAGACCAAGGTCTTGTGGCTGATATAACAGAAGCTGGGGATGAATGAGATTAGTCAGATGTCAAAGATCGGCAAAAAGGGAGAGTAATATATTGGTTTTTAAGGTAATTAGTTTAGGGGCTAGGAAGTAAGTAACGTGTAAGTAGTGTCAATAAACGGTACTACTTTGGGCGAGGCAATTTTTCTTTGCTCTTATTAAAATCAGATTTGCTTGTGGTGGTTGGTGGGAGGTAACGTCACGCTCAATAAATTAAGGTTCTATTACATTTAAGCGAATTTACGCAAAGATGGTTGCGAGAACGATTTTTTCGACGAACCAGACAAGTGCAATGTCGAGGGCCATTATTAGGCATACATTTATCCGTAGTCCCTCCTCCAGGGATAAAAGCTGTAAAAATTGGTTGAGGGGCTCAAAGCTCTGTGGTGTTTGTTGGTGGTGTTTGTTGGTGGTGTTTGTGGTGTTTGGGGACTTGTTAGTTTCAGGGTTTGGCGGACTAAAGAATTTTCTGCTCAATCAATCTCAGTAAAGTCTACTTTCTCTGACAGTGGATTCCCCGAAGGGAGGTTCGATTCCAGGCATGTTGGTCTCACGACTGTATCGAAAGAGGGTGCCTGATCTTCATGGAAAATTTATTTTTTTAATTGTCACATTTTGGAGTTGCAAGCTACCCCACTTTTTTACCTACCTCGGTTGCGCAAATCAACAACACCACAGATATGAAGAAAAATGCATTCCTGAGCAATTTGTGCTTTTTCAGTCCGAACATGAATGGTTCGCCCTGATAATTTACCATGAATGTGGCCAATGTTGCCGTCATGTAGATCAGCATTGTACTTGTGTTTAGCGGGTTTGGGTTAAACTGTCCGTCAGGTATCACAGATGGATCATCATCTTTTACCAGTGGTAAGCTGAGCTCCGTCGCAGCCATAGTTGCCGCCGCATGGACAGCAAATTGTAATGCCACACTGAGTAAAACATGCATTGTCAAAATAGTGCTCGGGGGTCGTTTCGGCGCAAGGGTCTCGAGCGGTTTGGCAAGGCTTAGTAAGAAAAACAAGAATGCAACTGTCATGCCGATTGCCGTGATTTGAAAGTCTCCCTGCTTCACACCTAAGATCTGGAGCTTGCTCAAGGTCAGGGCTGTCATCAAGCAATTAACTCCCAAAATCCTGTAGATCTGATTCATTGTCACCAGCGTACACCTCCCCTGCAATATGACGTATTTGCAACACACGATACTAGTTCCCCTGCTTGTAAAGGGCGACGCTGTGGAAGCGTCCCCGAGCTCAACAAAATCGATGGCGTTGTCTGCCTCACTTATCTCCCTGAGCAGCCCCTTGAGGGTACTACTTTTAGAGTCCCTTTCCCCTCGGTCAGTTTTTTTTTCCTTTCCTTTCTTGGCTTTTTTCTCCGCCTTTTGGATCTTTTTGATGTCGTCCTCTGCATTTCTTCTCTTCTTCTCGATTTCAGGGATTGAAATCAGGCTAATCCCGACGTGCGCCTGCTTGAGTGCCCCGACGTCGTTTGTGCCGTCACCGCACATCATTGTGAATTTTCCAGCAGAGTTTAGAGCGGCAATCACCGCCTCCTTCTGACGGGGGGCGTGCCGCGCAAAGACTGTGATGAGTGGAACCAGCAATTTCATTTCGGCCAGAATTTCAGGGAAGAGCAGGAGGTTCTTGCTCCCAAGATCAACATTTTTTGTGCACTTTTTAGCGGCCAAGAGCGCGACCCCAACCAGCCCATCCCCAGTGATGCAAAAGCTGGCTCCCTCCTCTCTCATCCTACTGAGCTCCTTCTTTGATGTCCCTTCGAAACTGAGCCGATTCTCGCGCTTTCCATCCATCGTCTGCCACTCCAAGGTCGAGCTGCTGTTTTCGACCAGCTGCCAAGTTTTGCTTGCATCAGAAGTCAACATTCCGACTTTGCGAGCGACCTCAGCGGCGGTCAAGATTGCGTCACCAGTTATCATGACGCACGAGTGCGAGCTGTTCTTCAGCTCCTTGATGGTTGACTTCGTGTCTTTCTTGATGGGGCAGTCAAGGACGATAAAGCCGGCGAACTGCAAATTAATTTCGAGCTTCTCCCTTCCCAATTCGACGCATGCGTTGACATTCAGCTCCGTGAAGTCCAGCATATCCTTGTACGCCAGGCACAACACTCTCCTACCCTTCATCATGTGGTACTGGCTGACGCGGTCGAAGTCAGCGGGCACGCTCCCAACCTCCAAAAGCCCCTTCATTACCTCCGGTGCTCCCTTGCTCAACAACATCAATTCTTCCTTGTTACTAACACTGGCCACTACGCTCATCCGTTTAAGCTTGCTCTCGAATCCGAATCTGTGGTGGATGTGCAGCTTACCCATCGAGTTGTCGCTCGAAGAAATCAAATGGTCCTTCTCCAACACAAAATTGGATGCGAGCAGCACTGCCTTTTCGAGGGGATTGCCGATGACTTCCTTTGAGTTACTTCTGAGCGTCAGCGAGTGGCACCCCGCAAGCACACGGGTAGTCTTTTGGTTTATTTCGTCACCCCCCGTAAGATCCTTCAGTTTGGTCGTATCGTCTCCACAAACCACACCTAGCAACACCATCTCGTCGCTTGTCAGAGTGCCCGTCTTGTCGAAGCAACATGTATCAATCTTACCCCCCAGAGGAATTCGAAACGGCTCAGTGCAAAAAATCTTCTTCTCCTGGAGGCTTTTGATACTGTTGGTAACGGCAAGGTTGAGCTCCATAGGTAATTCAGGAGGGACGACGCTCGTGACAATCATGACAGTGTGGAGCAACAACTTGAATCTATTCCGGCTGTCGTCCTTCAATCCGTCCTTCAGGACTAGTACTGCGCTCCCAAAAGCAAAGAAGATCAGCATCAGGATGAATATGAATGTATCCTTGCTAAAGGCACTCGTCTCCTTGCTCGCATAAGCCATGGTCCGGAGCAGCTGTCCCTGCTGAGTCTCAAATCCGGTCCGAGCAACACTGCACAAACAGCCCTGGTCTGGGGCAGCAACCAAATTATTATCATCTCCTTGTTTGACCTTAAAATCAACCAGCACAGTGCCGCCGAAAACAACGTGCTTCTTGCTGCTCCCATCATCTAAATCAAGATCAAGCGGCGAGTCCGCCGTGTCGCCAACGTACTTGCTGGACAGGCCCTCCTTCACCTGAGGGACCGACTCACCCGTCAGCATGGCCTCGTTCAGGATCGCCGAACCACTGAGCAACAGCAAATCGCAAGGAACCTGCACGGAGCTCGGCTTCTCCTGCTTCTCAAGGGCCCGCGAATAGTTTCTGCTCGCTGCGGTAGTGTTGGTGCCACTGCCATCCGTGAGTGAAACCAAGTCGCCAACGACCAGACAGTCGCTCATTATCTGTACCCACTGTCTCTCCCTGTAGACATACATAAGCCGAGGGGGAGCCATATTACCCTTGAGACGTTCCATCGTCTTCAGCCTGGTCGTCGCCAAAACAAACTCCAAAAATACGAGCATAACAAGTGTAAAGAGAGCATACATCCAATACTCATCCAGGCACCAAAGACATACGCAGAAGACCTGAAAGACGAAAAACGGCGCAAGAAATTGACTGAATAGGAGTGACCTTAGCGCCGGAAGTGGAACTGACTTGTGGTTGTCCCCAAATACAAATTTTTTTATGTCCAAAATTCGCTTTGACTCCAATCCCTTGGAAATGTTATTGAGCGTGGAAGCGTGTGACGATAGAGACTGTGTTCGCTGGAACGAACCGTGCTCTGGAGAAAAGTGGAAGCGAATCTTGTTGTACTCGAATCGCAGGTTGCGCCGAGGTTTAGGGGCGTTTCTTATCAAATCTTGGGGCAAAAAATTCATCTCCACCTCCACGATAGCCTCCATTCCACTGCTGGAGTTTGATGGCACCACGTGGGCATAAAGACCAGAAGAATCGCGCACAGGCATAAATACTTTCTTGTAACCAACTAATGTCTTGAACCTTACGGACCACTGGCAAGCAAGCAGCACAAAAAAATGTGACACAATGACAAGTACGTAAAGGCCCTGGGTCACGTACATGAGGGATTTGTTACCGGGCGACGCAACTGCGTACGAGAACAGTAGATATAACATCGTATACAGTACGATGAAGGGGAGCGTATCCAAGCGCCCAAGAGAATGTTTCTTTCGTACCACGGTCACCGCAAATTCATTATTGGTGGAGTCCATTGTTTCGCGGGGTTTTTTTTCGCTCCAATGTAAACTGTACACTGTACAAAGTAAACTGGTGTTTGGTCAGGGTGTGGAGATATTGAAGGGTAAAAGGGTCTTATGGTGTCAAAAAACGAATTTTTCCTTCACACCCAATTTTTATTTTCTTGGTTAAAACAAACTGATTACGTAGGTTTGTTAAAATAAAACGTACCACGAAGACATAAAAAGATTTTGTTGGCCGTAACACCACAAAATATTAGTTCATCGCGTACGAACTGTGCGGGTCCGTTCAAACGCTCTCCAACGACCAACTTGTAAACAACCCCTCCCCCCGCAAGTACTATAATGGTTTTTACGGTTCCCGCCAATCTAAATGACTTTGAGTCAAGTCCTTACACGTTGGAGTCGTATCCTGAGAATTTCAACGACGAAACTGAAATTGATCGGGCGAATTCTTTTGACGATCTAGTCTCAATTCTTGAGAGCGGTAATCGTGGGCTTAAAAAGGGCGCAACTCATGTGGAGGTTGCAAATATGTGGTGTGTGGATGATGGTGAATTCGGTCTTGATGAAGGGAGCGCCGGTCGGGAGAGAGTTCAGTCGCTGTACACCCTGGTGAGAAAAACTTCATCGCTGGCCCCCAAGACAATGAGCAGACTCTTCGCGGCCTTGTGCTCATCGCTCGGCCACCTGTGCTCGATCATTACCAGCGAGACGAATGAGGATGAAGTTAAGAACAAGCGCAACAGTTATCGTGGTGACAACAACAACTACGTTGACCAAAAAAATGACGACAACCAAAAGGGCTTGGTCTGTGCCAATTTCAAGGATGCCTATGTGATGCACCTCTATTTTTTATTCAGCGCCATGAGCACTCTTGAAACGCACGGAAAGCTCAATAAGAAGGGTGGAGGCAAAAAGTCCGAGGATAAGACGAAAGAAAAGACTGTGGAGGAGTCCATGCTGTTGGCGATGGAAACCATTAGCATGTGCTCCAAAACTATGTGCGTACATGCGAACCGCCTGTGGAAGTTTGCAGTCGCGGAAGAGGACGTGATCTCTCTCCCGACACGAATTTCGTACCAGATCTTGGAAACCCCTTCAATCAGCAAGGTGATGAAATCGAATGTTCTTCACACCATTTCATCCGCACTTACATTTAGCGAGAGCTTCACCACCACCATCATCGCGGCCTTGGTGGACCTAATGCACAGCTTTGAGCACGTAAGTCCTCTGGTGGCAGAGCTTTGCGGATTTCCAAGCGTCCCCGAGACGGTCACGGTGGAGCTTCTTCGGGACATTTCACGGATGAACTGGTCCGACACCAACTACAGTAAGGGGGTGAAGTACGTGGCCCCCTTCGTGGCCGAGCTCGCCAAGCGAAAGCCCCACACCGTTGTCACCAACATATCGCTTCTCCTTCCTCACTTGGACAGCGAGCCTTACACCCTAAGGAATAGTATTGTGCAGGCCATTGGTCACATTGCCAGAAGCGCTGCCCCCGCCGACAGCGAGGATGAGGAGGATGTTGTTGATGAGGAGGGCGAAGATGCCGAGGATGCCGAAAACGAGGACGCGAAGGAACAAAAGAAGAGGCTGTCTAAGTCGGAGACCCACAAAAAGACGGTGAGCTCATTGTTGGACGTGCTGACAGAGCGTGCCCACGACATCAGCAGTTTCACGAGAGCTGCCGTGCTCAAGGCCTGGTCTAGCATCGTCGAGAACGACGCCCTACCCCTCGACAGGGTACAGCCGGTCACATTACTCGCTGTTGACCGTTTGCAAGACAAGACTGTGATGGTGCGAAGGTCCGCCATGCAGCTCTTGACTCTCCTCCTCGATAATAATCCGTTTTCAAGCAACCTTGATCCGACTCCCTACAAGGCAAAGTTGACCCAGCTGGAGGCGTGGCTAATGGAGAACGAGCCAAAGTCAGTCAAGGCTGCCCGAGCCGCTGCCAAGCTGCAGAGCGATCGCAGTCGTTTAGCCGATGTAGATGAGCACGAAGAGATGGACAAGTCGATAGAGGCCGCCGATCAAGAAGCGCTGGAGGCGGCCATCGCCGAGGCGGAGAACGAAGATGAGGAGGACCTGGCCCTCACGGAAGAGCGCGAGAACAAGATGAAGGCTTACGACTTCACCCTAGGTGCGATCAATTTTATCGAGTCATTTGAGGGCGCTAACGAGAATCTGAAAGGGATGCTTCTCTCGTCAAACAACAGCGACGTGACTGAGGCACTTCGATTCTTCGTTGTTGCAAAGCATTTCAAGCTCCCCTGTGCAGTCGAGGGTATGAAGCAGGCGCTTACACTCATGTGGAGCAGCGAGGCTTCTATCCGCGATGAGGTCTTGAAGGCTTTTATTGAGGTGTTCATTGCAATCCCGGGGACGGACGGGAAAAAGCTGTTGGAACACAAATTGATTGCACACAATCTTTTGGTTTTGGCCGGGCAGTCGACTGTTAGCGAGCAGGCCAGCATTGAGGAGGCGATCAAAGCCCTGGTGAAGAAGGAAATGATTCCTGCCGAGGTATTTTTGATTCTATGGAGCGTCGCGAGCAAGGCTGCGGGCCCGGCGCGCAGCGCTGCCATGCTAGTGCTCTCAATGGGTGCCAGCGCTGACAGCAGCATCGTTGATAGTACAAGCAGACTGAAGCATTTAATGAACGCCGGGCTTGGCGAGTATGCCGAGGAGAATTGTGACTGGACGACGGCACGAAGTGCCGCTGTTGCACTGAAGAAGATTGGGCGAGCTCAAGCGCTCGCCCCGTCTGACAGTGGTAAACACGTGATAGTGACGGAAATCATCCATAGGCTGTGCAGCGTAGGTCTAGGGAGCTGGAGCGACGTGGATTTCGAGGGCGAAAACGCCTTGGCTTGGTTCGCGGCCGCGGAGCAGGCCCTGGACGCTCTGTTCATCATTTCTGCCGCGCCCGAAAAGGACGCCGCAAAGATTCTCATCGGTCTGCAGGCGGAAACTTTTGATGGCGACAACGCGAGCAGCTTAGCCCTATCCCGCTTCTTCTTCGTCTGCGGACACATCGCACTGAAGCTGCTGCTCTACACTGAGGAGATCAGCACTGCTGTCAAGCGGGCCAATAGCAATAGGAGTCTCAGCAAGCAGGAGCAGAGCGACAATAATAAGAGGGGCAACGCGAAGAAAAAGAAGAAGAATGAATCGACTGAGGAGGACGAGGATTCGTTGGAAGCCGAGCTGGGGATGGCAGCTGCGATGGAGGCGGAGACCGAGCGACAGATGGCCGATATTGCAGAAAAGGAGATAGTCGGCCGTGGTTTGCTTGGAGTGTTCGGTCCCCTGTTGGTACGCGTTGTTGGCAATGAAAACAACAATTTCAACAACGAGCTGCTCCAGCAATCTGCGACTCTCGCACTCAGTAAGTTCATGTGCATCAGTAATGAATTCTGTGAGAAGCACCTTCCACTGCTTTTTAGTGTTTTGCAGAAGAACAAGAGTATCGACACTACTTTGAGAGCGAACATTGTCGTCGCTTTGGGAGATCTCGCGTTTCGCTTTCCGAATGCGTTCGAGCCCTACACTCCGCGTTTGTATGCCTGCTTGCACGATAAGAGCAACCGTGTGAAGAGGCATACATTGATGGTCCTCACCCACCTGATATTGAACGATATGATTAAGGTCAAGGGACAGGTGTGTGAGATTGCCATGTGCATCGTAAGTGAAGAAAGCGGACTTCGGGACATGAGCAAGCTCGTCTTCAACGAGCTAAGCAAGCGGAGCAACAACCCCATCTATAACTTGTTGCCAGACATTATTGGGCAGCTCAGTACTAGTTCAACGGTCAAGAAGGAGCAATTCAGGGCTGTGGTATCGTTTCTGCTCAACTTCATCACGAAGGAGAAGCAGAACGAGATGCTCGTGGAGAAACTCTGCCACCGTTTCGAGACTTGTAAGACAATCGGGCAGAAGGCCGATCTTGCCTTCTGTCTCGCTCAACTAAAAATCTCCGACAAGAGCATAAAGAACTTGAACGACCTGTTCAAGTGCTACAAAGACGCTCTTTTCGATGAGGATGTCTTCAAAAGTTTCATGAGTATTCTTACAAAATCGAGGAAATTCGCCAGCGCGGCCATCAAAGATGTACTTGATGACTGGGAGAAGAAGCTGAGCAGCGAGAATGCCGATGGTGTCGAAGACTTCAACGCCGCGAAGAAGGCTGAGAGAGCCAAGGAGAGGGCGGCCAAAAGGGAGAAGAACAAGGAGATGAAGAAAACCGAGCGAGTCAAGAACAATAAAAAGAAGAAAAAGAAGATGTACGAGGGTGAGAGCGACGAAGACGAAGACGAAGTTGAGGAGGAGCAAGATGCTTTCGATTTTGATGGTGAGAATGAGGAAAATGAAATTAACGATGGGAACAACAAAAATGTGGCAGAAGAGACGACGGCCAAATCAAGCCGAAGTCGACGATCGAGGAGGACCGCCAAGGTATGAATGGGGGGTGGGGGGGGGGATGGGGGAATGGGAATGGGAATGGGAATGGGAATGGGAATGAGGGAAGGTTGAAAAATGTTTGTACATGAGAGAAATGTGTACCTGTGTACCTACCTATTGTACCTAAGCAAAAACGTGCGCGCACTTTTATTTTAACGAGCAAAAAACTACAGTTCCACTCTCATCCCATTAACTCGCTCTTGAGCTGTCTTAAGACGTTCTTCATTTTTCTTTGTACAAGATTGAAGGGCAAGCCGAGCTGCTTCTTCAAGTTCACCAGCCTTGTCTTATTAAAATTAGGCACGGTAGGCGTCGTATTGTTTTTGCTTTGCTTAATCCACAAGCTTCTATAGTAATCGATGACGACGTTCACAATGTCATCAAGCTCGCAACGGGCCGTCTCGCTTCCGCCTTCGTCGCCGTCGTCGTCTGCTTTTTGGTCGCCGTCACTCTCACTAATGTCCACATTCCGAACGAACGGATGCTTCAGTAGATCATCCGCCGAGGGTCTGTCGGCCGGGTTTTTCGTCAGACACAAACTGATAAAATCTTCGAACTCGTCGCTGAATGTGAAACCATCATCTCCTTCGTACTGATCATTCAGTCGAGGAGGTTCTCTCTCCTTTAGAGCCTGCAACAGCGACCAGTATCCGCCTTGGGCGGCTTCGTCGTAAGGGAAACGACCTAATGCCACGGTCATCACAGATAATCCCAAACTCCAAATATCGCAACCGTACGAATACTTGTGCCCTGCGATACGCTCGGGGCTCATGTAGGTGAATGTCCCCGTAAACGTCTCCGCAGCGTTGGTCCCGGCATCGTTCAAGTCCCTCAAGATTCCGAGATCGCTGATCTTCACGTTGCCGTGGTGGTTGATGAGTAAATTTGCCGGCTTGATATCGCGGTGAATCTGGGAGTGATTGTGGAGGTAGCTAAGCCCGGCCAGAACTCGTGCGGCAATGTTGGCCAAGACGGGCTCAAATGGGCAGCCGCCTGTATCCACGATATCCTGAAGGGAGCCCCCATCCATGTATTCAACAACGAGGGTTACCGACTGGGACTTTCGGTCCATGAAGGCATCGTACATTGAAACTATATGGGAGCACCGGGGGGATTTCGATTTGGATTTGGATTTAGGGCTGGATGTTGTGTTTGGGTTAGGGTTAGCATTTGAATTTGTGAGGGGGTTTGCTGTATCGGACGCAGAAGAGGAGGATGAAGTTTTTGTGAGAGGAACCAAGTTGCTGTACAGGGCCTTTATCTCACGGACCATTTGGTGCCTCTTCTCGTCCTCGAAAACGGGTATGTTCTTCTGTGCTACCAGTGTCAACGACGGCACATGCAGCGCCTTCCGTACAACGCCAGATGCCCCTCTGCCCAAGACAGCCAGTTCGACCATAGTTTCCTTCGGATTGATGTTTGAGCTGTCGTCACCCATAGCGCTGTCGTCACTTGTTATTCGAATCCCCTTATGATTGATCTGAAATCCATCAATGTGCAGCACATTCTTATCATCGTCCATCCGAAAGGATTGGTTGTTCGCAAGATTGCGCTGCGTCGATTTGTCCTCGCTGTTGATCTTTGCTATGTCCAGCGAGAGCGGGTTAGGATTACCATCCATATCATCAAAAGAATCAAGCGACGAAGTAGAGAGTTGTGAAGATGAAGAATCCGGTGAAAGATGCTTCGCCGAGGCGCGAGAAGAGGCAGAGGCAGAGGCAGAGGCAGAGGCAGAGGAGTCGTCCTTTGGCGTGGCAGGGGAGTCGTCCTTGGCCTCGGCCCGAGGGGGGGGTGCAGGTCCAGCTGCAGGTCCAGGTGCAGGCGCGTGAGCACCCAACTTTACATTCTGCATGGAATTGTAGTGCCTCTCCAGATGCATGGTGGCAAGCTTTTTTATGTCCGTCATGTTCCCAGAGAAACTCTTGTGACTCGAGTTGCCGCGGCTGGAGGATTTGGAACCGGTAAAAGAAGAAGAGATTTTAGATTCGGAGGGTACTTTTGGAGGGGGGGGGCGCTTAGGAGGAGGAGGCCTCTTGGGGGGGGGGGGCTTTTGTTGGGGTAGGCGGCTTGTCCGGCTTCCGTTGCTACGGCTGCCGCTACTCGGCCGGCTGCCGGGCCTTGATCTGCTGCCGCCCGGGTCGGAGGCGCGGTGAG
>Ga0115557_1001186_pt1 | contig 17884 bp, 7 predicted proteins | sample COGITO_mtgs_1104_FD_87280 | JGI IMG/M metagenome (GOLD analysis project Ga0115557, IMG submission 87280) | Pelagic marine microbial communities from North Sea - COGITO_mtgs_110421 | ecosystem: Environmental > Aquatic > Marine > Epipelagic | place: Germany:Helgoland, sampling site Kabeltonne...
AAGAAGGTGCTCTTCTCAAAATGTCATCGTCGCGAAAAAGAACGAAAAACGATCGCAGGGTGGAAACGTTGGACGGTTTTCGAGGCTTTTGCCGATACGTCGGCCCGGTGCGTGGTCAAACCGGGACCTGGGTCGGCGTCGAATGGGACGACTCGAACAGAGGGAAACACGACGGGAAACGCGACGGAAAGAGGTATTTCGAGTGCAAACGAAAAGGAAAAGAGGCGGAGACGAAACGAGCGAGTTTCGTGCGCGCGCAGAAAGTCGCGCCTGGGACGGATTTCGTCTCCGCGGCGAAGGAGAAGTACGAATTTGAAAGTCAAGATGCGCAATTGGAGAAGCGATTGGTTTTCGGAGGAAAAGCGAAGAAAACGGACGAAAACGAAGAGGAGGACGTAACGATCGAGTTGAAGACAAAATTGAGCTTACAGAAGAAACTGAACGAGTTGGAGAGGATTTTGCTTCCGAACGCGAGGTTGGAGAGGGTGACTGGACGCGCCGCGCGAACGGAGGACGACGAGGGAGAGGAGGCGAGACCGTCGTCGTCGTCGTCGTCTTTGAACGAAGAAGAAGGAGAAGAAGTACTCGCGAAGACGTTCAACGCGAACGCGACACACGTGGACGTTTCTGGGAACTTGATGACATCTTTTGTCGAGCTCGGGAAGATTGGGAAGTATTTTAGGAACCTTGAAATTTTAGACGCGTCGGATGCGTATTACGACGAGGACGTTGGCGATATCGAGAGCGGCGACGCATCTGCGTTGGCGAAGGAAGTCGCGCTCGCGGCTTCGCAGTTTAGAAATTTGAAGACGTTAGCGCTGAATAAGACGCGAACGAGTTGGGCAAAGGCACTTTTGATTATCGACCAGATGCCGAATTTAGAAGAGTTGAGGTTGGATAGGAACGAGTTGCAAAATATAGCGGCGGTGGACGAACGAGCTTCGCGGAAATATTTCCCAAAGGTGAAAGTGTTAAGTTTGGACGGGAACACGTGCATCAAGTGGGACGATTTATGGGCCTTGCGTTTTCTGCCAAGCTTGGAAACTCTGTACGCGTCGGATTGTTCGGTCGAGCACATCGCGTATCAAGATGATGATGAAAATAATAATAACAATACCAACACGAACGACGACGACAAACGCTTCTTTCGAAACCTTCGAGGATTGTTTCTCGGGTACAATCGCGTGCGCTCGTGGCAATCCGTCGACGTAATAGACCATTTTCCAAGGCTCGAGTGTGTTCGACTCTCGCACAATCCGTTTTGTGAAAACGATAGCGCGAGTCGCCACGAAATCGTCGCGAGAGCAGGTAAGTTACTCTCCTTGAACGCTTCAGAAATTACAGAGAGAGAACGGAGGGAGAGTGAAATTCGATATTTGCGCAACGTCGTGGCGGAAGTTTCGTCTTCGAGTAGCATCAGACTCGAAGATAAAGAACTCGACGCAAAGATGAGCTCGGACGAAGTGCTCGCAAAACACCCCCGCGCGAAGGCATTGAAAGAAATGCACGGCGAGAGGGCGTTAGCTGGCGTGCAAACGACAAAAACGACGCAGTCGCAACAGCAGCTCGAATCCAGAGAATCTGGCAACGGTACATCTACAAACGGAGGCGGCGCGAGTTCGTCCATCTCGCTCGCACTTACCCTCACCCGCGAAGGCAAAGGATCAAAAGACCGCACTTTCCCAAAAAGCGTCACCGTAGCTCGGGTGAAGACGACGTGCGAGAAGTTATTCGGCATGAAATTAGGCACGAGTACGCTCGCGATTCGCGACCGCGACGAAGACGAAACAGAAAAATATACAGAACTCGAACCGGACGAGGACACCTTAGCGTATTTAGGCGTAGAAAGCGGCGCGGAGATTTTCGTGCTGTGATGAAAGTAAACAGTAAAGAGTGATATTAATAGGTTGTTAGAAATAAAGGAGTTCAAGTACACGCAACATTTACATTTAGGGTAGCAAATCCAAAAACCAAGGGGGGAAGAAAAAAACAGAAAAAACCGCCAGACACAAACAACGCAAAGAAGCAGCGCGCTTTTGTCGTCATACCACACACACACACACATACACATCATCCCACCATGCGAGGAAGCACCACGCCGGTGAAACCATCATCCGCGCGAGTTACTGATACCACCGATGTCGTCGGAGCTCAGAAAACGTTAGGCTCCTCTTTAGTGCCTCTGATTAACAAATTACAAGACATATTCGCCTCTGCTGGTTTGGAGGAACTGTCGGACATCGATTTGCCTCAAATCGCGGTCGTCGGGAGCCAATCGAGCGGGAAGAGCAGCGTTTTGGAAGCGCTGGTAAGTCGTCGTCTGCTTCTTAAAGTTTTGCGTCGTCTTGCTGTTGTTGTTGTTTGCGCGCGTTGCGAGAAACGAGATACAGTTTTTTTTGTTCCTTTTGAAATTCTTTCTTTCCCCAACGAACAACAGAAACTCTTTCGTTGGTGTTTCGCGAAAAGCGCTCGCGAACAAGTGCGCGAGAGATGTACACAAAACTGACCGACACGCGCATCTTCATATCGTTATTATTATTATTATTATTGTGATTATAACAACAGGTTGGCCGAGACTTTCTCCCTCGAGGTCCGGAAATATGCACGCGTCGACCTCTTCTCTTGCAACTGGTCCACACGCCGACCAATCCTCGCTCCAACGCTCCGAGCGAGTGGGGCGAGTTTCTCCATCGACCGGGGGAGCGGTTCACGGACTTCGAAGAGATTCGTCGAGAGATTGACCAGGAGACGAACCGAGTGACGGGTACGAACAAAGCGGTGTCGGACCAGCAAATTCGTCTGAAAATTTGTTCGCCGAACGTGTTGACGATGACTTTGGTGGATTTACCGGGGATAACGAGAGTGCCGGTTGGCGATCAGCCGAAAGATATCGAGAAGCAAATCAGAAATATGATTTTGAGTTACATTAAGAGAGATTCGTGTTTGATTTTGGCGGTATCGCCGGCGAATTCGGATTTGGCAAACTCGGACGCGTTGACGTTGGCGCAGTTGGTCGATCCCGAAGGGTTGAGAACGATTGGGGTGATTACGAAGTTGGACATTATGGATCGAGGGACAGACGCGAGAGCGTATTTGAAAAATGAGGTAGTGCCGTTGAAACTGGGATACATTGGGGTTGTGAATAGATGTCAGGCGGATATCGCGGGAAAAGTGAGCATGGAAAAAGCGAGGAACGCGGAAGGGGATTTCTTTCAATCGAGGAAGGAGTACGCGGAGATTATCGGCCGGTGCGGTATGAAGGCGTTGGGGAACACCGTGTCTCGATTATTGTCCGAACACGTGGCGAGATTGTTGCCGGATTTACACCGAAGCGTGTCCAAGAGACGAGATAAAGCGGCGTGTGACGTCGCGGAGTTTGGCGAGTGCGTTCCTGACTCGGATTCCGCGCAAGCGAGCGTGGTTTTGCAGAAAATTCACACGTTTTGCAACGCCGTCGACGGCGCTGTGCAAGGCAAATCGAAAAATTTAGCCACGGATTCTTTGGAAGGTGGCGCGAGAGTGCATTACGTTTTGCAAGAAATTTTCGTCAAAGGTTTGTGTTCGTTAGACCCGACGCACCAATTATCGGAGGAGGATATTCGAACGGCCATTCAAAACGCCGCTGGGACGAAAGCGGTGCTCTTGTTGCCGGAGGAACCGTTTGAAATTTTAGCGAGAAAAGCCATCGAGAAAATGTCCGATCCGTGTCATCAAGCCGCGAAGTTGGTTTACGACGAGTTGAACACATTGACGTCAAATTGCGTGCGAAGAGAGGTGTCGAAACAGTTTCCAAAGTTGGCCGAGGCTATCGAAGAAGCGACGAGAGAGTTTTTGAAGAACGGATTGGATCCGGCAGAATCGATGATTACGAATTTGGTTGATTGTCAGTTGGCGCACATCAACACCACCCACCCAGATTTCATTGGCGGAGCGAGAGCACTTGGCGTGGCGCAAGCGCAGTTGGAAAAGAGACGAGCAAAAGAAAGAGCGTTTTCTGAACAACAACAACAGAAGCGGGAAGATATGGAGATGTCGGAAAATGTTGGAGAAGAGGACGCGCACGAGTTGACGCCGACGAAGAAGAAGGCGAACGCGATGAAGTCACCATTGAAAATGAAAAACCTATCGGAACTTAATAACAATCACGGCGAGTACAATCGAGCGGACTCATCGAACGAGGCGTCCGCGCATTTCGATGACAAAGAAAACGGCGCTTCGGAACCGAAAATATCGTGGATATCGAAAGGTTTGTGGGGCGGCAACGGCAACACGCCCAAGAAGCCGCAAGACGCGGGGAGTAAAGGAACAAAAACGAAACGACGAAACGACTCGCTGAGACAGTCTATTCAAGATCTTAACGCGTCTGATCACTTTAACCATACTTCCTTTGGAGTTGTATCCTTGATGTCGCCGCCGGGAATCTTATTACCTTCGGAAATCGATAACGACGAGGAGCTTTTGCAAGTGCTCGTTACGCGAACGCTGCTTTCGAGTTACTTCAAACTCACGCGATCAGTTCTCGCCGATATGGTTCCAAAAGCAATCATGCACTTTTTGGTGAACTCAATAGCTCGAGGGTTGCAACAACACTTGATTTCGACTTTGTATCATCCAAGCACGGTGAAACAATTATTGGCGGAAGATCCGGATTCGGCGAGGATGAGAAGAAATGCCACAGATCGTCTAGCGGCGTTGAACAAAGCGATGTCGGCGATATCAGCGTTTCACGCGGAACTGGTTTGATATCAGGTTATTATTACAACACATACACACTATCAATATTATTTATTCTGTGTTTCTCTAAAGCTTTTCGTTCTATTCGTTTTTTTAGCATCTAGCGCCGGTGCGTTTCGTGCCGCCTTGTCGTATGCGTTCGTCAGCATCGACAAACGTTACGTATGGATCTTGTAAACCGTATTGAGATTCTCTCGTTGATGGACGCCTTACTCTTTCTTTCTTTTCTTTCTCGAGCGTTTCGAACATGACGTTACACTGTGCGCGCAGAATGGCAAACGCGTGCGCCAAGACTGCCGACGATTCTACCGCTTTACTTTCCGTCGAGGAGACTACTTTTTTCCAGGTCATTCTTTCTTCGTCCGAACGCCAAATCTGTTTGCATTTTGCTTTCGCGAGCGAATCGTGCGCGGCATGTCGAGGAGGCGCTAAAGTTTCCCACCATTCTTGTTGTTGAAGCATCGCGGCTTCGTCTTTCTTCGTAGCGTTGGCATCGTCATCCCTCATTTCTTCATCTTCATCTCGTTCCTGCTCTTCTTCTTCTTCTTCTTCTTCGTCGTCGTCGTCGTCGTCATCAGACTTTTCCGCCGACGCGTGGAAAGAAACGACATCTGTTCGTCCCATCGCGCCAGCTTTCGGCTGTTCGCTGATAAAAAATGCAGATTCTTCAATCTCGTTGACGAACGACGCCATTTGCGACAAATCAGAACCGACTGTTTTCGTCGCCGCGCGCGTCCAATCGTGCCAATTTGAGGCGCTTTGCGGAACCGGAGCGTCGTATAATTCACACGTCGACGCGAGAATACCGAGCTCACGCTTTATGAAGAGCGTCGACGAATCTTCGTTCGATAATCGTGTAGATTTTTGTTCGATTTGTACGGCGTTTTCTTTTTCACCGGGTGAAGATGTCGTTGTCGTGGGTTCGGATGCCACCGCGTCTCTCCTCTCGCGTTTCTCAAACGCCAATCGTAACGATTCGTAACTTCCCATTATTCTGTCTTTCAACGCCGACTCTTTCTTCCCTTTTTCGTTTAACGTAGTGAGTAACTTGTCGATATCCTCGATGGATTTCATCGTACACCAAGCTTCCTGCTCCGTGCTCGCTTTTGGATCGAAGATTAAAAAGATTGGAGCTTTCGAGTGCACGTCCCGAAATCCGCCAATGGAGATGTAATAGTGCCGTCCATCGCGATCTTTTCCGAGCTCTGGCGCGCGAATGTGCGACTTCACCAGCAATGAATGTATTTCGCGATGAAACTTGTACTCTTCTTCCTCTTTTTTGCGTTGAACTTCACGTTCTTCATCTAATTTACGCTTCTCGATGAGACTTTTCTGACGTTCGGTAACCGCCCGCGGGAGATCCTCGCCCTCTACGTCATGCGTTGCATTATTCTCTTCACCTTCATTATTAGTCGTAACGTTTTGTCCATCTGCGTCTTTCTTAGCAGTATTAGTAGCAGCAGCAATCTCGCGTTTTCGCACTTCTTCTCGTCTTTTCTGCCACAACTTACTCTTCGTTTCATCCATCGCTTGTACTCGTCGCTCGATGGCGTCGCGCACCAGTTGCGAATCCAAACAATCTTCGCACAGTAAACGCAAAACGCTGACCAACTCTGCGCGAGAAACGTTCTTCCATCGAGTTTCTGAGAGTTTTCGCGCGATATTCAATACTTCGTCGTACGGAGAAACGACCGATGTGTTCACAATCGATTTTGACTTGTACGTGAAATACTGCGCTAATACTTCTTGCCAACTTCCAATCTCCAAAGTTCGGTCCCATAACTCCGCTAATCGATCGTACGCCGTGGTAATGGAGACTCGCAAGATGCGCTCAAACAACGCTCCTAATCTCGCATCCGTTGGATTTGAAAGCTCGTATGAAAGCGATTGAAACGACGGCGGCAATGCGTGCGTAACATCTCGACCTACGTGGTCCATGAATGCTGAAATCTCAATCTCAGCAATCGTCACGTCGTCCATCGTCGCGTTCTCTCCAGTATCAACATCCGGGAATGGTTCTCTGCCGTCTTCATCGGCTAAGCACTTGTCTAACTTTTTCAACGCACCATCTGCGATTGGATTTTCTTTGTTCGCTTTCTCCCACCTTTGCCGGGCCGCTCTTACTTTGGCTTTCTGCGCGTTCGCTTCAGCCTTCGCGCGTTCAATCTCCGCAATCTCTTCCTCGGTGAGTTTTGGCTTCAGCGCTTCCTCTGCCGCCAAGGCTTCTAGCTTTTTTTGCCTAGCTTCTTCTTTTCGATGCTCTTTCTTCTGTTGACTTTCTAATTTATTCGCGTATTTCACGACTTCTTTGTCTTGGGAGTAATCGTACTCGTTCTTTTTTACCAGGTCTAGTTTTTGGCGCAAACTCTCCATGACTTTAATCGCCTCGACGGCGACGTTGGCGAACTTCAAAACTTTCACCCGCTCGTTTTGAATTAGTTTGGGCAGTTTGATGGGTTCTTTCAACGCTAGTTGAGCTTTTTTACGCTTTACGCGCTGTTCTTTCTTCCACTCCTCTCGTAACGCAATCAGTCGTCTCTTCTCTTCTTCGAGCCATTTCCGATGTTTCAGAAGCGCTTTTCGATCGTTCTCGTCGCCTTGAAACGTCTCTCGCTCTTCAGGCACATCAAAAGCTGGTTCAGCGTCATCGACGAATTTCCGTTTCTCCCGTTCTTCTCTCATATACTCTTCTTCCTTAGCGAAAAGTTCATCTTGCATGCGCTCCGCTCTCTCCTGCGCCTCGAACGCGACCGCGATTTGCTTCTGCAACTCCTCCGCCGTTCGTTTTTCGACGAGATTTTTCAACTGCTTCTCGTCGACGATCTCGGTCGGCGGCGGTCGCGTCGACGCGACTTCGTGCACATCTTCTATCGCATTCGCGCTGGTACATTTCGTTGGTGATGGTTCGTCGTTCTCGTTCTCGTCGTACTCGTCCCTGTTCTGGGATTTTTTCATGAGTCCGCTTTGACGTTTCTCCAGCCGAGGCTTCGTCGCGTTTCTTTTCTTACTATCATCAGCGCGGGGAGTATTCTCACCGTCCTCGTCGTTTAAATAACACGTCAACACGTATAACCCTCGACCAATTCGAGAGAACGTTTTGTCTCCCATCAACGACACGACGGTATTTTTCGGAACTCTGCTATTCTTCCAACTCCTCGCTAACCCGTTCTTCTCGCTCGTCTCTATGATTTCATCCACGGTAATGCCGTCCGGTTTATCTCTCATGGCTTCCAATAAAGCATGTCTGCACGTCCCTCGTCGAATGGCGCTCGTAAACCCGAGCGAAGCAGCCAATCGCTGCGTTTCTTCGTCCATCCGCTCACCGTCTCGGATTTCAGCATCCGTTTCCTCTTCTATTTCCATCGCTTCTTCTTTTTCTTTCTTTCGTCGATGTCGCGTCTCTCTCTTCTTCGCTTCCACGGGAGACGGCGCCGGCGTCTCGTCGACGGGAGGAGACGACTCTCGTTCCGCGTGTTGTACTACTTTCGATCGTTTCTTCCTTCTCTTTTTATTCCCCTCTCGTTCTTCCTCCTCTTCCTCTTCCTCTCCTTCCATCATCTCCGCGTAGTTCCTCCTCGTCGCGTTTCGAGACTCTCTTCTCCTCTTCGCGGTCGCGCCGTCCGCCTCCGCTGCTGCACCTTCTTCAACACCATCACCATCGCCCCCATCGTCGCTCTTCTTACCACCCCCATTTTTCGCGACGAACGAGAACGGCAAGTTGAACTTATACACAAACTCCGCGTCCATCTTCCACACTTTATCTCCGCGCGCGTCGAACGTCGCGTGTTTGTTGATGAAGTTTTTCGCTCGGAGTTGGTACTTTTCATCATCCGACGAGGAGGGAAACGACTTCGATGCCATCACCAACTGTTGGAGAAGACTCTCGACGTCTCGCGTGGCGTTGTGGTGGACGAAATGGCAGATATCGCGGAGGAGGAGGTCGGAGAGCATTATTTATTCTTTTACTCCTACTGCCCCGTTTGTTTGTTTTATGCGATCGTCATCTCTGCTGTGTTTCTTCTTCCGTTCGTTGTTGTGCGCGCTTTAAGGAAATTCGCCGTCGCATGCATCGGTTGACAATTTAGGGTTTTTGCAATTCCTGGTTTCGCACACACAAGAAGGAGGAGGAAAAGGAACGACCGCATCATAGAAAAACGTGTGTTTGTTTAGAATAGTCCGCACACGTCTCTTTTGCGAAGATCAAAAATGTCTCGCAATCGCGCGTTTCGATTACTCAAAGATGCGCGTTTACGCGCCTCGGCGACGAGCGTTGGTGGTACCAGCTCCAGAGTCGGGCAAACCGTCACGAGGAGTGCGGATTTAGCGAGGTGCGCTTACACATTTTCGATTTTTATTCAATTTTACGCAAATTTGCATCGCGCGAACCACTACCCGATGGATGATCCGGGATTGTTCGAGACCGGTTTGCGCTGAATGCGAGTGCTAAAAGTATTCGTTCGCGCGAAGAACGCGTGTTTAGTCAGGGCGCGAGGATGGATCGGATGAATATGCGCGTTGTTCGCGAGATGATTTTCTTCGATCAAACTTTTTTTCTCATCGGTCTTTCTTCGGGGACCAAATTAAGGGGCAAATTAAGCTCATTCTTATTCTTCTTGAAACTTACCTTTTCTCGTTCTTTTCTCCACGTTTATCTACTTTTATTCAAACAACAACAGCGCGCACCCGGAAGGCGTTCGTCACGTCTCCTTGCAAATCGTGCAACAACGCATGAAATCCGTCTCGAACATTCAGAAAATCACAAAGGCGATGAAGATGGTCGCCGCGTCTCGATTGAAACCAGCCCAAGATAAAGCGATTGCCTCGAGAGGGATGGTGACTCCGTTTTATAAGTTACTGGGAGATTTACCCGGCGCGGAGACGGCGAAGACGTTGATGGTGCCGATTTCCTCGGACAAAGGTTTGTGCGGCGGCATCAACGGGAACGTCGTCAAAGTGTCGAACGTGTTGTTGGAAACGGCGAAGGATAAAGAGTCAGAAATTTCGATGGATGTAATTGGCGATAAGGCGAGAGGTTTGATGCAACGGCAAGTAGGGGAACTGTTCGCGAACGTGTTGGTGGACGCGACGAAGCAACCGTTGACATTTGGAACGGCTTCGGCGTTGGCGGAGCAAGTGGCGAAGGACAACGAGGGTAAAGCGCTCATCGTGTACAACAGGTTCGTTTCGGCTATTTCGTTCAAGCCAACGATTGCGACGGTATTGTCTGGGGAAGAGTACGAGAAGTCGGCGGAAAACTTGGAAAATAAATTCGATTCGTACGAGGTTGAAGGACCGGATCGTGGGGAGTTTTTGCTCGACTTGGCGGAGTTCAAAACCGGCGCGGTTATGTACAACGCGTTGGCGGAAAACAACACTTCGGAATTGGGATCTAGAATGCAATCTATGGAATCGTCCTCGAAGAATGCTTCGGAGATGTTACAAAAGTTGACGCTCTTGTATAACAGAACGAGACAAGCGGCGATTACCACGGAGTTGATTGAAATTATTTCCGGCGCTTCCGCTTTGGAAGATGCCAAGTAATAATATCACCACGAATAAAGAGAAGAGAAAAATATTAAGTAGTAGCTGAATTGTAATTATGTAGTCAAGTATCTAGTAGAATTTAAAACATTCAATGTCTCGCGTGCTTCATCGTGGGCACTCCTTCGCCGCCCGTTGTCGCCACTTCTTTCAACGCGTGCAAACCGTCCATGGTGTCTTGAACCACTGTTCTCACGCCTTCCTCGATCGATGGCTCCGCCACCGTCGGCGGCGCTTTCCCGTCTAACGCCTCTTCTATGTTGCCCGATAAGATCAAAGCTAAAGGATGCATCACCTCCACCGACTCACACAAGATCTTCAAGCTCGCCGTAATAGGTGCCGCCAAAACCATTCCTGGAATACCCCACAACATACCCCAAAATATCAAACACAAAAGAACCGTAATCGGGTGCAAATCCAAGTGTCCGCCCATCAATTTCGGTTCGACGACGTTTCCAATCGTAAAATGCGTCATACCTGGGAGTAATATCGCCAACGTCACGTGCAAGAAATGAATATCTTTCGACACCAACACGACCGGTAGCGGCAAAACAGTCGCGATAATTGGCCCGACGTGCGGAATAAAATTCATCACAAAGTGCAGCACTCCGAAAACCATCGCCAACTCTACGTTCAGCGCGTAGTAAATGCTCGCCGCGATGAACCCGTTCAAAGTGCTCACAAAAAACTTCAGCAAAATGTACCGCTTAATCCTCGTTTCAATTCTCGTCCATACCCCGCCCGGAACTCTCCTCTCCACTTTCTGTCTTCGTCTCCCTTCCAACAAATACACGACGAAAATCAACACCAACACGACGTTACTCAACAGGTCTAAAACCGCTTGCAACATCGCGTGCGTCGATTGCGCCACCATCTTCGCCAGCGGGATATCTTGCAACTGCGCCTCAATCACGTCCATGTCGATGTTTTTTCTCGACAGCGTCTCTCCCGCTCTGTTCGTCAATCGAACGACGTACCTTTCGTATTTCTTCGCGTCTTGCACCAAGTCCTTCACGCTGTGCGAAATCAAGAACAAAAGAGAGCACAATATTCCTAAACCAAAGAATAACGCGATCGTAATCGACGCTCCGTGTGGTACTTTCGCTCGGTGCGTGCAAAAATCAACCAAAGGCGCTAACGTGTAGCTCATCATCACCGCTAAAACCAAAGGGACGAGGACTCTTTGCAACCAGTACAACGCCGCGGAACTCATTATGATGGCTATTAAGAGGAGACACATCGTCCGTACCTTTTCCGCCGAAGCAAGAGATTCTTGTTCTCTGCTCGAGTCGTCGTTCATCAGGTCAAAGTCTTTCAAACCGAAGGCAGAGGAGGAATAGCGAGGGGAGGCGTTCTTCCCACCGCCATCGCGCGGGGATTTCACGCCGAACATGTTTAACATGTTTAGAACGTTTTGTTCCGAGATTTATGCTGATTTGTTTGGGAGAATTTTTTTTTTTCTTCTTCTGCTTTTTTTTACGTAACGGTTTGATGTTTTGTGTCTCTCTCTCTCTCTGTTTTATTTTCAGTATTAAAAAAAGTTAAAATCTATTTGTTCTTCTTCTCTTTCTCTCTCTCTCTCTCTTTCTTCTCTTGTGTGTGTTTTTGTCTCTCGTTCTCTTCCGTTCTTCTGCTACGACTCCTCTTTCTCTCTACTAACTCTCTCTCTCTCTCTTAAAACTTTAATCGTACAAATCGTCGTCGTCGTCTTGCGCGGCGGCGGCGGCAAAGGCGTCGCCAACCGTTTGGGCGCCGCCAGCCGCCGGAGCCGCGCCGGAACCACCGCCAGCAGCAGCTCCGCCTTCGTTCGGGAATCTAAAATCGCCCACGTGGCCTCGGCTTTGTTGTAAAGTTTGCGAGAACGCTTGGTACTTGCGGATGTCCGCGTCTGAAACCGAGCGGCGAGCGTACTTCATCGCCTCTTCAAAGTGCGCCTTGGTGATTTCTGGCACCGGATCGACGTAGTTTTCTTCGTCTTCTTCCATGGCACCTTCTGGTTTTTGCGCCATGGCGCGTTCGCGTTCGATATCTTTCTCGATGCTTTCGCGGATGGCGTATTTGCACGCGCGTTGGCAGATTTCCGTGATATCGGCACCAGAGTACCCGTGCGTAAACTTGGCCAAAGTTTCCACGTCGACGTCGTTGGCAATCGGGGACTTTCTCAAGTTCGCTTTAAAGATAGAAATTCTCGATTTGTCATCCGGTAACGGGATGTAAATCAACTGATCTAAACGACCCGGGCGCATCAACGCGGTATCGATGATATCCGGTCGGTTCGTCGCGCCGATGATAAATACCGTCTTCTTCGAGTTCATGCCATCCATTTCCGTAAGCAACTGGTTCAAGACGCGATCGGCGGCACCGCCGGCGTCGCCGGCGGAAGAGCCGCGTTGGTTCGCGATCGAATCCAACTCGTCGAAGAACAGCACGCACGGGGCGCTTTGCCTGGCTTTATCGAAAACCTCTCTGACGTTGGATTCCGATTCGCCGAACCACATCGTTAACAACTCCGGGCCTTTAATGGAAATGAAATTCGCTTGGCACTCGTTCGCGATCGCTTTCGCCAACAACGTCTTACCGCAACCCGGTGGACCGTAAAACAACACCCCTTTACTCGGTGCCATGCCGAACTTCTCAAATTTTTCCGGGTGTTCGACCGGATATTGCACGGTTTCTTGCAACTCTTGCTTGACCGTTTCTAAGCCGCCGACGTCGTCCCAGGAGACGTTTGGTACTTCCACCACAGTTTCTCTCAACGCGGACGGGTTGGTTTGCGCCAAAGCGGTTTTGAAGTGGTCGTTGCTGATGGCCATCGAATCCAAAATCTCCGCGTCGATTTCATCGTCTTCCAAATCGATGACGTCCATCTTTTCGCGAATGCATTGCAACGCGGCTTCGGTACACAACGCCGCCAAATCCGCGCCGACAAAACCGTGCGTGTCCTTCGCCACCACCTCCAAATCAACCTCCTCGTCCAACTTCATGTTCTTCGTGTGTATTCTCATCACTTCCAAGCGTCCAACCTCGTCTGGGACGCCGATATCAATCTCGCGATCAAATCTACCAAATCGTCTCAACGCCGGGTCGATGCTGTTCGGTCTATTCGTCGCCGCCATGACGATGATGTGCGATCGAGCCTTCAACCCATCCATCAGCGTCAACAATTGCGATACGATTCTTCTCTCCACTTCCCCATTCGTCTTGTCTCTCTTCGGCGCGATCGAATCGACTTCGTCGATGAAAATAATTGCCGGCGAGTTCTTCTCGGCTTCCTCGAAAGCCTTTCTCAAGTTGGATTCGGATTCGCCGGCCAACTTGGACATGATTTCCGGACCGTTGATTAAAAAGAAAAACGCGCCGGTTTCGTTCGCCACCGCTCTGGCGATCAAGGTTTTTCCAGAACCCGGAGGACCGTACAACAAAATACCTTTCGGCGGTTTCACCCCGATGGTTTTGAACAACTGCGGATGTCGCAACGGCAACTCGACCAACTCTCGAATTTGCGCCATTTGCTTCCTGACCCCTCCGACGTCGTCGTAGCCAACCTCATCCAAACGTTCCTCGTCTTCGCGGTTAATCGGTTCGCCTTCACAAAAGATCTCCGTGTCTGGCGCGACGATGCAATACTCCGCCGGATCCGTTTCTACAACCTTGAATTCCACCGCTCTCATCCCGCCTCTCGCCAAAAACGTATCCCCTTTCCTCACCGGTCTGTACGCCTCCAAAAAGTACGGCTTCAAATACACGTCGAACAAGTTCCCGGAAACGCCTTCGATGGTATCCCCAAACGGCAGCACGTGAATCCTCGCCCCGTATTTCACGTCCGTGCACTGATGAATCGAAATCACGTCCCCTAACCTCACCCGTAAATTTTTCCTCACCACTTTGTTCATCCGAACTTTCCCGTCGTCGCACTGGTCGTCCGCTAGGACGATGCACACGGTGTCTTTGCGCTTTTTTCCTTTCACGAGAACCGTGTCCCCGCGGAAGAGCTGCAGCTCTTCCATTTTCGCCGGGGATAACGCGACGACTGAGTTATCGTCGTTCACCGCTTCATCTGTGTAGTACAATTTTTATACGCAAAACAGAAAATTTAAGAGAAGGAAAAAGAAGGTCAAAAACGTCCGTCTCTTGGGGGTGCCGCTTACTACTTACGTCAACAATCAGACGATGACGACGAAAGTTTCTTCGTAAACGAAGGAAGAACGCGTACTAAAATCCATCTGAATCGAATCAACGTAAAGAATACCGCGCGCGCAAAAGACGATCGATACAGAGAGAGAAAGAGCGCGCGAATACTCCGAGAGAGAGAGAGAGAGAAAGAAAGAAAGAAAATCCCGATCGACTTAACGAGAGAGATCTGATGAAACCAATTCTACGAACACGCACCGACGACGAGTCTGTTCGGCGCTTTCTTCCTCTCCAAAATCGCCGTCACGTCTTTCACTTTTTTCTTTTCTGAGGGTACGTGTGTTTGTCCCTCGGGCGCTTTGTCGTTCTCGTTGACTTTCTTCGCCTCGAGCTCCTCGTCCGTTGCCATTTTATCTCTCTTCTGTGTGTCTCTCTCTCTCGTTGGTTGGTGTGAATTTTTGTGGCGACGAACGTGCTAAAAACGTAGTACGAACGCGAGAGTCTTGTCCTTCCACGTGAAAGCAAAAGGGCGACGTTTCGGCACGGTTTTATTTACGCGCGCATTAATTTTTTTTTCGGTTGTATTTTTTCGGTTGTATGTATTCAGTATTACAAGAGAGTTTCCTCCTCCTCCTCGCTAAGCGTTGTTCCGTATGTGTTCGTGTTGTTGCTAATGATGATGTTTTGGTTCTCTTCCTCTTCTTCTTCTTTTTCTTCCACGTGTTTCTCCAAAGGAGAAGAATAGAAGTGCGACTCCATCGTGCGTACGATAGAATCACGCTTCGCGCGAATAGCTACGGCGACCATGGCCATGCCGACGCACACGTAGAGCGTGGCGAAACCGGCGCCGTCGGTAGACGAAGACGCTTCCTCTCTCGGAAGGTTCCATCCCAAACGAGGGAAGCTTTGAGACGAACCGAGTTCAGCTTCCGAGGCGTCTCTGGCGGTTTCGCTGGCACGCGCGGTGGCTTTGGCGCCGGACTTGGCCGCAGTTTTGGCACTCGATTTGGCGCCCGCCTTGGCCCTCGCCTTTGCCGCCGCCTTCGCGCTCGCTTTCGCGCCTCTGGCGGCGTTCGAAAATCTGCACATGTCCATCGCGTTGTCTAAAAATTTACTCAAACCGCACTCGTACGCCGCTTCAATCTTTTCCGCGCCGTCAAAGATACCGTCGATGTTTAAGACTTTCATCTGAGACGATGGGCGATTGGCAAACCAAGAGACGACGTCTTGGTTCAACGATTTCGCACCTCGGAACATTTGTTTCATGTTCGTCACGCCAGCGACGTTCCAACCCGAAATATCCGAGTTGAAACTCTTGGCATCGTAAAACATAAACGACATGTCAGTGACAGATTTCGTGTTCCAACTCGATAAATCGGCGTTGAACTCTTCATAGTGCTGGAACGCGTGCGTCATGGTTGAAACTTTCGAAACGTCCCAATCTGGCATCATACCAAATCGCGTGACCGCGCCGTATTCGACGCATAAACCAGCGGCGGACTCGATGATGCACTTGGATACGGCCCGATAAAAGGAATTGTCGTCGAGCTGCTTGTGTCCGTGCGAATTATGCTCGGCCTGCATTTCTTCTGGCGTTTCCGATTGTAATCTGTCTAACTTCTTCTTTAATCTCTCGAGCTCTTCGTCCACATCTTCGTCGCCGATTTGATCCATCACGTGAAGATGGTGTCTTTTCGCCGTCAACGAATCACTTCGCGATAACGAAGATCTGCTCGAGGAGGAAGAGGAGGAGGGACTTCCCGAAATTTTGCCATGTTTTTTCGAAACGGTACCATCCGCTTTGAGTTTAAAAGGGTTGGTCATGGAGGCGGAGACGACTTGTTCTGATTCTTCGTTTTCTTCTTCTTGTTCTTTCTTGTGATGCGACGAGTATTTCTTCGAAGACGACGTCGTCGTCTCTTCTACTTCTTCGTCATCACCCGTGGCCGCAGTGGCTTCGGATGCTGCATCTTCCTCTTTCGAAGAACTCATGAATCTCTCAAACTCTTGATCGAAGGCTTCTTTATCTTCGACGAGATCTTCGATTTGATCTTTACTAACTTCGACGGTTTCATCGTCGTCGCCGCCGTCGTCGTCATCGCTATCATCGTTCACCTCTGAATCAGAATCATCATCATCATCTTCTTCGTCGTCTTCGTCTTCTTCTTCTTCTTCTTTGACCGTTTTACCCGTAAATTCGTCTAAAGTCTTCTCGGACGTAACGAACGGGGACTCTTTGTTCAATGATACAGACTCCGTATCAATCGCGAGAGCATCCTTCACCGCGTCTCGATCTTCTGGACCCAACTCGCTCATGCTATCTGCCGTTCCTTGTGGACAATCGCCATCGCTGCAATCTATGATGTTCGGATCCGTGGAAGAAGAGGAAACGTACGAAGTTGACGATGTTGTCGTCCAAGAAGAAGAGGAAGAAGTGAGTTCATCCGCTTCACTGTGCGGGTAGGATACGTCCGAAGGCACCGAAGTCTCGTCATCCTCATCTTCGCCGTCGACAGAGTCGGCGATTGCATCGGTGTCGACTTCGTTGGTGTTAAGAATGGAAGACGATGAAGTGTGCGTCGTATCCTCGGACGCCACCGTGGTCACTTCTTCTTCAATTTTGTCCGCGTCTTCGTCGTCTTCGTCCGACCCCATCGCCGCCACGCGCTTGAAAGATTTCTTCTTGGATTTGCCGCCGCTGCCACGCAAAGTCGTCATCTTCGTTACCGTCGTCTTTTCGCCCAACGCAGTCTTCTTCTTCTCGTCCTCGCACGTGCTCGGCGGTCCGTTCAACGGATGCTCGCACGTGAACCGTCCCAAGAAGTTCGCCGCGCCTAAAAACATATCCTTCGTATCCGCGGTCACGGACAAGCCCCAATCTTTCACGTCCGATTCAAACTCCACCGCGTTTTGAAACATCCCGTACGTCGTCTTACACTTAAATGGCCTCCACGCGCTCAAATCTTCCGCGAACGACACCGCGTCTTTCAACATAAAACTCATATCTTTCACCTTCCCGACGTTCCACTTCGCCAATCCTTTCCCGTTAAAGTTCGACGCTTCGCTAAACATCGATCCCATATCTTCCACGCTCGACGTGTCCCAACTCCCCAAGCCTTTCTTCGTATCGGGACTAAAATCTCTCGCCCCGCTAAACATCTCTCTCATGCTCGTCACCGACGACGTGTCCCATCTCGACACGTCCCCGTTGAACGATTCTTGCTTGTGGAACCCGTAGTCCATGTCCGTGACTTCGCTCACGTTCCAATCTTTCATCTCCCCGTATTTGCTCTCTTCTCCGTATTTCGGGCACGAGCCGTTTGAATCTTCCTCGAGGCACTCCGCGATCGCGCCGAGGAAGTTGTCCGGAGTTATCGGAAGAAGAACTTTTTGTTTAGAAGAGATCGATGATGATGCCGCCTCGTGGGGAGGACGAGGGTGTTGGTGGTTTTGGGACGCATTCGCGACCGTAAGAGCA
>Ga0115557_1001197_pt1 | contig 17807 bp, 5 predicted proteins | sample COGITO_mtgs_1104_FD_87280 | JGI IMG/M metagenome (GOLD analysis project Ga0115557, IMG submission 87280) | Pelagic marine microbial communities from North Sea - COGITO_mtgs_110421 | ecosystem: Environmental > Aquatic > Marine > Epipelagic | place: Germany:Helgoland, sampling site Kabeltonne...
TCGGAAACGACGCCCACATTTCGTGCTCGTCGGCCTCTTTCCCTCGCAACAGCGGAAGAGGAGGATATTCGATGGGGGTAGAATCCTGGTCTTCATCCATCACGCCGGCGACTTCCCAATACGTCGGATGGAACTCGTCCTCGTCGTCGTACTCACCGTTGTATTCTTCTTCTTCTTCTTCTTCTTCTTCTTCTTCTTCTTCTTCTTCTTCTTCTGTTTCTTCGCCTTCTTCCCCGAGCCATTCGTACCCGTCGACGCCTTCTTCCGTCTTCTCGAAACCTCGAACTTCTTCATCTTCTTCTTCAAACGTGCCATCATCACCGTTATCTGTCAACCAATCAAAACCTAATTCGTCGTACTCAAAACTTTCGTCGTCGTCGCCCACGACCTCGTTCCTCGTCGCCCACGACGACGAACCGAGCGGTAGGTTTGATGACATCGATGACTTCACGGACGAAGAAGAAGGAAAAGGGTTCGTTGACAGGACAGCTTCCAATAACAGTTGCTGCTGCTGCTGCTGGTCGTCCCCATCTTCGGCACCGACGACCCCGAGAGATACCGCGGCAAGAGAAATTAAAAGACACGCGAGGAAAAGAAGCGCCCCGTTGTTCTTGTTGTTTCGGAGAGGACGTCGCATCGAGGAGGAGGAGGACATCATTATCGTCTCTCGAGTAGTATTTTTTAATTGGCTTTTAGATACAAAATGCCGTTTCAGGCGTTTTTCCTTAATTTCTAAAAAACGCTCAAAATTGAAAAAATGTGAAAAAAAAAGTCAAATATTCCTGAAGATGATGGAAAACATCGACGCGATCGATCGTTTGGAAAAGCACAACAGGACGTACGTCCCCGGCGCGAGCGAAGAGAACAACAACGGGAAGTTTCTCGGGCCGGACGAAATCGATCTTCTCGTGGACGCGCACAGAATCGAGAGAGAAGAGAAGGAGCTGCGCGAGAAATATTTCCGGTTCTTACCTCCTATTTCTTCTCGAAGAAAGGAGTTGGAGGAGTTCTCGTTGGCGGAGCGTTTACTCGGTGACGTCCCACACCTCTTCGCGACGAAAATATTGACGAAACTGGACGATCAAGATGTGGCCGTATTCTCGAGATGCTCGAAAAGAATACGCAGGCTCGTTCGAAATGAATTCGGCGAAACGAAATACGCGAAACTGTGCGTTCGCAAGTTTGCGTCGAGTAAAGAAGGCGTCGCGTACGCGAAGTGGTGCGGAGTACCGATGACAACAAGAACGTTCGCGAGCATCGCTCGCGTTGGAAACGTGGAGGCGTTAGGTTTTGCGCTTGACGCGGGTTGGCCGCACGACGCAAAGGCGGCGACGGCGTGCGCGAGAGGAAACCACTTCGAAACGTTGAGATGGATGCGAGCGAACGGATTGAAGTGGGATAAGAAAAAAGTGCTCGTTGTTGCGATGGAAAACAGAAACGTCGACATGGCCGAATGGATTATGATGCAAGAAGAAGAAGAAGAAGAAGTCGATGACTGATCAGACGCTGCGCTTGCTAAAAGTATTTACGCTACCTACTCGTCTCCTCCGGCTTTCTTCGCCGCTCGCGCCGCTCTCTTCGCTTCCAAAGCCGCTTTCTTCTCTTCTTTTGATAACTTTCTCGCAAACATCGTATCGACGACTGGTTCCTCTTTCTTCCCGTTAGTATCGTCGTCGTTTCCAGCTAACCCGTCGCTCCTCGGTCTCGATTTCGGTACTTTGTCCCCCGCTTTCCACCATAAAGGTTTCGTCTCATTCGACGGTAAAATAGCCGCTAAACCGTGACTCCCGCTCTTCCAATTCAACAGCGGCGCGTCTAAAACCATCCCAGAACTCATTTCCCCACCAACCAGTTGCTTTTTAATCACCGTCCCATCTTTCAACGTCGCCCCTACTCTCGCTATCGCTATCAACAATCCTATTTCCGAGACGTTTTTCGCGTTCGTCACGATGGATAAAACGTCGTCTTCTCCTCCTCCTCCTCCTGCATCGACTCTGATCACTTTTAAGTTGTCTTTGTTCGGGATTTGTGTAATCTCGAGGACTTTTGCCACCACGAATTGGGAGAGGTACTCGTCGTTTTCGTCCTCGTCGTCGGACATTCTTTCTTTTGCTGCTCAACTGTCGTCCAAGCTCACTAATGCGGTGACAAGAATACGCACACAATCCCCACCAGTCCCGATGTATACTGATTCTTAGTGTGTCTTTTTGTGTTGATTTTTCGCCGTTTTTTCTCCATTTCGAATTGGAATCAAAAACGAGTTAAAAGACGAGAGGAAAACAAGAAGAAGAAGAACAACAACGAACGCGTTAAAGAGAGAGAGATTCCAGGAGGAGGAAAAACGTGCATCATCTTCGATCTTTCACAACGCGAATCAAAAGCGTTTTGCGATTTAATTCGAACGACGACAACTTTGCGCGCAAGAACAACACAACAACATTAAGAAGAGGAGACGAGATGAGGAGTAAAAGAGACGAGAGATGAATAATGATGTCGTGCAACCGCCGGGGTTGTTGCAAGAATCATCGAACGCGACGACGATGGGAGAGGGTGCGGTGGAATCCATCTCCGGGCGGCGGCGGCGGTCTTCGTCTTCGTCTTCTTCTTCTTCTTCAATTTTAAGCAACGAATTGGTGGCGAGGACGATGCCTATTGCTCTGAATAACCGCGGGAGAAATATCGCAAACGTGGCGCTGCGCGTGGAACAATCCTCGACCGCGGTTGGCGTTTCGAGTTCTTCTGTGAATACATTATTGGCGTCCGTAGCTGGAGAGAAAGTTTTTCCGAGCGAAGGTGGGATACAAGGGCGCGCGTATGATGTGGCGTGCGAGTCGTTGGCGTTTACGGCGTTTACGGAAGACGGCGATAACGACAACGAGGTGGAGCGCGCTATGAGAAAGATGAAGCAATTGCGGATGGCGTGTAATGGGACCGGTGAGGAGACGGTCGAGTGGAAGAAACACGAAAGGTGCTCACGATTGGCGATGAACCGGTGCGTGGAGTGGATGAGGAAAGAATACGCGGGCGAGGAAGAGAGGAAAGTCGTGCGATTAGGTGTTCGTGCGGTGACGGTGCTCGCCAAGTATGCAGACGCGGGCGAGTATTCCAAGTTTAATTTTAATGGCGTTGAGTATAATAGAAATAGTATGAGTAGTAGGGGTGGTGGTATAGGGAGCAACAATGGAGCTGGTGAAAACCCGAAAAAGTTAAAAGGCCTTTCCAGGATGGTTTCGAAAGCAGCTTTGAAAGCTGGCTTGCGCAAATCAAAGAAGGAACAACAACAGCAGAAGCAGAAGTTTGACCACGACGTAGCGAGCGATAATGATGACGGGAATTCAAATAACGAGGGAGAAGAAATGGCAGCATCGGAGGATAAGAAGACAACGAAGCAGAGAGGCGATAAGGTTGGAACTTCCGAGGATACTACCGCGAGTGAAAAGAAGCTCGTCAAAGTGACGATGACGCTGTATGACGAAAGCAATGCAAAAATATTAATGTTTGTTTCAACACAAGCGACGCCGCTGACGTATCCACACTCCTCCTTTGATTCGCGAGATGGAATGAAAGAAGCGATATTTAATGCAGTGACGCCGTCTTTCGTCGCGAATAGAATGCATTCGATCGAAATTGCGGTAGTTGACGTCACTGCTGCGGGTAACGAGATATCTGCAAACGAGGCATTGATTTCTACTGAGGATAGAGAGGAAAGGGATGAGCTCGGGAGGAGCGTATTTGATTCAGATCGATTTCCACCTTCTTTCAGAGTTCCTAATTCTTCTGGTGGTGTTGGATTGACAGAAACAAATATGGTGAAAGCATCCATCATTCCAAGGCGCAACTATCCTATACTTGGTCGCGTGTTCCTTCCAATCGGCTCCATCGGCGATACGTCGTTGAAGAGTGTATCTCGTGATCTTACCTTAGCCTTAGAGTCAATCAGTGACACGCTAGCGACGACTTCGATTGGAACCGTCGATGCGAGCGTAGACTCGTTCGTATCCTACGAGAAGAAGAAGAAAAGGAAAAACGGCAACAATTCCATCGCATTCTCGAAAAAAGGGCTGCTCACGCTGATACCGGCGAATGGCGACTTGGACATTTTACAGTACGCGAAAATTGGCATAGCGACGATGCGATTTTTTGCGCTTTGTGGTCGCGGTGAAAGCTATCGCGCGTTTGTTGGCGAGGTTTTACGAGATATAGCTCGCACGCACTGTAAAAAGAAGGATGTTGTGCCGCGTTCTGGAGTAGCCGTGTGCGAGGCGTTCGCACTGTTCGAAAAGTGGCGTCCGGAAAAGCTTTTGTACCACGATAGTGATAACGAAAGGAAAGGTGCAGCCGAATATGTAGAAGATATCAATATTAGAATAGCAGAAGCTTTTAGGGACGCGTTGGCGAACGTCGCTGCGGCGATTGTAGCGGAGAGGCACGGCGAATTGGAAAAAGTGTATTTTACAAAACTAGCCAAGGAAACTCGCGATATGTGCGTTCGAACTCTCGAAATGTGTGGATTCGACAATATGGATTACGACGAAGATGTAGAGGATGATGATGGCGTTTCGCAAAGTGTCAAAATAGAGAACGTCCAGAATGATATGGAATCAAATGCGCGGGAGGAGAAAATGATGTTGATCGTGGAGATGTTGGCGATTGTTTCTGAACCTTTGGGAGGAATTTCTAAGAATACTTTTCTTTCCTTGAGACTTTCGAAGATTGCACGTCAATGCGGAATAAATCTATTCCGTAACCGCTTCAATGCGAACATTTCTGACGCTATCGGTCGCGTCACGCTCTCTGGAACTTTGAAATTGATTGTGAGCTTAATAGAACACTCAAAAAGTGACGCCAGAAAGTTACGCGGACGTTTTCCGAGCGAGGCGAATGCGGTATTCTTTGCATTTGAAGCAAGCTTATCGCGTGCGCTGAATTTAGTCGCGGGTGCTCTGAATGCATGTGGCGAAAAAGGACTGAATCCAAAGTATGAAGACGAGGTTATAAAGTCGATCGATACGGAACTCTTTCTGTTAGCGAAAGCGTACGAAGAAGAGATTCCTCCCAATGGCGGCTTTTCCTTCTTCTCTCGCAAAGGTGATGGTTTAAACGCGAGCACATCAGATGTGCCTTGTTATTATTCGGAATCTGTTAAATCTGCGTACAGAAAGTATGAGTGTGCGGTACATCCTTCCATTCAAGAGTCCGTGGAATGTGCCGCAGAGGAGCTCAAACGCTTCGTTTCGAGTCATTGTATAGGTAGTCCCAGCGATTTTCCAAAGCCGATACCGATGAACCACACCACCGGTGACATGCACTCTGCAGCCTCTGAAGACGCTTTGCGTGCGTGCGCAGAGACTTATGAGGCATTGGCTTTCTCAATGCAGCCGAAGTATAGGAGAAGGTTCCACGCGGAGAAAATCGCTCTCGCGATCAAAGAGAGTTTGGTGGAATTTTCAGACGCGCAAAAGTTGTACGCCACAGTACTCATAAAACGAGCGCGGAAGAGCGAAGTCGAGCGATTATCCAGAGATGAAGACTTGTCGGTTGGCATATCGAGTGTGTTCGAAGATGGGTCCTTTTACGGGCGAATATCAAACGCGAATAAGTGTTTTGAAGGGTTTATGAATCTCATGGAAGAGTATCCTCGATGTTGGAAAAAGATTGCTAAAGAGAAGGACGATGATGAAGCACACGAGAACACTGCCGAGATCGATCAGGAAAGCATCTCAAGTGTGAACGCGCAAATTCAGTACGTCGCATCCAGCGCATACAAAAAGCTCAAATCGAATCGTGACGAGATGCTCCATGCTCTGGCAGAACTCTTTTCACAACGCGTCTCGAGAGATCTGAAGGTTGCCATTTTCGACGCACACGACGATTCACGTAAATTCGCAACCTCGCGGTGCTTGAACATGATAGAAGCAGAGATCGCCCGTGCTCACACATCGTTGTCGTCGGGATGTGGCAAAATATTGTTAAAAGCATTGCATGCTGGGATATTGGACGCAGTCGAACGAATTGTTTTGAGTACAAGACTTGACCCGTTTAGCAAAGCTGATTTGACGCGCGAGAATTCTGGAAATTTCTCCGATGTGAACCGCGATTTTTTCGATCCCTCTAGAACGAAAATTACGGAATCGACGCATTCGCGTTGCGTGCAACTTTGCGACGAAGTCTCTGACTTTTTCAAAGCAGAATACAAAAAGAAAAGCGGCGGTGAAGGTTCTGCACGGATCCTTCGAGATGTGCAGAAATCAGAAAGACGCACTCGCCGGATTTTGGATTTGTGGTACACGCCAACAATGGAGGTTGCAAATCTCGTTCCAGAAGAAGAAGAGACTAGAGAGCGAGTGAGTTCAATGGACGTACTTCGCATCCTGAAACAGAGAGGCGACAAAGACGAGTGGGCGCGAGATGTTGTCCGGAGCGGCTCTCAATCTCTTGCGCGTTCGCTTTGCGCTCGCGTCATTAAGACTTACAATGCAAGCTCGAAACACGAAGGCGATCAAGCTTTGCTCGGATGTTGGCCGTGTCGCTCAGATTTTGGTATGCGAGGTTGCGTGTTCGTTACGTCAAGCACGGTTGGATTTACCACGTTTAGTTTCGGTATTCGTTTCGAGAGCGCTGAAATTGCGCATGAGCACCTGCATCAAAGGGAATGGGTTTGCGAAGTGGACAGAATGTGCGCACTGTTACGTATCGAAAGTGAAGACGGGACTCCGGGAGTGCATATGCAGCTCGACGATCGCACATCTCTATATTTATCCGAGTTTGGCGACGAAGAAATTTCGTATGCCATGGAAAAGAGAGCGATCGAACGAGACATGTTCGTAACGACGTTGCGAACTCACGACAAGTTCGCACCGAAAGGTGGAAAGCGTAGGGAGAAAATAAAAGACAACGGTGACGATGGGAGCAAGAGCGAGATTTCGTATCAGTCGTCCATTATCCCAGCACCTCCACGCGAATTCAACCTTTTACCGAATAGTGATCCGCAGCTAAAAGTATTCGAAGACGTGTATAGAAAAAAAACCAACGGATCAAAATGCCACGGCCAGATCTGCGTTAATCGATACACGGTCCAGTTTTTACCATTTGATGAAAGCATTGTGGGTGTGACGATTTTCCTTAGGAATGTAAACCCAGATGTCGTTCGACAAAGAAAAGTGGGATGGACTAACGCGGAAGTTTGGGTATCCGAAGGCTTGATCGTTTCCGGATTAGATTTGAATGCGGCGGTAGAACTTGCCAAAATGATTAAAGTTGGGATAGCGATGGTTACTTAGGGCTAATAACGTAGTTCACTTCGATTGTATGTTTATGCATGTATTTTAAGAGTTGTTTGCGTCTCTCTCTGTGTCTCTCTAATATGTGTATTCAACAGTTCACACTCTCACCTCAATCTCTCCTTGTAAGTCTGCCTCCGCATCTCGAAGCCTCTCGGCCAATATTTCAACAAAAGTCGGACGTAAGGATCTCGAGAGAAAAGTGGTCTCGTCCTCTTCTTCCGTGTCTTTCTTCTTTTCAATAACTTTCTCGATGGATTTTACCCACGTTAACGCCTTTTCCGGCTCTTCCAATCTTTCCATGTGCGTTGCTCGATTGAATGCCAACGAAACTAAATATTCTGCTTCAGCGGTGGGGAATACCAATGTATTCGTACCACTTTGAGGCGGCTTCAATGTAGAGAGTAAGGAAAATAGTTGTAGCGCTTTTTCGTTTTGCTCTTCTGCAGCGAAGAGTCTGCGAAAGGCAGCAGCTAGCGTGATACCATCAAAAGCTTCTCGCTTGTTTGCACTTTCTAATATGCGTTCGACGATGATGTTGTTAATTACGGAACCGGCTGCTTTGTTATCCGGGTAGTCTTCGCATAATCGTAGTAATACTCGCGGAGAGGAAACTTTCGAACCCGGTCCATTGCAAAACGCTTTTACTTCCTCCGCACTCAAAGACGTTGCACCTTTTCGCTTGTTCTGCAAGTTCAGCACAGCGTACTCGTACGCAATCAAATTGTCTTCGTATTTGCGTATTGTTTCCATCTGTCCAACGTCACTTGAGTATTCCTCCTTCGCTTTTTCGATGCACTCTTGAAACTTAGCAACCGCTTTTTCCGTCTTTGAGAGCGCTTTTTCATCATCTTCGCGCATCCCGTCGAGCATGGCAGCAATCGCGATCTGAAAGCAAGTTAAACTCATACAACTTGCGCGAAATTTGGATGCCGGAGACGCTTCTTTGTCGTATTCTTGTGAAGATTGGACGCGTTCGAGTAGTTGGGCGGCGGCGAAAGAGAGACGTCTGACGCAATCAATCAAGGAGGAGGAGGAGGAGGACAACGACGACGATGTAGATTTTTCCTTCGAGGCGCGCTGTAAGCATAAATCAACCAAATCGAAAACAATATCGATTATGACGAGGCTCTCGGGAAATATTTTCAGGAGCATTGGAATCTTTGCTGTTCTCGCCAGCCAGCGCGTCACGTCGGAGACTAACGTTACGAAAAATTTCGATGGATCGATAGTTGTCATCGTTCCGGTAGTTGACAAGCTTCTCCACGCATGCGCGAGATACGCACGAAATACCATCGCTTCGTTTTTCAAACTTTTTATGTTATCTTCGTCTTGTTTTTCTATCGTCGTCTTTTGTTGTTGTTGCTGCGGTGCGTTCAACTTCTTCTTTTCACAAAAAGTTATCAACGCGTCCCAGGCCGACCTTAATGCGTCGGCGATAATTTCCGCATCTGCCAATGCATCGAGCTCGGAAGCTGCAAAAATGATTGCATTTGGGTCTCCAACCCGACAAACCGTATGAAATGCAGTTTTGACGCGCGAGACGATCATCGTCTTATTATTGCTACCAGGAGCAGATTTGCCTTGCGTAATGGTGTTTTCCTCCTCTTGGAGAGTGGCGTCTTTTTCTTTGCAACGTAAATTTTGCAACTCTGCTCTGCAAAGTTTGAGTCGAAGTAATGCGGTAGATGCTGAAACCAAACGCATCTCTCGGCTTTCGTGCGCCTCGAGCGCTTGCACTGCGTGAGAAGCCAATGCGAGCGACGAATCATCAGAAGGAGACGACGCGCTCAGAGCACAAAATGCTCGCGTTTTGAGCGCGTCTGCTTCGTCGTTCTGAAAGCTTTGGCATTCAATCGACTCCTTATTTTCTGAGATAAACCCTGCTTCGCGGCATAATTTATCGATTGCTACGACGTTGTCAAATGCGTCGTGCGCGAGTTTAGCCAATTTTTTGGCATTTTCCCCTCGATAAGCCGCTTCAGCGATAAGTTCGAGATCGACCGCGTAATTCCACGCCAAGGCGCGAGCTCGGGCGAGCAGAGGCGAGCTCTCCTTCGAATCGCTGGACGTCAATATTTGAGCTATGAGCGAAGAAGGAGTTAGTAATCGCTCGGCGTATTTGATTGCGGTATATTCGTTTTCTTCGTTCGTTAGTGACGTTGACGATGCTGAAGATGTGATTGAAAACACTGCCCAGAACGTGCTTGCGATGAGCGCAAACTTGCACTCGTCGTCTTTCACAGCTTGAATAGCTTTCAAACGTTTCTCAATCCGCTCTATGCCAGCGTTAACGTTTTTCGTCGCGAGCGCAAGTACAAACGCAGCGGAAGCGAACGTTCGCAACGTTCTCGTCTTCTCAAATCTTTCGTCTTTTGCGTCGCCATCTTCGCCGAGTACGCGAAGGGCGCATTTTTCTGCATAATCCACTTTCCCATCGTTCAAAAGCGACGTTTGCGCCGAGAGAAGTAACGTTTGCGCGTCTTCAATCGTACTTATCGTATCTTTACTTTTCTTTTTATCATCATCTTCAACCAGGTTGAGATGTTTAGAAGCATCTTCGTTTAAGAATACGCAAACTTTCGCCGCTCGAGTTTGCATATTTTTCTTGGTCGCGAGCGGGAAAACTGATGTATCAATCGTCTCTGCGACTTCAATCAAATTCTCCAAGGCTACTTTAATCACGTCCATCATCTTCCTTTTTGTCGGTTCGCCATCCCCATCCTCGTTGCTCGATATATCGAGATCCTCCAAGTCTTTTGCCAACTTCTCCAAGGCGCCGAAAAATATAGAAACCATGCGTGCCTTTTTCGCTGATTCGCTACTCGACGACATCGCATTTGCGAACAGTAACGTTCTCGCACACTTCGCAAACATCGAAGACGCTTTCGATAAGTCGTTCAAGCGAATAAAGTTCGCTCCTCGTAGCGATGCGACTTTGAAGTTGCAGAAGAAAATTTCTTCATCTTCCTCGTGATCTCTCAACTCTTCTTTCGAAGGAGACTCGTCTTCGGAGAAATCACAATCAAATCGCGTCCCTTCCAACGCCTTTTTGAAGTACTTCTCTGCCATTGAAAACCGAGCACACTCGTAGCACGTCTCCGCTAATTTCCCACTCAAAGATATCAGTAAGTCTCCATCGATGATGGTGCCGTTTACATCACACGCGCTCTTTGCCTCTGTGAGCAATTCTAGTACTTTCTCGCGCACGTTTATAGAAACAACGGCGGCCCCAACGTTTGTCGTTTTCGCATCGCTCACCACCGCGACGTTCCAGCATCGAATCATGCACTTTGAGAAATACGTGCACTTTTTCCGACTCCACTCCTCGTCGTCCAAAGAATTCAACCTTTCCTTCTCTGTCGTACTCGCAGCCAAAACGTCCTCGGAAACCTCGATCGCTTTCAGCGCGATCTCTACGTCTCTCAACCTACCGAAAAGCTCCGTTTGATCTTCCACGGTATCCGCCGCGTCCAACGCGCGTTTCAGTTCGCGCATATTTCGCGACAGTTTCGTCAACAATACCTCTTCTTCTTCTTCTTCTTCTTCTTCTTCCTTCTTCTCTGTTTCCATCTCCTCCTCTTCTTCGTTCGTCTTCTTCAACTTTTTCGCGTGCAAAGAACTTTTCATCTCGGCCAGTTTCGCCGCCGTAGGACTTCTTGCTGTCTTTCCTCCTCTTCTCGAGGTGATATCATCGCGCACGTCCAACGTCGGCAACGACGGCTGCGCTTTTTTACCTCGACCACCCGTCCTCGTCGTCCTCGTCGTTCGTTTCTCTTCTTCTTCTTCTTCTTTGTCTTCTTCTTCGTTTTGCTTCGTCTTCCTATTCTTTTTCTTCTTCTGTTTCGCGCTCGTTGTTGTCGCGGTCGTCGCAGCAGCAGCAGCACTCGCACTCGCACTCGCCAAATCCTCCCTCGATGGAGGCTTCTTCTTTTGCGCGGAGAAGATCTCTTTGAATCCCATTATTTGAGTACGTCGTGTGACGTGTAGCAGTAGGTATTCAAAAGAACCGGAACCGCTCTTTTTTTTTTGAGGAGAAATTCAAAAAAATCGATCCAAAATCTGGGCACCCAGGAAACCCAAGAACGAATGCGAAAGAAAACGCACAGAAGAAGACTCTTTATTTAGTAACGCTTTGCGTGTTCTACCGGTAGTATTATCTGATGTTTTAGTATTACTATTATGGAATTCTAAGTTTCGTTCCTTCTTCCCAGTTGGAATCATCCCACAAGGCGAGCTTTTCCTCGACGTCGTCGTCGACGTACTCGCAAACGTGTTCGCACGTCGATTCGTCGAAGCTTTTGATAACGGCGGAGTACCACGTGTCTTCTCCAGGCCAGAAGATTTCGAGCTTGACGCCGACGGCGTTCTGGCCTTTCGCGGCGAGGAGCGCTAGGTCTAAATTGGTGTCGTGCACGACTTGAAGCATTCGGTTCGTGATGCACTTTTCGGCGGCGGCGGCGGCGGCTCCTTTACTTTTGGAGGGCGATTTTTTAATCGCGCAAACGGAACACTTTCCGCATTTTCCACTTGGTTGGAGCGCGTGGAGAGCTTTGGCGACGTCTTGGTCTTTTTGCTTCATGGTAAACGTCAATTTTGGTTTGACATTCTCCCACGGTGGCTCAATTGCACTGGCCATGTCGTAACACGAATCTCTGACCGGAACGGGATGGCCAGGCACGAGTTGTCTCAGCGCGTCGTTCCCGACTTTACGCATCTCTTCGGCGTCTTCGTAAATTTGTGAATCTTCTTCGTTGAAGCTTTGAGCGTTCGAGAAGCACAGTTCGATAGCGAGAAGAAATGACCAGATGGTCGGGTAACCATTTTCTCTCAAACATTTCGTTATGCTTCGCAAATCGATGGGATTGGCAATCGCTTTGTAGTATTCTGGAAGGACTTTTGGCGTAGGAAGGAGTTCGAAGAGTTCACTTCGAAGACGCTTGGTTTCCGGTTCGACAGCGGAGCGAATCGCCCGAAGAACTGAATGGCACGCGGTTGTTGCTTTCTGCGTCATTGTACCATCGGTATTCTTCCATTCCCATGCACTTCCTCCATCTGCGTTTGTGTGCGCGATGGTGGCATTCTTCGAAACTTTGGCTTCTCTGCCGTAGTCTTCTTCCTCCTCTTCGTCGTAATCGTCGTCGTCATCGTCGTCACCTTCGGCGCCTGAGGAACGTTGTCTTCTCGCCGCACGGCTCGGTAGATGGCGCGGTTCAAGTTTTTCTCTCGCTTTATCCGCGGAAATTCCTTTCGCTAAAGTCCAAATACCGCCTCCGGCGCTGGTGACTTCCGTGAAAATATCCGATTTGTTGCGCATGTACGCAGTGAACGCCGCCGTTTTTCGACCGCCTCGCGCCCATTCTTTACCAGAGCCACCTCCTCTTGCTTCAATCTTTTCCATAAAATCGTTTGTTCCAAGTTGAGAGTATCTCTCTAACAGACTGATTGCGACGATCGTAGTATCATTTGTGCCGTTTTTCCTCGTTCCAAAAGGACGACCACGCTTTTTACCTCCAGCCGTAGTAGCGTTACCGATCGATTTCTTCTTCCTACCCGTGAAATCAGAATCGGAAGCAGCAGAGTCATACTCTTCCTCTTCAGAAGATGCATCGTTGGTATCCCCCTTCGATCTGCGCCGCTTTTTGTATTTACCGATCTTCAAAGATGGAATTTCCATCGGTTTGTTCTCGTACCTGATTTTCGTCCGACCTCTTACGCCACCGCCTGCAGGTTGCTCGTTCTCTTGCTCATGCGCGGCTTCGTAACCGTATTCTTCGATGGCAGCTTTTTCACGCTCGATTTCTTCGCGAATGACTTTTGGAGAAATTTGTGCTGGCGGATGATATAACCCTGACGTATCGGATATAATCTCTCGATGATCACGATAGACAACATCGTCTCCCGCAAACGGATTTTCCTCGTCGTTGATTTCGTAAGGAACTATGCGAGTCTCTCTGTACTCTCTCGGTTCTTCGACGTCGTCATAGATATCTCCACCGGCTGTAGGGAACGGAACATCTGATCCGAAAAGTTCTTTTCCAGCACGATGCATGCATTCTCTCAACGCCGCTGCGTCCGCGTACATTTGAGTCGCGGGATCGTTGTATCTCTGCGCGTTTGCAAACGCGAGCTCCAAGGCAACGAAGAACCACCACGGCGAGGCGTACACTCCCGACTTCAATGAGAATTCGATCGTGGCTATGTCAATTGGGTACCTAATAATTTTATAATATTCTGGAAGGTGTGACTTCTGGGGAAGGTGCTCAAACATTTCTGTGAGGAAGCGCTTTGAAGCGTTTGCGCCGCCTTTCCCCTTCCCTTCGGTGCCGCGGACGATTTTTAGAATCTCGAGGCATTTTCTTCGCTCTGACATGCGCATTGGATTATGTTTGCTCACGCCGATATCATCAATGGTGTACACTTCGAACGGACCGATCGAAATGGGATACTTTGCTCCAGATATTCCAGGCGCACCGGCTGGCTTTCCGATTTTCTGAACCAGCTCCAAGTCCGACAAGTTTTCAAAATCTTCCTCTTCTTCTTCTTCTTCTTCTTCTTCTTCTTCTTCTTCCTCCTTTTTCTCCTCTTCTTTTTTCTTCTGCTCCTCCTCCTCCTCCTCCTTCTTCTTCTCGTCTTCTTCCTCTTTTAACTTTGCTTGCTCTTTTGCCTCTTCCGCTGCGTTTGCTTCTTCATCGAGAACTTCCGGTTCCCATTTCAAATCCATCAAGAATAGATACAACTCCTCGGGCTTCCCGTTCTCGTACTCGACGCGATGTTCGCCAGAGCTCTCGAGGAATTTCGTGATGGTTCCAATGTGAAATCCATCGTCGGAGGACCGATATACGGCAACTTTCTTATTTATGATCTCTCCGTTGTTGTCTAACTCCTTCCCAGAATTAATCAGGTGATGACCAAGCGTGATCCCGGTTGAATCATCAATCTCATCGTCAAGTCTCATTTTTATCGAGTTCTTCCACTTCTTACTCTTTGAGCCTCCTTTCCTTTCGAATTCCGTAACCCCAACTTGCTCGCCGGAACAATCGATTCTACACTTCAAATCAACGCGCGGTCGACCATTCGTCAATAGCACCCCGGTTAATTTACCACAAATGATAGGAATTTCCTTCGGCGTGTATGCGCGTCCTTTCACCGGCCTCGCCGCCGGATTCTTCATCGTAACCTTTAATAACGGTTTACCCGACTCATCAGAAGGTATCTTCCCGTTCTTTGCATCTATTTTGCGCTGCTTTTCGTGCAAATACTTCTCGCGTTCTCTCGGCGTCATGAACCGGACTGGTTGCAACGCCATCTGCATTCGTAAACGTTTTTTCTCGCTTTCTTGCTCTTTCGCGCGTCTATTCCGCTCTTTTATGCGTTCGGTATCGCGCGACTCTTTTAATCTGACCTTTTGAATTGAAGAAATTGCTTTGTTGACACCTTGAATGTATAACGTCCGATCGCACTCTTCTTCGTAGAGCGATTCGCGCTCTAAGGTTTCCTTGTAGTCTCGCATAGCATCCAACTCGTCTTGTACGTCTTCATCCATTTCGTTATTATTTTCGTTCGAAGCGGGAACGGGAGTTTGCCATTCTTCATCGCGGTCGCGAAAGGCTATCAACGAATCTTGCACGTGATACTGACCGTATCCGAATAGCATATCACCATCGATATCTTTCGGCTCGTACTTTCTCAACTTTGTCGGATTGATCATGAGTGGCGTCGTGTGTACAATGTTCGCCGCAAACATTAAAGCATCGGAACCGACATCTGGATTCGACCACGCCGGTGGTAGTATCTGAAACTTCGCGTTTACTAAATATCGCGCTGGAAGCTTCGTCGGGTTCAACTGCGCAATCCACGGTTGCATTTGAGAGATTGCGTCTTTATCTGGGAGGACTCCTTCCTCGACCATATCTTTCGTCATCAATCCAGCGCCGACCAACGTGAGAAGTTTCGTCATTTCGCCCATTTTAGGAATCGCTTTTTGAACGTGCTCGGCAAATTCCAATCTTCTGCAGTGATTTAAACCAATGAACTTGGCAGAAATCCAATTGCCCGTCACGACAGTTGTCTTCACTTCTTGCGTCTTCGTTTCCTCTACTTTTCCATCTGCTTCTCGCTTAACTTCAACCGCAGTCGCGCCTGAATCTTCTCCTCCGCCGCCTTCTTTTTCCCCACCTTCCTTGGTGCCATCAGGCGCAGCGTGCGAGCGATGCATGACTATTTTCAGCGACGGCTTTGTGGCTTCTGTGACCGCAGTGGCGGTATCTTTGACGTCAGTAGTTTCGTTGATACGTTGTTGTTGAGGCTGGCGTTGCTCTTCGCCACCGACGACGACTTTTGGGGCGTCTCCTTCTGCTACTTTCGTCGTCTCCCCCAACTCAGCTTTGACTTCTTTCTTCTGAATTCCTTCAGCGATTCCATTCGTGCTAATGCTATTGATGTTACCGGTATCACTGGATAAAGGCTGTGTGCGTGCATTTTCTCCTTCTCCTCCTGCTGACGGGGATTTCATCGTGAACACTAACTTTGGTTTCGCGTCTTCGTTCGCCGACGCCGGCGCCGCGGCCGTAGCCGACTCTGGTGGCGGCGCGTTTTCTGCCGCCTCTTGCTTACTTTTTTCTATAGCTTTCAGTCGAGCCTCTTCCTCTAGCTTTACGAACGCGGCGTGCTTTTCTTTTTGAACATTGATTGGCAACTCCTCAAACTCTTTCATCTCCATCGGTCGCTTTCTTCCAAACGTCGCGTAAAACAATCCGCACGCCGTGCACAGATGATCCATGCCCTCAAATTGTCCTGCGCGCATTTTTGGTGTGTCTTTGTACGATTTACTACACGTCGAACACTGCAAAACACCACTGTAGTCACGCGCCGAGGGATTAATTTTGGTCGTCGTTTCAGACTTTTCAAGCTCTTGCCTTAATCGCATCTTTCTCGCTTCCTCGGAAGTCGGGTCTGCGAAAATCGCCGATATTTTCTTCGTGTTCATTTGACTAGCGTTCCTTTGTTGTTGTTGCTGCTGCTGCTGATACCAGTTGATTGGTTTCATGTTTTTATAACGAGACGGTAACGCGTCTCGTCCGTACGGATAATACGCTTCCGTTAACATGTCTTCCCTCACGGCGATTTTTTGAGCGATGGCTGTTTTCAAATTTTCCTCGCGTTCCGATTCCCACTTTTCAAATTCGCGCCGTTGCAGTTCCTCCAAAATAAGAACCGCAGCTTCACTCGGCGTATCCACGCCTTCTTTGACCGTTTGCACGCTCTTTTGAGATTTACTCGCATCGTCTTTTCCCCAAATCAAGTGATGCTTTTGATGTTCATCCACCCACGCGGAGTACGGTTCGTCAAAATACTCGCCTTCGGCTAAATACCTTCGAGGAATCAAAGCGTTCTCCGCCATCACGTACGCCGGTGGTTTCTGTTCAACTCCCCACTCCATCTCGTCTAATCGCGGTCGTCCTCTCTTTTTTTGCTGCGGCACATTTTTAAGGTGACTCTTCCCCATGGACATGTTATACTTAATCGCGAGAAAATCCGACGTTTGCATGGACTCCTTGTGCGCCCCGCCGTCGTTTTTCGCCGCCGTCGGCGTCGACGACGCGCGCGGAGTCCCATTTTCTCCTCCTCCATCCTCCACAGCAACAGTATCGCTTTCTTTCTCTTTCGCATCTAACCTCCCGAGCGCGATGACTTCAGTCGTCACCACGTTCGTGTTCGCCCCGACTCTCCCGTCGAGTAACCGCGCTCTCAAACTCCCGATTCGTTGCCCTTTCCAACTCGTCAGTCGTTGCTGCTTTTTCAATTTATCCGCTCGACTGGAAAACCTCTGCGGTTTCATCCGTTTCCTCGCGTGCGCGCCTTTCGGCCCTCTCTTATTCGCATTCTCGCCGTTACCCGTGGCATCGATAACTCTCTTCGGCTTTTCCGGAGGCGCGACTTTGCTCGCGAGCGATTTCAGATCGAGTTGCGCGATGAGCGCTTGGTTGCGCGCGATCTTTCGTTTCCGCTCGAGTTCGTACTCCGTTAAGTTCGCCTCGTTTTCCTCCATGTCGTGATTTATTCTGTTCTGTTATGTGCACTGACAGACACCGCGCGGAGAAGAGCAACTTTCGAGTTTTTTCAAATCTATGCACCCGCACGAGTATTCGACGCGCGAATACTTCTTCTCGTGTCTATTTGAATTCGAATGTTCGAACGTTCTCGTAAGTAATGCAAAACGGAATCTCTCGCGCAATTCTCTCTCGCCGCTCTCTCTCAAACGCGAGTGGTACCTTTTTAAACGTACCTCTACGCGCGCGACCTTTGTGAAGCGCGCGCGCAACAAACTTTCGTAAATGGATTTTTATCAATCGTCGCGTTTGAGAAGTCCGTCGTTCGCGCGCGCGCAAACCGAACAGGGAGGATGTGTATTTGACGAACGCACGAAAAAATTCGAAGGAAATCGAAAAACTTCGTCTAATTAAAATTCAGAAAGAGAGGAGACCATACGCTTTTGAGCGCGTACGCGACCAGACACACGCATCA
>Ga0115557_1001199_pt1 | contig 17769 bp, 8 predicted proteins | sample COGITO_mtgs_1104_FD_87280 | JGI IMG/M metagenome (GOLD analysis project Ga0115557, IMG submission 87280) | Pelagic marine microbial communities from North Sea - COGITO_mtgs_110421 | ecosystem: Environmental > Aquatic > Marine > Epipelagic | place: Germany:Helgoland, sampling site Kabeltonne...
CTCTCTCAGACAGTCCTCCAGTCTTCCACTCTCAGAGTTTCCATTTCGTGATGAGAATTCAAACGCCGTCTCGCGGGATGCCGCCGTCGCGATAATATTTCCCTCCGTAATCCGCCTCGTCTTCTCGCAACGCGTACGCTTTGCGCTCTAAATCCCTCGCTTCGTCTCTCAATTCCTTCGCTCGATTTTCCAGCTCTCTCGTTCTTTGGCGTCGGTGTCGTTCGATGCGTTTCCTCGCCATGTCGGCGGCTTCCTCCAACGCGATCGCGTCTTCTCTCAAAGAAGACGCTTTCGCTTCCAAGTGCGCTGGCTTCGTTTCTGGGTTTTCGCCGTACTCCTCCGCGGAGATTTCTTCCTCCAATAACTCGCGCTGTTTTCGATCGAGCATTTCCTCTGCCTCCTCCGTTCGTTCTTTCACAAATTCTTTCCTTTTCTCCTCAACATCTTTATTGCTTTCGGACGTAAACGACGACGAAGAGAAAGCGCCGGCTCCGGAGGACGACTTCATAGGAAACAACCACCTGCGTTTCCCCGACACCAACGTCCTCAGAGCCACCAAGCCGCGCGTACGTCGAAGCATGATCAATGATTCCAAAAATATCTGAAAAAGAGAGTAAAAAGGAGTTCACGATGTGCGATGCTCAATGCGCCGATGAATACTGCGTGCGTATATATTCAGAGGCAAAGATGAAGCACAAAGCGCGCGTTTCGCGCTTTCTTTTCGTATCTCAGTTCGTCTCTTCCCGAGTATTTTCTAAACCATAATTTAGGGTTTTGGTATCCAAAGCTCAAGCAAAAAAAACGAACGAAAACTCTTTAGAAAAAAGACTGTTGTGCTGTGCGATGATGATGATGACATTGATGACGACGACGACGCTGAGAAAAGAGGACGAGCACTGCTGCGCGTAACACTGCTAATCTTTTTTGACGACGATAAGAACCTTGATTGAACCTACGACGGAAGAGTTTTAGAGAGAGAAAAAAGATGCGGATGATTTGCGTGAATTCTCACGGCGGTGTTGGGGATGTCGTTCCTCCCAGGAGGAGGAGTGTTGGTGGTGCACAAAACATCTCACCGGCCAAAAAGCAACCGCAAGGACAACAACACCAACGGCCGAGTCGTTGTCGAGGAGGAGGACGCGGTTGTCGTGGTGATGAGAGTCGTCTGTTGTTTGGGAAAAGAAAAAGTTCGACCGCAATTTCGTCGAGTGCTTCTTCAACGGATAATCCAACACCAATCCTCCGCGAGGACGGCGGATCTTCTTCTTCGTCGTCGTTTCGCATGCGCGACGGCATCGTGTCCGCGCGGAAATCGCTCTTCTTTTTCGGCGCGAAGAGAGAGATGCGCGTGTCTGTCTGTCGCGAGATGACGAGGAGGGGTGGACGAAGGCGGTACGCGCACGGCGTCGTGACGTTTGCTCTCGCTTCGTCGTCGCGGAGTTGTTGGTGTTGTTCTTCTTCTTCTTCTTCTTCTTCTTCTTTTGGAGGATTCGAGGAGAAAAGGAAAGAACTATGGCGACGACGACGACGACGACGAGCGGGGATGACGCGTCAGACATCGATGAAGGACGGAGAAGAGACGAACGAGGAATATTTGGATGCGATGAACGTGACTGGTAGGAAGATTGTTTCGGAGGATGAAGGCGACGAGGATTTTGATTTGGACGCGGCGTTTAACGAGAAGTTTTCAAAGTCGAAGGAGCGCGACGAAGAGCAACCGCTTCCGGAAGGGACCATTCGCGTTAAAGCCAAGACTTCGTCCACGACTTCGTCTTCATCGTTGAGATCTTCTCCCACGGAAAAGAAAATGAATAGAAATGGTCGAGCGGAGAAAGATGATTTAGCGTTTGATCCTTTAGCTGGCTCCGTGGACGTATCTATGGAGGATTTTTCGTACGATCCGGAACAGCAACAACAGATGCTCTTGCAAAAGCAAAAAGAAAAAGAAGAGCGAGAGCGAAAAGAAGAAGAGGCGAACAAAAAGAAGAGAATGGCAACCGATGGGACGGTCATTCGTCGCGTGTCGAAAGTAGCTGCGATGCCGTTGAGAAATAAAGTGCCACCGACGAGACAATCGTTTGCAATCAACGCGGCAAACGAAGAGGCGTTGAAAGCGGTGAAGCAAAAGTTTTCGCTCAGAAATCTCGTCAGTAAGAAGAACGATGATAATAAACAGAATTATACCGCTGATTCGAGTGCGAAGCCGATTCGAGTAGGGACAGTCATACGGAAAATCTCAAAACCGGCGCGTCTAAATGATGATGAAAAGGAGAACAACGCGCAAAAAGCGCTCGCGCTCATCACGTCGCAAGCCCTGGCAGCTTTGTCGTTTCGCGAGCAACTTCTAAAAACGCTGAAGGACAGCACTCTGGGAGACGCTCTTGCGGTCTTCGATGCGCTCTGGCAAAGCTTTTGGATCCAATGGCGTTCCCGGCTCGAGAATACGGCGAAATGGGTTCTCTTTGCGTCCACGGCGCTCACGGCGATGTGTCATTACGTCATCGGCCCTGGAATGATTGGCCCGAGATTACCGCAAATTGGAGAGTTAGCATCATCCGTTGTTGGTCGTCCAGTGCGCGTAGGCAGATGCAAACTCTTTTCGTTTCCTGGCATTTTAGGTTTTGGACCGGTTTTAGAAGTTGGGCCCTTAGTCGTGGGCGCGGAAACGACTGGAGGCGAAAAATCAATCGTCGAAGTCGACACCGCGAAAATTTCATACGATTTAGTGCGCTCCATCACTCGGAGGAAAATAGTTGCGGAAATTCGGTTGGATGGCGTCAAAGCGACTTTGAAGCAAGGCGTCAATCAGTCTTGGTTTGGGTACCCGGAAGATTTACCCACTTTTCAAGCGAATTTGCCCTCGGCGCGACCGTCGTTTAATTTAGATGCCGTGAAAAAAGCGAGCGCGGAGGCGACGAATGCAATCAGTGAAAATAAAACAGCGAGTGGTCCAAGCTTTGAAGTGCGCGTGATTAAGCTCGAACGTGGCGTTGCGGCTTTGCATATGGCTGGAGATTCTCAACCGAGGAACGTGAAGAACCTTTCGGCGACTATGAAAATATCGCCGAAAGGTGAGCTCGATCTAGACGCAAAGTTCAATCCAATTTCTCGAGTGACGCCTCCAGAACAGAGACAAAACACGTTCATCGCGAATTTTGCGGCCCGAAATCTTCGAGGTCACAACTCTGACGCCGAAGAACGAAGTTTGAAATATGAAAAGAGTCGTACCGATAACGGCGGCTTGCTTAAAGTGAACGTGCAGTATAAAAATCCCGAGAAGAATCAGAAACCAATGGGTGAAGACGATATAGCCATGCCAGATTTGAAAGTTAAAGTGAACGCTTCCAACACTTCTGCGGCGTTTGTTGACCGATGCATCCCGGGTTTACCGATCGATATGCACGCTGGGCGCTTGGACGGCGAGATTAACATCTTGGCGAAAGACCAATCGACGTGGCTTTTCCCAGAGTTTTCCGGCGAGTTGAGAGGGAAGCACTTGCGTTTCCACTTTTACGACGCCACGGATGACTTCGCGGACACGGAGTTAGATTTAGTTTTCCAGAAAAGACGCATGTACATTCACAACGGGAGAGGTCACTACGGTCACGTCCCAATTACAGTCACGGGCGATTTGGATTTGAACCCGCTTCCGGTGAAAAGTTTACTTTTAGGTCCGGACGCGAAAGTTCACGCGCCGAGAGGAGAATATCGCCTTTCCGGTCAAATCGCACCAATAGAGGCACACGCTTTGCGAGAAACACTAGGTGTCCGTCCTCCACCGAGACCGCTCGCGGGCGCCTTGAAAGGATTCTTGTACGTTTCTGGCCCTTTGGAAGCGCCTGTCTTCACCGGGCAAGCGGAAACGACAGATTTTTTACCAGAAGAGAACGCGAAAGATTTCAGCGCTACGATGGAAGAGGAGAAAGCCTGGTCGTATCGCGCGGTGAAGAAGTACGAAAAGGAAGGCGCCGTTGCAGCTTACGATCGTGTTCCCATTCGGAACGTGAAAGCGACATGGACGGTGGAACCAAAGAAGGATATTTTCGTCTTGCATTCGGCAGAAGGTCAGTTGGTTGCGGGCGGCAAAGTGCGTGCGAGCGGATCGATCAAGATAAATCCGGACGCGTTGCATGACCCAGCCGCGATTAACGTGGAAGCAACGGCAACAGACGTTGATCCGAGAGCATTAGCGAGACAAGTAGCAACAACAGGATTCGATAATAGCATTAGTAACGCGAATGGGAGTGGGGACGAAAACTCGCCATCGACTAGTAATAGCACCACTGACGCAGAAAATGAAATCGGCGCTTGGATTGACCGCGTGTGTCCTCCTGGCTACGCGGATGCTACGGCGACCATCGAAGGTGCACATTCCGGTCCCAAGGTTAACGTTGACTGGAACATAGATCACGACGCCGATGTGGGCGGTAGAGTAACAATAGAACGGAAAGGTATCACCGCAAAGCTGAAAACACCTTCAATTGAAATCGATGCAGACGTAAAGACGGAATTTCCTCCCTTAGAAAAAGCGTTAGCTGCTGTAACCGTGGAAGATGCGATTGAAGCTGGGAAGCCTGCATACACGGCCGCTGAAGTTGATGGACGAGCGAACGGGTTTGATTTGTTTGATTTAGAAGATGGTCGGGAAGAAGGTGGCGAAGCTGTTTCGGAAAAGTTGCGATACGTTCGAGATCCCGACCGCGTTCGATTGCGAGTAACCGGGCGCGCGCGCGTGAAAGGTAAATTTTCAACTCCAACGGCATCCGTCGCCGGTGCTGAGAACTCCGATGGCGTCGCTGCAACGGATGATAAAGGTAGCGAAATCGCCGCGAGTGACGAAGAGAAGAAACAAAGTAGCGCCTTCCCGACGTTTGAAGGTACCGCGCAGTTGGATAACTTGAAACTGAACAAACTCGAGCTTGCTCCGAAATTGACCGGCAAAGTTTTCGCCTCGGCCACTGATGGTTTATCGCTCTCGGCGAAAGGCAGATCAGACGAGTCGTTGTCGGCGGAGATATCTGCCGACGGTAAAGCATCTGCGGCATTACGTCGCGGCGCTTTACGAGCGGGCGTTGAGTTTGGTGATTTTGCAGGCGCATTCGAACTCGCTGGCTTGAAATTGGACGACTTGGAACTCGGATCTTTGAGAGGTCGCGTGGACGTCGCGTCTGCGCGATTAGATTTACGAGAAAAAGTTGGCGAAGGGGTTTTACGCGTCGAAAAGCCACGTCTGAGTGGTTTCACCGGCGATTTAGCAGAAGGCGAGGTTTCTTGGAGCGGTAAAACGGTAAAACTTCACTCGGCAACTCTCGAGCAAGCGCGTTCGAGGTACGAAGCTGATGGCGAGTACATGTTACCGGACGCCGTGTGGTCCAAATTGCCAGAATCTAGAGTCGAGAGACAAAAACGAACAATGTCGGAAGGCGATGCCTCGCTATTGTCTGACCTTATTGATGTCGATTTAGTCGCGGAAGCAGGTAAAGAAGAAGATGCCGTAACGGAGCCAGCGTTAGCGGTGACGTCGTCAGAGAATGAAACTTCTTCAGTCGTCGCCGCCGCCGCGGCGGATGCGATGAAGGAAACCAAAAATAACGACAACAACAACAATAGCAACAATAAAGGTTTATTTTCCGGATTCTTCTCTGACATGAAAAAGCACCCGGCGGCAAACTTAATCAAGGAACAGCAAACACTTTCATCTCCATCGACTCAGGGTGACGACGAGATCAACAAAGGCGAGGAAGTTCGAACGAAAACACCGGAAGAGTTGGAAGAGGAAGCTCGCATCGTGCGCATGGAACAACTCGAAATGCAAGAGCAGATTGACGAAGACGCAGACGAAGACGACGCCTTTGACCGAGAACAATGCCAACAACACGATAAAGCGACGAAAGCAACGCCAACAACGTCATCGATGATCTCGAGCGAATACACGGACAACGGGTCCGTGAAACCGTACATCTCTCCTTTTGAAGAACGTAACGTGGAAACTCCGTTTGGCTCTATCGCGTCGGCGTCCACCTCACAACCGTTGTCCTACGAACGCGACGCGTGGTTCCAAGAAAAGATGAACGACACGCCGTCAACGGAAACCCAAGCCGTGAAGAAAGATCGCTTCTCGAACGTGTTTAAACAGTTTAAACCACGAAACCGCCGAAACGGAGATGCTGATGGACGGAATCGCACGAGTGGAGCGCCAAATTTCAACAAACCAGGTGCGCCTTCGTTACAGAAGCTTCCGCCCATGAACCCCGAGGAAGCGCCAAAAGCAGAAGGCGAGTGGCGTTTCCGACTTGCGGTGCCGTCCGCAGACGTTGAAGAAATGCTCCCCGCTGTTCGCCTCTTTGCGAGTTTACGCGAAGAGTCGACGCCGCAGGAGTACGGTAGAGCCAAGGAGGCGTTCGTGAATGCGATTTCTCAAGCATCGGTGATATCGCAAGACATATCTCGAGACGTGTTCGAACAGTTGATGGAATCGAGAGAGAAAAAAATGACCTCCAACGCAGTCGATAAGAAAAAACAGCGACAGAATAACAACAAAAAGAAGCGAAAGTCTAAACTGCAGCGTCATCGAAGAACGACGGAGTTCATCGACGTCGACGACATCGACGACGATTTAGCGGATACAGAGAAGAAGGCGGTGCAATTGCCCGGGTTACAAGATTTGAAAGGTGAATGGCGTGGAGTCGTGCAAGCGTCGGGAAATTCAATCAAGAAGACAAGCGTCCCAACTGCACTCCTCGATGAAGAAGACGCCGGTAAAGACGAACAGGCTGCAGCGAATGGCGACTTTTTCAAAGATTCCTCGAGAGCGTTTAACACCGCTTTGAGTAACTTAGAAAGTTCACATCCGACGTCCGTTCAATTCGACGTGTCGGGTGAAAACCTTCTCTGGGGGCCACACGTTGTTCGAAAAGCTGAGGCGTTAGGTTCCGCGAACGAGAAAGACGGCATGAAGCTCGAACGCCTTGAAATCACCTCCGACGCTGCATCCTTGTCCGCGCAAGGCGCCGTCGGCGGCGAGGTGCAAGACGCCAACTTTAGTCTGCGAGACTTACCGATTGGTTTTCTTACCGAGGTTTTTCGACCTTTATGGCCATCTGCGCTACCTCGAATCGACGGGAACTTGTTAGTGCAAGGGCACTTGGGAGGTTCCGTGGAAGAACCGACTGGGGACGTCCTCGTTCGACTTCGCGATGGTAAGATTGGATCCACGAAGCTCTCCGCGGTGGAAGCGAGAGCGTTGTTGAACGACCAACAACGCGTTGAATTTGATTTTGAAGCGTCGCCGATGACGAGTGCTTCTGATGGCGGTTCGAGTGGTATCGTTCGCGCGTCTGGTATCGTACCATTACCAGAAGCTGACGATCAGTCTTTAGCCGTGGATGCGAAAGTTCGAGACGCCGGGATGTGCATTCTGTGCGCCGCCGCTTCCGGTGGTACCGATAACGTCGAATGGCAAAGCGGGAACGCGGACATCGCGTTACACGCTCGAGGTACATCTGAAAACCCAGTGTTCGATGGAGTTGCTGAAATAAGACGCGCGAAAATTGTCTCTCCGTTCCTGGCGAAACCTTTTGCGCCGACGAACGCTACGATTCGAATTCAACGAAACACGCTGTACGCAGACGATATCGAAGGGAGATGCGGTAAAGGTTTCGTAAAAATTAAAGGCGCAATCCCAGTTATTCAAAGGCGAAAGTCACGAGGCGGAGATACATGGGATAATTTAGTCGCTCGAGCGGATACGCAAGCTGGATTGAAAGTTGATATTCAAGGATTGGACGTGCGCGCGAGAAACGCGTACAACGGTCAAGTCAATGCCGGTCTCGTTTTGAAGGGAACAATCAGCGCACCTGAAGTCGGAGGGTCCATACAACTTTCAAAAGGCCAAGTCACCGCAACGCCTGGTCAGCCGGAAGACGCCGCACTTTCAGGAGCCGAAAATGGGAAAAAAGATGTCGACATTCCAGGCGCAAACAGAGGCAAGGATGATTTGCTTTCGCGTATCGATCGCGAAGGCAAACAATCGACAGATTTGGCGAGCGTTTTGCAACGCGCGGCTATTGCGAATGACCCAGAAGCTTGGGCAGCTTTAGAGAAAGCGCGGTTACGTCGGGAACGTAACTTGGACAAGCTCTCGGATGTTCGCTTTCGCGGTTTAAAAGTCCAAATCGGTCCGGAAATGTCCATCGTGTATCCGTTCGTTTTGAACTTTGGCGTCAGCGGCGAAGTGACCATCGATGGTGCAGCCGACGCGAAGCGTTTACGCCCATCTGGCGTGATTAATTTTGATAGAGGCGACGTGAACTTGGTCGCTGCGCAAGTCCGTTTGAACCGAGAACACCCGAACCGCGCAGTTTTTATCCCAGAAAACGGTCTCGATCCAATGGTGGACGTCTCCTTACTCGGCGCCGATGTCCGAGCTTTGATTCAAGGCCAAGCTTCAGAGTGGTCGAAAAATCTCGTCTTATCTTCAGCGACGGAATCTGCGTCTGGTTCGGGTGGCGAAGGCGGCGGTTTAGCCAGTCTCTCGAGTTTATCTCCCGAAGAAGCGGCGAGGATTTTCGAAGGACAGCTCTCGCAATCGTTGTTAGAACGCGATGGACGAATCGCGTTTTCCTCCTTAGCCTCGTCGACATTAGCGTCGTTGATGCCTAAAATCGAAGCCGGTGGGAACGTCGGTAACGCGCGATGGCGCGTGACGGCCGCACCTTCCCTCCCTGGTCTCTTGTCGCTAGATCCTGGCATGGACCCGTTCGCAACTGGTGCGCAGTTTACTCTCGGTTCCGAGGCTGAAATCGCGTTTGGTGACTCTTTGCAAGCGTCCATGTCTCGAACGTTAGCAGCGGATGAAACGCAAACCGAAACCCAATTTTCGCTCATGTATAAGCTGACTAAAAAGTTGCGCATGCAACTCGTCTCAGTGTCCAGCGCGGCCACTAGGCTTTTGTTCGAGTATACAAACCGGGACTAAGAACAAGAGGAGAGAAAAAGTGGAAGAAAAGAATTCATCGTCATTTCTGTAGTTGTATTGCATTCATTGCTCGTTTTGTAAAAATACACTTATTGTTTCTAAATCTAATAGCTAATGCATCCGCGCGCGTTCTCTCTCTCGATGAACCCGTCCACTGCTTTGACGCATAGTCTTTGTACCAATTCGTCCCTCGCAATATGCGAATATGCGACCGCGTTTGACCACTCTTTTTCTTTCTCGTTGTCTTCGGAAAGCGTGGCAGCGCGAACGATGCGCTCGGCACCTTTCCGAGGATGTTCTAGCAAACCAACCGTTCGCATGGGAATTTCGTACAACAAACGCAAAGCTTTCGGCCACGTTCGCGTGAGTTTCGTGCGGCACAATCCCGGATCGACCACTTTTACCCTCACGAAACTATCGTCTCTATCTTCTTCTTCTCTCATCTTTCCGAGCGCGTACGCGGTCACCATCAGCTTGCTCAGCGCGTACCTCACACCTAACGTTTCAAAATCTTTCTCTTTCCTTGCGCTTGCGCACCGATCGAGATGATTTATCCACTCTTTCGCGTTCGCTCGCGTGCATACCCCAAGTCTCGCTCGATGCGTAAACGACCCGACAAACACCACCGTTTTCTTCATCGCGCCGCCGCCGCCGTCCTCGCGGTTATCGTTTACGCTCATTTCATCTCTCCACAGCTTGGTCAAAACCGCCGGCCCGAGGACGTTACACATCGCCTCTCGATCTACACCACCTTCTTCGAGCACTAAAACCTTCCTCTCCGCGTTGCACTCCGCCGCGCAGTGAATCAAAACGTCCACCTCGTTCTCGGCGAAGTACTTCCTCGCTCGCTTTCGAGCGCCGGCGTCGATGGCCAACGTCGCGCAATCCAAATCAATCTTTGCCAAAACAATCCTGTTCTTCTTCTCCTTCTCGCCCGTTTCAATTAAACCTCTCGATTTTGCCTCGTTTCGCAGCCTTTTTCCCGCATCGTTTGCATCTTCGTCTCCGCCTTCTCTCAAACGCCCTTTATTACCCACTCCTCCTGGGGGAAAAGCGCGAGTTGGCAAATGCAACTCCACCACCATTTCTTCTTCTTTATGTCCTTGCAAAAGCGACAAACACGTCTCAAACCCGATGCCAGAGGACCACCCAGTCACGAAGTACGCGACTCTTTTGCCTTTAGGTTTTCGTTTCGGTGGTACTCCTTTTTCCCGCCCGTTCTTCTTCTTCTCGCGCGCGTATTCGCGACGACGAGAAAGATTCCAACGACGCAGAACGTGTCGACGCTTCGAAACGAACATCTGTTCCGCGTACGCGAGGAACCACGCGAATAAGTGCACCATATTTCGCACGCTCCACACTGACGAGGGAGAGAACTTTGTCATCGTTCGCTTCTTTTTCGCATCTGTTTATGTGCGTGTGTAATCATACGCGTGTGCATACATTTTGTGAGTGAATTTGGGGAAACTCCCCTCACTAAATGAGCAGCACTTTCGCTGCGCTCAGACGAAGAATGTCTTCATCTTTTTCTCTCGCACCTGCACCACCACCACTCCTGCGTTCGAAAACGACGATGGCTTCGACTTCTTCGAGTTGTTCTTCCTCTCGGTGCGTCTTCGTGCCGTCGTCCTCTTCAAAGAAGGGATTACATTCATTTTATCCAAAGTCTCATCCGTCTTCGTCGATGGGTTTGTTGCGTTCTTCTTCTTCTCCTTTCCGTCCTCGAAAGCTCTCCGTTATCTCCTCCGCGTCGCAGACGTCGTCCTCGGAAGGAGCATCGGGTGAAGAGAAAAAAGAAAGGATGAAACGGGTCTTATCCGGCGTCCAACCGACCGGTTCCATCCACCTGGGGAACTATTTCGGAGCGATTCAAAACTACGTGAAATTGCAGGACGAACACGAAGCGTTTTACTGCGTGGTGGATTTACACGCGATTACGGCTGGCGGACACTCGCCGAAAGAGCTGGAAGAGAGCACGAGGAAATCGGCGGCGATATACTTAGCCGCTGGGGTGAGTCCGGAGAAAGCGTCGGTTTTCGTGCAATCGCACGTCGCCGCGCACAGCGAACTGTGTTGGCTGTTGAACTGCGTGTCGCCAATCGGATGGTTGGAGAAGATGATTCAGTTCAAAGAAAAAGCGAGGAAACAAGGCGAGGACGTGTCTGTTGGACTTTTAGATTATCCGGTGTTGATGGCGGCGGATATTTTGTTGTATAACGCGGATTTAGTTCCAGTTGGGGAGGATCAAAGGCAGCATTTAGAGTTGACGAGAGACATCGCCGGGAGATTTAACAATTTATACGGCGGGAATAAATGGAAAAAACGAGGGAAGAACGAGAAGTCGCCGAGTGGGAGATTTCGGGGGAAAGACGTATTGATTGTACCAGAGGCGTTTACGCCGAAGAGTGGCGGGCGGGTGATGAGTTTGACCGATGGAAGCGCGAAGATGAGTAAGAGCAACCCGGCGGAAGGGAGTCGGATTAACGTTTTGGATTCGCCGGACGTGATCGCGCAGAAGATTAAAAGGTGCAAAACAGATGCCATAGAAGGGATGAATTACGACGACGAACGACCAGAAGCGAAGAATTTGTTGACCATGTACGAGTTATGTACCGGTATGAGTAGAGAGGAGGTGTTGAATGAGTGCGCGAGCATGCGATGGGGGGAATTCAAACCGGCGTTGACTGAAGTCGTGGTGGATCATTTGAAACCGATTCAAGAAAAGTACGAGGAAATTATGAACGAGGAAGGGTATTTAGACTCGGTGTTAGAACAAGGGGCGGTGCGAGCGAACGAGGTGGCGGAAAAGACGTGCGCGGACGTGAGAGATGCCATGGGATTTGTTCATAGAAAGAGCAGATATATGTGATTTTTATTGTCTATATTTATAACTCCGCGTGCACTTTCGTCTTCTCCTTCTTCTCCTCCTCTTCCTCGAGGTTCTCTTTCTTCAAAGGCACGTACTCCGCGCACTCGTCGTCTTCCGGGAACAGTTCGCAAAACGGTACCGAAGCGTCCGCGCTCGAGTTGATCGTGTTGTTATTCGCAGTCGCGTTTACCAACAAGCTCGAATTGTTATTCTTTAAATCTCCTTCTAAACCACCACTCGCCGCGGTCGCATTCGCGGACGTCTCGTTAGAACCTTCCAAAAACCCTTTCTTTAAGTGAAATTGTTCCAATATCGCATCGTGCGCTCTCCCGACAATCTTCAACGCCTGCGTCTTTTCCGGCGCGATTTTATACACCCCGACCAACGCGCCGCTTAAAATCCCTGTCCCTAAAATTCTCTGCACGATTCCAATCTTCCCGACCACGTTTCCGCTCGCGTCCAAATCGTCAAACATCCACATCGGCGAAAACACTTCGTTGATTGGAATCTCGTCGCTGGCAATGTTTGGTAAAATCCAAAAGTGTCTCCCCGAGACCAACCACACGCCGGCGAAAACCACCCCTCGCGCGACCAAAATAACCGTAAAGAACATCAAAATCGCCACACACAAGTACAAAATAATCTTCTTGAACCAAATCGGCGCCAACGGAAACAAGCACGCCAGCATGACCAAAATAGCCACCGCCCAAGAGGCGATCAAAAACGTCCAACTCATCGGCTGGTCGTACGTCCACGCGTAAAACGAATCGTCGTCGTTGGACGGATACGCGAACGATTGATTCTTCGTCTTCTCCAAATAGTGCGGATATTTCACTCGTTTCGTCCTCCCTTTCCTCGGCGCCTTATATATCCGTTCGCATCTTTGAATCAACCCGCAGTGTAACAACACGTTCCCGAGATATTCGATTTTATCATCCATCGTCTTCCCTCCGATCGTGCACTCTTTCTCCACGAAATCCGGATCTTCCCGTAAGCTCCGGTAGAAATCTTTCGCGCGAAAAAACGACACCCGGTCGTCTCGTAATCGCGCCGACCGTTGTTCCAACGTCGAGTGTTTCGACGCTCGCAGGTAATGCGCGATCGATCGCGCTTTTTCTTTCAACTGTTCCTGGTGGTTTAACGCTCGCTTTTGTGACGATGATGATGATGATGGTGTTCCATCTTGTTGTTGTTTACTCTCGTTCGCGGCATTGCGCGACACCCCGGATTGACTCATCGGGGAAAGAACGCGCAATACCACGCACGAATGAATCTCTCTCTTTACACTCTTTCGTTCGATCGATAGTATTTTGCGCTTTTCCGTGCAAAAGAATGAAGAATTTGGAGGCATTTCGATGAGATCTCGAGAGGAAAGTCGCCACAAAGAAACACGCGAGAGAGAGGTGATTCGACACACAAACATGTCCTCAATTCCCTCTTCGATCGATAAAGACGCGACCGAGGAGGAGGATTCGTACGCCTCCGAAATCCTCCAGCGTCTGGACGATTTGGGCGTCTCAATTCCTCCAAACACCTCGCCGAAAACGCTCCGAAATCACAAACATTCTCCGCTGGAATTTACAAAGATAGCGCAGCACTTAGCGTGCGCGATTGGACCTTTAATCAAAATGACCGGCGCGGATAACGTGAACTTAGCGTTGCAATCGTGCGTGACGCTGAAGAATATCCGAGGGGCGAGCTACGAGGATTGCGCGAGCCGAGCGTTAGGCGCGCTGGCGGTGTTAGCGACCATGCTGGACGAACGATTCAGAGATAAAATCGGGACGTTTCGAGTGTTTGAAATACTCGTGGCGTATTTACAAGCGGCGAGATTGATGAAGGAAAGCATGGAGAAAAAGCAACGAGAGAAGGAGAAGACATCACAGCAAACGACGAAAGATGAAGATAAGATGACGATGAAAAGACCGCCGACACCGAACCCGTTATTTAACGAGGTGTTTCGAGAGTTGGAGCACGCGGCGGGGGAGAAGGCGTACGGATATCACGCGGCGCACACGGCGAAAGAGATTGCGATTGGCGCGAAGCGCGTCGCGGAGACGTTTGCGGCGAGCGCGAAGGATAAATCGGTGTTAGATAAGCATAAGGGTCAAGTCGTTGAACGGAGAGAGATCGAAGCAATGACGGAACAGGAAGTGGAGATTACGAGAGAGGCGAACGACGCGATCAAGGCGGAGTTCAAGAAGAGGAAAGAAATGATTGCGAAGAGAGCCGGCGTGAGCGTCCAGTCGTTGACAAAGAGTAGCAATAATAACAACACCAACAATAGTAGCAATCAAGGAACGAAACGGACGAGAAAGATGGAAGATTTGGATAGCGAAAAGTACGAAAATGATGCGTTTTCGTTGGCTTCGTACGATGGAGGTAACGGCGGCGATAACCTTGACATCGCCTTTCCGGATTCGTTGTTCGATATGAGAGGCGCAGATGTCGCAAAATCTGGTCTGAAAGCTGGAAGTGGTAGGAGTAGACAAAAAACGAGGTTAGTTGGCGACGATGGGTTCGATGCAAAGACAGTAACGATTGGCGCGGTGCCAGACAGAGGAGGTCGAGTGGACGAGAGCGGAAGGTTCGTCGCTAAATTCAAAGGCGGAAAGCCGGGAGGAAGCAAAGGCGAAACCAGCGAGGCCACGACGAATAACAACAAGCGTCAATGGAGAAAGCGAAAGTAAACTAAAATAAGCAGTAGCAGTAGTAAAAGCACGCGGTGTGTTGGCCATTCTTTTTCATCACGCTATTGTAAATAAACCGAAAATAATGTACATAGGTTCGTTCAAAAGAGTTCTAAATTTTGTAGTAACATAGTATATTATTAGTTCGACGACGACACCATCTTTTCCGCTTCCATCGTCGCTTGTAACGTCTCTCCGATCGTCCGCAAGCGCTTCCCAGCGCACGTTTGCACGACCATACCCGCCACTCTACTCGGCACGTTTTCTACGTTGACGACGCGAATCTCCGCCGACTTCACCTTTGGCCACTCCAAAGGCACTTCCAAAACTGCCACTGGTCTTGGCTCCGTGGACGAAGACATTGCCGCTCTCACGTTTGCATCAAACGCGGACCATTTCAGGGGCGTTCGACTCGCGGCTGCCGCCAACGCTTCGCATCTTTGCGCCGTGGCGGCGATTCGATCGCGAATGTTGCACAAGGCGCTCGCGCAATCCGTCGTGCCTAAGAACATCCTCGCCACGTCTTCAATCGGCGCATCCGCAGGATCTAAAGTGATTGAGTTCAACCGAGCCGTTTTCTCGATGAAGCCTAAAGTTACCACGTGCGTTACTCTCCCCACTCCTCTCGCTCGTGACGACTCCATCGCTTCAGTATCCGTCTCCGGCAAATGGCTCGCCAATCGCAGCGAAATCGAGTCTTCGCCAATCTCCAACAACTCCGTTCCTTGCAACGCACTGACCAAGTTCATTTGCTCTTGGATTCTCATAGACATTTCCGCTAACGTCTTGGATGCCTCCGACTCTCTCGCCGCCGCTTTACTCGCGCCAATGAGATACTTCGATTGCGCTCTCAACTCTACGAACTGCGCGTCCAACGGCGCAATCTCCTCGTCAATCTTTCGACAACTCGCCTCTTTCTGCGCAATCCCTCGGTTCATTCTCTTCAGCGCGTTATCCAACTCCTTCAATTCGTTTTGTAACTCCTCCTTCGTCTTCTTCTCGTCCAGCAACTCCGACGCTCGATTGCTCGTTTGCAACCCTTGACTCCTCGCCAACTCTCGCATCTCCGCCGCTTTCGACTCGTCCTCCAACTGCGCCACCTCGTCGATAATCTTCTGCAGCTCTTCTTTTTCCTTCACGTATAAACCGTACTCCTCGTGCACACGCGCAATCGTTTCCTCGGTCTCCTTTTCTCTCTTCTTATTCTCCTCTTGTAACTGTTTCACTTCCGCGTGCAATTTTTTATACTCCTCCGTCTCCTCGAGCGCCGACTTCGCGTGTTTCCCAAACATAACCTCATCCTCCTTTCCAGATAACAACGCTTTCAAAAAACCTTGCTCCGTGCTCAGTTCAATCGTGCCAAACTTTAAGCGTTTCAACGCCGCGCGTATGCGATCCAGGTCTTGTTGATTGTTCCCGACTGCTTTTTCCTTGGCCACTTCGAGTATTTTTTGAATCGATTCCTCCGTGTGGTTTAATTCTTTCAAAGCGCTGTTTTGTATAATTTAGACAAAAGAGATGTAAAAAGAGGTCAGCGGCATGCTTTTAAAGAACGGAAACAAAGAGAGACTTATATGTACTAAACACGCGCTTTGTCTCTTCCTCCCGACGACGACGAAAACGACCCCTCCTTTAAGAGTCTTGAGAGAAGTCACTCCGTAACGAAAAGAATTCCAACAAGGGGAAAAATTCAAATTTTCAAATTTACCTTCGTAAACTGTGCGCGTTGGGATCTTTCTTTGCTTTTTTAATCAACGTCACGTCTTCTTCTTTTTCTTTGTTATCATTACTCTTAGTACCGGGAAAGAAGTAACGCTCGTACTCGGTGACGCTCTGCGTCAACTCGTGGGTCGCGTCCACGAACGTGAGCTTTTTCGCCGGGAGTAAGTCTTGCGTTAACGTCGTGTCTTGCATCATTTCTTTGTCTACTTCTGAGGAATGATTTGCTTTGTAAAGGGGGAAACAAAAGCAGGTCTCTATTTAGGGTTTTTGAATTGTAGGCAAGACAGAGCTTTAATATATTAAGAACGCGCTATACTCAAATCAAATCAAATTGAACGTGACGACGGCGCCATGACCAGTGGCTATATTCCTCATCAAGTTATCTTTCCAATTGTAGTTGATCCATTTTTTTGTGGTGAGATCTACAGGTTTGCCACCTAAAGGTAAAAAAATTCGACACACGTCGACGTCTTCGCGTTTCATTCCGGAAAGCACGGACGCGGTCGCGACGTAGGACCAACATTTTAAGCTCGTCTTGTTTTTCGCTTTTTTAAAGTGCTTCAGCTCGAGAATAAAGGCTGAATTTTCCGGGATGTGTCCAACTGTCGTTTGAAAGCAGCACTCCGCGCCGGAGGTGTAATAAATATTCGAAGTGCCGCTCAACTTGCGCTGAACTCCTTCTCGCACCTCTTCACTCACGGCGTCGTTTCGAACGTCGAGACAATTCCATCTCTCAATAACATCACCTTCTTTACTCGCGAGCGACAGCGTCACACTCACTCCTTCCATGAGTTCCGCATCTTTCAAATTCGTAAACGCGTCGACGCGCATGAATATCGTTCTCGTCGACTCGGCGTTTACCACGTCGGCGAGCGTCTCGATGTCCGCGCTACTCTCCACCTTGGCTATTTCGAGCTCCAGTCTTTCTTTTTCTCTGTCCAAAATCCGTTTCCCTTCCTCCGTGTTGTTTACAATCTCCAACAGTTCTTTATTCGTAAACTCTCTCTGTTCTCTTCTCGAGAAAAATTTCTCCTTCTCTTCCAACTTCCTCGCGATTAACCTCGCGCGTTCTCTCTCTAACTTCTCTTCCTCTTCCTCTTTTCGTCTTAACTCTTCTTCCTCTTCGATTCGTTTTTTTTCTTCCTCGATTCGTTTCTCCTTTGCCATTTGTGCCATCGATTCTCGTTCTTCCGTGTTTTCGCGTTCGCGTATTATTTTCGCCACCTCGTCCGTGTACTTTAAAAGCCTCTCTTCTCCGCTGCATAATACAACCGTCCGGAACTCTCTCTGTTCGTATTCGTTCAAGTAAGTGCAAAAGAGATTTTCGTAGCATTTGGAGCACACGACGGGGTTCATTTCATCTGTTGTTGTTATTCTTTTCCCGCACTTCGAGTATCCCAGGTAGACTTTGTCGTCTTCGTTTTCGTTCGAATGAATATTCTCATCGTCATCATCATCATGTATCTTCTTCTTTGTCTTCTTCTTATCTTTCGTTTTTAATTTGTTGATAA
>Ga0115557_1001206_pt1 | contig 17747 bp, 17 predicted proteins | sample COGITO_mtgs_1104_FD_87280 | JGI IMG/M metagenome (GOLD analysis project Ga0115557, IMG submission 87280) | Pelagic marine microbial communities from North Sea - COGITO_mtgs_110421 | ecosystem: Environmental > Aquatic > Marine > Epipelagic | place: Germany:Helgoland, sampling site Kabeltonne...
AAAAAACTCGCGAACTTTCCCCCCTCAACCACCAGAGTCTCCCCCCATGGGCTTGCTCCAAGAGCGTTCACAGCTAGCAGACGGAAGCGCATGCCTGTCGTATAAGTGGGCGGAGGACGCACGTAGTATGCGCAGAAGTTGTTCTGGTAAACTGTCTCCCAAGTCGTCCACTTTTCGGTGCTGGTTGTTTCCGGAGTGTCTGCCATCTTTGTCGTCGTGGCTGGAAAATTGGATGCCGTATTACCGGTAGTCTCGAGTATCTTTGCACTTCTGCTGACCTCTGTTACATTGCTCTCATCATCTTCACTCTCATCATCGAAGACAGTCACGCGATTACTCTGCTGCAAAATATAAAACTTCGTGTCAAACCCGTTCTCCTCACCCCCGATCCAATTAATTTTCATTCTTGTCTTGACCTTCCCTGCCCCCGGTTTTCCCATGGGCAGAATTGCTTCGTCAAAAATGAGCATCTCTTTAGGTTTCTCCGGCGCCTCTGGAACATCAGGAAGAGTGGGGGCACTTCGCACAGCTCCAAAAACCCTTGATTTGCCTACCAGGGCCAGTTTCCTCTGTAAATTGTAGAGACTATCGTCATTCACTGTATCGTCAGCGTCAACATTATTATCTTCATTCACTCCATCGTTTGCGCCACCAGCAACTTGGTAACTGACTCTCCACCTCAGGTGCCACCAATTTGCTGGGTCTAAATCGGTGACTGTTACACTTCCCCGTTCCTTCCCCTCCTTTACATTGTCTACCCCCGCCGTGTAAACAGTGTGAAATCCTGCCCTCTTCCCCCTCCCGACCGAAATCGTATTTGCATGCTTTCTGCACTTTCCCGAGGTCCACTTCCTCCCCTTACACACCTCGAGCGACAACCTTACCCTCACTTTCTCCTTTAGCTCCTTGTCCCTCAATTGGTGTCCCTCGGACGCCATCGTCGGGAACCTCACCTTTATACTCCTCTGATCAGCCTTTAGCACACGAGGTGGCCCGCATGGGGTCAAAAATATGCTAGATGATACGTCAAAGAACTTTTCCTCCCCGTCCGACCCGACAACAATCGAGAGGCACCTGATTGTGTATAGACGCAGACCATCTTCGGAGGCCGTCGACGAGTCTAAGGCCAGGAGACGAGACACACACTCAGACACGTTCAGGTCCCCAGCAAGGCCAGTAAAAAGAGTGTGAAATCCACTTGGATCATATGAATATTTCCTATCTTGGTAGCCAAGCTTGCAGGCGACTCGGATCGGCTGTTTGGAGGAGCCGATCTTACTGATGAGGTTCGATTTCAGCTCTTTTATAGTCTCAACAGTTGGCGGCGGAGGAGAGGAGGAAGATGTATTGCAGGGAGGGAGAGAGACGTACCCTCCAGCCCCAGTTGTTTCTCCTCCACCAGCAATACCACCTTCCCCAACCGCATCTTCATCCCCGTAGATACTGCTCACAAGGCTTCTCAATGGGTTCACCTTCCCTTCATTGTCGTCGTCCGTATCGCCCGCGTCGTCCCCGTTCACGGCAAGATTAAAAATGCTGCTGTTCCGTTGGGCAGTTGCCCCGATGTTGGAGCGGAGGCCTTCCCCCTGATCTATGACTGCAGCAGATAGGAACGAAAGGATTCCACAAACTGGGACAGATTTCAGCGTGACATTTGGCTGTTGCTGTTGCTGTTGCTGTTGCTGTTGCTGTTGTTGTTGCTGTTGCTGTTGTTGTTGCTGTTGCTGTTGCTGTTGCTGTTGCTGTTGTTGTTCGCCGTCGTCCTCGTTCTTGGTGATAGTGCGGACTGACGGCTGTGGGCTTGCCAAAGCACCAGGGTTGGCTGGTGAGACTTCTATCTCCCTAACCGACTCGAATAGACTCCCAACGGTATGATTGTGAATCCTCATCAGTTCCGAAACCTTATTCAGAAGGTCAGCCCCGGCACGAAGTATTTCAATTGTTCCCTGAAATCTTGCACCCGCCTCCTCTGCATTGCCGTCGTTGTCCACACCATCTCTAGGCGTCGCGACGGGAGTTGCATGACTCTTCTCTAAAACCTTGGCAAGGAAAAATGACCCTTCAAAGACTTCTAAGCTTACAGTCTTCCTCATACCCGCACAAAAGTACTTTATCGCCGCCTGGATGTCTGACAGGTTGAAAATATCACTCTTGCGGTTGCTTACAAGGCAAAGGTCGAGGATGGCTCGGGAAAGCATCTGCTTCGAGGGCTCCCGCATCTCAGCCCCAATCTGGGATATAGACAATTCTTTGACATTCAGCTGCTCGCGAGTGACAATGTTGTCGTAGTTATATTTGTCGAGCTGCACGACAATGTTCTCAATTTTGACCATACTATTGTACTCAACGTCGCCTTTCAGTGGCCCAGTATAGTCGCTTGAAAATGAGCGCCTTCTCTCAGATTCCATCTTCTGGATATCCACAACGCCATCTTGAGTAAATATTTTCCTAGCTCCGCAGAACACTTCTAGCATGGTAATCGATTTGAGGTATAGGGAGGTTGAAAGATGAGCCAATGTTGCAGCCCCATTGTACTCGAATCTATCCTCCGCAACATTTTTCGCAGGCCCGTCAACGAAACTGAGCGCCGCTGTTAGCTCGCTGACGGCGATCTCATCATCATAGAAAGGGTCTACATAGTCAACCACCACACTTAGGTCCTTCCTGCTGAATTCATCATCCGGAAATCCACAAGACTCGATCCACTCCTCAATACAGCGCTTGAATTGCTTTCTGTTAATACACGGCTCCAGGGCGGACGTCTCAGTGCGGCGCCTACCCGGCCTGCTCTTTTGCAGAAATATCTCCCCAGCGGCTGAATCGGCCTTGCGAATGAACTTGGATAGCGCTTGAGTGATTTCTTCCGCCGAGCAGCTGCCGCTACTATCGGCGTCGATCTGTTCAAACAATTTGCTGAGGTTTGTGCCCTCGCTCATCATTGCAAGCTCCAGTTGCTTTAGAACCCGCGCGGTAGCCTGCTTACGGCTGACCTCGCTCCTGTCATTGCTGTCAGTTCCATCTTCTCGGGCCCTTTCCAGGCCATCCTCGATTTCCGCTAGGGTGGTGTTACCATCTTGGTTGGGATCCAGAAATCCCATCATCTCCAGGATGCAATCGTCTTTGAACTCAAAGGTTTCATTCAACGGCAGGAGGGGCGCTAGCTCATCCGACATCTTTCTCAAAGCTTTAAACAGATCCATTTGCTTGATACCCTCAGGCTCGGAGGCGTCCATTGACGAAAACCAGGTTTTGGGGGTAAAATGAAGCATCTTGAGGGCCCTTGCGAGCTTGCAGACCTTCGCACGGCCCTTGGCTTCAGGGTCGGTCTGGCTGACGATTTGCCTGGCACGCCGGAATGCCAGCATCAGCTCTTTTAGCGAAATTTCCCCGTCGCTGTTTCCCAAGGAGTCAATGAAGCTCACTGCCTCCTCCACCTTAGCTTGCGACAATTCCTCTACGTCGTCATCATGAGGGCCGCGGCTTCGGTTGGAAAGTATCAGGTTGATCAAGTCCTGCGGGGTGAACGAGGTTGACTCCAACAAGTACTGGAAATGTCCCACACTGTCCCTCGTCTTGGCCGACGACTGGACTTCGTTCAGAAGTAAATTACGTTTCACTGTGCGTCGAGCCATCCGAACCGAAAACATAAACTCGTGAAAAAGCATAGACTCACTATCACCGGCGGTGCACCTCTTCAAAAAGTGATAAAGGTAGTTTTTACTGTCGGCGGACATTTTGAACTTGAGGTCGTCGTTCTTTTTTTTGTTCTTTTTCACGGCGAAGCGTTTTCTGTTCTTTTCGCGGGCCTTGTCCTCCTTATTCCGGGCCATTTTCTTGTTCTGGTCGGCAATCGTGGCCGCCTTCTCGGGATTATTTTGGCCGTTGGTGTAGCACGTCAGGAGAGAAAGGTCGTCATATCCCTTGAGACCGTCCCGGCAACGGTTCCAAAACTCAATTGCACCCTGGCGACCCCGACCGATGTCAATCTCCACCATACAAGTCATGATTTGCTTCACGCACTGCTTTACTGAAGGCTCACATGACAGCTGGTAGGAGGTGACAGCTCCGTTGTTCAGCGCCGTTTGGAAGTTAGACTTGGGAGCTGTAAGTTGCTGTCTCTTGCTCGGAGAGCGTCTGTTGGAAGAGGATACAGAGTCCGCGGAGGGCTGCTTGAGGTCGTGTGCGTCTGGGGTGTTTTGGGATGAGATTCGCTTACGGCTGGTGGGGGGGGTACCAGGGGTGTTGGGGGCTGAAGTACGCTTCTTTCTGGTGGGCGTAGCAGGAGTGCTGGCGCTGGCGTTTGAGGAAGTGCGCCGTCGCTCCTTTGCCGCCGAGGGAATACTCAAAACACTGTCCCTGTTACCGCTCCTGACTCCCGAGGACCCGTTCGGCTGGCTGGAATTATTGTTGATCAAGGACCTATGGATTTCATCAGGACGAGCGTCAACATTGCAACCGGGAGGGAGGAAGGTAGGGCTATGGTACTTCTGCACAAGGATATTGATCTCTTCAGGGGTGAAATGGTCGCTCAGGGGGGTGGGGGCTGGAACAGGGGAAGGAGTGTTGGGCATTTGTGGGCTTGGGGGTATTTTTTCGGGGAGTTAGTTGGGGGGGGGGTTGATGTTTTTTGAGAGGGATTGCGGGTATGATGGGTGCAAATTTTGTTGCTATGGAAGGGAAATGGCTGCACTAGGATGACGGAGAATATAATTGAGTGGAACAGAGAATGTTTCAGTTTTCTTGATGTTCTGTTGTTTTTTCGGAGAAATTGGAGGAGAATGGTTGTTTAAGTGCGGAGTTTGTTGCATCAGATTCGACGTTTCTTTTCTTCCCACTAAACGATAACAAGTTGCGACCGATTCGGCAAACACGAAAAACAAAAAACACTAACCAACACCAATACAACGAAAGCAAAGTCTTGAAAGCGATGCAGAACGCAAGAAGTGAAGAAGTGAAGAAAAGACTTATCGATTTGCTGGAAGTAGCAAATCGTAAGTTAGTTACTCAAATTTTCTTCGTTACACATTAGCAGGGCAGGAAGAACGCCCGGGAAAGGTAGCAATGGGACGGCCTTCAGAGGGCGGCCTCTTAACTGGGCAAGTCGCAAAAAAGCAGAACGGGCCTTCAGTAAGACTGCGGCGGCTGTCGTCCTGGGTAGCCCCTTGCCATCATCATGTTCGGAGGGGGCGGCGGAGGGGCACCCATCGGAGGGGGAGGCGGATTCATCATGTTCATGTGGTTCATGTTCATGTGGTTCACGTTAGGGTTCATGTGGTTCATGTTAGGGTTCATGTTCATGTTCATGTTAGGGTTCATATTCATATTATTCATATTCATGTTCATGTTCATATTCATATTCATATTCATAGGCGGAGGTCCCCCATAATGTTGCGGTTGGTGTTGTGGAAATCCCGACGGCGGGGGGGGCATCACCATCGGTGGGGGGGGAGGTCTAGCGAAGGTCTGCTGTTGCTGATACTGGTTTGGGTTATTCATCATGTTCGGAGGGGGAGGAGGGGGAGCAAACCCTCTGGGTGGTGGCGGCATCATCTGAGGTGGCGGCGGAGGAGCAAAATTGTTCCCCGGACCCCCTACCATCGGAGGAGCAAACGGCCGAATCGGCGCTCCTGGGGGCCGGGGAATATTCGTAATATTCGTAGGTGGCGGAGGTACGCCCGGAGGAGGAACCCCCCGTGGAAGTCCCTGCCCCATTCCCTGCCCCATAGCCCCTGCCATCAACGCCGGCGTCTGAAGTTTATTTTTGTTCGGGTTGTTGGCGGCTAGGAGTCGCTCCGCCTGCGTCCCGTGTCGCTCTCCTGGGCTGTCCTTCTTGTAGGCGTATCCCACTGCAATCTGACGGTTGCACAGAAACTGGTCGTTCATGCACTCGATAGCCAAGTCACTCCCTTCGAAGGTTTCGAAGGAAACAAAGCCGAATCCTTTGGGTTCATCTGTTTGGGGATCGCGGACGATCTTGGGGGTACCGCTTATCTGCCCGAAGGCACTGAATGTATCGTAAAGCAATTTCTCGTCGACTTCTGGGGACAGGTTCCCGATGAAAAGATTGGCACCGATGTTTATACTCGCATTTCTGTCGTGGTTTGATTTGTTGACCTTTATCGCTTTGTTCACGACCTTCACCATGTTCATCACAGAGGTTGCGTAGTTGGCGTCATTCTCCTCGCGAAATTCAACAAATGCATACCCCATGCCTTTCCCACTGATCTTATCTTTCGGCATGTAGATGGAAACGATAGGGCCCACTTGAACAAACAGTTCCCTGAGGTGGCAATGGCAGTGGCAGTGGCAGTGGCAGTGGCAGTGGCAGTGGCAGGCAACGCGTTTTTGAGGGGACGGGATTCAAGATTTTTGTTAGTGAAATGAGTCAATGAGTTGGTGGATTGATGAGTGTTCCAAACAGAATTTGACCAAACTCGCAATCGCTGCACGCAATCGCTGCACGCAATCGCCACACGCAATCGCCGCAATCCAGACACCATTTGGAGGCAAGCCACCACGGGAAGCCACCAGGAGACTCACCAGAGGAGGTCTTCAGTCAAAGTTTCATCCAAGTTCCCTACATACAGCGTCGCGTCTTGGTTCTTGTGGTGGAGCGTAGAGGAAGTGAGCGGTGCGCCGCTCTGCGAGGAGGCTGTCAGGCTCATGGGGAATCAGGGGGGGGGGGAAGACGCTCAGGGAAAAAAGGCAGCCAGCCTGTATTTCTGGTGGAAGCTAAGATTATTTGCCGTTAAGATAGAGAGAGAGAGAGAGGTATTGCTAAGGGGGGTTGGGTTGGGGTCCAAAGGAATCTATCCAAAATGGATCTGAACTCTGCTGCTTTTTAGAGGAGCGGAGAGCGGGTCCGAGGTTTATTACGTTAATGTGGCCTCTCTGAAATTACTAGAGGCTGGGCTATTATCGCCCTCTTGCCTCTTCTACCAGGATTGTATTGTCATCTTGCCAACTCGCGATACGACCGACAGCAATGAGCACTATGAAAATCCTCATCTTGACGGGAGCACTTGCCCTTTTGGTGGATTCTTTTTTCATCCCCTTGAAATCATCATCATCTGACAGATCATCTACTGCCGGTTTATCTGCTGCCAGACCCCCCGTCGTCTGTTGGCCTCGCTTCTTGGTACAGACAAATAGAGAAGCAGCCTTAAAAGAGAGAAGAAGAAGGAGCGTTCTCCAAGCTGGCACCGGCTTTGGGGCTCCCCCTCCCCCCTCCCAAGCAAGCTACGGCAAGAAAACAATAACCGCCTTGGCCTCAAACTTTAAGAAAATACGTTCTTCTCTCCCAGTGGATAACATGGGGGCGGTGAATGTCGAAGAACTAAGGGGACTGATCAGCGATGTTTATTTGAGGGTCCCAGGGGATCGGACTTGGTGGTTCTGTGGGAAGATTGCCTACTGTGGTTGCTCAGGGGAAGATGCACTTGACTGGGCTCGGGCTGTTATCTCCGAGCACGGCCGACGACTTCGACCGAACGAGTTCGGGAACAAGGCAACAGGGGATATCGAGTTTTGGCTTGCTCCTGGTGACAGTGAGATTGACGTAGCTTACAACAGACCCCACATTCAGATGTCAAAAGTTCCCATGGCTAAGGTTGATGCTAACAATAATTGTGTGCAGACGGAGATGGTAGGATTCGAGCCTGAAATATATGTGGGCGGCGAGGAGGGATTTAGGACAGAGAGAACTGAGGACGGGCTGCCGACTCGATCTGAGGTCAAGAGTCCAAATGAAAGTGAGCTCGAAGGGAAGAAAATGGTAAATGTGCAAGCGAAAGATATTAATAGGTAGCAGTAGCCTAGGATTTATTTGTCCCCCCCACCTTTCTAAATAAATTCTTAATATTCACCCCCCTCAATATCGACGTTAACAGCCTCAACCAAGACCGCATTGCTGTTGGTTCGGGCTTGAGTATTTAGAAAAGTAAAAAAGTGGAAAAAAAAAAACCAACTTCCTTGTCCATAAATCATCGACTAGATAATTATTATCCTTTCGCAATACAATGAGGCGGCTTTTGCCTTCTCCATATTTGCCTTATTTGCCTTATGCACTGCTTTGCCTTCTCACGGGTCCGACATCTTGTAACCCTAATCTCAAACCCCTCCCTCATAGAATAGTCTTTGACGAAGGTTCCTCAGAAGATTCACCCGACTTCTTTCGTTCTCTTTCCTCAGATGACTCGCCATACTATCCCGATTGGTTCTTTTCTGAACTGACCAACTGTTCTATCACTGGAAATTTTCATTACTGCCCGACTGACAATGGAGTCTTCCAATGTTGGAGTGGTGTCTGTCCTGACCCGGATTACCCACCCGGCTCACCATGCCTAGTCCTTCCGTACCCCGTTGAAATCAGGCACATCCTCCCCGATTGCTGCTCCTTGTTCGGGAATATCAACACAATGCTAGACACCATATCGAATGTGCTATCAACAACTGACGAGCCCATTACCTCTCAAGATGAAGGAGTCTATACTGCGATAGAAGTCGGAATCAAATCACTGAATGCATGCCAGAAAGCCCTCGTTTGCGCAAACCCACCGGATTTTGAGGGTGCAAACTACTTTGCGGGTATGTCTTTAAATGAAAGCGACTTTGTGCCTGTCTACACTCCTGAAATGCGGTGTGCGAGCCACACCCGCCGCGCCGCCCAGCTCATTTATTTGGCTGCTGCCCGGGACGAGCAGTGGAATACGACCGTTAACATTGACAGAATGATGGAGTATATTAACTTGCAATGCATACTCTGGAAAGCCCAAGGTGATTTCACAAACTGGGACTACGATTGCAACCCCGAATTCACCCAAAACCCCACATCCTTCCCGTCCGCTCCCCCCACGAGGGCCCCCACGATGAACCATTTAACGCATCTTGTCGTGGAAAGCGCGGAAGAAATTCAGTACATCACAGAATTACAGCTAATACTTGAATCTGGTGAATCAGCCCAGGCTGTCAGCAGTGAGATGAGGAAGGAAAATGTTGTGTCCTCTGCTAGCCTGTGCATAGATGGGATTACGAAGAAAGGGACAGAAGCAGACAATCTTTACGACGCGGATCTGCTCTGCGCAACCGGAGGCGACAACTTATACGGAGAATATGATATTAGGGTGGTGTTCAATAATTTGCCCTTGTCACAATTGGGTGAGATGCGGGTCAGCAATATGAGGCAGGACCCTACTTGCATGTCTATGGTCGATACCACACAATGCTCGATGAACATTTATGAAAAAGACATTTCGGATGATCTCAGTGTTGCAAAAGGGAGTGGAGGACATTTCGTGCTCAGTTATGTGATTCCAACGTTTTCGTATGATTTCAGAAAGTGCCAAGAGGAAGAGCCAGTCGAAGTAGGGGGGTATCCCGAATGTGGTGGCCAAGCTCTTATCGGGCTTAAGTTCCAAGAGAACACTAACCACGTCGATTTGACCACACTTGAAGCTCAAGATGTCATCACTCTCGAGCTGAAACTCGAAGTAGACTCTGCAAAAAAAAACGAGAACGACGACAACGACAACCACGACGACGACAACCACTGCAGAGAAACCTATAATATTGTCGAGCTTGCGAGTTCCGACAGGGTTATAAAGGCAGAAATATTCGACGGTAAACTCATCATCACCCATAGTATCTCTTTCTTCGAAAAAAGAGATAACTCCGGAGTTCAACAAGATCTGGTCACTCTCAACAGTATCGAATATACTTTAGGTAATGGTGACTGCAGCGACCAGGAGACCTCTCCGCTACATTTCATTGTCGTCATCAACACTCTCAACTCACTTACTTTGTATGTTAATGGCAAGGAACACGAGGAAAGTATCGTCAATGGTGCGAGCTATAACCTCGCTGACATGGAACCATCGATGACTGTCAGTCTGGGAAAAGATTTCGTCGGAGTCATAGGACTGTTCAACATCTACAACGGCAAAATGCTGGAAAGGTCAAAGTCTGCAATCTATATCTACGAGACGCACGACACCGGAGGACAAGACGTAGAAGACAGGAGAGGAGGTGAGATTCGGCAGAGTTGCTAAGCAGAGTTGCTAACCCTAACACTGTGAAATTTGGGAGCGAGTGGAAAAACCCAACCCTAACATTTCTTACCCTCTTTTAATAATCATTTTCCATTCCCACAGATCTACTGACTGGTGTTATCTTCAGGGAAAAGGTGGAAGCAATCGAAAAAGACTCTGTCTCACTAGAAAGCATCCTTACCGGGGTAGGCAGTATCTTGATCGTACTTATTGCTAGCCAGTACTGGATCAAGAAAAGAAAGCCAGTAAATGCTAGCCCTGGACCCTCGTCCAGAGATATTCTCGACGGTGAATTTCAGGATTTCAAAATAGCAAAAACTGCCAGCAAGGAACTGTACGATTGAACTAAACTAAAAGGAAAGAGATAGGTTACGGTAGCGATAGCCTCCACCGCCATATCTACTTTTATTTTAGCCCCTTATAGTTGGAGTGATGGTAAATGGTTAAAAAAGTTCGTGGGTTCTTCGATATTTTAGGATGTTCTTTTTCTTTGGTCGAAAAGGTTATGGGTTTTCCATTTTCAGTTTGATGGATGTTTCCTTGTGTTTTTTTGCTTTTGGGTCGAAGTATCTGTTCTTGCGGTGTGTGCTGTTTTTGATGTTCTTTCCTGTCTTTCTGGGTTCAGTGGTGGATTTCTCCCTTGTTCTGGTTTGATTTGGTCCTTTGGTGCTTTTGTTCTCTTTGTCATCGTCGTGTGTGCTTGTTTTCGTTGTGATTTGGGTCCTAGGTTTCCGTTGGGGTTCTTGCGTGTTTTTGCTGTTCGTTCGTCGTTTTCGATCGTTTGAGTGACTCTCTCCTTGTTGGCATCCTTTTGACAAGGCGCCCGCAAGGTGTGAACCTTGGAAATGTTAGAAGTGGAACCCGTACCGTGTCCGCCGTGGTTTGTAACCGTTTGACCACATTTCCGTGACACCCCTAACACGGGCAGTCTTCATCGTCGCGATGACAACCGTCTGTCTTCTCCAGTAATAGAAGGTAGTCAAACTCGCCCTTCGCCTTCACTGCCATGAGCAAATCAACCACAACTTTGAATACCCACTTGTCCAACAATCCTGCAACAAACTCGCTCAAACCTAGCTCGGAGTCGAGATCAGTTTTAAATTCATCTCTTTTGCGATCAAGTAATTGAGAAATCCATGCTGGTGGGAAACAATTCAGGGAGGGTACATTGCAACCTGTTAAGGAATTAAATGATGTGAGCGGTATGTTCAGAATCGATTTATAGAAGATAGCATGATTATTGAGTTGCTGACTCAATTCATCGTTTTCATCGATGTCGCCGTCTCGAAAGTTATCGTAGAGGCCGAAACGGTACCATTGTGATACCTGTGTGCACCACAAGCGAATTGCATGGTGTGAGTTTTATTATGGTAAATCGAGAAAATCATTTGCGGCAGAGGGGGCACCTCCTCACCTCCCGCCATTGGACAGGTTCGTCATCTTCGTCATCTTCGGACCATTCGTCTTCGTCCGCATCCGAGAATTCACTTTCGTCATCACTTTCGGCTTCACCATCTTCGTCATCACCACCACTATCACATTCGTATTCCTCATCGATGTCGTTGCTATCGTCATCAACTATTGGACAAACCCAATCCGAATTCCAATAGGGTGAAAGCGACTCCCGAAGATATGCTTGCGGGAGAAAAGCTTCTCCCGCAAACTCGGCAACTTTGTCGGCAACCAAATCATCAAAGTGCCGTCCATCAGGGAGCCTCAAGCCGAGAATAACACTACGAGTGAACACCAAACGGGGCCCCAAATAGTTATATCGGGGCTTTATCTCTTCAACCGTACAGGCGAAACTCATCTTATAAACAGTCATACTACGGCAAAACTCCGAAATCGTGATTGCTCTCTTATAAGTTTCTTCAATGAAGTCAAAGGCGACTCTCTGAATGAATTTTTTCAAATCTTGAGGGACACAACTTCCAACCTCTTTGCTGCCAAAAACGAACTCCTTCGCAATGAAATATAGTTTTTCGATCACGTCATCCTTTTCTAGGTTCTCTAAACTCACTTCATTGCGTTGGAGCTGCAGGTGGTAGAGCTTGATGTGGGAGGGAATGTAGGGGTTGCTCGAGTAATTCATAAGCAACGACTGTTTTCGGATTGTTTCTGATTGTTTGTCGATACGAGATTTAAGGCGCTCGATTTCACTCCTGAGCATAGAAGACTCATTGTCGCTCTTTTCGCCTTCGTCGCAACGATCCTCACTGATTTGATCGCCTTGCTGTGCAGGTGAAGGGAGGACAAAGGGGACAGCTCGAACTTCGGAACTTGGGTTAGCTGCAGACAGCACATCGTCATCTGGAGTCACATCGTCATCTGGAGTCACAGCCTTCGCTTTCTTCAGTGGCGGTCCCGGGGTTTTTGACACACTCCTCGACGAGAGACGAGGTTCTCCGTTGAGTTTGTCGTACCAACGTTCTCCCGTTGAGTTTGTTTCAATGCTTCTCTTCATTTTTCGTTGCCGCCAAAATCTTTCGTGGGAGCTTGAGTCCAAATAAGTTTATTTTTTTCGTCGCGTTTAATTCCAAACTCCAGGATGAAAAAGATGTTCTAGCGGCCAAGTGTTTTTTGTTGTTGAGAGCAACAGAAGACCCTGAAAAAGTCAATGGAAAAAAAAAAAAAAGGAACAAACGCCCGTCGGACGGAGCGGTTCCACGAACAAAAGAAGAGAGAGGCATAGCAATATACTCTTCATTTATTAATACATAGTACACCATTCATTCTCTAGGAGCGTGATCCACCCTGCCTATGTTGCTCCTGGTCTGGCACCGCCTTGCTTGGCTTTGAAAATTTCCTCAATCTTGGCTTGCAGTACTTCCTCCGTTATTGGAAGTGGGAATACGTACTCTTCCCCTGGACCAGGCGTGGGTGTAAATTTTCTTTGTATGGTAACAACCTTGTCACCCTTGTCTTTGTCTGGTGGGAAGCATCCCCACCTTTGGGTGAGATCGATTCCTTTCCTCCTAGCTACAGCATCGACTGGGTGCAATATGATTTCAAGGGGCACAATGTCGAAAACGTCCTCCTCCTCTCCTCCTCCCTCCTCTCCACCCTCTCCCTCACCGCCTCTGGTCCCTCCATTAGGGCTGCCGATCACCGGCACTTCCCTCTTGATTCCGCTAGGACTAACAATAATTTTGGTTGTTGTGCTGGTAGTGCCGCCGCCTCCCGCAATTTTTTCCCCTCTGCTGCTCTCTTTCCTCTGCATCCTGACGCTCTTTTCCCTTCCCAGCTTCATGCTGGACTTTTCTCTACCTAACTTCATCTTGCTCTGCATCCTCACGAGGGTGTCTTTGACTCCCCCTAAGAACATCCTGGAACTCCTCTTTTTATCACCCAAACCCGGGCGATTGGGGCCGGTACTAGCCGCGCTTTCTATTGTGGCCTGTGATGGTAAGCGGCGTACAACTTTTCCCTTTTCTTCCCTCATTTCTCCCCACAGTATGTCGTATGTCCCTTCCAAATCGTCGAAAAGTCCCTCACTCTGCTCTTTAAACTGTCGAGCGCTCGAAAACTCCATCTTGTAACCGTTTTGAAAGGTGAAGGTTCCATCAGGCATGAGGACGAGGCCTGTGAAGTCAGCGGATCCAAAGGAGAACTGTAAGCCGTGGTCGTCGTAGCGGTAAAAGCGGGTTTCAGTTCCTACTTTGTCGGAACTCAAATTCGTCAATCCTCCCTGCGAGTGTTTAAGGGTTAGCAATAATAATAATAATAATAATAATAATGCAAAGCCGCAACCAGACCAGACCCTCCCCAAAACCGAACACGAACATAGCGCTCATTGCACACTCACCCGGTCCAAGTGGAGAATGATCGAGGCCTCAATTTCTAGTATTTTCTTTGCATCCTCCCTTAGCTTCAACTCAGCGTCTTTCTTTGCTTGTTTCTCTCTCTCCTTCTTAAGCTTCCTATCTCTCCTCTCGGCGGCAAGCTTATCCCTCTCACGCTTCTTCACACCGTCTAGTGTCGCTATGACGCTCTTGGACTTATTTTGAAGGAGGTTAATGGCGCGGACTGAAGTCGACAGATCATTGTTCTCACACAGCTTGGAGAGAGCAGATGAAAAAGCTACATCCAACTTCTCGCAAGCCGAGGTTAAATCAGAAAGAGAGATCTCGACATTCGCATCGGCAGCATCAGATGTAAACCAATTGAGGAGATTTTGAGTGTCGGTGATGATTTTTCTTTTGTCAGGGTTAGTTGTTTTTTCTTTTCACTTTTCACTCTCTCTCTCTTTCAGTAGTTAGTTTAGTTAGTTGTCTCAGCAGTTGCCCAAGAAGAAAAAAATTCCACAGAATTCGCAAGATACGTTGCCACCTACCTATGCTCCGCTCTATCAGCCTCAGTAGGACCATCATTACTAATTTGTTTTTCTCCTCCCTCACCTCCCCCCTCCCCCTCAATAGCCTTTCCGTGGAGACTGTCCTGCCTTCTTATCACTCTCCCCCCTCTTCCACCAGCCTGACCAGCATGCTTTGCCGATCCCGCAGGTGCAACCGGAACCGCTATACGCTCTTCAGCTTCTTTGTCGAAAATGTGGCCAATCATTGACTATCGGGAGTTGAGAGACGTCCGACAAAGATCACAAAGGGCTTCACCAGAGTCAATAGATTAGATAAGATAAACGAAGAGCTAAAACAGCGGATCAACTTCTTTTATCCTTGTGCGCACTAATGTCTCAACTTCCGTGAAAAACCTTGATAACAGAACGCTATTCTAACTTTCTGCAGTTTCGTGTTTCGTGTCGGGTCTCTGAAAATATATGAACTGAAATACCCCCGCTGCCAAAACACACCCTCACGATGAGACTAAGCATGATCCAGAGAGAACAACAGTGTGCTCTTCTCTTGAAAAAACGCTTTTCATCCAAAGTCTCAAGCATTGAAAAGGAAAAGATTATTATTGGGAAGCTCAACTTGATCCTCAATGCAGAAAACGTTCTCCTTTCGTGGCAGCGAAACGGGCTAATCTCAACAATCGCAGGTATCGGAATCATCTCTTTCCGAGCCAGCGAGAACAAGAACATTAAGCCAATATCTGGAATCACACTATGTGGCTTAGGGGGATTGTTTTTCTTTAGTGGAACCGTCGGGTACATAAGAACGATGAACAGGGTGCTTGAAAAAAATAGCGGCTTTGGCAGTACGAAATTTATCAACGTACTTGCGAAGGCAGGCCTACCTCTTTGTCTTTATTCTGTTGGAATTCTGGGTTTATTTGATGATCGGGTGAGGAAGGTGTTGGATCCAAACGTTCCTGAAATCATGGGCCAGGGTGTGCAGAAATAATTTTGGGCACCGAATGAAATGCTGAATGTAGATTGTAATAAACGAAGTGGAGACGAGTTGGTTGTGGTACTACTATGTGTATGTTTTCAGCTTTGGCCTTCCAAGTATTTTCAAGCATCTTTCCGTTTAAATATTAGCGTAAGTTACAAATTTGTGTCGACAGATAGCGAAGAGCCGTTCCCGGTCCCGTTATTCGCTCCACGGGTAGCATTATGTGTAGCTGAATTAACATTTTTCTCCACATCATCACTTTCGATACCTTCAATTATCCCATTCAGACCATTAATATGATTGGCCAAGCGTTCGCTCTCACCATTTCTCAGCTGAATGCTTTTCCTGGTCCGTTCCTTGACCACCTTAGCAGCTGAAATTTCGTGCGTGGCCCTGGTGATAGGGAATTTCCAGACGAAGAACATGGCTACGCAAAAGAAAAACGCTGGGATAGGTCCTACGAGCAAACGCATAACTTGGATGACTCTTTCTGGCTGCGAGTCAGGCAAAATTGTACTGTCGCTCGACTCATTTCCGCCACCACAGGTGGACTTCGGAGCAACATAGCCCGCCAGCTCAAGAGCAAAGTTGGTAGCCGTGAAGGCGCTCGTCACTGAAAGCTTCAGAAAAATTGTGAAAAATCCGAAGTAGACTCCTTCCCTCCTCTTCCCGGTCTTGATCTCATCCTCCTCGATGACATCAGGCAGCATGCTGTAAGGAATCATGTACGGGATCCCCAAAGAAGTGCCAGCAATGAAAGAAACAACTATTGTGGCGGTTTTGCTATGAATGAAGTAGAGCGAGCTGAGCGAGGTGGCCAGAACAGTACCGCCCATGTAATAACACATTTTCTTCCCCCATTTCCGTCCCACAAAGTTCCACCAAGGCAGCATAACGAGAGCCATGCCTTGGACGATAGCAATAATATAGTCCACAAGTGCTTCATCATTCAAAATGTACTTGCAGTACAGAAGCAGGTTGGTTTGAACCAGACAAACAGCCGTCGGCCCACTGAGGTAGACAATAACGACACAGATGAAGGCTTTGTTCTTGAAGACAATCTGCAGTCCTTCGCAGCAACCGATGCTCTCGTCGTCTTCCAATTCCGGGTTGAACTTCTCCTTGATATTCCAGAACGTAAACCAACCCGCAAAGCAGATCCAAATCCCGAAAAGTCCCCCGGACGTACGATAGCCATCCTCAAGGCGGCCCTCTTGCAAAAATGCAGTTACTATACTGCTGTGAATCAAGACAGCTATGAGAGCGATGACATTCCCGATGCCGAGGCGATAGGTAGAAAGAGTGGTTCGTTCGTCATAGTCAAGGGTGAGCTCTGGAACAAGGGCCCCGATCTGGACCTGGATGCAGGTGATGCCTATGCTAATTCCCATGTACATGGCCAAGTAGTAAATGAGGCGAGACTCGTCGCTAGTCGGAATGGATTCGTTATCGCGAGGGAGGACGTTCCAGATACCAAAGTAGAAAAGACCGAGTGGCAGACTGGCGAAAAGGAGCCAGGGCCGTCGGCGCCCCCAACGTGTTCTTGTGCGATCGCTGAGACTGCCGATGATAGGGTCATTGAAAGAGTCAAATGCTCCTGCAATCATCTGTATCATTCCAACGTAGCTAGGCGGCAAGCAAGCAACCTCAAGCAAGTAAGCATTGAGAAAAAACCCGCAAATAACAGTGTAGCAAGCCTGAATACTCTCCCCGATACCCATAGTAAATTTAATCCTGTAAGGAAGCGGTTCGTGAAGACTTGTTGCATCATATTCTGAGGCACCCTCATGGCTCAACTTTCTCGGGCTTGGTTTCTTCTCTGAACCAGGCACGCTACAATCGAACGATTGCGTGTTAGTAAATTTGGAGGGCTATGGTGAGGGTTGTGCGTGTGTGATGATAATTGATGGAATATAAAATTTTTAATCGCAGTATTCCAACACTTAAGAGCCACCAAACCGAAGTTAAAAAGTCGGTCTCGCCCTATCTCAGAGACCACTTAAGGATAATCACTTAAAACCGACACCACGAGGCGAAAACACACAGCACAAGCCTTCCTGAACTGTCCCTGTGTCATTCAACATCTAACTTACAGAATCTCCCGTGTTGTCCAGTGATTCCCTCGGGATCTAGTGTGCCACATCAATGAGTCTTCTTAGGTGGTGCGGCAATTTTATTTACGAGAACAACATTTTTTAATGATGCACAAGGTGTAGGTGTCCCTGACTGACAGACGTCCGCAGAGCAATGCAAATCTCCAATCCGATGGAGTGGCTGATGGCGGTCCATTTCTGGCAAAAATGTCCCAAAAAAAAGCAAGCTTGACTAAGGGCAAAGTCAACAGTTACACCTAATAAGAAACAGAAGCGAATCAAATGCCAGGCCTTAGCACCATGCGAAGTGCTCCTCG
>Ga0115557_1001210_pt1 | contig 17710 bp, 25 predicted proteins | sample COGITO_mtgs_1104_FD_87280 | JGI IMG/M metagenome (GOLD analysis project Ga0115557, IMG submission 87280) | Pelagic marine microbial communities from North Sea - COGITO_mtgs_110421 | ecosystem: Environmental > Aquatic > Marine > Epipelagic | place: Germany:Helgoland, sampling site Kabeltonne...
CTAGGTCTCTTCTAGCTTTATTCGCACTGTGTAATTCAAAGTGTGCGTCTGTCAACTCCGTCATAGTTTAATCTCCTTTAGTTTTAATATGTTTGATTTTGGTATTACTGTTGAGTTACCACCCTCATTGATTGTTCCATCTTCATTGAAGTTAATGTCACCAATGAAAACGTAAGTGTTTTTATTTGTTGATAACAACCAACCCATTGTTATGCACACTGCTGTCTTTGATTTTTTTAGTTGTGGAATTGTTTCCCAATTAGGACTTGAAATAATATCACTCCACCAGACTTTATAAAATTTGTATGGAAAATCTTCTGTATCTATGTCTGGTAATTTAATTTTAGTTTTTAATAATTTTTTCATATTTATAAAGTTAAGTTGAGTAATTCGCATTTAGGAATGATGTGACCTTTAGAAGTCCACTTGTCTCCACCTGCTTTGATGGGAAATTTCTTCATTAATTTTTTGAGAATTTTTGTAGGTATCAAAACCCAGATGTCTTTTTTTCTACCTTCAACAACAAAACATATTGCGTAGTAAGGTGAAGCAGAAACCATTATACCAGAAGGCTTTCCTCTACTTTCTATTTCTAAAAAGAAGTTACCTGTTCGTACAGTTAGTCTATCTGCCTTACATTCTACTTTGCCTTCTATTGCTTCTTGAAGTTCGTTTTCTTTACTCTGACCAAACTTTAGGTCAAGGTCAAACTTGTTAGTGTGTTTCACTCCAGTTGCTTCCAACCTTCATTTCACCGTCTAACTGACATTTGAAATTAAAATGGTCTTGTGTTTTCTTAAACATACCTTGTGCTATTTCTTTAAATTTTTCTAGTCTTTCAGGTTTTACTATGAACTGCATTTCATCATGGACATGTAAGACCATTGCATAGTCATCACCCCATTTAAAACCATTCTTATGTAATTCTTCATTAAGAATAATTGTTCCTTGTTTTACAAGTAATGCTCCTGCACTTTGAATAAGTGTATTTAAAACTGAATGTTCTGCTCTAGGAATTAATTTTCTACCATCTAAACCTTTAACAAAAGTTGCAAGTCTAAATTTATGTTTAGCTGTATTTGTTAAAGTTTTTAATGAAGGTAGTGATGCTTCAAATCTTTGTCTTATTCTTTTGGCTTCGTCATTATTGACTTTAAGGATTTCACCGAGTTTCTCATTTCCTGCTCCATAAATGAAAGCATAAATAAAAGTTTTAGCTTTATCACGAGTGGGTAGTCCTGTGGCTTTTTGATTGATGGTATGAATATCATCTTCCAAAAGTTTTTTTGAAAAATCACCATTGTCATATACGTTGAGATAATGAGCCAACACACGCAACTCCAAACCAGAAAAGTCAATGCCACACATAACCATACTGGAAGGAGCAGTAAATAAGGAACGAAATTCTTTACCAAATGGAGAACCACTGCTAACACACTGTGCAAGATTTGGGTGATGATGCGTACACCTGCCTGACAATGCACCATTAGTAATGATTTTTCCATAAATTTTTCCTTTTCTGTTTAATTTTAAGTATGCTTGTTCACCTTCAGCTAACTGTCCTAATCTTTTTGTTATCATAAGATATTCTGCTAAAAGTTTTGCTTCAGGATATGGAAGTGCTTTCAATATTTTTTCGTTCACTTCTGGTTTTCCTGTTGCTGTAAATGATGTAGGTGACCACCCTAGTATTTTTTGTAACCTGTCTGCTATATGGTCTCTACTATTTGGATTAAATATTTCAGTTTTGAATTGTTCAACAGGAACTCCTGCTTTTATTCCTCTTTTAATATTGTCTCTTTTATAAGTTTTAAAACCTGTAGACTTCTTCCATTCAGAAAAGACTAAAGATAGCTTGTCACTAATCTCCAATCTTTTCTTTGTAAGGATTGAATGTAGGGTCTCAGCAGACCTCTCATCAAAATCAATACCTTGTTCTTCTTGTTTTTGTATCCAATAAGCAAACTTATGTTCTAAAGTAATTGCATCTTCTGAATAATTACTTCTTATTATTTCTTTAAAGAGTAAATCAGTTACTTCTACGTCACGTTGGCAATACTCCAACATGTCTTGATTGTATTCGTCAAATGTAGAATGTTCTTGGTAATCGCCTTTTCTTAAACCTAATCTATAACCCCAACTTTCAAGAGAATGTCTTCCATAAAGTTTAGGTGGCATCTGTTTAAATTTGTAATCAAGTTCAAGTCTATTAGTCCATATAAGTCTTGAACAAAGTAACGTATCAAATGCTTTACCTTTAAATTCATAGTTTAATACTTTCTTTAATACTCTTATATCAAAGCCTGTAATATTATGACCAATAAGAACTTCAGCTTTGTTTAGTAACTCTAGTGCATCATTAATAGTATTAGGATTATATGAATAGACCTCACCAGTCTCTATATCCTTGCAAACTATACAATGAATTACTAAATCTTTTTTATCTAGAAACCCATTGGTCTCTAAGTCTAATATCAGTTTCATGTTTTACTTTCTTTATTGAACCAAATGCACAGTTATTTTTTCTATGCTTGGTAAAATTGGTTGCACTGATTTAAGTGCTTGATTAATTGTTTTCCTAGCCTGTACGTCTCCACAAACTATTACTGGAAATATGTTGTCAAATTTTATGGCTTGATAAATAGCAGTCATTATTGTTTTAAAAGTTTCAAATGCTATTCTTTGTTGCTTACCTGATAATTTTAAATATTCAGGCTTCTGTATTAAATAACTTAAAATAAATTTAGTTAGCATTGCTTCATTCATCAAAACTACTCTCTGCTAACCGACCAGTTTGTTTATTATAAATAAGACTTGTGGCAACTCCTGTCTCTCCACTAAATCTATTTTTTAATACTCTAACTATCATTATGTTGCTTTCAGTTTCATGCTGTTGATTTCTTTCAAAACCTATTACTGCATCTGATAATTGTGCTAGTGCATGTGAACCTCTTAAATGTGATAAGGAAGTTTGAACACCTTCTTCATGTCCTAAATTTCCACTGGGTCTTTTTAAATGTGAGACAACAAACATTGCACACTTAACTTCTTCTACAAGTTTTCTTAATTCAGTCATGGTGTTATCTATAAGTCTTCGTTCATCTCCATCATGTAACCCTGAAATAACTATTGAGATATGGTCTAAGATAATTACTTTGCAATCTAAAGACTGAACCATGTATCTTATTCTGTTCATTAAATCTTCACTATCGCTTGAACCAAAGTGGTCGTAGAAAGCTATGTTGTCTTTTACTTTATCAAATTCTTTTAATAATTTTTCGTTACTAAATTTTTTTCTAACTTCAGGATTATGTATTTGTGCATTTAAACCTACACTAACTATTCCTCTGATACTTCTCTTTACACTTTCTTCTAATGCAATGTAACCAACCTTGTGACCTTTAATAATACAGTCATAAGCAATCTCTCTACACATTTGAGATTTACCAGTGCCTGAACCACCACACAATAAATTTAATTCGCCAAATCTAATACCTTGTAATTTTTCATTTAAGCCATTCCATAGATAAGGAATAGTTTCTACTTCTTCATCATTTAATAATAAGTCTTTAGTATCTGAACCTTGAATAATACCTTGTGGTGTGTAGGCTTTAGCTTCCCACATAGCATCTATAATTTTAGAACCCTGTCCTTTTTGTAATAATTCACTTGGGTCTTTTGCAGGTAGTCTTGCTATTTTAACTTTTCTTACTGGTAGTAAATTAGCAACTTCAACTGAAGCCTTAACTCCTGCTTCATCTGTATCAAACATTAAAATGATACTGCTAAATTTAGATAAAAATTGAAGTTCTTTTTTAATAAATTTCTTAGCACTAGCTGAACCTGAAGGTATAGAACAAACTGGATATTTGTTACCCTGTACTGCACTAACAGAAAGGCAATCTAGTTCACCTTCTGTTAAAATTATCTTAGATTTTTCTCCACCCTCTCGCCATACTTGTTGACCAAACAATGTAATTTTATCTGGGTCGCCTAACCATATAAATCTTTTGTCAGCAAATCGTAGTTTCTGTGCTACCTTATTATAATCTTTGTCATAATAATTAGCGATATGTACTGGCTCACCTTTGTAAGTTCCAGTTTCATAATTAAACTTTTTACAAGTCTCACTATTAATTTTTCTACTTGGTAATGCTTCTGTTATTCCTTCAATCATATTTGTAATTTTCTTAGTTGTGGCAACTTCAGGAAGTTCGCCATTAGTTTTTTCGTAGCTGTGACAACCAAAACAGTAGGTATGCCCATGACTTCCGTCAGGGGTTAGGTAGATAGCTAAATTGTCTTGGCTATCACAGTTTTCGCATGGTGCATGTCTGATGAAATTGCTAGAGTTCTCCTGCATCTTTCATTTCCTGTATGTCGCCATCAGTGACTGTGCTGTCTGCGAATTTGTAACCTTTAATATCTTCGTTTAATAAATATTCTCTGACATTAAAGTTAGGACATGTTTTTCTTTCATCAAGTTCATAATGTCCTACAATTCTTGCTTCAGGAAATTTAATTACTAGTTCTTCTAAAACTTTCTTTAAACTTTCCCATTGTTCTCCTGTAAAATTATCTTCTGGTTCTTTCCAGTTTTCTTCTACTGCACCACCAACTACACAAACTGAAGTTGATACATGATTATATTCTTTAACATGTGCTTGTAGTTCATCATCTGCCCTGCCTTGCTCAACAGTACCATCTCTTTTAATAACTTTGGCATAACCTATTTTTAACCAACCTCTTTCTCTGTGCCATCTATCTATATCTTTAGCACCTATCTTTTGTGAAGGTCTAGTTTGTGAACAATGTATCACAATGTATTTAGTTTCTAGTCTTGCCATTTTGTATTTCCTTTATTTCTTTTAACCATTCATCTGGTATTTCTTTTTTAGTTGATTGTACGCAGTGATATTTAAAATCAAACATCTCACACCATTTGCCATAAGTTGTTTTTGATTTTTTACCAATTTTGCTTTTTGAATTAGAAAATATAAATCTAATATCTAATTTTGGGTTCTGTAATTTTATCAGCTTCATCTTTTTTCTATCTGCTGAATTAAACTGTCCTTTAGTTTCAATAATAATATTTGAATTTGAAACAGGAAAGTCAGGTGTATAAGTTCTTTTCTGTTCAGGACTAGTAAAAGTTATCTTTATGCCTTCATAAACAAACGTACATTTATTTTTGTTTAAGCAGTTGTAGACAACTTCTTCTAGTCCTGACTTCAGGAAAACAGATTTAGAAATCTGAACTCGTTTGAACTTCTGTCTGAACATCTGAGTTGACTTCGGCTTTATAGCCATCTTCTTTTTCAAAAGGTGTATCTGACTTACCTTCCACAAGTTCTAAAATTTGAACTGCTTTTATTCTAGCAGTAATACCTGCACCAAATGGTGCTGAGTATGGTACTAGTTCATAAGCAATTTTAAGTTTAGACCCACCCCAAATTGTTTTTTCAACAGGGTGTGGTTGCTTTTGTGCATCAAGTAACTGAGGTCTTTGTGTAAAAGTTTCCTTAGTTTGTTTATTAACTCCTGATGCTTTTAGTTTAAAGATGAAGAAGACTTTATCTCCTTCAACATTATATCGTGGGTGAGGACTTTCCTTTACCTTTTTGCCTTTGTTTTCTGCAATCGCTGTTTTTAGACTGTCTGCCTGTGCATCATCAAATAATTTAATCATGTCGGTAGCTTCTGATTTAGCGACTTCCAAAGTCACCTTATATTCACCTGCGTCATTAAATTTAACGTCTGGTTTATTTAGGTGTGGATAAATTGCCTTACCTACAACACTTACGTGTGTCGTTAGTTTCTTCATAGATATTCTCCTTTTATGTTAGTCTATCTAATAGTGGCACTTAGTTGCACAGGTGCATGTATTTAGATACAGAAAAACGTAGATTGCTTAACTAAGTCCAAATCAAGATTTCCTTTTTTAGGCATTTTAGGAAATTTCTTTTGATTTTTCTCAGATAACATTGCATACATTTCATCAGCAAAATTTTGAAGTACATCTTGCTCATATATCTCACAAAATGCTTCTCTTAATGCTTTACCCATTAAATGACTGTCACTAGCGACACAACCAAAGCTGTCATGTATCATACTAAAATTATCTACTCCTAATTTTTTAGCTTTGACTACAGCAAGTTGAAGAACTGCACCATCATTTGCGTGAATGAAATTTGGACATACTCCTAAACTCGTTGCCCTTCTTGATATTCTATTAGTATCATGTGCTATAGAAAGTTTAACTATACTATCACCCATTTGTGTCTTAACTCTTTTGCTTTCCTTCTCATAACAAAGCATTTGAATAGGTGCATTTAATGGTGAAGTCCATGTTACTGGAAGATTTTCAGAAGCAACAAGTTTTGCAATGTCTTTTAAATATTGCATTATTTCTTTTGCTCCTACAATAATCTCATTGATACTTTCCCATAATATAGGTGTGAGCCAATTAGTTGCTTTAAAAATACCATCTTCTTTTTCTGATACTCTAAAAGTTTCTACTGATACACCTTTTTCATTTAGTTGTTTCTTCATGTGTTCTTCAATATATTTTCTGCATGAAAATTTAGTTAATGAATATGGCAAACACATCACTGGTTTCTTACATAGCTTTCTATCTATTCCGTAGTCTATCCACTTCTTAGCTAAAGGTTCATCTTTCATATCCCTAAGTTTCATAATAAGTTTTTGTGCGACTAAATTATAAACATCAGATGGTTTATTAGATGGGACAAGATTGGTAGCTTTTCCACCAATTTCATCACGCATCATAGCTGAGTAATGTTGTAGTCCTGAATTTGAACAGTCTGCTTGTATTGGTAATGTAGTTATAAAGTCTGGTGAATAACCACTAGCAACAAACTCTTTAAACTCTATAGCCCACGCAAGAAAACAATAAGGTTTATCTGCACTAGCCCACCATGTATCTTCTAAGGGATTAGTTGCTGTTGCAATTATTCTGTCAGTATTATCTTTGACCCATTGTTCTCTAATAGGTAGTTCTTCTTTATCTACTTCTCCATATAAGTTAGCACCTGCTATTGCAAAAACACTATAACTATCATTATTACCCATTGGTTTACCAAACTTAAATTTAAGTAATGCTCTAGAATAATCTGCTGACTGTGGTGAAAGTAATGCAGGTTTAGGATAGATACGAAATCTAAAATCAAATTGGTAGGGGTAGAAAAAACCACCAATGTTCTGTAGTACAGTTGCTTCTTCCATAATTAATCTAACTTGAATAAATTTAGACATAGCTTGACCAATAGATTTATGCACATGTTGTGCTTCTCGTTTCCATTTAATTAATGCTTCCTTGTTAGTTTTTATATCAAATGGTTTTGGTGGTAACTCCATTGATTGAGGATTAACTGGTAGCTGACCTAAATTAAAATCATTTTCCATACATGTTTTAATCAAATCAAATATAGGTTTATTAATAACCCACTCAGTTTCTTGGATTGTATTTATACTCTCATAAACAACAGGCATCTCATGTACCTTATTATTTAATTCTTCTAAGTATCTTCTGTTACTTGCTTTTACTAGATTGTAGTGCATTGATTATATCCTTTGGTTTATTTTCAAAATTATGTTTCTTTCCGTAGTACCCACCAATAAAAGGTGAAGTCCACTTTCTAGGTGGCATTTTCATAGGCATATACTTGGGAAACAATGCTTCATTTTTAATATTAAAGTTTTTTATTTCTCTGATAATTTTAGGTGTGGGTTGAACATAAGTAACTGTCTTCATCTTATTGAGTTTCATATTACCTACCTTAACTAAACCTAATAACTCACATAAGTGTATCATCTGCACACCTAAGTGAAGTCTATGTTCTTTAGTCCAATCATCAAAATTAAGTTCATGTTTATTCATACAATAAACCCAAACATTCTTTTTATATTGCCATCTATTAGTTTTCTGGGGTACGTTCTTGCCCTCTAATCGCTTGGCTACCTGTGTATATTCAGTCTTCTTCTGCTCTTTAAATAGCAATATTCTAGCTTCAAGCATTAAAGCATTGCCTAATACTATAGACAATTTATTCAATGTGCAGTCACTAGAGATACCATCAATAACATTCTTTAAGATTATCAATGAACATGTATCAAATATGCTTTGGTTATTAGACATCTTCTTTGTGTCTTGATTGAAGGCAGTTTGAGGAAGGCATTGTACTATTTTCTTAATAGCAATGTGGTGAGTTCCTACCTGTCCTGTGTCTATTTTTTCTACCTTCAAATGGATTAAACTAGAAAGTTTATCTATGTATTTTTGTTGGTGAAATAGACCATACATGGTCGTACTCTCTTGCTTCTTAGATTTAGCATCATTAATTAAATGGTTATATCTATCAATACCACCTCTTAACATCTGCTCCTCAAAATCTAATTCTTCTTGTATTTTCTTAGTGTAGTCTTCTGTGTTCCTGTGTTTTCCACCTACACCAACCTTAACTAACTCAGCTAATTGTTCTTGTAGTAGATTTGTTTGTGTATCAGACATAATGTGAACATTTCCTTACAGTTTGTATGCACCTGTGCAATGTTGCAATGGTTCTGTTGCATTTGCCACCAAACCCTTGCAGTTGTGCATATATAGATTTTAAAAAAAAGGTGTTGCTATTAAAGAACAATAATACAGCAGTGCATGTAATTTTTTTGGAAGTAGTTCCTAAGACCAATGATTGTACCTTAACCTTAGTTATACTTCCTTTATAATTCATGCAGTGCAACATATCACTCATAATGCAACACCTCGTGCAACAAAAATAACCCAGTTATTGCTTCTGGTAGGCGAGATAGGATTTGAACCTACACGTCTTGCGACACCAGTTCCTAAGACTGGCGTGTCTACCAATTCCACCACTCGCCCTTTTGTGGGAATGTAATTAGCAGTCTTCATTTATTTAATCAACCCTTTAGAGTTATGACCCATCAAAGGTATTATATTACTATCACTAATACTATTCACAGCTTCCCTTAATGCTTCTGGTGTTTCCTGTGCATAATATTTTAGTACAGTCTCAATGCTTATACCTGCAAGTTTAGATATAACTTTGACTGGTGTTTTTGTTTCACACAATCTGGTAATAAATGTATGCTTCGTTGCATAAGGTGTGAAGTCTTTTATCTCCAACATCTTTCCATACTTTTCAAAAAAAGTTCTCATGCTTCTAACAGTTACATTTGGAAACAACTTTCTAGATTTGTGTGCTATTGCAGTTTCTCTATACTTAACACAGATACGATAAGCAATCTCATTTAATGGTAAATCACCTGACCATTGCTGTGTCTTATGACGAAAAAAATTAATAGTTTTATTTTTATAATCAATACAATCAATATTAAATTTAGGGTCATAAAATTCAAATTGTAATCTTTGACCTAACCCATTAATTAAATACTGCATTGCATCTGCATGTTCTTCATCACCGTTAGCATAAGCTACTTCCATAATTCTAGCTTCATCTTCTCTGCTAATTGGTTTCTTGCTTTTACTTTCTATGACATGAAGATTACTCCAACCCATATCTTTAACTCTTAAATCAGGATTAAGTAATTTAGATTGCTCCAACATTCTTTTTGATATTGCTTCTCTAAATGTTTCTCTCAATACTGAAAGTCTATGATTGGTTGTCCTAGTATTAAATGTAGAGAGATGGTTACTTGCTCGTTCAGTAATTCTCTTTTCCATATATTTAACAAAGCCATTGTAGTGACCATCAGTTTGCATGTCTTCAAGTTTAATGTCAGGTGAAAAATAATTTAAAATATCTTTAATATAAATTTTGATATTTGTATCATTACCCTTACCTTCCCATTGCTTAACATAAGTCATGTGCAAACAATCTTTTAGTGTGCCATGAGTTATTACTTTCTTACCATTTTTTCTGCTGTGGTAATTAGCTGAAGTTAGCTGTTCAAGATGTTTAGCTTTGACTTCTATTGCTTCTACTAGAGATTTCTTAAAAGACATATCACTACTGTCTGCAATTTTAATAGTGTTGTAAGCACTATCGGTTACCTGTTTGCCATCAACTATCATCTTTTTTCTGGTATGGACTTCAAGTAAATTATCTCCTCTAAGTCTTATACCTGCATGTAGTTTTAATATAGCCTGTCTGCTGTTCATGTTACTCCTAGTTCGCAGTCATTAATTTAGAACTTTTAAAAACAGAAGGTATAGCTTCCTGCGTTGAACCTAAAAAGAACTTCTGTAGTTTCTTGCCTTCACTAGTTAATTCAACATACGTATATCTTTTATCTTCTGCGAATGGATTGTCCGTATAGTTAATTAAGTTTAGTGTTTCATGTAAGTAAGTTAATGTTCTACTCAATGAAGATTGATTGATACCTCTACCTAAAATCTCAATATAATTTTTTGAAATTTCTTCGGTGGACATATTGTTATCTTTTAATAATAACAAGATTTGTAACACAGCTATATAATGCTGTGGCACTCCGTTAGTATGTAAAGTTTTACCTAGCTTTTGTTCTACCTTCTTAACATGATTAAGAAAATGATATGTGAACCTAAGACTAAATACTGCTTTTGTGTATTGCTCTCTCATTGTTTCCTTTTCTACTTTCTAGTTTTATAATGTTCGTAGAAGTATGAGTTTGATTAGTTGTTCTAGCTAATGCTATTGCAACATTCTCATTAAACTCAGGCTCAGTAATTTCTGTGTCCCTTACATCAAGATATTTAACAAGTTTATCAAAACTATATTTGATACAAATGCCACCTATCTTTAATGCTATGGATTTCTCCCAGTCATTACTAACAATGATTTGTTTTTTAAAAAAAGGTAAGTTCTTAACTCCCTTTAAAGGTTTAACTTCATAACTGAAGTCTTCAACACGTCTTAAAAAAGACTGACATCTGACTTTATGAACTAACCTACATACTACCATTGCTACTACCATTATTGTTTTATTTATTATTGTATTCATCTTAACTATATTCCTTAATTGCACAAGTGTTTAATACTAATGTTTGACACTTAAAAAAAAATAGATAATTAATGTATTGTGCATCACAACTCTACCTAGATTTTGTGCCTGTGTTCTTATATGCTAACTATATGTAGTTTCGCAATAGAACAACTATAGAACATCAAAGAATAAATTGCTTGGGGATTATAATGTATAATCTAGCAAATTAAATCTTCTATGGTCTCAGTTACTACAACAATACTGTACTCTTTCACGTCAGTTTTGTTATCATTAAAGGTCTTTTCAGCACTAATTAGTGCCTGTCCTAAATGATTAAACATCTTGGGTGACGTAGCAGTTTCAAGTATTGGTAGTTCACCTTCAACTATATTTACTGTTGCCATGTGTTGTTTTCCTTACGTTAGAACAGCTAAAAAGCTGTCTCTTTTTATCTGAAAGATGTATTATTTTAGCAGTAGGTTTAAGGTCATTTCTGACCTTCTCTACTACTCTCTGTAATTCATCAGTAAGAATGTCATGTGGTTTGAATAGAGATTTCTGCATTATGCTCTCCTCTTTCCAAATATAGTCCAATTACTTTTACTAGAATAATCTTCAAGTTGAGGTGTCAGTTTCATACTATCATTCACCTTAGTCTCAGCTTGTTTTCTTCTATGTATCTTATGTATTGCTGTTGTTAATTGTGTTACTTGTGCTGTCAGGTCAGCGACTTGTACTGTTAGTTTTTGTACTTGGTCTTTTAGTTTGTTATTAAACATATCACTCCTTACAGTTAATGTTTTATATATGAACTTATGTATCATATATGATATATTTACTCATATTGTATCATATTTATTAAGTCAACTCTTTTTTAAAATAAATTCTTGATTATGAGTTTTTAATGTGATTATATTTTATTTATAAAAAAAGGTGGTAGATATGATTAAAATTAATAATATAAATGAAATAACTCCAAATATGGATAAGAATGCAACACTTCAAGACATAGCTTTTCATATTAATGAGTTAATTAAACTTGAAGGTAAAGATAAAGTTATAGAAAAAGCAGGTATAGATAAAAATATATTATATAGATTATCTACTGGTTCTAATACAGGTCTTGATAAATTTTTAAAAATTAAAAGAGCATTTCCTACAGCATTTAAGTCAGCACAGGAAAATAAAATTGTATCTGATGTGCCAATCTTAGGTCAAATAATAGAAGACGATAAAGTTAGGCTATTAAATATAAGTCAACCTACATCTGTTAAACTACTTACTTCAACTGTTAAAACATTAGAGCCTTTAATTGCTTATATTAGTGTAACTCACACTGCATATTCTCAAACAGTTCATTTGTTTTCTACTGCTAATACAAAAAGTGATGCTATAAATAATGAATGTATTCATAGGTTAATTATGGCTTATCCTCCAGATACCGAAACACCTCTTTATGGTATGGTTCATTCTGACAAAGAAAATTATTATCTAGTTAAACCTTTATGTAAAAAAATCATTTGTAAAATTCCTTTTAAAAATAATATTAGATGGGCTAAATGGGTAGGTATGACACCCTTCTCATTTGCTGAAAATTTTAAAGCTGAAAATAGTACGCAAGAACTTCAGCTTGGTATTGATGAAAAATATATTAGAGATTTACAAGCTATTGGTAAATTGTTTCGTGAATGGTACAGTACAAAAGACATAGTTAAAAAATAAACTACAGTGACAATGTAAGTGTGAATGTAAGCACACCCACCTGCCTATAAATAGAAGTGGGAATGTACTATCATAATAAATAAAAGCGACAATGTACTATCATTATTTTTTCGTACCAATACAAAAAAACCCTAAGAAATACAACTTAGGGTTTTAAAGTAATTTTATTATTTAATTTTTAAAAATCTTAAAATTTTACATAAGCTACAATAACAAAGCCAATTATATTTATAAGATTTAATTGTTTTTAAGTTTATCATTAAGCAACCTGCCTTTCTTCAACTTTTTGAATATAGGCTTTTTTAGTAGGGTCTAATCTTAATGCAGGGTTTTTAACTTCAACTGGTTGCAACCCATTCAAGTACATTAAAGATTTATTTGCTAAGCCACTTGCATTCATTAATGCAGTTGGTTTATCTTTAAGACACTGCACCCATGATTTTAAATACTTAGCATGGTCTATACGTGGTGTTGCACTTATGCCTAATTGATTGCATAAAAAAGCACTACCCATTTCAGCAACTAATTCTTCAAACGCATAAGACGTTGAACCCTTCCAACCGTCAAGTTTTCTGTTGCATCTATTACTAGCACCAGTCCAGTGTGTAAGTTCATGGAATAAAGTACCGTAATACCCATCAGTTGCAGTTGCATTTTTAGTTTTTATAAAATTGCCTTTAGTAGGCATAAATATAAAATCTTTAGATGGTACATAATAAGCATTGCCACCGTCTACATGGTTTATAACTGCACCAGTATTAGTTATAAAAGTTTCAGCAGTAGCACTAACTTCAACTTCACTTTTATTGTTAGCATTGTCTACATTATCCCATCTAGATACATCACCGTCTACATCTTCAATATTAAAAGCATTAAACGTACTAAAAAATTTGTAATGCTTTGTAGCAGTTTCAACACCGTTTGGTGTTTCAACTTCAACTTCTTTAGCACCAATAATAGGCTTTAACATTTGAATTGACTTAGCACCCTTCTTAACTTGTAGTCCTTTATTTTTCCACTGTAAGTAAGTACCGTATATTTTACGGTCTCTAGGCTTATCATCTAAAAAGCCACCATCAATCATAGATAACCAAAATAAATTCATGCCACTGTACTTATGACCATCTAAATTTTGGAAACTTTTATTTGTCCACCCTTGCAACCATTTTGAATTGTCGTCACTTTCCATTTGTTTAATTAAATGGTCAGTTACTTTTTTAACTATTTCATTTGCTTTTAGTTTCATCTATCTACCTCTAGTTAGTTGTTTATATATTCACTACTGTAATACATTAGTGCATATATAATATATGTGCTATAAGGTCGCAACTATCATAATTCTATAGATACAAAAAAAGCCTTCTAAAAGTTGGATTTCTTAGAAGGCTTTAAGTTTGTTTAACTGTTTATAGGCTTAGCATAATTATTATGCCTAATTACATACTTATCAAATTCAATTATTGAAGCTGTAGATAAATTAAAACTTCTTAGCATTTTATTCTTAGCAACTATATTATTGTAATACTGGCTTCTAGTTAATTGAAGTCTATTGTAATAAAACTTAGCTTGAAATTTGAAACCTTTAAATTCTGTAGTTTCTTCATTAAAGATTTCATAAGCTAAGCCCTCAAATCTATACTTCAAGCCTTCACTAAGTTGTGGCTCTTGAATATATCGCATGGCATCAAATTTAATGCCTAAGTCTTTATTGCTTATTATTTTAATAATATCCTGCATTGTATTCCAATTATAAACATGGAATATTTTATTGTTACTAATTGTTAGTGTTTTATATGTGTCCATCTATCTACCTCTAGTTAGTTATTTTTATATATGCACAACTGTACAACATTACTGCAACCAGTGTCAAGCCTTATAACTATCATAATTTTACTATCATTATTCACTTAATAACTTATTGAAGTCTAAAAGTTTAAAAACTGATAATGAGAGAGATGGAAGCAAATAAAAAAAATCTAAAAAATAACTTAGAATTATTCTAAAGTATAAAAATACATAGAATTATAGTGGTTACTGGTTGCTATAACCAGTGCATTTTGTTTTAGAATATAAATAATAGTTATTTACAGTGCAACAAGTGTTGCAATAACTATCACCACCCCACCCCCTGCATAATATTATAAATACACCTATAGGGGGAATTTATTTTTCAGAGCCTATACGTGAGGTTGCCAGATTTTCTTTGCAAATTATTTCTGCAAACCTAAGACACTCTCTATTTTATCATCTAGAGAGTAGTCAACTGCATGACCTAGAAAATCTTCAGTAAACTCCAAGATAAACTTTTTGCCTTCTAACTGGTCTTCTTTTGGATTTAGAGGTTTTCTGTCAGCTTTATAACTATAATCAAACGTATCTTTCTTCTGAAAGTGTCTAATTGCTTCTGCTATTTCTTTTGTTACTTTCTTATTACCTTTAGATTTACATAAGGCTTTAAGATATAAAGGTTTATCATTGTTCATGTATTTATATTCTCTCTATTAGTCACTCTATAATTTTCTTCATTCCCATTATTCCATATATAATTATGATTATTCTTATATTAACTAATAGTTATCTAATAGTTAGACTAATAGTTGTTCTATTTATCTAATAGTGGCACTTAGATATGTCTTATATCTTAAACCATGTATTGTCTTTATTATCATGTCCAAAAAATTGTTCTAATTCTTGGGTAAATAGTTCCTCTTTTCTTGTCTTCATTGACATATCTTGGTCTTTTGAAAGCTGTAATATCCAATAATAGCATGACATTTGTAGTGCATCTATCCTGTCATCTTGCGATAACGTATTAGCACCCTTCTGTAATCTACTTATTTGATACATTAACTGGTATCTTAGAGCCTGTTCTGGTGGATATAGGCTATTAGTACCCTCATAGTCCTCTCTAATGACACTAGCATCAAAGATTATCCTATGCTGTGCAAATAAAGGTTCTAGGGTATCTAGTATTCTTCTGTGTTTATTAGAAGTTTGTCTTATTAATTCTGTAGTACATGGGTAGTTCTTCATAAGATAAGGCTTTAATAAGGCTTCAAACATACCTTGACCAAAGTTTTCCTCAATCAATATCTTTTTAACTTCATGTTTCTTAGCGATACCTACAAGTTTAGATAAAGTATGCTCTGAGTAACCAGAGTTAAAACCACCTGCATCAACTACATAGATATTACCATTTAATATTTTAGTAACACAATAAGCTGTCTCATCTTTACCTTTACCTGAAGGGTCAATACTCATTACACAACCAGTGTAGTCTATCCAGTCTCCCTGCGTCTGCATGGGTCTGAAATAACCATCTCCTTGTAATCCAACATTAGGCAAGTCATTCCACTGTAATTCAGGGGAACTAGCCCATACAACCTTCTCAGGTGCAGTAGTAGGGTTTAAATTAAGAACTACTAAGTCTTTTAGTTTAAGAGGGTATCTATCTAAATCACTTAATGTTGTGTCTAGTTGGAACTGCATGTTAAAGCCTATACGACCATAACTAGCTTCTCTTTCTAATAAATCTTTTTCATCAAATCTTAATGGGTCAGTAGCTTTACCTATAAGTTCATGTTCCCAAGTGTTACTAATAATAGGTGCAAGACTTGAACCATAAGATTTTAATTGTTTTTCACTAGGGTATCTAGCTGTCCAATATCTAATCTTATATCCTCTCTCTTGTAACTTATTGTAAATACTTTGTTCTGTTTGTGGTGTACCTAAAAATATAGTTCTAGAACCTTCTGGTTTAACTATGGCTTCAAACTCTTTAATAGCTTCACCAAGTTTATCTCTCATAAACTGTGTCTGAGTATTTCCTGAAGTTTCTATATCGTCAGCAATAATTAAATCTGCTCTACTCCCAGTTAGCTGTGAAGTTATACCCAAAGATTTAACTGAAGGTTGGTGAGATGCTAAAGCAGGTGCAACATCAAAACTAATCTTAGATTGTCTTTGGTCACCTTTAGGCTTTAGATGGAGAAGTATTGGCATCTCCGATAGCAGTCTTAAACAAAACGTACTAAAATCATCTGCTCTATTTTTACTTGCAGACACAACCAATATATTTATTTGTGGGTCAAGTAATAATCTCCACAATACATAGGTTGACGTAATCCAACTTTTCCCAACACCTCTAAACGCACTTATAATTATACGTTTGTCTCCATTAGCAATATAGTCTGCGATTGAGTATTGCATTGTACTTGGAGCAGGTAATCTTAAATGCTTCCAAGCGAGGTACAAGAAATTCCTGAAATCTTTCAGTTTTTCGTGCATAAACTCCTGATTTTATTAGTTATTTTTAACTAGTTTCTTTTCTGCAAATGGTAGTTCATTTATTAATTCACCTAGTGGATTATCGTTTGCAGGTAATCCATCAATACCATTATCTTTTAGAAACTGTCTAGCAACATTAAGGTCACTAGCTTTTACATCATCTTCTCTTACTTTCTTTAATAGCTGTTCTGCTAGTATTGAATGTAGTTCTATTAATTTATCTTTGCTCATAATTATTTTTTCTTTTTCTTTTTTGGTGCGTCTGAAATAAATCTATCAAATAAATATCCCATAGCATCATCTACTGCACCAAAGAATATATAAAAAAATTTATCAATCATTTAATTACTTAACCTGTCCATGTGATTATAAATACGACCTATTTGTTTATCTATTGACATAATTTCTTCTGTCAACATACCAATATGAACCTCTAATTGAATTATGGTCATCAAAGCCCAACTAGATACTCCTAATAATATAGTTCCAAGTATACCTATTAGCATTGTGTTATGTTCTCTTTTCATTTGATATATTTTCCTTTATTAATACCTTCTTTAATAAGATACCCCCTAGTGCCATTACCATTAATATCCACTTCTTTTCTTAAATGTTTAAATATATTTTTTTCTTTTATTTCTTTTTCAATTTTTTTCTTGAAACTTTCTAAAACTTTTCCATCTCTCATGTGGGTGTACTCATATCTTTACAAGCAAATCTTATTGCTAGTTTTTGTTCA
>Ga0115557_1001212_pt1 | contig 17701 bp, 15 predicted proteins | sample COGITO_mtgs_1104_FD_87280 | JGI IMG/M metagenome (GOLD analysis project Ga0115557, IMG submission 87280) | Pelagic marine microbial communities from North Sea - COGITO_mtgs_110421 | ecosystem: Environmental > Aquatic > Marine > Epipelagic | place: Germany:Helgoland, sampling site Kabeltonne...
TGCACAGGGTAAGAATGGCCGGAGAAGATTGTTGTGATGACGAAGACTGTGAAGGAGAAGATGGAGAAGAAGAGGTGAAGATTAGGAGATCGGTTACTGATTTTGAGAGGGGATTTAGCGGGATGGCGGATATTATGTGCTCTGCGTGTGCATATTCTTTGGTTGTGTCGTCATCGTTGACGGTGATCAGTGTAAGTTTGCCAGTCACAGCACAATGAAGAACTAACACATTGCTGCTAGTTGTTGAGGTGCCATAGCCCGTAATCACAAATGCAGAGGTAGACTTGCTGTTGTGCACATTGTGAGAAGGCTGGGTGTAGATCGGAGTGAAAATAGATTGGGGTGAGAGAGAGCCGTACGGGCCATTATTGACGTGCGAGACCTGAGGAGGTTGAGGAGGTTGGGGTTGGGGGAGCTGTGACGAATGTTGGGGGGCATCGAAATTCACGGGCGAAGTTGTCCGCCCGTATCCGGTCAAAGAGTCAGCAAAGGTCGGCGTAATGGTCGGGGAGGCAGTTCGATTAATAATTGGAGGGTCGTCTGGGAGAGGAGCAGTGTCGTAAAATTTCGAGTTGGTTTCCGGAATGTCAGAATCTACGACGACGTCTTGCTCTTCTTGCTGCTGGGGCGGGTTCAGTGAATTTCGACCACCCTCTACTCGCCAAACGCAGTGGCGACGAAGGCCCTCGTTCCAAGTAACCCCATACATACCATTCGAACCGTAGGCAAGTAAGATCAAGGACTCCTCCGGGTCGCTAATGTACTGCTGGGTCTCGCTGTTACCGATAGCAACAGGAAGCAGTTCCTCAAGAGGGTGGTTCATCTCAAACAGAGAGGGGAATTCTTCCTCCTCAATATTTACACCAATTAAATTCTCTTTGTCAAGCTCGCCGAGGAAAATATCGTCCTCCTCCGCCGTGTCGACGCCATCTTCCATAAACTCTAATCTCTGGCGGATCTTCTTTGGTGGCAGCTGGAGCTGCGGTGGTGTCGGCGGGGGCTCAATGAAATCACTGGCGAGAGGAGGGGGTGGCATGGAACGCTGGATGAATATCCCATGCGAAAGATTGTTCGAGTTGTCGTCAAATGAGTAGATCCTGACTGCCTCAAACGGAAGTGGGACCTCCAAAATTTCTTCAAGGAGGATTTCCGGGGTATTGGGGGGAAAGTTTGAGACTGGGAGGATTGTAACCATCGTTGGAGAGGTCAGTACCGCCAAGCCTCTCGCATTTATTTCGGAGCTATCAGAAGAGGCACAATACGTAATGAAACAAAAACGAAACTGATCCGTAAGCCATGCCACCGTGCGGTCAATATTATTATCAGAGTCAAACTCAGCTTGTGAGGGTTCTTCATTTTGATAATGATCTGGCGCCACAGATGGATCGACACGGTAACGCAAAATACTTGATTTCTCGTGCGCCCCTATCTCCAAAAAATAGGTGGACTCGGAAGTCAGCGAGCACAAAGACGAATGCACCACTACCAGATGAACATTGAGAGAGGGGGAGGAAGCTGCGCTGTAGGCAGTGATTGGGTATCTCTCTATCGTCGTCTTTGATTCGTCGAACTTCAAAATCTCAATCTCTTTGGCCTTTCGCACTGCCGATAAGGGTTGGATTTGGAGAGACACCATTCTCTTAAGTCAGGAACAAATAAAGTTGGAGGCAAAAGGTCGACCGTCAGGGATTATGTAAGTCAGTTTTTCTTCTCTCTGAAATTGCTGTGCGAAACCTGCAGAGGTCGAGTATGGGAGGAACTGGGAAGTCGATGGAGCTACGCGGAGATCATTAGGGAGCGATCACCATGTGTTCGCTCCGAGATTTGGAAGAGGAGACCCCGAAACCCAACGACGGTTAGATAGAACGTTTTTCGCTTGAAGAACATTTCTTACCCTCAATTAGATCTCAATAGTTGCTCTAAGGGCCACATTTAACAAACCATAAGAGCCCCCACACGAGAAGTGACCAAAACCACCGAGCCCACAGAAAGATGTCGACTCCCATAGATGCTACGTACGCGCACGACGAGAAGAAGACGAAGATCGCTGTTGAGAACAAGGATGACGAATTTTTCAAGGCCGATGCGGAAGCTGCGCTCGCAAAGCCGCCTACCCCTCCGGCCAACGACAATGGCACCTCTGCCAATGGGGAGAAGAAGATGTCAAAGTCTGCCATGAAAAAGGCCGCAAAGCAGAAGGCTATGGGGGGCAGTAAGAAGGATAAGTCTGCTCTAAAGGCTGCCTGGGGGCAGCCTAAGGACGGCAAGTCCAAGAAAGATAAGGCCAAAGAGGGGAAGGCATCAAAAGCTGTGAAATTCACTTTCACTGACCCCACCCCCCCGGGTGCCAAAAAGCTCGTCAATGAGATCGAAATGCCAGATGCTTACCATCCGTCGTATGTGGAGAGCAGCTGGCAGAAGTGGTGGGAGGAAAGCGGCTTTTACAGCTGCGATCCTGTTGAGGCTGCAAAGCGAAAGAAGGATGACAAGTTTGTTATGGTGATCCCTCCTCCCAATGTCACTGGCTCTCTTCACCTTGGTCACGCTCTGACAGCTGCTGTGGAGGATACGTTGGTCCGCTGGCACCGTATGTGCGGTCACTCCACGATGTACGTTCCAGGAACTGATCACGCCGGTATCGCGACCCAATCCGTCGTTGAGAAGAAGCTCAAGAAGGAGAAAGATATCACCCGTCATGATTTGGGAAGGGAGAAGTTTGTCGAAAAGGTCTGGGAGTGGAAGACTGAGTACGGAAACAAGATCACCAATCAGCTTCGGTATTTGGGGTCCTCTGTTGACTGGAGTCGTGAGCGCTTCACGGTAAGTTGGCCGATTGTGTGGAAGGGAAGGGGATAGATGGCATGCAATGGCAGCAATGAACTTGAACTACTTTGGAGCACATGTGTGAATCAAGACAAGCGTACTTGTCGACTCTTTTGTGCAAGACTGACCACCAACTCACTCCTCGCATTTGTGCTCTAATATCCTAATCTCCTTTTTGCCCTCCTTTCGATCCCCTCAGATGGACGAAAAGTGTGGCAAGGCCGTAATTGAGGCATTCGTGCAGTTCCACGAAAAGGGCCTTCTATACCGTGCCCGCCGTTTGGGTAACTGGTCCTGCGCGCTTAAGTCGGCAATCAGTGACATTGAGGTAGACCATATCGAGCTCAACGGGAGAACTTTCTTGAGTGTCCCCAACCACCCCGGTAATCCCACCGACCCCGCAGGGAAATACGAGTTCGGAGTCATCACTAGCTTTTGCTACGTAGTTGAGGATACCGGCGAGGAGTTGACCGTAGCAACGACCCGTCTTGAGACTATGCTTGGCGATACTGCCGTTGCTGTTCACCCAGAAGATCCCAGGTACAAGCACCTCCACGGAAAATTCGTCAAGCACCCCTTTAACGGTCGCCGCATTCCGATTATCACCGATGCAGTCACCGTCAACATGGAGTTCGGGACAGGTGCAGTGAAGATCACCCCTGCCCACGACCCCAACGATTACGAGTGCGGGAAGAGGAATAACCTTGAATTCATTACGATGCTGAACGAGGACGGAAGCATCAACGAGGAGGGGGGAGATCTCTTCAAGGGGATGATGCGGTATGATGCCAGGATCGCCGTGGAGGACGAGCTGAAGAAGCTCGGACACTACAAGGGCAAGGAGCCCAATCCTATGACGTTGGGTCTATGCAGCCGTAGCGGCGATATCTTGGAACCCATGATTACCCCTCAGTGGTACGTTAACTGTGACCGAATGGCCAAGCGAGCGACTGATGCTGTGAGGAACGGAGATTTGAAGATCAAGCCGGCTGAACACGAAAAGACCTGGTTCCAGTGGCTTGACAATATTCGTGACTGGTGCGTCAGTAGGCAGCTCTGGTGGGGGCACAGGATCCCCGCGTGGTTTGCCACCAAGAAGGGCGAAAGTGGCGTTAGCAAGTCAGACATGGAGAACAATGAAAGGTGGATTGTGGCCAGGAATGAAGCCGATGCCCGAAAGAAGGCGGCCGCCTTCCTCAAGTGCGACGAGGGAGATGTCTTGTTGGAGCAGGACGACGACGTGCTCGATACCTGGTTTAGCTCTGGTCTGTTTCCGTTCAGCGTGTTTGGATGGCCTGACAACACTGCTGACTTGAAAGCCTTTTATCCCACGTCCCTGCTCGAGACTGGGTTGGACATTTTGTTCTTCTGGGTTGCAAGGATGGTCATGATGGGGCTGGAGCTGACTGACATGCTTCCTTTCGATACTGTGTACCTGCACGCCATGGTGCGCGACAAGAACGGGAGGAAGATGAGCAAGAGTTTGGGTAACGTCATTGACCCCCTTGAAGTTATCAACGGCTGCACACTCGAGAGCCTTTACGCCAAGCTCGAGAGCGGAAACCTCCCCAAGAAGGAGGTTGAGCGCGCCAAGAAAGACCAGCAGGGCGATTTCCCTGATGGTATTCCCGAGTGTGGGAGTGACGCCTTGCGCTTTGGGCTTTTGGCGTACACCGTCCAGGGAAAAGACGTGAACTTGGACATCAAGCGAGTGGTTGGCTACAGGCAATTCGGAAACAAACTCTGGAATGCCACCAAGTTTGCCCTCCAGTTCGTGAATGATTTCGAGCCCTCTGACAACATGACTGATGCAACTTTCCAAAACCCTCTGCTGGAGAACCGTGACCGCCTCATTCTTCACAGGTTGAACGCTGCCGTGAAGAATGTGAACGAATTGCTCATCGCGTATGAGTTCGGCTCTGCCCAGCAAGCTATCTATGACGTTTGGATGAACGATATATGCGCCGTCTATTTGGAGCTCGTAAAGCCGGTCGTCTATGACACTTCGCCCGAGAACAAAATGAGAAGAGTGTGCACTCAGGGGTGCTTGTGGAGTGTATTGGAGACAGGACTGAGACTGCTTCACCCCATGATGCCGTTTATAACAGAAGAACTGTGGCAACGCCTCCCCGGGAGGGGCACGTTTGGTGAGAATGAGAGCAAGACCATCATGCTTGCCGACTACCCCCAGTACGATGCAAAACTCGAAAATATTGAGGTTGAGAGCGCCTGGGAAACGAGCTATGATGCTGTGAAAGCCTGTCGCAAGCTCAAGAAGCAGTACAATATCCCCAACAAGGATGCGCCTGCCTTCTACTTAAAGTCGGCCAATTCCAATGCCAATATCGCCAAGTTTCTGGGTGATATTGAGACGCTTGGAGGGGGCAAGGTCACAACTGATTGCACCAACGTGCCGGAGACTTCCGCAGTCGATATTGTGGATGATGATCTCACTGTTCACATTGACCTCGCTGGCCTCGTCGACTTTGATAAAGAAATCGCTAAAATCGAGAAGGAGAAGGGAAAACTCGAGCCACTGATCAACCTAGCCAAGCTAAAGATGGAGAAGGAAGGATACGAAGAAAGGGTCAAGGAGAGCATTCGGCTCAAGGACAAAGAGAAGTTGGATGGATTGCTAAACAAGATGGAGTTGTTGACTGTTAGCAAAATCAAGTACGAAAAATTGAAGGCGGGAGGGAAGTAAAACTGTGCTGTTATAGGGAGAGCTGTGTTTTTTTGTGAATGGAACATTTTATCTTAACATATATTGTAATAATGTGACAAGCAGGCAAATCCGAATTCCTGTCATGACCTCCAGTGCCTCTTATCGACATTCTTCTTACCAATGCGATCGACATTTGGTTAAAAAAAAGCGATACCTTTTTCTCCGACAAAGAAACCAGGCGGTTTCAGCATCTTTCGTTTACTAAAAAACCAACTCGGTCGCTGAATATCTATCAAGTTGTCAGAATCCCTTTTTTAAAATCTTTTTCGTCTTAGTTTACTCATAAAGAGCACCAGGGTACCTCTCTTGATCAACATTGGACCTCTAAAGCATGCAGGTATTGGAGCTTGGTGCGTATGCGGCAGTTACCTTCCAGCTCTGTTTGGCTGCAGTGTTTTGTGCGCCGCAAGAGCGGAAGCATGAAATATCCACCACTTTCAAAGTGGCCTACCTGAAGCACATCCTGAATTTCGGGGTCTCTCTCCTTGCAAACCTAATCTTTGTGGTGCTCTGCGATTCCCCCTGCCGTACGAATCAGAAGAAACACTGTTTCCGCGGCGGTAAGCTCTCCTCACGGAGCAACCGCAACCACGTAGAGATCGTGATGGCTTCGGTTTTGCTCTCATCATGTTTTTATGTAATATCGACTCCTCTCTTAGGTGCTGCTTGCAACGAGGGAATATTGTGGAGGGTCTTGTCGCTGGGACTAGGTGTGGTGCTGACTTGGTGGCTCGGCGGTCAGAGAAGTAGGGGTGCCAGTGAACACTCGCAGCACATAAGATTGGTCGATTGGAGGTTGTCCCTCCCAACTGTAAGTTTGGTGTTCTTTGTGATTGATAGAAGGCTTGGTGGTAGTGTGGGTTGGGAGGAGCCCGCAATTCTGGGTGCATTGTGTGTTCTTCAGGTCTCTGTGGGACAGGTTATAAAGAGATTCCTGAATTCAAAAGATTCGGTGGTGGCTCTTGGTAGAATTGAAGTAGACATCATTCCACTGTCGCTCGGAGAGTTCCTGATGATCTCTACATTCTTGTTCGTTTCTTGTTTTGATGCTGTCGGGAAGGTTCTAGCAACATTACTGACGGGGAAGTTGACGGATGAACAGCGCGGAGGCGCTGTTGTTTCAACCGTGATGGAGATGGGGTTGGTAGGATGTCTGATGATGTGCACTGTTCTGTTTTGCATGTGCCAAGGGAAGCGGACATTTTGGAAGTTTTGTATGGCGGGAACTGGGATTCTAGCTCTGCCTTTGGGGTTGATATCTCTGATTGTTTCCGGGTTCTGTGGATCTGGCGGGGTCGGTGCTGAATTTTGTCACGAAAAGGTGTATTTTGAAGGTTTTGAGATTTTCGGGGAAAGCACAAAAGCGGGTTTGCTGTGGGCAAAGTGGATTTTATTTTTTCTTAGTCAGAGTGGACATACGAATGAGAGCGAGGGTTCGGATACGACCGTAAGGTGAGAAACTCTAAATGCTAAAAAAAGGTGTGTTGTAAACGTTGAAACGACTCTCACAGACGACCGAATCTCCGTCACTTTGCACTCGATTCAGTCTCACTTGGAACACCATCACAAAATGCCGCCACAAATACGTAATTAGTTGGATCATTTCAATTGCCGTCTGGGGGTGGGCTGTAACTTCTTTTCTGATGGAGGGAGCTTCAGACAATAGGCACACAGTCATCAAGCGCAAGTATTTTCACGTCTTTGCTTGCCTAATTTTCCTACCTTGCACGATAAATGATCCCGAAATGATGGCTCTTTCTCACATGATAGCGTGCTGTTTCTTAATCACACTCGAGGTAAGCGTTTTCGGAAGCTGTGTTATCCCATTTAGTCAGCGGACATTGTCGCTCACATCGTCGCTCCTGCTCGCTCGTCTCGTTCGTGTCCCCCTTCGCTCTCACTAGACATTCCGATTGACTCTCTTTCGAAAATCGAAGCTGGATAATTTCATTGCATATTTTTTGGATTCAAAGGAAAACCCGGACAACTTTGTATTCAGTCACTTGTACTTAATCTCCGGTTGCGCAACGGGAGTCTGGTTGGATATGGGTGGGAATATAAACACCGCGGTGGTGGGGATATTGGCAGTCGGCGTGGGAGACTGCTTTGCTGCAGTGACGGGGATAAAGTATGGAAAACACAGATGGCCAGGGGAAACGAAAAGAACTCTAGAGGGGAGTTTGGGGTGTTGGGTGTCGATGATCTTGGTGGGATCGTTCATTGGGTGCGACATTCTTAATTTCCGATTTATTTGGATGGTAACGGTGGTGAGTGTTTTGGAGGCGTGCACTGAGAATGTGGATAATTTAATCTTGCCTATTGTCGGCGGCACAATAATGATGTTGTAGAAATGAAAGAGGTAGAGGAAAGATAAGTTGCAACACAAGCATTTGCCGTTCGTGCTTAACAAAATTGTGTTGAAGGGGGATAATTTGATTATTGCATTTTCTTCTCGATCGACGTTTGCATTGCCTCTGCGTTCTCCATTCTCAATCCTAAATGTCATGCACAGGAACCATGGATGACTTAAAGAAGATTTTTATTATTTTTTTTCTCATTCCTCATAAACTACTATGGGATCCAGTTGCAAGTGTTTCAACAAAAAAATTACCGTAAGACAGACCACAATTTTGACTCGATGATGAACGCCAGCCGGCAATCTGAAGATCTCAGAGTCGATGTCGAGGATCTTGAGAGTGAGCCTGATGAAGTTTCGCTTCCCACCATAAACCAGATGCTCGCAACCTCCACGCGGTCAGCGACATCAATCGGTAGTGATGTACTAATCGAAAGCGTCAGGACCAGCGTTCGGAACGCCATAGAAAGAATGAGTAGTAATTTTGTCAGTGGAACACGGGCGGGGAGTATGGGACATGGGACTGAAGAGAATGTTGTGCCTGGTGGTGATTATGTAGACAGTGACAGTGAAGAGCAGACACCGAGCTTTGACATGACTAGATCCGGCTACTTCTGCCAGATCTGCTTCACGGACTACTCAGAGTCCAACAGTTCCGATGAAATATCCCCCTTCACCTTATCAGCTTGCAAGCACAAATTCTGCGAAGGATGCATTGTTGGGTTTGTCGCAAGTAAAATAAATTGCAATGACGTGGCGAAGATTTCCTGTTTTTATCAAGACGAACTCTGCTACGGTCCTGGGAGTGGAGCGAAAAACGAGGACAAAATTGTTACAACTGAAACGAAAAATTCTAATACCTCCTCCTCTCGAGAAAAGGACGATGGCATGGGGGGGTGTGGGAAAGAAATTCTTTCATCTGATATAATGGAAATTTGTTCACTTAGTGTAAACGAGGACAAAACGTTGTTTGAGCGCTACGAGCGGTATAAATTCGATCGCGAACATCCTGAAGCTCGACGCTGTCCGGAATGCCAAGAGGCGAACTTCAATGATTCAGTAGACCCCTCGACGACGATAGCATCGCAGCCTATGATGACCTGTTCGAAATGTGCTCACGTATTTTGCTATAATCACAGCAATGCGCACCCAAACTCCACTTGCGAAGAGTATGAGAAGGAGGTAAGGTAGTGTTGTGCCAGGGAAGGTTCTTCTTAATCAATCGGGTGACTGACTGCCTGCTGCTCACTGACACCTATTTCCTCACAGCATGCTGCCGAAAATGCGTTAAATATTGACTACATTAACGCCAATGCCAAGCCGTGCTGTAAATGCGGTACTATGGTCGAGAAGACTGGCGGTTGCAATCAGATGAAATGCACAAAATGCGGGACACATTTCTGCTGGCTCTGCGGAGAAGAAATTGACGGAGGGACTTTCCCAGCTCATTTTCAGTGGTGGAACATAAAAGGTTGTCCCAACATGCAGATGAACGAAAGGTGAGCTGATGTTTTGTGACGAGGCGCGGCATGAACTTCTTTGAAAATGCGGGAAAGCTAATAGTAGGCCGTGCTCTTTCTTCTCGTCATCTGAAGCATAACGCCTAGTCAGGGCAGTGTCAATAGCAGTAAATACTTGGGGATTCTTCAAATCGCGATATTTGGCATCCCTTCCGTGGTTTTGACAGTAGCGTTGAGCGTTGCATGTTTCTGCTGCCTCCCCGCTGCCGGTAATAATGCACGCGAACGCGCACAAAATTGTTTCAGCTTCTGGGGAAATGCTATGACCGTGGCTGTTGCTCTTCCTCTGTCAGTCTGTTGCTGCATCACCCTTCCCGTGTGGTGTTGCTTCTACTGTCTGTACCGAATTATTTTTCCGGAGCCTGAGTGCATGAAAGCGACCGAGAATGTTGATGGCGGTAGCGGCCGGGATATGATTGAAGATTTGTCCAAAAGCAACAACGCCGCACATTACTCCACTGTGAATCTCGAAAATGTGGTATGAAAGAATGAACAGTAGAAAGAAACCGCTATGCCTAGGCTTCAAAAACGCTGTTATATCTACTAGTTACTTCGGTACAACGAACGAATAAATTCTGCGTAGTCTCGAAAATGTTTCTTCGGTCCCCCATTCACTCCAAAGGACTTCAGACAGCGGAAGAGAAGAAACTTCCGCGACAAATTCTGCATGACAACTTTTGGTATACTCACGTCCTCTCCCGGAAATTCCTCCCAAGTTGACAAGCTGTAAGCTGGTTTGTGTTGTTGTACTGTAGAGCCGCCGTTGCCGCCGAATTTTTCGTCTAGCTCCTTGGCAATTTTCAAATGCTCTTCTTGGTTAGGCCATTTTGTATCGAACGAAAGGCCCTCCCGAAGGGAGGTTCCTGTATTAAAAGGATTCCATTTGTCAAAATTAAACTGGAAATCCTTCTTCTCGTCCCACTTTTTGGCTGCGGATTTGATGTTCCCATACCTGTCAGATGCAAACTCGGTCATGCCAAATACTTTGACGAGGTTGTTAAGCCACACACAGTGTCCAAAAGCAACTCCCTGGCAGATCTTATCGTGATGAGAAGGGATGCCGTTGTAAACCGTACTCGCCCCGCTACCCAAAACGTCTTGCCATCTGGCGTCCAAGCGACCCTTGGCTGCCTTCATCTCCTCCAACATAGGCTTCTCCAAAAATTTCCTCGCAGCACTGACTGCCTCGTCAAAGTCGCTCTCGCGAGCAATTCCAATCGTTATTGTATCTGCGTCAATCTCTGCCCAGCAGTACAAGCTTTGAAACTCGATTGGGCTCAATACCTCTCCTACGCTATCTACAACCGCAGGGGTCGGCCTGTACAGCTTGCCCCCCTTGTCAAAAGGGCTGATGATTAACACTCCCATATCTTTTTCCTTTGCGAGTTTTACGTTGGCGTAATTTCCGTAGCCTCCGTTGTTGTCGTTGAGTCCACTTGCGTGGTAGCTCCCAAAGTATGTGCAGTGTATGTTGACGTATTCAAATATATTCGTCTCGATAATCTTGCGAATCACATCCGGTGTCCCATGCGTCGAAAAACCGACATGCTTTATCTTGCCTTCCGCCTTCCATTTGTCGGTCAGCTCAACGTGCATTTTGCAGCGCTCGATCTCACTAGCCTTGCTGACACCGTGCATAGAAAATAGGTCGATGTATTTTAGCCTCTTCATGTGCTCGTACGACAAGTTGAAGGCCTTCTCAAATTCGGCATTTGTCGCTTTGGGGGGAATTTTTGTTTGGATGATGAAGTCCTCTCTCTTTACCTCCCCTTTTTCCATGAGATAGCAGAGAGCGTCCACGACCTGAAACTCGCTGCTACCGTATGCCCGTGCTGTCTCAAAGTGGTTGCCGCCGAGTTTTAGGCATTTTCTCACACAATTTATCAAATTCTCCTGGCATGCTGCTTCTACGCCTTTCCTCGTTATGGCAATGGGTAAATTGTCTGGGCACCATGTCTGCTGGATTCTCATCAAACCCATAGTGACGACAGGCATATTAATTTCAGTCTTCCCAAAACGCTTCGTTGGAAACTTCCATCCCTCCTGTGGTGGGCTGTAATTGTCACAAATGCGTTGAGTATGCTGCAACAACTTGCTTCCATCCACACCGGCGTGATATTCCAACTGAGCTGTCAGCTTCACGATCTGTTCGTCAGTGAGGTTAGCATCATTTACTATTTGTTTCACCTTGTCAAATGATGACGAGGGGTTACTGGCAAATGATGGCAGGTCGTGCTGGCTCCAAACCCGAGTCATTATATAAAAGCTAGCTGGCTGTTTCAACTATCCAAACCAAAACCAACTCACTCCGTTTTTTCGGTCTGAACGAAATTGGAAACTAAAATTAACTCCCCAGTAATATTTATCTCCTCTGGTACCTCCAATTTTCAACGAGCTATACATATAGCCGAATTGAATATGGCTGCGATTGATACCTTGCGAAAATTGAAGGCAGAGTCCAGCAAACTAGCAGCACAAGTAGAGGATGAGAGCACCGCATTTGAGTGGGGGTCTGCCAAGGTTTTGAGGGGTACGTATGGCTCGCGCTTAGACTACACATGAGAGAGTTCATCTCGGGTTGGCTCAATTTGACTGCGCGAGCGACTAACACTTTAATTGACGGGTAGATCAACAAATAAGCAAACTCTCTGTTGCAAAGCTGAAGAATCACTTGGAAGCGCGTGATGAGCCCTCGACAGGAAACAAGCGTCAATTGATCGAGCGGTTGGAGAACTCGTTAGAGGAGGAGCGGTTACGTGGTATTGCGTACACGGAGGATTTGGAGGCCGAGTTTGTTTTGAATGCAGACTTGGAGGAGCGAGGGAGTGTTTATGTAGTTGGGAGTAATAATGCAGGTCAGCTAGGGTTGGGAGACTTGATTTCGAGAGAAACGTTCACTGTGGTACCGGCTACGAGAGGGATGGGGGTGAGACACGTCGCGGCGGGATACGATGTATCATTTGCAGTCACTGAAGATCACGATGGTGAGTTGAAAAAATGTATATGGTTTTCCATTGGGTGTGTTGTTGTTTCCGTCATTCGCTGCTGTGACGGAAACTGGAGTATCGGGCTAATTGAATCTTTTTTTTCTCTCCTTCTCTTTGCGCAGTATATGTTTGGGGTGGTAGGGGAAGTGGGCCGATGGGGTTGACAGGGAATGTGGAGGACGAGACGAGCTTTCAAAAGTATGTGAACCCCCAGCTCATAGAGGATCTCATCGGCGAGGAATGTGTGCAAATTTCTGTAGGCAGCAGCCACGCAAGCGCGGTTAGTAAGGGTGGGGACTGTTACGTGTGGGGATACGGTAAATGTGGGGCACTAGGACTCGGAAATTTCAAGAATCAGAAAATCCCCGCTGTGGTAACTGGTTTTGGGGATACTGATCAAATAAAACATGCGTCGTGTGGAGAGAATCACACCTGTGCATTAACAATGAAGGGTGAAATTTATGCGTGGGGGCATGTTAGTGATGGAAGATTAGGACTAGGTGAGATCGGTGTGTGTGTGTGTTTTTTTTGTTGTTGTTATTCTGAAGTCTGTTGGTTCTAACAGAGACGAGACAAAAAAAAATACTAACTTTATTTGTGCTGCTCTCCCAGGCGCTAGAGAGAGGGTGGGGGTACCGGAGGACGAGAAGGTCTTCTTTCCTGGACCAAGTTTGCTCACCTCTCTTCAGAGTGAGTTTGTAACGCAAGTTTCTTGTGGCACGCAGCACGTGCTAGCCATAACATTAACGCAGACATTTAGCTGGGGCAGCGGTGCTGGAGGTCGGCTGGGTCACGGGGATTACAAGGAGCGATGGAAACCGGAACCGATCGCCGCGCTGTCAAGCTGGCATGTTGTTGCGGTGAGCGCAGGAACGTGGCACTCAGCTGCGATTGTACTGGTGCCTCCCTTGAAAGACGCTGGTTGGGTGTACACCTGGGGTAGCGGCTTTCACGGCCAGCTGGGGCAGGAGGAGGCCACAGTGTCACCGCACCCCAAATTGGTCCAAGAATTTTGTTCCCTGCAATTGTCTGCGAAAGAAATAAGCTGTGGAAGCCACCACAATGCTGTCATTACTAGGGAGGGAGAACTTTACACTTGGGGCTCGAATAACAATTTCTGCCTTGGCCACAGCATTGAAGAGAGACACGTAGTGTATACGTCAAAACCCGGTCACTGCGGAGGGTTTGGAGCTATTGTAGATCGCGTCGGAAGAGGTCTTCCAAGATCCGTAGCTTGTGGTAAGGAATTCACACTTGTTGCCACGTATCCGTACGAAGGTCCAAGCGAGGAGGTCGCCAAGAAACTTATGGAGGAGCTGAAGTTGAGGCAAGAGGAGGAAAAGCTGAGGCAGGAGGAGGAAGAACGACGTGCAAGAAAAGACCTCCGACGGCAAGCCAAACATAGGAAGAAAGAAGACGAACTACAGTTCCTCACGGGAAAGCGCCTATGTTCCTTGGACCCGAATTGCCCAGGCTTCCAGGTGCATGCCCTCAAGCCCAACATTTGCAAGGTGAGTAAAAGTGGAGTGGATGGATGGTTTGATTCGAGGTGGAACGACGAAAAACGTGTGTCGAATCGAAGAACGCGCTGAGCCATTACATTATGTTGCCATCTAACACTGACGGATTCAAAACTTCTCTTCTCATTCAGGAATGCGGATATTCGTCGGCATATCATACCATCATTGTCGAGGAGGAGGAGGTCCTCGGGGAGACACCCGGCAATGCACTGGGAAAAAATATGGGTTCCAAGAACAAAGGTGATCACAAACACACGCCGAAAGCTATCACCGCCGATGAAGAAGATGCTGCGCACGAAAAGGAAAAGGAAAGACTGCAGGAGCGTTAGGGTTAGTGACGCTGAATGAATGTTTTGTTGAAATAAGTTGTAAGAAATATGAAGAAATATATTTTGCTGCCGCTAAGAAAGTGCCGCCCTATCACTATCGTTAAAAATTAAATTTCGCTGTCAATCTTTCGGCCAGCGCCGTGGTCGAGGACTGCTTCGTTGAGTTTGCTGGTGTGATCTGCTCCTTGCTGAACGCCGCCCTCAATTTTCCGGATCGCATCAACGACCTGTTTTGTCTTCTGGATGTACAGACCCTCCATGTTGTTCCTCATCTCAATTTCCATGTCCTCAATTAGGTGGCCAATGTTCACCAGATGGTTGTTAGCATCAGTGACGGCTGTGGTCTGTTCGCTCTGCCTAGTTAAGCTCCCTGCTAAGTTGGTTACACCGCTTTCTTTGCCGTTGGTGTCCATAGAAATCATGATCGTTGTTGTTAGTTTGTACTTGGCCTTCCCGCCCGCCAAATTGTTCACCTCGACAACGTGAATGCTATTCCAGCTACCCTCCTTCACATGTCTATCTCCCTCGACGTCCTTCTTCACAAGAAAGCATCCGGCGAAACCGTCGTCGTTCTTTCAGGTTGGGTGGGGGGGGGTAGGAGGGGGTAGGGGAGGGGAGGGGAGGGGGGGGAGAAGATGGATGATGAACATCATTCGTTATCGAGGAAACACAAAAGGAAGGTTAGTGCTTTCTGCCAAGCTTGTTTCTGCAGTGGATTCGTTGATAAATCGTTTTATCGATTGATCGATTGGTCGATTGATCGATTGACTCCATGGGATTGATATTAAGAGCAGTGGTCATGCATGCAATCCATGCCATGCCCCCCCAAATTCTCTGATCTACTCACCTCCTCTTCCAAATCCCACAAATAAACAGAGGAAACGCCACCCTCGTAATACAACTCTCGGTAGGATTCGAAAATGTCGTTAGCTTGCACTTCAAGTTGTCGCAGCTTATCAGTCGGCTTGAAACCGTCGTCAAGGGCAGGGTAATATTCATTACTCCATGGAGATCTGTAACTGTCTCCATCCCTGTTATAGTCACACATCAAAAAACCCTTTTTCGTCTTCTTGCACTCGCTGATCTCCAAAGGTTGGTCAACCCGTTGCAAAAGCTCATCAGTGATGGAAGGAACGAGGTTCAAGAGGCCAGAAAGATTCTGCTCAATTGACGAGGGTGGCAGACGGCGCATGATGTTGAGGCAACTGCAAAGAAAGAAAATGACGATAGGTTAGATGTGTTGAGGTACTTGTAGTCGTTCTTCTGCGGACATGTCCAAAGCGAACACGCCCGTGCTCTGGCTATATTTCCCTTGAAGCCCTAAAGCACCCCCCACACATGAAAATTGGCACAAGGGAAAGATAGGATCTGACCTGGAGATAGGGTCATTATGTCCGTCCTTTTCGGCTGAAAGGGCACTCATAGTCCACAAAACTAACAACTAGGACCCTGTAGGTTTGATTATTCACAAATGGTATTTCTGGGCCAGTTAAGTTGTGTTGGGGGGGGGGGTGGATTTTTTCAGGCTTTTTTTTTTTCAGGCACATTGTGAAGGGAACATTCAGGTCCATTGAACATAATCAGGCACCTAGGCCTTTTTGGGGATTGTTGTGGTCCTTTCCTGTGAAATCTGTGCAAATTCGATCGGTCCATACTGGGACTTGTACTGTTCTCGTCTCCCCCCCCCCTACGCCTTCGGCATTTGACTCTGGAACTGTACGAGCAATGATGAAGAGAGCTACGACAAAGCCTCAATCGACGGCATATAACCGTGGCGCTGTCCCGAACCTGCCCTCGAAGCAGCGCGCCTCCAATGCCATGACAAAACTCCTCCTCGCTGGACTGCTCGTCCTCTCCTTTGTCTATTTTGTGGTCCCTCGCAAGGGTCCCGCGGCACTGGAGGGGGACTCGACAATATCAGGGCAGTTACGATCAACAAAAGAACGACTTGAGAGGGAAAGGGACAGGATGACGGAAATTTCGGCGCTGATTGAATCGAAGGAAAGGCAGCAAATGCAATTAGACTTTCGTTATCACTCTTCAAAAATTCCTCCTTCGAATCCGCCTCCGCCTCCGCCTCCGCCCCTGCGGGAAGCCTCGCAGCTAAAACAACAGCAGCAGCAACAACAACAACAACAACAACAACAACAACAACAACAACAACAACAACAACAACAACAGCAAACAACAGAAGTGGAAAAAATTTCGAACAGCATGGTGAAAATACCCCACCCCGACAATCCAAGCAGCAACTACCAAGAAAAATGCATTTCTGCAGACTGTAGACCACTCATCACTGGCTGCGGGCGGTCTGGGACCCACTTTATGGCCGAGGAAATCATGGAGAACAACATTGACATCAAGCATGAGCGCATTGGTACGCAGGGGAGTGTGTCATGGATTTACGGTGTTCCTCACGTTCCGTCGGAAAGAAAACTTGAGGTGAGAAAGAGCGCGGTATGCGACTAAGCCATACATAAATGCGTGTACTCAACTACACAAAATTCGCACAGACTTGGTTCGCAAGTGAGGAGGACACACTTCTCCGTGAAAAGCCCATCGCTGAATTCCAATTCTTCCCTGTGGTGCACGTCGTCAGACACCCACTTAAGGCCATAGGGTCCCTCGTCACCTGCTTTTGCGGATGCGGCAGCATGAGTTGCGGAGCTTGGGCGGACGAGCCAAGCTGGGAATGGGCCGGGAAACATATCGACTTCTCACAGAAGCACTGTGAATCGTACAGAATAGACAAGAATGGACAGGGGCGTACACCACCTTTGTGCATAGGCTATGGAAGGAACACACGCGAGGGTCGGCTGATTAGAGCTATGGAATATTGGGTGCATTGGAACGAAATTGTCGAGTCTCAGTCTCATTATAGACTGCAAATGGAAACTTACAATCTAAGGGAACTGGCAGATACTCTCGGATGGAATATAAATACAGTAAAGCAGCAAGAATTCAAGGCCAAGAGAAAGCACGGGAATGCAGTAGTCGTCACGTGGGAGGATTTGGAGAGAGCCGATTCAGAGCTCTACCAGAAAATTTTGGTTATGACAGCTCATTACGGTTACGAAAAGGGGAAATAGTTAATGGTAGAAAGTTAAGAGGAGAGGAGATTGATTTTATTTGCGAAGAGAAAATATTGGGGAGGCGTGGGGGGAGAAGGCGAAGAGATTTTTTTGGCTGCGGATCGCAGATCAAGGCGAAGGCTACACTGAACCGAGAGAAAAAAAAACCGACAAACCTCTGGATGAAGACCCAATAGTCAGGTTTGCGTTAAATGGGCTCTTATTTGTGTCATCTGTGGGCTGTTCACTCCGAAGGTCGAAGTGTCAGGCAAGGAGGGGAAAATTAATAATTCCTGCTCTCTTGACAACTTACCTCAGTTGATGTCAGTAATAATGTAACAATAACCACACACCCCCCTGTTAAATAACA
>Ga0115557_1001213_pt1 | contig 17694 bp, 14 predicted proteins | sample COGITO_mtgs_1104_FD_87280 | JGI IMG/M metagenome (GOLD analysis project Ga0115557, IMG submission 87280) | Pelagic marine microbial communities from North Sea - COGITO_mtgs_110421 | ecosystem: Environmental > Aquatic > Marine > Epipelagic | place: Germany:Helgoland, sampling site Kabeltonne...
AGGTTCGAAAAATAACGGTTTAAATGCAGTCCCTAAATTCCCTAGATTTTGAACAAAGTTTTGGTTTCGTTCTAAGTCTGTAAATTGATGGAAATTATCTGGGACGGTATCTGGATGATAAAATTCACCATCATTGAATTTTATATTCCTCTCATAAATGAACTTTGTAGTAAGGGCAGTGTAAGTAGCTTCAATGGTATCTCCTAAGATGCGTTGTCGAGCAGAGTCGGGCTGCACCGCTTTTGACGTACGTTGTACTTGAGAAAATCCTTCCAACACCATCAAAATTCCAACAAAAATTAATATCCCTCTGCGCACGCTCAAAATTACAAATTCAGTCTTGTTTTTTCTTCTCTTCAATTCTTTTTAACAGTGATGTTTCAAATCCGAATTGATCATCAATAGAAATCTCAATCGGAATGTAAAAAACCGGCACAACTTTAAACAATTGATGGTCTCTGAAACTCAAAATTCGTACCATATCCTTTTCTGTAGTCAGAATTGTCAATACTTTATCGGATTTCTCTATCTCTGATAAGATTTGGTCAAAATCATTCTCACTAAAGTTATGGTGATCTCTGAATTCATAATGATTATTTATCTTGTAATTAGGTGCTACATGCGAAATGAAGCTAGATGCATTAGCGAGTCCTGAAATTATTACCACATCCGTTGTTACGGTGTTCGTTTTTGTTTGAAAAACAGACTGTGGCTCCAAATAAGAAATAGCTGAAAAATAGACAGGTACATCTGGAGCATAAAGTGAAATCTGGTTTTTAATCTGATTTTTATTTGAATCGTTTATGTCAGGACATTTAGTTACCACGATGCAATCTGCCCGGCTAGCACCAGACCTACCTTCTCTTAACCTACCCATTGGCAAGACGTGGTCATTATAAAATAATTTATGAAAATCAGTGAGTAAAATATTCAAGTCTCGCCCAACTTTCCGATGTTGGTAGGCATCATCCAATAAAAAAATAGCAGTATCTGGAAACTCAAGTAGCACAGATGGGATGGCCAATATCCTTTCTTCTCCTACTGATACTATTATATCATTTTTGTACTTGTTATATAATTGTAATGGTTCATCTCCAATCGATTTCGTATCATCTTTGTCATTGGCTATCCTGAAACCATTCGTCCTTCTTCCATATCCACGGCTTACTGTAGCAATTTTATGCTCATTTCTTAAAGTCTTTATTAAATATTCAATAAAAGGAGTTTTACCTGTGCCTCCCACAGAGAGGTTTCCAATACTGATCACTACCCGATCAAAATTCGTTGTTTTTCTACTCCCATTGTCAAACTGATAGTTTCGAAATTGCATTATCGAACTATACAGAAGAGAAAAAGGAAACAATAACCAGCTAAACAGCTTCATAAAATGTCACGTGTGTTTATCTTTAGGATATATTTAGATGCAAATATCTCTAAAAATGGCAAAAATTAAGGACATAATCGGACACCTTGAGTCAATCGCTCCGAAAGATTACCAAGAATCATATGACAATGCAGGACTAATAACGGGCGATATGCACGTTGAATGCACAGGCGCACTGATTAGTCTTGATTGCATTGAATCGGTTGTGGCGGAAGCAATTGAGAAAAAATGCAATTTAATTATCTCGCATCACCCAATTGTGTTCAAAGGTATCAAACAATTGAATGGTAAAAATTATGTTGAACGCACCATAATTAAAGCAATCAAAAATGACATTGCCATTTATGCAATTCATACCAACTTGGATAATGTTGATCAAGGTGTTAACAGAAGAATAGGAGAAGTCTTAGGACTGAATCAACTTACGATTCTTGCTCCAAAAAAAAATACACTTCAAAAACTAGTAACCTATGTGCCTTTTGACCATACTCAAAATGTACTTAATGCACTTCATTCCGCTGGAGCTGGAAACATTGGTAATTATTCAAATTGTAGTTTCCGAGTAACAGGAACTGGCACATTCAAACCAAATGAATTTGCAATACCGATATCTGGTAAAACTAACCAGCTTGAACAGGTAAAAGAGGATAGAATCGAGCTTACTTATCCCTTACGATTGCAAAATGAAATTATAAATAACCTTGTAGAAGCACACCCCTATGAAGAAGTCGCTTACGACATTCAAAATTTAGAGAATATAAATAAGGATATCGGTGCCGGAATGATTGGAGAATTAGAAGTACCATTGTCTCCAATTGAGTTTTTAGAATTGTTAAAAGTGAAAATGAACTTAAAGGTAATTCGGCATACTGAAATTATTGATCGCAAAATTAAGAAGGTCGCTATTTGTGGTGGTGCTGGAAGTTTTTTATTAAATAATGCAATTACAGCAAATGCAGATGCTTTTGTGACCTCGGATTTCAAGTACCACGAGTTCTTTGATGCCGAACAAAAACTGATGATTTCCGATGTAGGACATTATGAAAGTGAAATCTTTACAAAAGACTTATTACACTCATTTTTGACAGAAAAATTTCCTAAATTTGCAACCTATTTGTCCGGAGTGAATACAAATCCTGTTCAATATTATTAAAAAACATAGATGGAAAAGACGATTGCACAAAAATTGGAGTCACTAAAAAAGCTTCAATCCATTGATTCCCAGCTTGATGAAATTAAAAAAGTAAGAGGAGCTCTTCCAGACGAAGTTGCTGATCTTGAAGATGAAATTATTGGCTACCAAACAAGAGTAGACAAATTCAAGAGCGAAGCTGCTGAATTAGAAGGAAATATAAGTGATCATAAAACCCAGATCAAAAACTCTGAAGCCTTGATTAAGAAGTATGAAGAGCAGCAGATGAATGTTAGAAATAACAGGGAATATGATGCTATTACTAAGGAAATGGAACTTCAGACTTTAGAAATTCAAATTTCCGAAAAAAGAATTAAAGAAGCTTTCGTAAAAATTGAAGCTAAAAATATAGAGGTATCTACGACTGATGCTGAATTAGGCGAAAGGAATAAGGACCTTGACACGAAAAAAGCTGAATTAGAAGTTTTGACTAAAGAAAGTGAGGCTGATGAAAAAAAGCTGTTAACTGGAAGAGAAAAAGCAACTAAGCAAGTAGACGAAAGACTTTTAAATTCTTACAATAAATTAAGAATCAACGCGAGAAATGGCTTGGCAGTAGTTCCTGTTAGTCGTGGTGCTTGCGGTGGTTGTTTTAATGTTGTTCCCCCACAACGTCAAGCAGATATTAGAGAGCACAAAAAACTAATAGTTTGTGAGCATTGTGGAAGAGTCTTGGCAGATGTAACTGATGAAATCATCACTGAAGTTGTTAAGCCAAAAAGAAGTAGAAGAGCAGCAGCTCCGAAAAAAGCGAAAGCTGAATAAGAAACCTTTCTATATAAAAAAGGGAAGATCGAATGGTCTTCCCTTTTTTTATGCTCTTTGATATATTATCTAAGATTCCATATGCGATAAGTCCATAAACTTTGCAATTGTGAACACCGAACCCGTATGGTGCAATTCATAGAGGCATAAGTTTTCATGCTCAAAAATATCCATGGCCTTTAAGGGAAAATTAAGCATCAGACAAAGCATGGCCCTCATGGCCCTGCCATGCATGCAAATTAATATTTCATGTTCTTCATTTTTCTCCATTATATAGTCCAAAGCAAATTTCAACCTAATGGCCATTTCATCTGGGCTCTCCCCTCCTTCAATTCGAACATCAGTTTGTCCCATCTTCCATGCCTTTAGCATTGCCTTATAATAGGCACTGCCTTCCTCATCCACCACTTTGCCTTCTCTTATACCCCAACTAATTTCGTTGAGCTCAGGAAGCACCTCAGTAGGTAATCCTTTGTCAATAAATTTTTCGACTGATTCTTTGGTTCTTTGAAGTGCAGAGATATAAATTTTATCAAATGGCAAATTCCCATATTTCTCATAAAACTTCTTAGCTTGAAACTTTCCCGTTACATTTAAGGAGGAGTCTACACCACTTCCTTGAACGATACCTTTAAGGTTCATATCTGTCTGACCATGCCTTACAAGATAGATTTTTTTGATGTTCAATTTTGTTCTATTTTTGCTCGAATAAGGCGTAAAACTATAAACTAATAGACAATATCCATGTTCAGGCAAGAAGTAAGTTTAGAAACAGTTAATGCGCGTCACAAAAACTCAATGGTGGATCACTTGGGCATTGAAGTCATAGAGATTGGGGATGATTATATGATTGCCAAAATGCCTGTTGACAACCGTACAAAACAACCACTTGGCTTGTTGCATGGGGGTGCGTCAGTGGCCCTTGCCGAAACACTCGGAAGTGTAGCTGCTAATTGCGTAATTGATCTTGAAAAACATTTTTGTGTTGGTTTGGAAATCAATGCCAATCATATTAAAAGTGCCAAGGACGGCTATGTTTATGGCACTACCAAAGCCGTTCATGTTGGAAGAAAAACGCAGGTTTGGGAAATAAAAATTCGCAATGAAGCAGGACAATTGACCTGTATAAGTAGAATTACAATGGCGGTAATGGATAAAAATTAATTAGATGAGTCTGGAGGAGAACACCAAGATAGAACGGCAGGCGCTAGAAAATTACCCTAAGGATAAAGTATTAAAATCAGCTTTATCTGCTGCTGTTGCATTGAACCTTCCGATTGCTTTTTGGCAACTACCAGAATGTAAAGAATTACATTTTTTAATTTCTTTCTCAGGAGTGCAAAAGCATAGTAAAATAGATTTGGAGGAAGCTGGTAGCGGATTTAGTTTCTCTCCTTTTGATTTAAGAAAAGAGAGTTTGTTCATCAGTAACAATTTCCATTGCTCAATCTCACAGGACACAATCCAAGTAGATTCCAACTCAAATAATACTTTCGATTCTAAACAGAAATCATTTTTAAAAAATTTTTATGACCAATTAGATCAAATTGATCTCGATAAAACGGGTTTCCATAAAATTGAAAAACCAATTATTTCAGTTGCCGCACCAGCTGATTATCTAGAACTGGTTGAATTGACAATTCAAGGTATTAAAAATGGTCAATTTCAAAAAGCAGTTCCAGCAAGACAAATTGAGATTCCATTACATGCTGATTTTGACCCCATTGATACCTTTCTAAAATTATGTGAAGCATATGATCATGCGTTCTCTTCACTTGTTTCAATACCAAAGGTAGGAACTTGGCTAGGAGCCACACCCGAGGTCTTACTTGAGGTTGATGCTAACAATACCTTTACTACTGTTGCATTAGCGGCAACTCAAAAGAGAGATTTTGAAAAATCTACTGAAGAGACTGCCTGGACTCAAAAAGAAATTGAAGAACAGGCCATGGTAAGCCGGTACATTATCAACTGCTTTAAAAAAATACGATTAAGAGAATTTGAAGAAAAAGGGCCTAAGACAATTGCTGCTGGGAATTTACTTCACTTAAAAACCAACTATAAAGTAGACATGACCGCTACTAACTTTCCACAATTAGGAACAGTCATGCTTGAGCTCCTTCATCCGACATCTGCTGTTGCCGGTATGCCCAAAGAAAATGTATTGCCCTTTTTAGATGAAAATGAAGGCTTTAACAGAGATTTTTTTAGCGGATATCTAGGGCCGGTCAATATTATTAACAGCTCTAATATATTTGTGAACTTGAGATGCATGCAGATTTATAAGACATCCGCGTTTTTATATGCTGGAGCAGGTATAACTGAGGATTCAATTCCAGAAAAGGAACTGCTTGAAACTGAATTAAAATTCAATACATTGCTGAATATAATCAATAACGAAAATTGATTTTAGATCAAATAAATGATATCGCAAGCATTTGCAGTGGACATGGCATAAAGACTGCCATAATATCTCCTGGTTCTCGTTCTGCTCCACTCACATTGGCTTTCGCAAGACATCCAGCAATAGATTGTAAAGTCATTTCAGATGAACGTTCCGCGGCTTTTATAGCATTAGGAATAGCCCAACAGCAAAAATTACCAGTAGTATTAATCTGCACCTCTGGTTCAGCAGCACTCAATTATGCACCTGCCATTGCAGAAGCCTATTATCAAGAAATTCCATTATTAATTCTTACCGCTGATCGACCTCCAGAATGGATTGATCAATATGACGGTCAAACAATCAGTCAAAACGAAATCTATGGCAATCATGTAAAAAGAAGTTTTACGTTTCCCTCAGCAGTATCAAATGAGGATGTTAAATGGCATTGTAATCGAATTATAAATGAATCAATCCTCTGTTCATCTAGTATTCCATTTGGACCTGTTCATATTAATATTCCATTGAGGGCACCCTTTACCCTAAAAAAGAGGAGCGCACGAGCTATGATGAAGTAAGAATAATCAGGCAACATAATGTCGAAAGCGTTATAAGTCCGATTGCACTAGACGAGTTATTTAAAGAATGGGATAAACATGAGAATAAAGCCATTATAGTAGGGCAAAACCCATCCAATCCTATTTTACAGGGTACACTAGAAGCTTTCTCTAGTGTAAGTAACACCCCTGTGATTGCTGATGTTATCAGCAATCAGCATAGTAACAAAAACATCAGGTATCAAGACTTATTTCTAAATCCCAAACTTGAACAAATTCACGAAAGACTTGTTCCTCATCTACTGATAACATTTGGGAATTCGCTCATTTCAAAAAATTTAAAAACATTTATACGTAATAATCCACCTAAAGCTCATTGGCACATCGGCTCCTCTGATAGGCTCAACGATTCATTACAAAATGTTACTAGGCTAATTAAAATTCAGCCGGAGGCATTTTTCAAATCCTTTAATCCCCAACCTTCAAAAAGTGATTTTGACCTTCATTGGAAAAACCAAAATGATAATACTGCCACCCTTGTTTCAAAGTTTATTGATACATGCGATTTTGGTGAGTTAAAGGCTGTTGCAAAATGTCTTCAAAAGCTCCCTAAAAACAGCCAATTACATCTTGCCAATAGTATGGCCGTCCGATATGTCAACATTTTGGGTGTGATACCGACAAGCCAAATAAATGTTTTTGCCAATCGAGGGACAAGTGGGATTGATGGCAGTAATAGTACCGCTGTCGGAGCTGCATTAGCTCAGAATAAATTTGTCACTCTAATTACGGGAGACATGGCCTTCTTTTATGATAGAAATGCTTTTTGGCATAACTATAATTTGAAGAACTTAAGAATTATAATTTTGAACAATCATGCTGGTGGCATATTTCGACTAATCGAAGGCCCTGCAGAACAACCTGAATTGGAAGAATTTTTCGAAACAAATCAGGGTTTGAATGCCAAAAATACTGCAGCAGATTTTAACTTTGACTATAAATTTGTCGTCCACGAAAATGAATTAGACAGAAATCTGATCCATTTTTATGAGCAAAGCGACAGAGCCAAAATTCTTGAAATTGAATCAGTATCATCGCTTAACGCTTCCATTTTCTCAAAATTAAAACAAACAATAAACGATCAATTATGACTTCTAATTATGCATGGGAATCAATTAAAGATTACCAAGACATCAAATTTGAATTTTTTGAAGGGATAGCAAAGATAACCATCAATAGGCCTGAAGTTTATAATGCTTTCCGTCCGCAGACTAATGTGGAAATGATCGAGGCAATGGACATTATCAGAGAAAGGAATGATGTATTCGTTGTAATTTTAACTGGAATGGGTGATAAAGCATTTTGTTCCGGAGGTGATCAAAATGTAAAAGGTGTCGGTGGATATGTTGATGATGAAGGCGTACCTAGATTAAATGTGCTGGACCTACACAAACGCATTCGCTCTCTTCCTAAGCCTGTAATTGCGATGGTCAATGGTTACGCAATTGGTGGAGGCCATGTATTGCACGTAGTTTGTGATTTAACCATTGCTTCTGAGAATGCTAAATTCGGACAAACAGGTCCAAAAGTTGGAAGTTTTGACGGTGGTTTTGGGTCCTCCTATTTAGCACGTCATGTCGGCCAAAAGAAAGCAAGAGAGATTTGGTTTTTGTGCGAACAGTATACCGCTAAAGAAGCTGAAAAAATGGGTATGGTTAACAAAGTTGTCTCTTTGGAATCACTCGAGGATGAGACAGTCAGCTGGTGCCGAACCATTATGAAAAGGAGTCCGCTCGCTATTAGAATGATAAAAAGAAGCTTGAATGCCGAATTAGATGGGCAAACAGGTATTATGGAAATGGCTGGAGATGCTACATTAATGTATTATTTGATGGAGGAAGCGCAAGAAGGCAAGAATGCATTCTTAGAAAAAAGAGATCCAGACTTTAAGAAATTCCCTAGGTTTCCTTAAGCCTATTGTTTTTCCTCTAAAACTTTTGGGGTGAAATTAATTGGCATCATATCACCAATTTTCTCATAACCCCAATAGCCATATGAATAAAAATCCATTGGGTTTCGTACATATCCATTCGATTCAAACTCGATTAGCGTAGCTTCATCTCTCATTTTTATCCATGAGTTTTGAGATCCTCTAGTTGACTTGTCATTAACTTTCTCAATTTTCAATGAGCCCTGAGTATGCAACAGGTAATTTGAGGACTCTTTCTCGTTTTTATAATAGACATAAAGGAAGTCTTTGAACTCGAGTATTTTTATCTGCCCATCCAATTCTTCCCTCATAATTTTCGACACTTCTAATTGCTCTGGATTTATAACCCTTCCAACCCCATCAAGGTCATAAGCATGGTAAATCTCAAAACCAGCATTCAGCACATTGTCATTGTACATTTCATGAAAAAAATGTTGTAGGGAGCCATAATAGGCGTTATTTCTTTGTTTTGTATACTTGTTCTTTTTGCGTTTAGATTTCGCCTCAATTTCTTCAAAAGCAGAGAAACCATAAAAAGTGGAAAAACCTTCTTTCATAAAAACCCTATAGTCTTCTAATAAATAAGTAAGTCTATAACCAAGTGCCTTATTCTCTATTATTAGTGGTTCTGCCGCATATGCTTCAAAAACACCAGTCTTATCATCCATTTCAAAATTCAAAACCTCCTCGTTAATAATCTTACTTCTTTTTGCTGCAACACTCCTACCCAGAAAACCCTCTTTAAACCTATCAAGGTTTGATTGCCATAGAGCATCTTTTCTAGCAGTCACTGTCACCCCTGCAATCCTCTTACTTTTGGTCACCATATTTGCATCTAAGACAACAATATTGGGCTTGATAAACCTCACGGACCTTGCAAAGGTCTCATAGCCCATGAATGAAATAACGAGATCATAAGAACCAGAAGAAGGTAATTTTATCTCATAGTTCCCTGAGCCGTCTGTTGAAGTTCCAAAGGTAGTATTGGCTACAAAGACATTCGCAAAAGGCAAAGTTTCTTTCGTATTGGCATCTATGACCACGCCTTTAATGATGAATTCATTTTGAGCAAAGACTGCTGTATTGAGCAAAAGCAAAAAACTTAGGGACAGGGTTTGAATAGCTTTCATCTTTTAGCTAACATTAGAGTCAATGAAGGGATCGATTCAAATAGCAAAAGAGAGTTATACATTCCATGAATTTGCAGCGTGCGACATTATTACCAGATTAGACATAGATTTTAAAAGTATTCAAAATTTTATAGACCGTTGGATTAACGAAACCGAATTTTTTGAACTGCAAACCTCTGGCTCTACAGGCAAATCAAAATCAATCTCCATATCTAGACAACAAATGATTGCAAGTGCCCTTATGACAGGTAGTTTTTTGAACCTAGAGCAAGGAGATAATGCGCTTTTATGTCTTAACCCCAACTACATCGGTGGAAAAATGATGATTGTCAGGGCGATGGAGCTTGGTCTTAACTTGCACATCACGCCTCCGTCCTCCAACCCCTTGAAAGACTTATCGGGCACAACACCTTTCCAATTTGCTGCTTTTGTCCCATTGCAAATTGAAACACTTATGAAATCAAAAAACGGTGTAGACTTCTTGAATGGGATTGACAATATAATTATTGGAGGCGCACCAGTAAACAAGGAATTACAGGCTAAAATACAAGCATTAGATTCAAATGTTTATAGCACTTATGGAATGACCGAAACTGTTTCACATATTGCTCTTAAGCATTTAAATGATTCAAGTGGCTCAAATGATTTCTTCACTTTACCAGGTGTTCAGATTAAAATTGATGAGAGAGACTGCTTGAAAATAAAAGCTGAAGTAACCGCTAATCAATGGATTAGTACGAATGACATTGTAGAATTGACAAGTGAGGAAAGTTTTAAATGGATTGGCAGGATAGATAATGTCATCAACTCCGGAGGTATAAAAATTCAAATTGAGGCTTTAGAAACGAAGATACAGTCGTTAATTCCTGACCTGATGTTCGTAATCACTTCACGAACAAATATGCAATATGGTGATACCGTTGTATTGTTATCTGAAAAGAACCCCTTGACAACCGCTGAGAAATCCCTTTTGAAAGCTGAACTAGGTCAGTATCAATTCCCAAAAGAATTTAGAACGACAGCTAGTCTTCCTCTCACGAAAAACGGTAAGCCGGATAGAATAGCTGCTCGAAAAATTGTTAACTCTTAAGCTTAATTATTTCCTGTTGTAAGTCCAATACAATATTGGCTAACTTATCAAAGGTCATTTCATCTTCTGAATGATCAGGAAATTCCATGCTTAGATATGCCTTAGCATGCCAGATCTCAATAACATCGCTTAATGGCATTTCGTAAGGCGAATACGCTTTGTTATCGGATACCATAAAAAGCTTCCCATGATCGGCACTATAATCAAAAACCCTTTTGTAAACCACCCCTTCTTCTTTTGACAAGATCACATAACATTTACCATTCTTAATTTCTTGATAATCATCAATGTATTGGCCTACGACTACAGTACCTGGTTTTAGAGGTAACATTGAATCTCCTGTTATTTCAAATGCCCTGTAGGTCCCAGATTTAGAAAGTGTAGGCAATTGAAATTTAGGAAGCTCTTCAAGGTACTCAGGGTCGGCATAACCATTCAAATACCCTGCAGATGCCTTCTGAGGAATGAGATCAATCATTTCTTCATCCTTATCATTCACGGTGATCGAAAGCACCTTAGTAGCTGCTTTTTTGGACTGCCCCATTTTATCAATTTGCTGTAGGGTAAGGTTAGAAAGATCCTTAGTAATTAACACATCTACAGGGACTTTGAATAAACGAGACATATTTAGCAGGTTATTCAACCTTGGGTCAGCGCGACTTTCTTCATAAGCACCAACCAGTGAACGCTTGATGTCTATTTTTTCAGCGAAATCTCCTTGAGTCCAGCCATTTGATTTCCTTAAATGCTTGATGTTTTGTGAAATGATGCTCATAACGTGAAAGTAGTTGTTCTGCTAATTTACTAAATTCACTAATATTATTAGTATAACTGATAATATTATTAGGATTTTAGTTTTACAATTAAATTAGAAGCTGGACAGCATTAGAAATAATTGCCCAAACCACCACCTTATTCGGCTGTATTCCAGAACCATTTAAACCGCTTAATTTGCGCTCTTAGAAATTGAATTTCAACATAAAGCTATATACCTTACTTTCAATTGATTTTCAATCACAATCAAAACAAAAAATAAATGACAATTAATAAGGTTAAGAACATGAAGAAATTCGGTATCCTGTTAGCTATGCTCCTTTTCACTACGGTTGCTTGGGCGCAACAAGTGGACATGGATATATTTAAAAACATGGAAGCAAGGGCGATTGGCCCCGCTGGGATGAGTGGTAGAATTACTGCTATTGACGTTGTTCAAAGTAATCCAGATATCATATACGCTGGTGCTGCTTCAGGCGGACTGTGGCGTTCTACCAGTGGTGGGTTAGAATGGGAACCCTTATTTGATGACCAAGAAGTATTAGGAATTGGAGCCATCACAATTGATCAGAACAATCCAGATGTAATTTGGGTTGGAACAGGTGAAGGTAATCCTAGAAACTCTGTTTCCAGTGGTTATGGACTTTACAAGACTATAGATGGTGGTGACACGTGGAAACTGCTAGGTTTAGAACAAACCCGAAGTATTCATAGAATCATCATACACAAAGACGATCCTAATACTGTTTTCATTGGAGCAATAGGTTCGCCTTGGGGAGCGACACCAGAAAGAGGACTTTGGAGGACTAAAGATGGTGGTAAGACATTCGAACACATTCTTAAAGTAAATGACCTTACGGGTGTAGCTGATATGATTGTCGACCCTGTTAATCCAAACAAAATATTTGTTGCGATGTGGGAGCACAAAAGATGGCCTTGGTTTTTCAAATCGGGGGGAGAAGGTTCAGGACTTTATGTCACCTATGATGGAGGAGATAACTTCAAAAAACTATCTAGTGATGACGGACTTCCTAAAGGTGAGTTAGGAAGAATCGGACTTGCTATTTCAAAAAGTAACCCAAATTATGTATATGCATTAATCGAGTCTAAGGACAACGGATTATATCGCTCAACAGACGGTGGTAAGTCATGGTCTTTGAGAGGAGCATCTTCTAAAGTTCGAAACATAGGTGACCGCCCATTCTATTATGGAGATATTTATGTAGACCCAAGTAATGAAAATAGACTTTACAGCCTTTACTCAAGGGTATCCATGTCTGAAGATGGAGGAAGAACTTTTGAAGTAATTTTGCCTTACTCTGGACAATATGCTGTTCATCCAGATCACCATGCATATTGGATTCATCCTGATGACGCTTCATTCATGATTGATGGTAATGATGGTGGATTGAACATCACACGAGATAAAGGAAAGACTTGGAGGTTTACGGAAAAGCTTCCAGTTGGACAGTTCTATCATGTTAATGTGGATAATGAAACACCGTACAACGTTTATGGTGGCATGCAAGACAATGGTTCATGGAGAGGCCCTGGTTACTCATGGGTACGTGCAGGAATTAGAAATCATGACTGGAGAGAATTGAGTTTTGGTGATGGTTTTGATGTTGTACCAATTCCAGGCGATTCAAGGTATGGTTATACCATGTCTCAACAAGGAAATGTAACACGTTACGATTGGAATACTGGCAGAACCAAGGGCATTAAGCCAAATTCAACCGATACGGCTGTACAACTAAGATTCAATTGGAACGCAGCCATTGCACAGGATCCATTCGATCAGAACAGTGTCTATTTCGCTTCACAGTTCCTCCACTTCAGTACAAACCGTGGTGATGATTGGAAGACTATTTCTCCTGACCTAACAACCAACGATCCTGAAAAGCAGAAACAAATGACAAGTGGTGGCTTGACTTATGACGCTACAGGCGCAGAAAATCACACCACAATATTGGCTATTGCTCCAAGTCCAGTTGATAAAAATGTAATCTGGGTTGGAACAGATGACGGCAATGTTCAGGTAACACAAGACAGAGGTCAAAGCTGGACGAATGTTGCGGCAAATCTCCCAGGACTACCTGCGGGAAGTTGGATCCCACAAATAAAGGCATCTGACTTCAATGCTGGAGAGGCTTTCGTAATTGCCAATAATTATAGAAGAAACGATTGGACCCCCTATGCATATCATTCAAGTGATTACGGTCAAACATGGACTAGAATTGTTGATGAAAACGATGTTTTTGGATATACATTATCTATTCTTCAAGACCCAATCGAGCCTAATTTGGTTTTCCTTGGAACAGAGAATGGTCTGTTTGTGAGTTTTGATAAAGCGCAGACATGGAATAAATGGAAGCATGGCTACCCGTCAGCTTCAACAATGGATTTAGCATTACAAACTGATGATCATGATTTGGCCATTGGTACTTTTGGAAGAGCTTTCTACATTCTTGATGATATTCGCCCTTTAAGATCATTTGCAAACAAAGGTTATGATAATGCTAAGACGGAAAACATCATATTATTTGATATTCCTGATGCATATCAAGCTTCTTCTAGACAGCCAGATGGTATGCGTTTCGCAGCTAATGGAGGTCCTTTTGAGGGAGAAAACAGAGGTAGCAATGCAAGAATATCATTTTATGTTGCAGCTGATCCTGCTCCAAAAAAGGAGGAAGCAGCGCCGAGCAAAAGAAAAGGCAGAAAAGCTAAGGCAAAAGCAGAAGAAGAAAAGCCTGAGGCAAAGGCCAAGAAGCGACCTTCTAAAGCGACCATGTCAATTATCAATTCCTCAGGAGACACAATTAGGACAAGATCTGTTTCTGTCAAAAAAGGAATCGTAAACAAAACGACATGGAACATGGACAGGCGTAACCCCTACCCAGGCCCTGCCGGTGGTGGAGGTGGAAGGTTTGGCGGTGGGCGTACTGCGGCTGGTAGTGCTCCAAGAGAACAATCGGCTGGTAGTGCCTTGCCTGGGACATACACAGTAGCGTTAAAGTATGGTGATGAAGTTGTAACTACTAAAGTGAAAGTAAATGGAGACCCTAGAGAGTCAATAAGACTTTCTGATTTACAAGCAGCACAAGACTTCATTGATCAGGTTTTACAACGCGTGCAAGCTGTGTCTCAACTTTCAAAACGTGTCCGTGACGCCAATGGTATCATAACCAAAGTTGAAGCGCAAATGAAAGGTGTTGACAAAGACAAAGTGAAGGACTTGAAGAAAATCACTAAGGAGACCAAAGAGATGTTGGTAGAAGTGCAAGCAATTGTCTCGGGACGACCTACCCCTGCAGGTACTCAAGGAATCTTTAGGTCTTCAGACCCTACTGCGAATCAAATGATCAATCAAGTGAGGTTTGCTGCTTCTTCAAGAAGAGAAGCACCAGGACCGAACGAAATGGACCTATTGAAGAATGCAGAGCAAATGATTAGTAAAGCAATGGGAATGGCTGATGAATTCTTTTCTAATCAGTGGCCTAAGTTCAAGACTGCCTATGATGGAACTGACCTCGGTTTTTTCAAAGACTTTTCAGGTCCACTTGATGATAAGTAACAGGGCTTACGATATAAAAAAAGGGTCATTCAAGAAATTGAATGACCCTTTTTTTGCCCAAATTACAATTACCCCCAATCAGCTGGTCTGTCTACAGTTGAATTCTGCAACCTACGACAATCGTCAGGGACAGTTATATTTTGGCGTGGATCTGTTATCTTTTCTAAATCTATAAACCCATCGAAGTACTGAACATCAAAAGCTCCAAAATAACCAATTGTTGGTGCATCAGGAGCATTCAAATTAATGATGTTACTCCCTATAGTAGCCGGTGGTGGATCAAAAATACTCCCGGAAATATCTAGTTGATTTTTCAAGACCCTGAAGAACTCATATGCGTCAGCAGTAATACTAAACTGTCTAATTTGAATCTTATAGTCCGTTTGAAATCTTTTTCTATCGTCTTTTAGGAAGGTTATTTTATGAACAACCGTATTGCCATTTACTTGAAGATCCGATAAGATGTCGGTAGCTACCCCAGTTTCGGTAATATAACACACAGCACAACAATCCTTTGGTGCCGGATTACCAGAAAGAATATCCACAAACAATTCTGGGTTGGTATTCTGAACGAAAACACCATCAACTTCCCACATATAAAAGTTCCGCTCATCAGCGGGATCCTCAAATTGCACCAATACATCAAATCCCGAATTGGTTATAAAAGGATTAGTCGTAGGTGTATTTTTAAATTGAAATAATACGTCCTTAATCACTGGTGCAGATACAATTGTCTGAGGAAATGAAGAATAACTTTCTCCCGCAATAGTTTCAACAAGTAAAGTATAAGAAAATCCAACCTCTCCCTTAAAATCTGTAGGAGTAAAATAGAATCCAGGTCTATCTTCAATTAATTTTGTCACTGTACCTGTTTGGTCACGAACAGAAACGCTCGCTTTGGAAATCAATTCTATTGTACCAATGAAAATATCTCCAAACTTAGCACTTCGCGTTATTCTTATTTCGTGGGGTCCGGTATCAGTAGTGATGTAGCCATCGATTACCAGCACATTTATTTCCTCTTCAATCACAACATCTATTGGAGTAATACATGAAGAGGTCAAAGTGCCGAACAATACCAATATGCTCAAATAGGAGGAAACTGTTTTTAAATAAAAGAAGGATAAACGGCTATCCCAGCACTTCTTATCTCTAGTTATATTGACCATCTCTTATCTTAAAATTTGATACGTTTCTGAAAAATTTCACTTCATTTTTAATACAATCACTAATTGTATTTCCCTTATTAAAAACCAGTCATTAAGTGGTCTTATAAAAGCCCTTTATAGCTAAGGCTTGTCTCACTTATAGAACAAATCAAATTGAGTGATGCAAAAACACATTCATTTTCAAGACAATGCTTATTGAAGACAACCCAAGAAAAGGGTAAAAAAAAGAGTCATTGAAAAATTCAATGACTCTAATATCTTTAATTCAATATTTTCAATCCCAATCAGCTGGTCTCTCAGTAGTAGAGTTTTGCAATAATCTACAGTCATCATTGGCTATTTGATCTGAACGAGGCTCTGTTATTTGAGACAAATCGATAAAAGCATCATAATTTTGAACATCAAATGCTCCAAAATAACCAATAGTTGGTGCATCTGGCTCATTCAGATTAATTATGTTACTACCAATAGTTGCTGGTGGCGGATCAAAAATACTTCCTGAAATTTCTAACTGATTTCTTAATACCCTAAAAAACTCATAAGCCTCTTGCGTAATACTAAATTGCCTAATGTGAATCATGTAATCAGACTGAAATCTCCTTTTGTCATCTTTTAGAAAACCGATTTTCTGAACAACTGTATTCCCATTAACCTGAATATCTGATAAAATATCCCCGGCAACACCATTATCAGATATATAACAAACACTGCAACAATCTTTCGGTGCCAACTGATCTGTTTCAAGATTCACAAATAATTCTGGGTTTGTGGTTTGTTCATAGACACCATCAACTTCCCACATATAGTAATTCCGCTCATCAGCAGGGTCTTCAAATTCGATCAATACATCCAAACCAGAATTGGTAACCGTAGGATTAATTGTAGGCGTATTTTTAAATTGAAAAAACACATCATCAATCGCAGGTGCAGCAGCGATTTTTTGCGGTAAGGAAGAATAACTCTCGCCCGCAATAGTCTCCACAAGCAGTGTATAAGAATATCCTACTTCACCTTTAAAATCAGCGGGAGTAAAATAGTAACCCGGGCTTTCTTCAATAACCTTAGTTACTGTTCCTGTTTGATCTCTTACTGAAACACTCGCCTTTGATATTCTTTCAATAGTACCAACAAAAATATCTCCGAATTTAGCACTTCTTGTAATTCTAATCTCATGAGGTCCATTGTCTGTGGTAATGTATCCATCAATTACCAAAACATTTATCTCCTCATTGATCTCAACATCTATTGGCGTAATACAGGCTGTGGTGATAACCAAAAAGAGCAGTATGAGTTTATATATTTTTTTCACTTTCATTAAAGTTTTAGGGTATATGAAGCAGAAAAGAATGGGTCGCCTAATACGGCCAATTTAAAGGCCCCTGGAGGTCTTCCTGGTAGGTCATCAAAGAATACAGAGAACGGATTGTCTCGACCATAAGCATTGTAAATAGACACCTTCCATTCGCCTCTCCAAATCTTTTTTACAGCATTAAACCTGAAGCTCATTGCTAAATCTAATCTATGGTTATCTGGTCCTCTACTCCCATTACGTGTTTGAAAAAACGCAACATCTTCATCTTCTAAAAACCTGAATTTAGCAACTGGGAATGTAGCTGGACGTCCAGTACTATAGGTAAATACAGCAGACAAATCAATATAAGGAGACAATTTATGTTCGACAAC
>Ga0115557_1001216_pt1 | contig 17682 bp, 16 predicted proteins | sample COGITO_mtgs_1104_FD_87280 | JGI IMG/M metagenome (GOLD analysis project Ga0115557, IMG submission 87280) | Pelagic marine microbial communities from North Sea - COGITO_mtgs_110421 | ecosystem: Environmental > Aquatic > Marine > Epipelagic | place: Germany:Helgoland, sampling site Kabeltonne...
ATGTGATGCGATGCGATGCGATGCGACCCAATTGCGACCCAATTGCGACGCAATTGCGACGCAATTGCGAAGTGGAATAGACTTGACCCGTGTAGCTGCTACAATTTCGTATCTTGCCGCCCCGCAGATTAGCTAATAAATAACTTTCGCTAATACCAAATACCCCGAAAAAAAAACAGCATTTTCTTTGGAGCTTATCCGAATATGATGAATCTCTTCGCAGAGTTGGATATCCACGACCGTCTTCAATGGAAGGTTCATAAGATGATTTTTGCGATGCAGCAGCTTCCCGGAGAATTCACAACCTTCGATTTTATTCCAGGCATCCCTGCCCCTTTCAACTTTGGTCTTGCCATCCTTCTAAACACCAAGATGCTGAGTTTGGCAGAGAAGCTTCAAACTGCGCCGCCGCTTATTCCAATGTTGATTGAGGGGCAATCGTTCATCGATGCTCAAGACGAATTGTCTGTGACGGAATTTATGCGCAAGTACGGTATGCCAGAGCGCATCAATGATGAAGTTTTCATTGCAATGGCCAAGGCCCTTGACTTCATCGACCCTGATAAGCTTTCCATGACGGTTGTACTGACCGCCATGAATAGGTTCTTGAATGAGGATAATGGCTTGCAGATGGCCTTCCTGGACGGCAATCAGCCCGATCGCCTGTGCGAACCCATGAAGCAGCATATCGAGAAGAATGGAGGAAAGGTGCACCTTGAGGAGCCCATGAAGGAAATCGTTACGAACGAGGTGAGCTCACAATGCCGTAACTTCATCCATCATCCATAATCCACGTCACAACAACACCCTCGCCTCACACTAAACAAATGAAACTCAGGACGGATCTGTGAAACACCTACTGATGCGCAGTGGTGAGAAGATAGTTGCTGACGAGTACGTCTCAGCGATGCCAGTCGACGTCTTCAAGCGCATGATCCCTGAAAAGTGGTCTACTATGCCGTATTTTCGACAATTTGATAACCTCGAGGGTATCCCTGTAATTAGCTTACACTTGTGGTTCGACAGCAAGCTCTCCGGAATTGACCATCTGTGCTTTAGCCGTTCTCCCCTCCTCTCCGTTTATGCAGATATGAGCCGCTCTTGCAAGGAGTATCGCGATGACGAGCGCTCTGTGCTTCAGCTCGTTTTCGCTCCGTGTTCTCCTCTCGCTGGGGGCAATACCAATTGGATCAGAAAGAGCGATAAAGAAATTATTGACTCGACAATGGGCGAGCTCGCTCGACTTTTCCCCCTTGAAATCGCCAAGGACGATAATTGGCCAGCGACAAAGAATCAGGGGGCAGAAGGGAAGGCAAGGCTCAGAAAATTCACCGTCGTCAAAGTGCCTCGCTCTGTGTACGCTGCTATCCCCGGGCGGAACAAGTATCGCCCCTCGCAGGCCACCCCGATTCCTAATTTTTCTCTCGCTGGCTGTTGGACTTCGCAGAAATTTTTGGGATCAATGGAGGGGGCCGTTTTCGCCGGAAAATTGGCAGCGGAAGCCATTGCGGACCGAACTATTGACGGCATCACAAAGCCTATCAAAGAAGTACAGCAGCACGTCATTTCATCGTGCGAAGGGATTAAGGAGAAGGCACCACCTGGCATTAAGGGAGAGGGGGCGATTGCATTTGGAGGAGGTGCCAGCTTCACGGATGATAACGTTAAGCTTCTCGAGGAGGTTGACTCGGCCCAGTTTGCAAATTGAAAGAGCAGTTTAATACATGAAAGGAAAAGAAATGTTACGTTACTAAACGCATTGCCGGTATTTTAAGGCTACCATTTCATCCAGTGCTTGATGTTTGTTTACTCAGTGCTTTCTGTCTCTCCTAAAATTTCGACCTCCCAGAGCGTTGCCTCTTCCTTGCTCTTTGCGAAAGTGAGCTTCTTCTCATTCCACAGCAGGTAGCTCCCCTTACCCCAACCAGCGCTGCTGACCAAAAACGGCGTTCTTCCTAGATTACCTTCGTCCATCTCGACCTCCTCATTTCTCCCCATCTTATTGCTGCTACAAACTATGTTCCCCAAGAATGATTGTCCGACATATTTGTCGCTTACAGCGTTCTGCAAGCCAAAAGCATTCCCTTGTCGCTTCCATATCTTCCATCGGTTGTTGTCGCGAAGGAGGTGATCGCCGAGGGTAGGGGTCTCGCCGGATATTGTGAGAAAGCGCTGGGACTCCATGTGGCGAATGGTACAGTGAGCAAAAAACTTCGGTTTCTGCGTTGCGAGCGTGCACATGGTGGTGGGTGAGCAAAAGGAATAGTGAAAGGTATTTTTTGGGGGTAGCTTAGGAAATCATGACATTGTGGAACTCACCTCTGCCACCCACGAACTCCTCTGGTTTAATCTCCCCGCTCTCCTCACCACAAGCTTGGTCTTTTCTGTCAGATTATCAGTTTTGTACTCCAGGTTCTCCAAGGCTTTGTTCTGATCAGTCAGAGCCTCGTTTATCGTCATGGAGAGCTTCGTAATTTGCGCAAGTTCAGGGGCGAGGCTTGCGAGGTGTTGCTCTTGCTTTTGTAAATGTATTTGTGCCTCTGAGCTCGCGGAGGACGTTAAAATGCCATTGGTCGATGGGGTGGGTATTACTCGAGTTGCACCTGTCATCAACTCGTTGTTTTTGTTGTTTTTGTTGTCGTTGCTTTTGGTATTGTTGAAGTTGCTGTCATTGGACCTTCTAATGGAAAGCTCAACACGCTTCATTTCCATAGACAGCTCCCCAAATTCCCTCTCTACGCACTCATCCCTCACGCTCCTGCTCAATTTCTCAAGAGTGCTCATTGCACTTACTGCCCTGCATCGGAGCTCTTCGCATATACTTGCCAAGAGATCGCGCTGGTCCACAGGCGCCTGCCGCAGGAGGAGTACATTATTCTTATAGTCGTTTATACACTGGCATGCAGCGTGGGTCGCGGGATGCTTCGTTCTAATCTCCTTGGAGCTCATGTTGAAATGTGAATTGCTGCGGTAGTGACAAAAATATTAGCGCTTCAGCATGTCGAACTTCTTTCGTGCTCTGCGCACTCACCTCAAGTCGCCACCTACATCATCTATGCTCCCTGAGCTCTTCATTCGCTCAGCAGTCATCCTCATTCGCACAGCTTCCTGCGATGGCCCACCGGCCTTAATATCAGGTGTGAACATATTGCTGAACCAACCACTCCAAGTCATTCCCTTCAGTATTCTGTTCGATTTGTCTACTAGAAACTTGTTGCTGTCCGCGGTCTCCTCCGCATTTGCAATCTGTTCCCCTTGAACCGCTAGTTTAAGCAGCGTTTCTTGTCCACTCGCCACTGCCTCTGCAGCAGAACGCTGACCTTCAAGATTGCTCTCATCCATTTCATCCCAGCGAGGGTCCGTGGTCCCTGGGTGTGCTCCTTGTATTTGTGCACCATTTTGGGTGCTGAAAAGCTCATTCCGCAAGTCCATGTGTCTTGTTTAGGGTGCTATTTCAGTCCCAGAAAAGAAGAAGAAAAGAACCGGCACGGAGAGTTCTATTTTGCGACCCTTGGTTTGTCAGGGCGAATAAAGTCCTCTGCCCGGCAAAGCCGAATATCCGGCTCGCAGTGCTATAAAATGTTCTCTGTATCTTTTAAATTGTTTAACTGAGCTTGAAAATTGGGCTCACACTCAGCCTTAAAATGGAATTGTGCTCTCTGAAATTAGAGCTCATCAAGAGAATAAGGATAAAACATTCGACTGTGTCCCAAGTATTGTCCGAAGAATTGACGGCGATCTCATTACTATTGCATCTTTATTTCAACCTCATACACGATTTTTCCTAACTTTTGACATGGTCCGCACTTACATCCCCCCAGTTGACAACTCACGCAAGCCGCTAGGCTACGGTGGTTCATACAACCGATCCCCGGCCAAGGTCCCACCGAGTACGTCCCCGATCCCAAAAGAAAGGGGGAATGGACGCGTTTTCCTGGCAAAAAAAAATGCCGCCAACAGTGTGATTGGTGAAGACAGCGATAGCAGCACCAGCAGCAGCGATGGTCCGTTCAATATCTCTCTATCAAGAAAGAATGCAGTTCTAGTTTCGAAAAAGTGGACCGCGAAAGCGAAATCGACAAAGTTGAGAAAGAAATCTGTTCTTGCCTCACCTAAGATTGTGAAGAGGCAGACGGAGAAAAGGGACCAGAAAGAGGTGAGGTGCTGTTGATGTGGCATTGCAGAATGCGCAGAATAATTGTCTCTCACCACCAATGTATGCCGTAGAGAGGGGATGACCGAAGAAAACAACTCGCAGACAAATCTAAAAGCCGGCATTTCAAGAAGATTCTCGACGACTCCTCTTCCTCCCCCTCGCCATCGCCCTCGGTAAACACTTTTGCCACCGCTGGAACAAAGGTTATCGAAACCAACTCTCCTAAAAGCAAAAGCTCCACTGTCGGTGAGGCCATTCTAGTAGACACGCGCACTCCTGAATTCAGGGAGTTTCTTGACGATGCCGCGTTTGGAGTGTACATGGAAGAGGTGAAGAAGTTTATTGAGAGCAACCAAAGGAGGGGGCTTCTCAGGCTGACTGAGGCTGCCGACAAACTCAAGAGAACTGAGTGCATAGAAGATCAGCTAAACCCGAGATCTACGTACGCTCACCTTTCGAACTTGCTGACAAAGCTGGCTACGAAACTACTCAAGGCGACGTCCCCCCAGAAGATCAACGTCACAGTGATCTGCCCGGACTTGAACGTGCTGCACGACAAGGATGCTAATAACCACCAGCTTCCCCTCACACAGTTTGTGAACAGCATGATTACGATTCTACACAGCGAAAGCGTTGGCCGCATTAGATTCGTTATCGTCAGGACAGGTGGAAGCGGGGCCGAGACAATCAGCACGCTACAGCTTATCAACAGTACTATCCGGGAGGTAGACAACGTAGAGTTGGCCGTGAAGGATAACAATTCGATCTCTTTCAATGACCTCCTCCGTCTCCAGCTGGTCGAGCACATTCCCAGCCAACCCGCGTTGATCATCATCAGGCCCGAGAGCAACAGGCTGGGCATTGGAATCGGGATGGATTGTATTGATGAGGGAGCCGGAAACGAAAACGACCAAATTTCGCGCTTCGGTAACCCTAGAGATGGTGACAGTAACGACGATGCTGCTATCAAGATCGACCTAGAACTCTCTCCAACAATATTGATCCCTTCCGGTGACGACTTGGACTGCTCTCTCTCTCCTGCTGTCTTCTCTGCCTCCTTGGAAGGAATACTCTGCCTCGAAATAACTCAGCTTGTCGACGCGAGTAAGATCGATATAGCGCTCATCTACGGCGCTCCTATGGAAGCAAGAGTGAGCAGCAAGAGAGCGCCCGATCTCGCACACTATCAATATTCCCTGAGTGTCATGGAGTATTTGTGCCATTTGCTGAGGACCAATGGAAAGTTGATGATTGTCAAGGCGACAGGGACTCACAGAACCAGCAAGCAGAATGCTAGTCACCATTTCCTCTTCTGTCCTGACGCCTACCGCCCAATAGCCGTCATGAAGCAAATCGCCGTAGGCGTGCAGGTCCTTCGCTCCGACGAAGATCTTGAACCTCCGACCAGCACTAGGACCCCACGGGCACAAGCGCAGGGGCCGTACTCGCTGTACAATGATGACTCTGAAGAAGACTTCAAGTTCATCCTCGAAGACATTTTCAACAAAGTGGATGTAGGAATCTTCAACCCTCAGTTGGCGTGATTATCTAAGTAGTTCAGTTCAGAAAAGGTGCCCTGCCTGAACGACACATAATATCGAGGGAAGAATAAATGAAGAAGAGGATTGTAAACGGGCTGTACACACAGCAACTGTAGAACTAAAAAATTGTAGTATGATGATCAAGAATAAATGTTTACGGGGAATCGAAGTAGTTTCTTCATTGTTCTCTTTTATTCGCCTGTGAAACCTGTTGAAACCTCGCACAAAAATGAGGAAAAAACAAAGAACGCATGTTAGGAGGAGTAGTGTCACATCGTTTCATTGTACAATACACCGCTTGTCATTTGGTTTCCTTGAAACCATAGATACACTTACTTTTTCAAAGATTCGGTGCCCCAAGACACTCCAATATAGAATCAATGAAGTACATCAAAGAGGACCTGATCGATAGCCTTTTGCCCCACGATGAACTTCACGCGGTCCTTCGAACAGCATTTGTGGTTTCTTTGACTCCCGCTACCGTGACTCCCCCGAGGCTGGCCTTGAACGCTCCACTTGGTGTGACACTGATCAAGCCTTGTATGATCCCCATGGATGATACTTTGGTTATGGGAACTAAAATAGTTTCCGTGCGCTCAGATAATAGCAAATATAATGAATCTAACGTACCGTCGACTATCGTGATGATTGACTGTATCACTGGTGCCGTCTCCCACATTCTCCCTGGTGATTTGATAACAGCTCGGCGAACAGCTGGTGCATCAGGTGTGGCAACGGCTGTGATGCACGATAGCGACGGAGGATATTTATACTTGACAGTCTTTGGGGCCGGCATTCAGGGGGAAGAGCACGTCCACACTATGGTGTTGATCCGACCGAAAATCAACCATGTAACCATCGTCAACCGATCTCAGCCTCGTCTGACGGCTCTTCTCGAAAAACTGCGCCAAAGGTATCCCAATGTTGAGTTCTGTGGTATTCTTAATTCGCAACAGGACGAAATCTCCGCCGCCATCTCAAAAAGTGATATTGTTTGCTGCTGTGCTTCGCGAACTCCTGGTTCTGAATCTGGTAAAACACCTCTCTTCGACGGTTCACTTCTCAAGGCCGGAGCGCATGTGAACTCTGTCGGGAGCTTCACCCCCGACACTCGTGAAATAGACAAGAATATTCTGACGCGCTCGAAAGGGAGGATAACTATAGACGACGATGGGGCACGCTCTGTCGGTGATTTTGTGTTGGAAGGAGTAGAAGGCGCTGAACTTTCAATCCTTGGTAAATACATGAATGAGCAGAAGTGCAATGCTACAACCGATGGTGAAATTGGCGACATTACATTCTTTAAGAGCGTAGGGGTCGGTTGGCTTGATGTCATTGCTGGGAGAGTTGTCATAAACAACGCCAATAAAATGGAAGATAGTTTTGACATCTAGCGCCAACAACATCTAACATCTAATCTAACCCTAAAAAATCTAACATCTACTTACATCCATTTATCAGTATGCGTACTTTCCTCTCTTCGTTTTATTCGTACTATTCGGGTTGCTACTGTTATTGCCTCCTCCACCAACACTCTTTGCCCCCCCTCTGCCTGCTGTGTTGCTTCTGTTGCTTCCACTGCTTCCCCTAGCCACACCAACACCACCACCACCACCACCACCACCACCACCCCCACCCAGCGTAACTTGCGACGGTGAGGCTCCTCGGATGGAATTTTGGGTCATACTGCTGCCACTCCTACCACTACTACTTGAGCCACTACTTTTTGTCCCGTTTGATTGTCCCCTTCCCGAGTATTTGTTGGCCCTCAAAACCTTTCGCTGAGCAGCAGTGTAGTTATAATCTAGGGGATCGAAGTGGTTAACCCTGTAGCGCTCCTTTAATACAACCGCCGCCATGACCATCAAATTGAACAGCATCCACCAGGAATGTGGAATTCCACCATCGGCAGTAAGCAACTCACTCAACTTCCCTGCAAAGTAATACAAGAAAAGGTAGGCAAAGCACAGCACCATTGTGCATATTTGAAGTGGAATACTCTGGCTAAGCTTCAATAACGCCATTCCGAAGTAAAAAGATATTACATATACAACAAATGCAGTGATCATGACGCTGTTCTTGGTCCCAGCGGGGGCTTTGGCGAGGTATCTAAGGGGGAGGAAAAAAGCGGATCCTCCCAAGTGACATATAATTAGGTCCAAGGAGCTGATTCTCCTAGAGAATTCCGTCTGCATCCCGTATTTGAGCTCGATGATGTTCCAAGTATGCCACAGAAATAAAAAGCTCACCCAGGAAGCAAAGAAGAGGCTGTCAAAGTGCAAGTCCGGATCTTCCCAGGAATCCCAAGTTTGGAGTTGCCTATTTCTATCGGACGTGGACATCGCGAGCGATCGATTGTGTGTGTGATGCGGTGGTGGTGGTGGTGCAGAAAAAGTAACAATTATCGTATTTACCGCACACAAACTGTTGTTGTTTTCCCCTTCATATCGAGACTTCTCCAAAATTATTTCGCCCCCACACTGCACCCCACACTTCTATTACATCCTGATCCACGTCTTAACGTCAAACATTCCCTCAATCACAGCTATTTTAATTACTTGGCCCAATTCCCAACACCCAGCACCCTAACCTCTCTTCTCAACAGCCCCTTCCCCACCACAACTCCAAGCCAACACTCCACATAGAATTCCCCAAAATGAGTCGCCCTATCACAATTCGAATCGGGCCGGAGTCTGCGGACATGAGCCGGCCAAAATTCAAGGGGTCCAAAGCGCGCTTTGCACTGGCTGCCAAGGAAGGTAGCCGAAAGACCATCTTCACCATGAAGCCGAACAAGCAATACTTCCTCAATCAGAAGCTACACAATAGCAACGAAAATGAATTTCCGTTCGTGCCAGGTTCATCCTTTAAAGGAGAATGGAAGTCGAATATGAAGAATGGTTTTGGGACTATGACCTACAATAACGGCAACATATATGAGGGCGAATGGGTGGACAACAAGCGAGAGGGGAAAGGGTCGATGTACGTTAAAGACGGGAAGAAGACTCGGAAACAGTACTCGGGGGACTGGGTTGCAGGCAAGATGGAGGGCTTGGGTGTATTTATTAGCGCCAATGGGGACACCTATGAGGGGTCTTGGCTTAACAATAAAAAACATGGCAAAGGTCGGATGATTTACAGCAACGGCGAGGTCTACGAAGGAGAGTGGAGCGAGGGTGAGCGCAGTGGGCGAGGAGTTCTCACAGTCGAGAATGGGGATCGATTTGAGGGAAATTTTAGTGGCGATGCGAAAGAGGGTCCGGGAAAGTTTTTCTACTTCTCCACCAACAAGATGTATGAGGGCGAGTGGGTGAAGGGAACTCCAAAGTGTGGAGAGTTCAAATCTGTTCCCTCTCACCTACAGAAATCCCAATCCAATACCATTGAGACCTTTGAGTTACCGAACCTCACCCTGCAGGATCCACAGTCTGTCCTATCTTCAGCTGTAGCTGAAATCCGCCAAAGTCGTGTGCAGAACGCTTCCAGCCGCGGCGACTCCAGCAATAGCGTTGTTTTCAATGAAGCAGATGTAGAACAGATGAAACTTGCTTTTAATGCATTCGCCACTGACGGCCTGATGGTGGTGAGGGATCTTGGTGATGTTGTCAAAAGCCTTGGAATCATGCTGCAAGAGAATCAGCTCGATATGTTGCTTTCACATCTCGACGCAGAAGATGACGATGAGATCAACTACGCCGAGTTTGTTGACATAATCATGGTTGTAACGGGTGCTGACATGTAAGAGGAAATTAGTGTACCTATCCCTAACGTACGTATAAAAATAATAATGTCTCCGAGAAGTGAATAATTTTGCCTGCCATATATAATATAGGGGGTCGTCCCTTGTATAGCGATTTTATTCTTGTTGGAACTCTCTCTCTCTCAAAGTTCAGCACTATTTAAACATTGGTACAAATCCACCTCTTGTCAGTATCTTGCCTCGCTCACTCTCTCTCTCTCTCTCTCTCTCTTTCTCTCTCGCTTCCTTATTCTCTCTCAACTCGTCAACAGCCCTCCCCTCAACCTACATCCCAGGCGGAACCCCCATCCTCTGCATTCTTCGCTGGTGTGCCCTGAGGGTTTTTGTACTCGAAGACTTGGTGAGCTTCCTGCCGTCCTTAAGGTTTTTTTGCTCGTGATCGAGCTCCCTCTTCCCGCCATCTTGCTCTACCTTAGGTTTAACAGAACTGATATTTTCGGGTCCTTTGACCAGTCTGCTGGCTATGGTATTCTTGCTGTTATTGTAGGCCTTCAGGGCCGCTTCCAATTCTGGCAGTCTAGCCTGTAATAAATCTTGGCCAGCTATAGAGAACTTCCGCTTGTCCCCTCCTCCAGGACTCCTGCTAATCTCGGCAGCCAAGTTTCGCTGCTGATTCTTGTCCTTTTCCTCAATCAGAATTTCCATGACGCTCTCGATCTGGTTGACAATCTCGTGTACAGAAATTTCGGGATGGGGGTGTGGGATGCCTATGATCAGAGCTATTGTTTCTAAGCCGCTCCTCACATCCCTGTAGAGATTCTCGATGCTTTCGCTTTTCTCCTTCTCCCGCTTTAGCTTCGCAAGTTTTGTGGTCAAAGTCTTGCTGCGATCCTTCTCCTCCTTCACAACCGCCGCCCCTCCCATATTATCCAATGCAGCCTTCAGTTCCCCTTCCGCCACCTTCAGGTCTTTCTTCAGAGAATTTATATTTCTCTCACTTGCCCTTTTCAGCTCGCTCATCTGATGGCTCATTTCCCCCTGGTTAAGAAACTTGCTCACGAAGACTTCCATATCAGAGATTCCTGTCCTAGATTCGATGACTTCCTGGATGGTAAGGTACTTTTTGGCCATCGCCAAATCAACACCCTCCTCCATCCCATCGCTCTCATTCCCACCTGTGGTTAAGTTGCCCATCTTGTTTGTGATCATCTCGCTCCCCCCACTAGATAAACCAAACCTCCCACCGCCCATAGTCCCACTAGTTGCAGCAGTTAAGGCTCTTGGTCTGCTAGCTTCGGAGTTCGCAGCCTTGTCTAGATTCGCCCTCTGCTCGTGCCTGTTTGTAATCATCTGGTGATGCAAGTTCATACTTTTGAGCACCAGCTTCTTCATCTCTCTGTAATGGTTAGCGTTGGCAACGTTTTCGTAGGTCTCCTCCCTGAGCAAGCCCCGAATCTGGTTAATCAGAGCGGTGTCTGCCGTCAGCTTCCCTTCAAGCTCGTCGATCAGCGCCTGCGCGTGAGCTGGGTGGCGCGCACACATCTTCAAAATGATTCGGAAGTTGCTCTTCAGCAACTTCTCTCTCTCAAATTTGGCCTCCACTTCTGCTATCTCAGATGTGAATAAAGCGCACTTCTCTTCGTTGTCGGTAGCCTCAAACTCCATGTTCTTGACCTCAGTATACGTAGTGTCAACTTTCTCCTTCGCCAGCTCAAGCATGCCTCTCTGCTGGACTAGGTTGTCAAACTCCTCTCTGAGCTCACTAATTTCGTTCATCACCTTAGCCTCCTCTCGCGCCGCGAGCCCAAGAATTTCGTCTTTGGCAGAAGTAGTATCGGCAATCTTCTTAGGCACTTTCGGAACGGTCCTGCTACGTTTCCCTCGACGCGCGAATGCAACAGTGTTGGTCTTTGTCTTTCTCAATTGTGTGCCGTCCATGAGGTTTGTTTCTGAGGCTGACGAAGCGGCATCGGGCATGGTTTTATTTTTAGACGATTTGTCCAACTTCTTGCTCTTCTTAGGCGAGTCAGCATCTCCGTTGCTCAGCAGGCCCTTCTTCTTGCCCCCCTTGTTATTTTTACCAACTGCTGTGGTATTGCTGAATGCATTATCGATCTGCTCCTTTCTCGCTATTCCTCGGGAGTATTTGTCGCCGCAATTGCTTAGAGCGATTAGGGGGAACTGAATCCACATCCACCGTCGGAAAAAATAGGTGCTACACACCGGCGTATCCTCGTTCGCTGCCAGAGGGACATTTTCTTCGGTGTTCGTCGGCAGAACATCATCTCCAGACTGAGTCTCAGTCTGAGGAATAACGTACACAGAAAGTCCATTTTCTACAGGCGTGCCATCTCTCTCCCGCTCGACGTCTAAATAAGGCACGCCCATGGTCTTCATGTCATCCGAGGGAATCTCGGGGTGCACGAAATTAGGGCAGTCGGCGTTTTTCTCGTGCCCTTGCATGGCAAACTCAAGGAAGAACTCTCCAACCTTCAAAATTGCTTCGCAGACAACTTCGTCCTCTTTCTTTCTCACGGCTTTCATCTCCGCGATTTCATCGAAACTCTTCTTGGCGAACTCGTTGTCAATTTTGTTCTTGTACACATCAATAGATTTGGTGAATTCCTCTACGATGTCACAGTAAGGGCGAGGAACCTGGTTGTATCGCATTCGCTTCTCCCGGAACTGTCCAGTCACCAGCGATTTTACGGGTTCGCGACCGCGCTGCGCGAAGTTGGTAAGGGAAGCCCATAAGTTCATGTACTCCTGCTTGTTTTCCTCAGTCCACCAAATCTTGAAGTTCTCAATGTCTACAAGAACGGACTTGAGCTTGTTCCAGCTTCCGCTAACCTCCAAGTGCCAGACAAGGCACGAAAGTTGGCGTTCGGTGGGATCCATCTTACTAAAGTACCGGCCCATCATCTGGTGAAGCTTAATGTTGTTTTCGGGGGAAGAAATGTACTTCTGGTACACAATATCTTCCACCGCGGAGTGCGTGAACATGCGGCAGCCCTGCACCATCATGGTAAAGTCCTTCAGAATCCGCCGAATGCACTCCTTTTGCTCACCATTCAGCTCCGTACCTAGAAGCTGCTGGACGCTGCCCCAGATTTCCTCATCAGTCAACCCAGATCGAGAAACGTACAATACTGAAAGAGTAGCACCAAGGATCGACTTGGACTGTCGGTTTTAACGAGAGAGAGTTTTGTATTTTGTGAGTGCAAAAGTTTTCATTGTCGCTATTGCTGTTGCTCTAACACTTACCTGCGTAGTCGCATGAATCTTTTCGATGTAAGAGGCGCACTGGTCCAGAATCTGGCTGATCAAAGCATCCGGGGAGTCAGCCGCCAGATAATAATCTAGCTGCTCGTCAATCGTCGCATCAGACATCTCAACCCCAAGAGACAACGCGTAGAGGACGGTCCGAAGGAAAAGTGGCTCGGATGATGGTCTAGCAGTCACTATCTTAAACGCCTGCTTGTCGTTAAGCTCAAAGGACTGCTGAAACTTGCTCTGAAACTCGTTGATAATGCCGTGTCTAACTTCCACACCCAGACTTTCCAATCGCAGAACCGGGCACTTTCGCCTACTCAACTCTGTAAATGTCCTGTGCAGGCGTCGAAATCCCCCCTTACCGCCGTTGCTCGACGAGGAACCCTTGTCAAACTCCGCTGTCGAAAGAATGAAGCGAACACAAGACGGTAAATCTGTTGGAAGCCAGTGCAACATGCCCCGTTGCACCCCCTCGCCCTGAATCACATCCGCACCGTCGATGACTATTACGATCCTCCCACGGCGGCATTTCGCCGCAGAAGCGGCCAAGAATCTGCCGAGAGACCAACGCAAACCCTCCTCACTTTTAGGCACTTCCATCTCCCTCAACTGAAAGTGAGACTTGAGGGCAGTAACCAATCTATTGAGCATGTTCTGGAGCTGCCCAGACCGGGGACTGCAACCAGCAAAATGCATGAATAGAAACTCCTCTCTCGCCTTCTTTGCCTCTCGCTTCTGTAACCAGGTGGACAGCAGGGACGACTTTCCACTACCTCGCTCACCCAGAATGACCAAGGGGAGAGGTTGCAGCACGTCGAGAGTGTCAGCATAGTTTGACAAGGCTGAGTCGTCAACGTTAGGGGGCACATATACGTATGACGACGAACGAGAAGCCGCGTAAGCGGCATGCTCGTCTTCGAAGTCTGTCATACTGGGGATGTGGAGAGTTTGGAGTTGGGATGGGTTGTTGGGGAGAAGAAAAGGAAACGGGGGATAACTGAACCCTTAGCTGTGAACGAGGGACTAACCAATACGTGTCCTTGTGGTAGTGTGGGAAAAGGGGGACTATTCGTTCAAAAATCAAGGTGAGAGAAGTTGAGTGATTTTTTGCTGTTTGGTGTTGATCCGTTTTGATCCACGAGATTTTTTCACCTATTCGTAAATTAATAATCGTTGCAGCAGCCCAGCTTGACAATACTATGGTAGATGAGGTAAAAGTCGAAATTTTTGCTGCTGGTGATGGAGTCAATTATCCCAGGAAGGGGCAGACTGTCACTGTCCATTACACAGGCTATTTAAGTAATGGGGTTAAGTTCGACTCGGTAAGTTGATTGCCGTTGTGTTGTAATCGGTCCGGTATTGTTCAAGCAAAGTTATTTTGGGGTTACCACAAAAATGGATGTTTATGACAGCGGAATGCTCAACCCCCAACTCACCCCATCGCACCTACCACTCCCTGCATAGAGCCGGGATAGGGGGAAACCATTTAAATTTAAACTCTGCTCAGAACAGGTGATCCCCGGGTTAGACGAAGGTGTTGCGCAGCTTTCCATCGGCGAGCGAGCCCAGCTATCTATCCCTTCCAGCAAGGCCTACGCTGAGAGAGGTTTCCCCGGACTTGTGCCAAAGAATGAGGATCTCAAATTTGACTTGGAGCTCGTGAATTTTACATGAGGAGCTAGGTCAGGGTTTTATGTAGTGTATAATTCGCTGTAAGTGGATGTATGATTTGCGCGCTAGTAAACCGCTTCCGTTATTGTTCAATTTTCGATTATGCCTGTCGTCCATCTGAACAGGAGTAGATCCAGCTTAACAGTACTTGCAGACGGCCCGTAAGCATGTTCCAGAGTGGAGGGCGTGCACCGCATCATTCGTTTTGTCGACACCGGAGAAGTTGTGGGTAATGTACTGATCGATCGGCAGTTCCCCGCTCATGTAGCTGTCGACTAGCTTCGGCACATCAGTGCGAGTCTTCCACCCTCCAAAAGCCGTTCCTTTCCAGACTCGTCCGGTGACTAGCTGAAAAGGGCGAGTAGAGAGTTCGTGTCCGCTTGCCGCTACTCCAATGACGCACGAAGTCCCCCACCCTCTGTGGCTACATTCTAAGGCAGCCCGCATCACTGAGACAATTCCAGTGCAATCAAAAGAGTAGTCAACGCCCCACTTGGTCAAACCACCAGCAATGTATTGTTGAACAGTCTTTCCTTCTGGCAAGCCATTCATGCTATCCACGCAGTCCGTTGCGCCCAGTTTGATGGCAGCCTCGAATTTCTTCGGATTGACATCCACAGCAATGATGCGACTTGCCCCTGCCATCTTGGCACCTTGAACCACAGAGAGTCCTACAGCGCCTAGCCCAAATACAGCCACAGACGCACCTTTCTCGACCTTGCATGTGTTCCAAACAGCGCCCAGGCCAGTGCTAACGCCACAGCCAAACAAACAGCACTTATCCAAGGGGGCTTCTTTTGGGATCTTAGCACAGCTTATTTCTGCTAAAACAGTGTACTCAGCCATGGTACTACATCCCATGAAGTGGAAAATCTCCTTGCCGTCTTTGTCCTTGAAGCGCGTAGTACCATCTGGCATGACACCCTGACCCTGGGTGGAGCGGATAGCAGGGCAGAGATTGGTCTTGCTCGACATGCAGAAAATACAGTCGGGCTTGTTACACTGTGGCGTATAGCCAGGAACAACGTGGTCGCCTGGCTTTACGGTGGTTACTCCCTCGCCGACAGACTCAACGATGCAACCGGCCTCGTGGCCGAGGATCGCAGGGAAAAGACCCTCGGGGTCCAAGCCGTCGAGCGTGTAAATGTCAGTGTGGCAGAGCGCATTTGCAACGACCTTCACACGAACCTCGCCAGCCTTGGGAGGGCTTACAAAAATCGTCTCACAGCTCATGTTCTTGACGCCGCGTGCGACCATCGCCTTGCACTCAATTACTTTTCCGGTCATATCCGTGGGAGGGAGAGAGTCGACGCGGATGGCATTAACCTGCTTTTTCATTCGTTTCGAATGAAATTCGATGTGTGAAGAAGCGAACGAAGAGACAAAGTTGTATCCATGGTCGTAACCTTCCCGAAGGTTGTACGTGACTGTTTGGTTGACAGCACTCGCTGCTGCGGTGAATGCCTGAGGTTGCAGTTGTCCACTGGAAAGGAAATCATCAACTGAACCCTGGTCAATCAGAATGTCATCGAATGAGCCCTTGCCAGCTCCAGAAGCGAGGAGGAGGGTGGCATCGTGGGCTTCGCCAGCCTTCACGGAACCAAGGTAGCCAGTGAAAGCTTTCTTCCTGCGAAAAATATACGATAACTTCGTAAGAACACCGAAAAAATATAATATCCCACCACCCCCTTTAGCTTGGCAGGCGCTTACCCCCATTGACAAACGGTCGGGTTACAGATTGGTGCAAATGCAGAAACTGAAGCCCACTCGGAAGGATTCTTCAAGGCAATCGTCAGCGCCCCATGTCCGCCCATGGAGTGCCCAAAGATCGACTTGACACTGGAAAAATTGAATTGGGAGGATATCAACGCAGGAAGCTCTTCGGTAATGTAATCATACATGTTATAGTTCTTCTTGAATGCATCAGCTGTAGCGTTGATGTAAAAACCAGCGCCAGTCCCAAAGTCCCAGGAGTCATCTTCTGTCGGAACCGCAGGGTGTCCACGAGGCGATGTATCGGGAAGAACGATTGCAACGTTTAGTTCATTAGCTGTCGTGAACGCGTTGGGGCATTTAGAGGCGAAGTTATCAGGGGTGCAGGTCAACCCGGACAGGTAATACAGAACTGGCGTTTCTTCGGTCGCCCCTGCAGGGGTGAAAACCTTGAACGTCATTGTACACGAGTTTGTGGCCGATTCGTGGGTGAAGGAGGCAAGGGTGCCGCCGGAGAGTTTAGATGATGATGTTTCGGTTGCCATCGTGTCGTGTCGTGGAGGAGTAGTTAGGGTGAGTTATGAGTAGTTTTCTTGCAGTTTTCTTTGCTTTTGTGGTGTGATTGGAAGGTGGGCCACGGCTCGAAATCCGAAAATCCCGTTTCAGTTCCTGCCGTTTTTTTAGAACTTCTTGAAAAATACACCTAGTGATTATTATTGTTCAATTTTTTTCACAACCAGAATGGCTTTAAGGGAGCTCCCTGTGCAAGACGCTAATACTCTGAACATCGGTAAGTATGACTCTGCGAGGGAGCAAAAAGTTTTTCGCATTTGAACCTTTTGATCCCCCTAGCCGTCCTCTTCTGTTTGATTCTCTCTTAAAACTAACACGCCTGATCACGATTATAGATGATGAGGAATTTGACGAGCCTATGACGCTGGACGAGGCCACAGCAATGGAACAAATGGAAAATGCTGCTCCAAAGTCAAAGAAGAAAAAGAAGAAGAAGCGACGCAGGAGCAGTGCGAAGTTCCTTCGGCTCTCTGAGAAGTTCGATATTGAAGGTGATGATGAGAATGATGTGATGAATGATGACAAGCTGGGTGAGATGTACAGCAAGGCTGTTGGGATGAGTCAAGCCAACAAGATCAATGCGCAGAATTCGTGGAGTCTTAATCTGATTGACAACATCGACAGGATAATTAATGGACCTCTGAACTCTCCGGCGCCGAAGGCGAAGAAGAATAAAGGTGCCAGTGGGGCGGTTGAGAAGAAGAAGAAGAACGGTTTTGGAAATGACGATGATGCTGACTACGAACCTTCCATCAACTTTGCCAAGGCTAGCTGCACCCTGGATGCCTCTGTCAAGATCTGGAGCTACCGAGTTGACGACGTCCATACGAGCAGTTACAAGGTGCTTGCGAATCTTAACAGGACTGATAACGATAATGAGGAGAAGAAGGTGGCCAAGGTTGGGGAAAGAAAGCAGGTGAGATGAGAAGTCAGAAATTGCTGCGACCGACCGGGGGGGGGCGGGGGGGGGGGGGGGGGAGGGGGAGGGATGGGCAGAAATGGTTTTTCATGATGGCACCTTGGGGGGACTGGTTTCGTGTTTTTTGGTTTTTTGC
>Ga0115557_1001218_pt1 | contig 17672 bp, 9 predicted proteins | sample COGITO_mtgs_1104_FD_87280 | JGI IMG/M metagenome (GOLD analysis project Ga0115557, IMG submission 87280) | Pelagic marine microbial communities from North Sea - COGITO_mtgs_110421 | ecosystem: Environmental > Aquatic > Marine > Epipelagic | place: Germany:Helgoland, sampling site Kabeltonne...
ACACAAAACAAAAAACAAAACCAACTCCAAAAATCACAATCAGAGACTGTTTAAACCCTTGGCCTTTCCTTCATTCATAACATCTTCAGCCGGATGCAGTCCTCCATCCAGGCCCGCGCTGAGCAGAATTTGCTTCGGTCTTTGCAGGTACACTACCCAAACATCTTCCAACAACTTCATTGTTATTGTTACCAACACAAACACAACAACACAACACTCTCTTTATTATCATTATCTCATTGTATTGTGATTCCATCCCCGAGAAACTTTCCCCGCCCGCCCGCCCGTAACGCTAACCCCCCCCCCTTCCCCCTCCCCCCCCCCCACACACCCCCAACAAAACAGAGACCACGTGTGACAAAGAATAAAACAGGCTTTGGCAATCAATTTAGCGCCTCCTCCACCTTCACGCCCCCCCAAGTTTCTGATGATGGCTCCCTAGTTCCTGAGGACGACGATGACAACCCTAACAATACCAACCACTCCACCCCCACCAACAATACCAACAACCACGCTAGCCCACCGCGCACCAAGGTTGATTTGAAGATGGCCGCCCGTCAGCGCAGGGCACTTCAGATTCGGGAGCAGAACCATGAGATTGAGGAGGTAGCAATTCTTGCCTCCGACCCCGCAAAGGAAGCAAAAAAACATAGTTTTACGAGGATTGAGGAGAAACTTGAACAAAAGCGTGACCGCCACGACAAGGCGGCCAAGAAGTATAAGCAACAGTTGCGGGACGTTTCGGATGACGTGGAAATTTACTATGTCAAGGAGGCTGACAGAATCAAGGAAGCACTGAACAGCATCGATGGTCAGATCAAGGACGTCTTCGTAGAGCTTGATAAGGACGAGATTTTGGAGATGAAAGACTACACCTACGTGACTGACATGTGGGACAAGATCAACGAGCTTCTGTCTTCCCGAACTGATGAGGTGCTCCATTTTGGAGACCAACTGGAGTCATTTGAGCGCACGCGTAGCTCTACCATGGCCCGCAATCTGCGAGCTATGGTCGATTCGCAAGTTCAGATCGGCTTGAAGCTCCCCCAGGAAATCGAACGCGCAGCAGAGCAAGAATCCTTCGAGCTCAATTCAGTAATCATTGGGAACCGCAGGGCTCACGCAGAGCTCACTTCGCGGATGGAGAAGGAAGATATTATTGAGAAGGTGGAAGCTAGAAAAAAATGGGAAATTCGGTGCAGTGACTGGAGGACTCTCCGACACAATCGCGGGATCCGAGAGTTCCATCAAGACATCACCGCAGACAATTTTACCAACCCGCCAAACCGAGTGGCTCTATTCGAAGAATTCAAGGCCTCTCAAGATGTCCGCCACGAAATGCGCATTAAACTCCTCCGGTCATTAGGGTGTCTGGACAACCACACGCTCTCTTCATCCGGTGTGGACAACACCCGATCTAACTTTAAAGACATCAACGACAAGGAGCTCAAGGCCATCAAGGCCCTCTACGATGACGCCATGGCACTTAAATTTAAGAAACACGACGAGGCGGAACAGCGACGCGAAGACCTTCGGGCAGAGCTCCATATCTACGGAGCTTTACATAACGAGCCGGACCTAGAGAGCGGGGCTCGCACCATCGATGAGCAGGTTTCGCAGACAGCACTAGAAGAATTCTTCCGCAAGTCGGGAGGGCTCAAGCACGCACTGGTGGCCATTGCCAAGCAACTCCGAGACCCGAGCTTAATTTATCAAAAGTACTTGCATGAAGTGTCCAGGGGGATTGGGGTGCTTCTCTGCAGCAAGGATCTAGAGGTGGTGCTCGAGAAACAAGGGAAAGATTCCATGAGGAAGAACATGCAGGACACTTTAGAGCGATTACGAAAAGCGACCAAGAGCGAGGTGGTGCCCGTCTTACCGCTGCTTAAGCAGCAATGTGTGGACCTCGCTGTCGTTAATAAGATTGACCCTATGTTGAAGAGGGAGCTTTCCACGGCGAGTGACCAGCTACAGGACCTCATCAGCTCAGTGGCCAATTCATTGAATTCAGCTGCCAGCAGGGTATCCAAGACTGACAGCAGAGCGAACAGCACCCGTCGAGAGAGCAGAGCCGGAAATCTCGGTGGATTAAATGACACAGGGTTGGGTATGACTGGCGCTAGCAATGCGGGTGGCCCGAGCGCGCCTCCCAGCGAGAGCATTAGGAGCAGAAGAAGTAGTACTCGAAGGAACAGCACAAGCGCGGGGGCCTCCAAGGGATGGGACGATGGACCGGAGATCGACATGTTGCAAGTCAGAAATATCCAGAAACACCTGGGAATGTTAATGGCCGTTTGCGAACTCTCGCCAGAATTCTTGGAGTGCCTAGGCAACATCACGACGGGGCTAGTTGAGAAAGGGAAGTGCAATGAATTTATCGATGCTGTGGTGAAGGGGGAGACGTCCAAGCCGATTAAGGATAGGGATCTAGAGCAGGACAGTCTAATAGACTGGGTCGAACAGTCCCTCAGCGTCCAAGCGGTAACTTTGAACAGCGGAGCGGAACGCATGTGCAGCTTCTACCATGCCATTGCTAAGATTTTGGAGAAACACAGGGAGAAGGAAATGGACATTGACGAGACAGCGGCTGACTTAATGTTTGAGCTCAAGGAGGACTTCCGCATGGCGGACGAAGACAGAGAAGCTGACGTAGATCACGCTCTTGACAGACTTAGACATGCTGCCGACGAGAAGGAGCTCGAGTTCAGCTTTGACCATGCGCTCAAGATGCTAAATGTTATAGAGAATGAGTATCGGGTCTACCACAAAAAGGGAGTTCTTACTGCGGCCAAGCACCCCGTGGCAGTGGATGGAGAGCATCGGAGATTCTGTTTCTTGGTTTGCGACAGGTTCGGGTTGGTTCCGCCAAAAGAGATGGCCCTGCCAGAGAAGGAAGAGGAGGAGGAGGAGGAGGTTAAGAAAACAGTTGTCGTTGCAGATGAAGAGGTGATTGCTGACAAGGTAGGAGAAGGAAGTGACGGCGCTGACAACGGTGGCGCTGACAACTCAGACGATAACGGGGCTGGCGAAGGAGAAGCAAAAGACGAAACTCAAAACGAAGGACAGGAGGAGGAAGCACAGCAAGAAGCGCATTTCCACGATGATGGCACGCCGTTCACCGAAGAGGAAGAGGCCGCGCACAAAGCTGAGGTTCTCTTGGAGGAACAGCAAAGAAAAGCCGAAGAGGAGGCGCGGCTGCTGGCGGAGGAAGAGGCCAAGTCGAAAATCGTAATCACTGCCGGGGACGAACTCTGGAACGACGAAATTGCCGATATTTTTCAGACGGGGGTGTCGCGCTACCTATATGGAATCAAATTGGCTGCTGATGACATGGTGGCCGAGCTACTTGCGCCTCCTGCGGACGGCGAAGACGAAGAGGACGATTTACCCAAGGCATTTCCCGTCTACGAGCGGAAGGTGGAAAAGGTGTCAAACGAGGATGAGGAGGAAGATGGGACAGCAAACAACAAGGCTGACAAAACTGAGAAAGCAGACGGAGAAAGCGATGCTGAGAGTGACGCCAACGACGTTGTTTTCTTCGATAACTTTGAACTCCTCAGTGACGACGCGGTTGCTGAGATGAATGAGTCTGAGCGAGATGCTTACATCGAGGAGCACGACAAAAGATTCATTCCCCTCACCCAGGAGGAGGTTAACGCGCTGCCGGATGATGAGTCATTTGCGACGTATAGTAAGTGCTTGACGGAGATCAACGCGAGGCGGGAGGAGAAGGCGACAATTATGCTAGGAGCGAAAGCTAAACGCGATAACACTCCTGTTGACAAGGATGGAAGGGACTGCATTCGCATCACCAAGCTCCCAATTAACGAGAGCACCTCGTTCGTCGGATCGTTGAGAGAGAGCGTTTTGAGCTGCATGGAGGAGGACAGTTTAGCCAGGCAGAGGAAGATGGACGCCTTGAACGAAGAAAGGGCGGAGGATTTGACCGAGGAGCTTGAAGAAAGGCTGAGGTTGCATTGGCCCAGAAAAGGGCGGACCGAGGTCAAATTCAGGCAGCCCAGGGAAGGAGAGCTTGTCGCTCACCGGCAAAAATCAGCGAGATTTCTCCGGCAATTCTACCAAAGACTCAACGAACAAGACGGCCAATTCAGCGCCATCCGCGAAAAGGTCATACATCACAGCGACGAGTTCAAGCAGGCGGTACAGTTGCTCAAATGTACTCTGGCAAACCAAGGAAGCCTGGCTGCGCTTCAAGGGCAAGAAATGCGGTGCAAGAAGCTCCTGGCGAATTTTGGACCCGAGTGCGAGGAACTTCGGGAAGAAATGGATACTTTCATAACCACTAAACCAAAGAAATTGGTCAACACAATCCACACGCTCATTAAGACCACTTTGACCTTCCAGCAGGGCGGGGACTACGATAAGAAGGAAGTGGATGATTTGAAGTTACTGTTGGTGGAGCCTGATAAAAAAGTCAAGACTGCGGTTGCAAATCGGGAAAGCGTGATAAAAGAGACGGAGGAGTACCAGGTCGAGGCCACCATGACCACCAAAGATTTCAAGGTCGAATACGAGCGATGTTTGCTGGAGCTATCCCTTCGCCTTGGCCTTGGCAAAAAATTTGGTGCACCCCGACGTAACGCTCAAGAGCGCCTTCGCACGGAGGTTACAAGAGACGAGTACAGCGCAGAGAATGTGGACAAGTTGCTCAACAACCTAGAGAAGCTCTGTGACATCGCCAAAAAGAATGCTAAGAAAGTTTCCTTTGAAGATGGCAAAAGCAACAACAACAATGGCAGTGACAAGAACGGTGAAAATGGAGACAAGAGCATAGCCGTTCTGATCACCCACTGCTTGTTATCGATCCGGTCGGCGCTTTACCGTAGAGCAATGTACCTGGATTTCCTGCACAAACCTGAATTGATTGACGCGGAGCGAGTAATCCCGCCTTCCCTTGAGGAAGAAGGGCAAGATGGTCATGTTGCTGAGGATGCCATGATTGTCGGCACTTTTGCGAGTGCAATTGACACCCTTCAAAAGCAGTGCAGGGAGGAGACTAGGAATCTCTACGAGCAGGAGGGCAAGAGCGACTTGCTTGGGGATGAGGGTGTCCCCGATAGTTTGAGAGAGTGGCTCAATCAAAGTTGGATCAAAGTTTTGGGATCAAAGGATGAAGAAGAAATCTTGAACGAGGCTGTGGTAATTGCCATGGATGGAAAGGACACGTATACAGTTCAGTACACAGATGGTTTAGAGGAGAAGAACGTGCCTGCAGTCCTTATTCGTACATTTGGTAGCAAGCCCGTGAGAGCCCCTGAACCCCCCATCCACAGCCCCCGCACTCGCGTGCAAGTTCATTTCCAGTGCCACCGTGAAAAGTCGCGCAGGCGGCTCCGCGCACAGGTTGAGCGCCTCGAGAGGCTCATTGCCAAGACACCTGTACCCCCTAACCCCACCGTCTTGGGTGCACCCTCGGCTGCTGTCGTGGACGTCATGGGCAGGTGCAAACAAGAGAGCAAGGATACCGTGAAGAAGAGCGAGGCTGGGTTTCAGAAACTGTTAGCTATATGGGATGCGGCGAGGACTAAGCACAAGAGTAGCTTGCGGCCACAGCTTGGAAGCCCCGACGCTGCTGCTTTGTTGGAGAAATTGAAAGACAAGGAGATCAAAAGGAGCGCTGAGGTTAAGAATGCTGTGGACAAGTTTAAGACGAATTTGCTGAGCAGTCAGACTACCAGCTCCACTCAGACGATCCAAAGGCTCGTAAGTATCCTCAAAACACAGGCAGCAATCGTTGACACGCTAGTTTTGAGGGAGGACTTTTTCGCTCTACCCGGTGATGAGTTGATTCTGCCCAAGAGGAAGAGCCTGAAACGGCTGAGAAAAGCCAGCACCTCCGGGAAAGACGGCAAGGTTGGCGATGATGAGGATGGCGGTGGCGATGGCGGTGGCGGTGGAGGTGGCGATGAAGCCCCCAAGACTGTGGAAAGCGGTGGAAGGCAATTTGTAAAAAGAAAGTGGGCGCCATTGCCGCTGGGCGTCTTTGCTGACCAAATGAGGCAACAGCAGCCGGTCCAAGAGGAGCCAGAGAAGGTAGAAGAGGAAGTCGTAATTAAAGGCGGGAAGAAGAAGGCAGTGGCGGCGGAGGAGGAGGGAGAAGAGAAACTCAGCGAGGTCGATCTCTGGGCCAAGAAGCAGAGTGAAGATAGCATTTTTGAGAGCTGCCTGACAACAAGCCACAGGTGTCTTGTGAAAATGTCTCTCTCTTGCCTCGATGATTACACAACGTTCTATCGAGATCAGATGGAAGGGATCAGGGCCAAATACGAGAATCTTTACGCTGAGGAAGAGATATGGGAGAAAAAATGGCTCGGTCTGTGTGCCGATCTGAAGGGCATGAACTAACTAGATTGCACCCAGTGCAACCCTGAATAATGTATTGTTGCGTTTGCTATCTACTAATGTAATGCTGTTATTGTCAATCGTGCCAATCGCGTCGTCTTTACCAGTTTAATAGTTTAAAACTCATCCGAAGGCAAAAGTCCAGCAAACATTTTGTCCCAGGATTCAGCATCGGTCAAGCCCTCGACTTTGATCCCGTTGACAACGTACATTGGAGTGCCACTGACACCAGCAAGGGAAGACTGCTTCCAGGCGTAGCGTGTGTTCATCTCAGCATCCGAGTCATTCAGCATGGCATCAGCATAAACGTCAGCTGTGACGGTGGTGCTATTGACAACCCAGGTACTGACGATGCTCTGAATATCACAATAGCGATCGCTTGTGGTCGCAGAATTGTATATCAGTGCTTGCGATTCGGGAAGGTATGCATAGTCGATGAAGTTGAAAACATCATCCGATTTAGAATCACCATGCAAGTTGACTACATGGGCTGACTTTGCCAGCAAAAAGGCCCACGTGTGATACGGGAGTGGGAATAGATGGTAGCTGAACTTTACGCTAGATGCGTACTTCTCGTAGACGGCACTTAACATTGGCCAATCATTCATGCAGTCTGAGCAGCCTAAGTCGATATACAGATCAACTCCAATTTCAGAGGATTTTTCCCCTCTAGTGAACGCATTGGATGTTGCAGAGACTGGAATGGGGCTGAGAACTTCACAGCTCACCCCAACAAGAAGAAATAGAACAACCGTTGCAAGAATCATCCTTTTTAAGCTGTTTTCTGATAGTCGGTGTCGGATCAGCGAATGACAAGGAAGGATTTATTGGAGTGACATTACAAATACTTTTAGTCATGAAATTCTATCTTGCTGTGGTGGTATTGGTCTCTAGTCTCGCATCAGTTGAAGCACAGCTTCCAATGTGGGACACAATCACTAAAAAACTATTGGAATCCAAAGTGAGAACTCCCGAGTTAACAGCCGAGGAGAATGCTCGATTTAGCAGCAGCGATAACATAGATGCCTTGACCTCTAGCGAATGCAGCAAACACACAACATGCGGTGATTGTGCGTCGTCGATGGAGTACTTTTCGAATTGTCGGTGGTGTCCTCTTCTCGCAGATAATAAATGTCACACAATTGGATCTCCTCAAAACCCTTGCAGTGATGACCAGCAGATAACGGATCCGAGTCAGTGTCCAGCACTGCCTTCTCGCCGTAAGCCCATTGTAATTATGCCGGGGCTTATAGGATCGTCGCTGGAGGTTAAATTGACGGACAAGAACAACAAACCAACCCCAATTTGTCAAACAACTGCTGACTGGTACACAATTTGGTTGAATCCCGTGGAGCTTGGGCCAGAAATATACAAGTGCTCAATGGATAACTGGAGCTTGAGTTACGATAAAGAAACGGAAAGGGTGGCAAATGTGGAGGGGGTTGATTTGAGGTACGTCGGCAACGAGGCAAACGACCGCCTCGATAACATAGTAGGGTGGGATACCCTCGTAAGCTTGCTGCTTGCTAACGGGTATGAAGTAGGGAATGATTTGTTCGCGAATCCTTTTGACTGGCGAATGGGAGTAAAGCAATTCTTGAACGACGAAAAGGGGGCTATGGGGCCAAAAGAGACGGGAGGGGAGTTCAAGCGCTTGAAAGAGACGATAGAGGAAGCGTTCGAAAAAAACGACGAAAGAATTGTGCTAGCTAGCGTCAGCTACGGCGGTCCGTATGGGAACGCTTTCTTAACATCATACGCTGGCATTGACCAAGCATGGAAGGACAAGTATTTAGACAGCTGGATTTCGCTTTCAGGCGTATTCAATGGGGCGCCACAAGTAGTGCATCAATTGATACAAGGGATGCCCGCTTATGGAATTGATTATGTGGATCCTTTGATCTTACGAGACTCCATGCGTTCATTCCCCTCTTTAAGCTTTCTGGTGCCCTCGCACATCGACGGCTACGAAGACACGATAATCGCCTACACGGCAGAGAAGAACTACACTCTCAGTGAAGTCGCAGACCTTCTTGAGGCTGGAGGTGCTGTCAATGCGGCCGATATGAAGCGGAAGCAGACAATAATCACCACCTCGGACCCTGGTGTGAAGGTGCATTGTTGGTACACAAGTAATATGGCAACTGAATTTAGTTTTATCATGGAAAGCCCCAATTCAAGTGAAACACTGCCGATCTACGGGCTAGGAGACCAGACTGGAGATGTGCATTCTTTGAGCAGATGTCAGGATTGGAAGGGTGTTGAGGTTCGAAATTTCGACGATGTCTGTCACAGTTGTTATCTCGAGGATGCGTCTGTCTTAAATGCGTTCTTGGAGTTGGTTGTTAGTTGATATGTACACACATCTCAGTGACTGGTAAGTAAATTCGATCGTTATTAGCTTGTTGTGAGCACACGAACGTTTTTATGCGCTCTCTGAAAGAAATGGATTAAAGTCATGAAGCTAACATGACCCTGTAATTTTTGTTTGTTAAGATAGCCGTGACGGCCATAACTGAAATGAAATGAAGAATTGAAATTAAGACAACGAACAATTCTCGATATTAAGTTAAAGTACGCGACATCGCAACAAAAATAACGTTAGCTGCGCGAAAGAATGTTGCCGATAAAACATATTCTTCTCTGCAAATTTACAAAAGTTTAACATTTTCGCGCTCACACACCACCACTAAAGCTGATCTTCTCCAGTATGAAGCTGTATTTAGTATCGAACTCCAAGACGTTAATCGGGTGGTCCTCGCTGTCATCGATCATAGCCCCTTCCCTCCTTGGTTTTTCTTTCCACTCCGCCTCCATTTGCCTCCTCACAGTTTCACTGGCTTCTCCGACTTTCCTGACTTGTGATTCCCACTCAGCCTCAGGGACGTTCTGCACGAGATTTCTCCTAAGTTCTGCCTGTTCGTTGTGTTTTCGCACATGTTTGTCGACAGCGTGGTCATAAAGCCGTCCAAACACGCCATTTCTGTGTGGCTGGGGAGTAAATCCCCCAGCCCTGCCAGTAATGCTCGGGTGGAAGCTCTCCTCCTCGTGCCCAGGCAAAACACCCCCTGAGTTCAAGCTTTCGTGGGTGTCAGCCCTTCTTTTGTTCGGGATGTTCTGAGTCTGTCCTGTTGCGTTGTCGACCGTATATTTGCCAGTCTTTTTCATTTTCGCCGTCAACAGCATGCTCCTGCGATTTAAATGGGGGGCAAAAGACAACTCCCTCTCCTCCATTTCCTCAACAATCTGCTTCCTCTGTGCCCTCCGTGTCTCCTTCTCCTTCTCCCATATCATCTGACGATCCGCTACAGCGCTGGCCTTCTTCTTCGGAACCTTTCCATCTTTGGTGAGACTGCTTTCCTGCTCCTTTGCCTTGGCCGACTTGTTCCCCTTTTCAATGATCTCCTTAATTTTCTTGTCATCCGACTTTAAATTGCTGATTAGGCTGAAACCCAAGGTCGGCTTGAAACTGCACTCCTTCATCTCCTCTTCTATTTGCAACTTCCTCTGTTTATCTAACTCAATCTTCTTCTTCTCGAGGTCGCCCTTTTGCCTAGTCTGCAGGTCATTCTCCCTCCCCTTGTTGTATTGCATCGACATCTTGTTCATTTCCGGCCGAAAGTTTAAGTGCCGCAGCTCCTCCACCAAATTCGCGTTGCTCTTGGCATTTGCACTTGCCTCTTTGCTCTTGTTTGTGCTGTGCAGCCTCTCCACAAGCTTGTCCCTGTCCTTGTTGGCCATCTTTGAAGGGGTCTTGATGAACTGATTGACAGGATTTTGCTCTGCCCAAACCTCATAAGGAAGCTTTCTGTTGGGAAGCTGCACCTTTCCAGATGATGTGAGGACAGCACGATCATGGAAATTACTCGGGCCCGTGGTGGAGTCGCGTATGGAGACATCGTCAATCTGGGCACTTATTTTAGCAATCATTTCTTGCGTCGAGGCACCATCCGTGGTCGTATCGCCAAGGGACTGCGTCTCCAGGACCCTGGAGAGCTTCGCGAGGATGTCTACGAGAGTGATAAGAAAATGAAGGAGGGTTAGTTGTACGCACATTATTGAGGATTCACTCATGAAGGTGCATGTTACGAGGGTAAGCTTGCGGAGAAGTTGTGGGGAATAAACTGACGATGGTCTGTTAAAGGGATTTCATGAAAATAAAACGCACCCTGTTCATCGGACATCGTCAATATTGCAGTATGACTTTTTTTATTTTGGTGAATTGTGGAAGAAGGAAGGAAAGTTACTTCACACGGGGAAAGAAATTTCGAGCTTGTTTTTTTTTTGGGTCCGAATTGGGGGGTGTCTCTGAGGAAATTCTTTGGAGTAGGGGAAAAGGAGGAAAAGGAAGTCGATTTATTTTCCTTGTGTTCAATATAGAAGCTGCGGTTTCCCTGGCGTGTCCAATTATCGGTGAAAAGGACAATTGGCCAACTTTAGATCTTGTGTCTAGGCTGTGTGTCACGTACGCAACATCAGTTGCAACCATATAAATACATCGCCGCCAAAGTGGTGCTACTTTGCGGTTTTTCATGGAGGCTATAACGAAGCGTGTATCGTCCGTTTTGTTCTCGGTTCCTGATTCCCCCTCTACGACTGGGGGTAATGCCTCAACTGATGGTGCATGCAGCACTTCGAGTGACCTTCCCACCACCCCGGTTCCTCAGCGTCGCGTTAATTCCCTGGCAACCTTCGACAATGACCTGAAGGTCCCTGTCTCTCCCCGCAAGGTGGATCCATCCACCTTCTTCTCTGATCTAAACCCCGATACGCCTGCCTCTGAGGCCATCAAAGCCGTCTCAGAGATCAAACCCTCAAGACTCAGCAAGTTTGTGCGTGTTCCGCAGAAGGTCAGGAAGAGACCTAGGATAAAAAATCTCACCAGGGATGTCAAGATGAATAGGAGAAGAAGAAGGAGTCACATCAAGGGAAAGAAGATTGATGGGAAGCACGAGCAGTACGCCCTCTCGATGGGAATGATGCTTGGCATCCGCGTTTGCGTAGGAAATCTTGACCAAGGCCACAAAATTAAGGAGGGCAAGTTACGCATGGAGCTGCGGGATTTTATGGAAGTGGAAAAGTACACCTTTCCCCCCTCTGGTAGCCTGAATACCAACGGTATTCACACTCCCCCTCACCGACTCAGCCACACCTTTAAATTCAAAGCCTACGCTCCTCGCATATTTGATAAGATACGGACTATGTTTGGGGTGGAGGCGGGTCATTTTATGTTGAGTGTCTGTGGCGAGTTTAATTTCATTGAGTTCATCAGCAACGCTAAGTCTGGTCAGTTTTTTTTCTACAGCCACGACGGCCGGTACATGATAAAGACGCAAACGGATGCCGAGAGTAGGTTCCTCAGGAGGATTATGCCACACTACTACCAGTACATGGTCCGGAACCCGCACACGACCCTCACACACTTTTATGGAATGTATCGGGTAAAAATGGCTCACTTGCGTCGCAATGTGCACTTTGTTATCATGAAGTCTGTATTCAACACTGACAAGAGAATCCACCGAATGTGGGATCTCAAGGGTAGCACAGTGGGCAGAGTAAGTGGTGAAGAAGAAGGCGTCAAGAAAGATTTAAACATCTTGAATGACGGCACAAAACTTCGAATAGGGAACAAGAAGAAGGAACTTTTCATGGCGCAGTTACGGAGTGACGTCACGTTTCTTTCCAATTTGGAAATAATGGACTATTCGCTTTTGTTGGGTGTCCATGATAGAGAAAAGGCAGAAGAGAATAAGCGCGTGTTCCAGGAGAAAGTAGGGAAAGCCTTTGAGGAGGAGAAGAAGCGCAAAGAAAATCATGCGAGCAGCGGGACGGTACCAGAAGGGCTTATTAGTGGTGATCCCGCCGTTTTGAGGGGGCGAAGATTTAGCACGGGTGAGCCGGCGTTAGGGCTGGGGGACGCATTCGTCAGTAGAAGTGATACTCCAATGAGGAGAGGGAGGAGGCAGAGTCTCATAGATGAGGGGAAAGGTGTCAGTGACGAGGAAACTTGCAACAATAGTGACGCAAAGGGTAGCAAACATGCTGTAGACGACCCTGTCAGTCGTGTGAGCGGCAAAGAGACCTCCAACGGAGTCAATAGCACGAACAACGGCGACGATTTCAAACTTGAAATGACGACAAGTTCGACTGATGAGTCCATAGCGTGGGATAGCGACGAGTCAGAGTACGATTCGGGAGTCGAAGACTTAGATAGTATCGACGAAGAATCAATAGTTAGTTCTTTGCAGATATCTGCTAATTTACCGTTGCCGCAAGGAGGTATGAAAGCGGGACAGGAATCTACGAACACTTTGGCCAGTCTGAGCTCGCTCAGGAGCAATGCCACCAGTGGGACTGCCCATGACACACTGAAAAGGCATTCGAATGATCTCATGGTCATCAAAAGCCTAGTTGACGGTGTTCATCAGATGCCCAACCCATTGACGAGAAGGAAAGATCTGGGTATTGAGAGCGTAACTAAATTAGGAGAAATCGAAAAAAAGGACGCTAATGACAAAAGTGCAGCCGATGGTGCTTTCGATGCTTTTGGCGAGAAAATTCCTTGCCAAGAAATATACTTTTGTGGTATTATCGATATTTTGCAGCAGTACAACGTCAGAAAGCAGTCTGAGACGCTCTTTAAGGGCTTCGTCCACAACCGGAAAGAGATTAGCTGTGTAGACCCGAAGTGGTATGCGGAACGGTTCTTGATGTTCATTGAAAAATTGTTAGAATAAATGCAACGCTAAGCACTAAAAATGTTTTTACCATTTAGAAAGTTTGTAATGGGCAGCAGCAGAGCTCTGATTTACTGTTGGGAGGAGTCGTACCTGTTTAGATATAGATGGAATTTAATGTGTAGGCTGTAATTTAAAGCATTCTTTCTCATCCATAAATTTTTAACATACAACCTGGTCCTCACCGCCAGCCGCTCTTCTTTCCACCGTCATTCTGCAAACTATTGACAGTTTTCGCCAAGCTCTGCTGCCTGCTTTGCAGCCTCTTCTGACTCTCAAGAAGTTTCTGTTCTAAATGGCTCAATTTTTTCTTCCTGGCGCTTCTTGGTTGGTAGTACGTGCTCGTTGTCGTGTAGCCCATGTCCAAACTTCTCCTTCTTCCAGTACTTGCGTTTCTCGAGCTATCATTGTACTTCGACAGCCTCCCTTCCCCTCCCTTGGTAGGTGTGGAGTACAAATAGCTTGCATCGTCATCCTTCTTCTCGTCGTTACTGAGCTCGTGGGCGTTGCCATCCTCACCAAATCCGATGTATGCATCATCAGTGTTGTTCAAGGTTCTTCTGAATGCCTCCTGAGGATGCAATCCGTAAAAGCTCTCATCATCGTCAAAATTCTGCGTCAGAGCATCCTTAAGTTCGTCAATACCACCAGCATATTTGTTGAATCTCCATGTGCCGAAAATTTTGTTCCACTTGTAGCTCCTCACGATCTGGTTGAACTCATTGTCATAGGGGTAATGCTCTCTCAGCTCTTTCTTTGCTGCTTTTCTTTCCGCCTTACTCCCTGCTTCGCAAATTTTGTCGCACAGTTCAATTGCATGTGGGTTCAACCTCTTATTCCACTCCTGATAATCCATGTTCATGTCGTCTTCCGTTTCCGCACCGCTATCACCGCCACCGTCTGCCGCCTTGCTGCTCTCTCCCTCACCATCTCCCGGTCTAATCTTCAATTTCAACAGCTCCGCTTCAAATTTCATGAGCTCCAAGACCCTCTTCCCTGCCTTCCTCTCCATAGAACAAAAATTTTCGTTCTCCAGTCTCTCGCCCACTTCGGTGCACATGTCCATGGCGCCCTTGATCTCATTGCCATCGACCGTTTCTATGCCCCTCCTCAACCTGTTCCTACTCTCAATCTTAGGCTTGATCTCCTTGTAAACGGCAGCGACCTTGTTGCGAAATGGCTCCGATATACCAAGTGCGGAAGCTTCGTCCAGCAAACCGGTGATGCTGTCGCTGAACTTGGTATCATCTTCCAGAAAAGCGAGAAGCTTCTTGTGGACGACTCTCTTCTTCTTGATCTTGGCAACCTCTTCTTTGCCCGCCTTAACCAAAGGATGATACTCCAACCCCATGATCTCCGCCTGCCCGCAAAGTTCAATTAAAGCCGGCACGTCATTCCGATCTAATGACTCCTGAATCTCAATCAGTATCGTCTCTTTCTCCTTGATGCCACGAACCATGGCCTTGGCGTCGTGGACAAGTTTCTCAGCCAAGCCTCGGATAGATCCCGGGGGGCCAAATGCCTCTATGGCGTCTTCAATCTCCTCTACAATCTCCTTTTTCATGGCGAGCTGCAGCTGCACAATGAGTTTTAAGTCTACCGTGCTCTTGCGGACCAAAAAACCCCTGAGAATCTTTTGAAATAGTACGGCGCCCTTAACCTCCTTCTCTGCCTTTGCCTTCTTAGCCGCTAGCCGCCGCTGCAGCTCGAACCTGTCCTTGAAAACTCTCCGACGGACGATAAACATCCTGAAGATAGACTGGATTTTCACCGCCAAGTGCTGGATCTTGGTGTTCCTAAATTTCTCCAGATCCGCCTTATCCTGGCTGTCTTTTAGAAATACCTTGGTCTTGCCAACTTCCCAGTTTTCTCGAGGAATAGCCCCGGCTTGAGTCGCTTCCTCCAGCGCTCGCTGGCAGGCGTCCAACTCAGTAACTTTTTTGTACTTGAGTAGTTTCACCAGACCATCCTTCAAGATACCGTAGCGCCGTGCGAAAATGTCATGCGGAGCACGGTAGCTAAAACCTGCTTTTCGAATCCGAATCGCCTCGAACAAGCCGGCGTATTTGAGCTGATCTAGGCAAAGATTTCCGGTGAACTTTCGAGGCTCTTTCTCGTGGTTGCTCTTGATGCACCTGATAAAATGAGGCTCTGTCGCTCGTAGTGACACCATCAACCCGTCCAACTGGGAAGAGAACTGTCCTCCTAGAGTCTTAAGTTTCTTCTTGCTAGAAGCGGGCCCTCCCTTTCTATTCCGCTGGGCCTGGTTCGGCGTCGTGTCGATCTCAACCTTGTAGAGACTCTTGATCAGAGGGCAGCCGCTCGTCCTGCACATGCTCAAAAGCGTATCACTAGTGGTGTCTTTATTCTTCTCCATCATACCCTGGGCGTCGTATTCTACCCCCCCTGCGAAGTGCTTAACAGTAAAGAGCATCTCGTACTGCTTATTCCTCACATAATACTCGTTTGGCTGCTTCCCGTTGCTGGCAAACTGCTGATGAGCCTTATTTGCGAAGCTCCTGTCGTTACCTTTACCAAGGTTGCACTCTTCGTCGATGAGCCTCAATAAACCAAGCGGTTTGCCCTCAATAAGATCAAGACATCTTTGGTTGTCCTTGAAGCTCATTTTTTCGTACGGCACGCCCTCGTTCTTGTACATCTTGAGCTCCTCGTTGAAGATAAAGTCATTGAAGTGAAACTGGAGTTTCTCGTTGGCGTAGTTGATGCACAATTGCTCAAAGCTGTTGTGTTTGAAGACTTCGAATCCAAAGATATCAAGGACCCCGACGTGCCTGTCACCCGCATTGCCGGCCTTGTTTAGAGTGTCGTTTACTCGGACCACAAGCCAATCAAACATTCGCCCGTATAATGACTTGGCCAAGGCGTCACGCGTAGCCTCTGCGTTCGTCTTGTTGAGCCTTGCAGTAACCATGCTTCCCCGTGGTCCCCCCATTTTCATCATCTTAGAAGTTAAGGCAGTCTCGATTGCCTTCTCGCTAGTTTTCATGACTTGGGCAACGCTAGTCAAGGCGGCCGCAGAACCTTTTGAAATCTGGCTATTATCATCTCCAATGGCATCAAATTCTAAGTTCCCGATGTGCAAAATGCTTGCTAAGATAGTATAGATATTATTGACCTCGTCTTTCTGGAAATCGAGTGTTTTGAGGGCTTGTTCCATGATTTTCATCTCCTCTTCGTCGTCCCACTCGTTGACGTGCGTGCAGCCAGACTTCTTAAGATAATTGTAATCGTCTGCCGATTTCAGTTGGAGGGGCCTTTTTACATCTCCCGATGCGGTGAGTAGCATATAAAAGATGTGATAATTCCGTTCCATGGGTGTCTGCTGCACAACGCGAGATTTTTCGAGCAGATAGTTGACGATCCTGCACCCACAGATTTTGTTCTGATTAGTGAAATTGATTTCCATCCATTTGCCAAAGCGCGACGAGTTATTGTTCCTCAAGGTCTTGGCATTACCAAAAGCTTCAAGGACAGGATTGGAGTCCATGATCTGATCAGCGACAGACCTCGTCCCTTTTTTGGCGGCGCCGGCGACAGTGGTAAGATATCTTAGCACCTGCTTTGCGGTCTCGGTCTTGCCCGCTCCAGACTCCCCCGAAACCAAAACAGATTGAGAACCCTTGCCAGAGCGGAGAGAATCGTAGGCAAGCGCAGAGGTCCCATAAACGTGCGGCTCGGGAGTGTCGCTACTATGCACATTGTTGGTGAAGAACTTAATCTGACTGTCATCGTAGATGCCTGGGAGCCGCTGAAATGGGTTTACAGCCACAAGAATACTACCCACATGTGTGTAAATCTTGTCGTCCAAAAAGCGCTTTATTGGGATGTTGAGAGAGGTGAATTGAAATGGAGGTATTGCGTGTTAGAGAACTCTGCCAGTCATACGGAACCAAGGTGTGTTGTGAACGCGACAAAAATGTGGGAACTCACCTTTCGAACATGATGGAGAATTGAACCCTCACTGAACGCATCCAAATCCACCAAATTGTCCAAATCTAGATTCATTGAAGACCCACACATCTCCAACTTGGCGAACTCAGCCTTCTTTACGTCTGTACGCGTCCCATTTTCCAGCTCTAAAGTCACTGTGGGGCCATCCTTACTTCCCACAATGCGACCAGGGACCCAGGCCTTGTCCGACGTCTTGTCGGGAACAAATACCCATTCGTCCCGGTCAAAAGCGCTGTTACGCCGCATCATTCGACCCGAAGGCATGATGATGATAGAATAGTTGAGTTGTGAACTTTGCTTTTGCTCCGCTGAGAAAAATCAAGGTGGTTGTGGGTTTATCAGGTTATTGACCGTTATTCGCTAAGAAACCTTCTCGACGGTGTAAGTCGAACTTGATTATTCGTATAGTCAGATTTTATGATGAAAATTTGACGGAAATCTTCTACCAGTTCATGCGAAGTTGAGTAGGGGGGTGTAAAAATCGGAAACTGAGTGCCTGAAAAAAATTGTTAAAAGGAGAAAAAATGCGTCGTTTTTTGGGTGTTTCCTTAGCTATTTGCCTCTCTGTCACTAAGGCAGATCCAGATCCAGATCCAGATC
>Ga0115557_1001230_pt1 | contig 17634 bp, 9 predicted proteins | sample COGITO_mtgs_1104_FD_87280 | JGI IMG/M metagenome (GOLD analysis project Ga0115557, IMG submission 87280) | Pelagic marine microbial communities from North Sea - COGITO_mtgs_110421 | ecosystem: Environmental > Aquatic > Marine > Epipelagic | place: Germany:Helgoland, sampling site Kabeltonne...
ACAATTTTGTGCAAACTAAGTAAAACACTTTAACAACACCCCACTTTCATATTTACAAAGTGAAAGCGGCGCTTTCGTGGTAATTGATGAGACCTTTGTAGAATAGTTCGTTTCTACCGTGCTCTTTTTCGTGTGTCCTCACACCGTTGATCCATTCCCCTAAATCGATCACACCATCCCCACTGGTATTGAATTTTGCGAAAAAATTCATCTCGTCGTACAACTGCAGCGAATTGCTCGTTACTGCTCGGATTAGGGTACCAAAAAGCATAGGATTGAGGTTACCTTTATTCGCGCCATGGTCGACCGTTTCGAAAATTGCAGTGAGCTGTTCATCAGTGAGCGAGGGAATGTGGGCGTCATCGTGGGTATCAGTAGTGAGGAGATACTGTTGGTACTGCCCCTTAAGCACATGCTGCTCTCTTCTTACCCCCCCCTCCATTTCTTCCTCGTCATCATCGTCTTCGTCGTCATTGGCGTCTCCCCTTCTCTTCGGAATACTCTTGTTTAGTGTTCTCAGGGACATTTCCGCCATGAGTCCCACGGGAAGCATAATATTTGAGGGTGGAGTGCTTCCCATCTCTCCAACCGCACCCAAGCCCTCTTCCTCGTCGCTCTCGTCTCCCCCAAGCTCCTCCTCGAGTTGTGGGGGTAGAGTGATCGGTGGAGGTACGATTGGCACAGTGCTGCGCCTTCTCGAAGCACGCCTATTCGATGCAGCATCCGCGGCAACCAGTTCACCCTCTTCCCCGGTGGTTAACCCTTCCCTGGTTGATTTATTCCTATCCAAGGCCGCTCTGAGATAATCGGTAGGCGGTTCTGGTCGGATCATTCCACTTTGCGTACGGTCAAGACCGAACGCGTCATTAATTTGGTTGGTTCGGATAATAGTTGACTGTTCAGTATGCAAAGAAGGGGGGTGAAAAGCAGTTTTTGGCATAGAGGGTTGTTTCTCGATGCCCAGGGAAAGTGAAGATTCCCGGCCATTATCTAGATCCGATGCTCCTGGCGGTGATTGCGGTGGTACAAGTGGGAGGGATTCGCCTCCGGAACTCTCGGTCGAAAAAGATACTCCAGGGGAGCGACTAGCGCTCGAGGGGGGGGTCGGTGTTTCCGTATCTTCGGCAAATGGCACAGACGGGGAAGGCGTCATTATTTGCTCTTCTTGCACCACCTCAGCACCGGCTCCGGTTTCGGATCCGGCCTCGGTCTCTACGGTTCCGACTTCATCTCCATACTCGGCTCCATACTCGGTTCCATACTCGGCTCCCCCAGCTGCTTCAACATCCGTTCCTACCTCGGCACCGATTGCATCGATCTCAACTTCGACATCCGCCGCATTGACCTCAACTTCAACTCCCGCTTCTGTCTCAGTTCTAACTTCCGACCCAACGACCTCACGAACTTCAGGCTCCTCAGGTTCCGCATAAGTCTCATCGGCCTCAACGTCGTTGTCTCCACTCTCCCAGACCTCTCCACTCTCCGAAACCCCTCCAAAACTGCTCTTTCCCCTAGAAGTCTTACACAAAGATACTTCCCTCTCCATCACCTCCATGCTCATGGCTAAACTCATCGTCTTCTTTCTTGTTCCCTCTGGAACAGTATTTCCCTCGTCGTCTTCAGTGGGTTCCCAGACCTCTGGCTGGTTGACAGTGATTTCGACTCCCAGTGGTCTTTCCCAGCTGGTTTCGTTCGTGTGAATGTTGTAGTAGTACCAGACACAATGGGTCACGTTCCAATACGCCTGCCATTCCGTGGGTTCGTCCTCCTCCTCCCCGATTAATTGGTCGTCCCCTTCTTCCCCGTTCGCAGTCGTCGCGATCCCCTCGTCCTCCAAGTCAACAGTCCGCCCCTCGACTTCGTCTCTAGCCGCATTGGCCCCAGTCTCGCCGCCTTCAAACTCCAATGCAGCGATTTCTGATCCAATATTCTCTACATACTCCTTGATTTCATCGACCTCCAATCTACAGCTCTGTTGCTTGGCAAACGCAATTCTTGCGTTTGCGCCCGCCTTCTCCTCAGCTTTTTTCGCCGACAAAATGTTTTCCTCGCCACCCCCGTTCTTTTCTAATTCTTCCCTAAACAGCTTGGCTTCTTCTTCCTCCTCGACCGCTTTCTCCACAATTGCAAGGCTTTTGACGTGCTCATCCTGGGCAAATTGCAATTCTACTTCCTTCTCCCTCATTTCGGCTTTCGCTTTCTCCTCCTTTATTCTTGTACTTTGATTCTCCCTCTCCACATCGAGGATAAATCCACCGCCATTTGCCACAGCAATTGCATGATATATGGTGACCGCCCACTCCATCATGTCGTCCACAGTCAGTCCTTGCATCACTATTCCCGTGATGCCGCTAACAATCTTGAAGCAAAAGTACTGTCCTGTCTCGCTCCTAGGAACAAGACTCACTGCGCTACCCATGAGATGGACGACCCCTTTCAGCTCTGCATCAGGGCCGCTATCGCTGTAATAACTAAGCCGCCCCTCCGCCAATACAAAGTACCTTGGTTTCCAGTTCTTTCTCTTGGTCTTCCTGCCCCTGCCTTGCTTTGTAACCCATCCCTTCTTTTCTGGGGCCAACCTGAAGCCAAGCTTAAGCGGCGGAGACCAGGCAGTCAGAAGTTTAATCGTATCGTTGTAATCGTTAAGAACGACACTGTCGTCATTCACTGTATTCAACGCGCTTCCGACTGTTACGTGGGTAGAGTCCTGGTTCGCGATCTTCACCAGCGCCCAGTTGGCGCTTCGCTCTAGGACGAGCCCAAGCGGCTTCTTAGTCTCAAAGGTTACGTCGTAAAAAACGTTCTTTTGTTTTTTCGCCGCCTCCAAAAGCGGATCCATCTGTTCGTGTTTTGACTCGCCAATGGCCTGGCGCAGTACCGTAATCCACGCCTTGGTATCATCAGTACTTGCTCCCTGAAAATGTAACACCCTGCTGTTAGTGACAAGCTCGAAACTGTCTTTCTTCAACTTCGTTTCAAAGACACTGCAGTTGGGGGATAACACGTAAATGTTCGCTGGCTGTACGCTGTCACTATCCTGGAATTGGTACACCTTGTTCTCCTTAAGAATATAGTATCTGTCGAGCCAGTCGGTCCCGCCCTGTTTTGGCCTGATTGACAGGAATCCACTCTTCATGCAATCGGTCGACAGCTGGTCGGCAGACTTGTCTAAGTAATCGATTTCGCAAAAGCCAAGTTTTGAGACAACATCCTGGATGCAAGTCACCCAGTTGTCGCACTCCTCCGTGGTTTTAGCACGCAGCTTCCAGACTTTCTGATCCCTTAGGTTCGTCTTGATAACAAAGTAATTATTTTCGAGTGATTCGACAGTAGTTTTCTTGCTGAACTTGCGCAAACCCAAAATCTGGCTCGTCTTGTGCTGGTTGGTGTGGTAGGTAATCCCGTCGCTGTGCAACATGAAGAACCAAGAACTCTCCCTTCCAAATCTACCACCCTTCCACAGTACCCCCCTGCAGCGCCCTTGGATGTTTCCCACGGCCCTTTCAATCTTCTCCTTCCAATCAGCCTGCTCCTTTTCATCTGCACATCCTAGCAACAAACTCTCGTTGTTTGTCTGGACCTCCAAACCGAAATCGAAGACACTTTCCTCTGGTACTATCACTTTGCAACCTTCGTCAAGCATGAGATCGCCCTTTGGAATATCCGTGTGCTTGTGGTCCAGGAAGTAAGTAAGGGTGCTCTCTGAAAGAGCAAAGTAACGCTTGGAGTAAGAAGCCTTCCCAGACTTGGCTCGCTTTGTCAAGTAGCCCGACTTTATTATGCGGCTCAACGTTGACTTCTGGAGCTTCTTTGTCTGCTTGTCGCTTGCGCCGCCGAACATCGTTCAGTAAGATAGGAAGAAGGTAGCCTGAAAATAATTGGGAGAAGAGAAGATCCCTCAACAGTTGGTGTCCAGGTGAGGATTCCGTTCAAAGTAAAGCAAGCTGTCGGGAGCACACCACTCTGAGATCCTTGGTTGGGGGTTTTAATTATGATAAAGGAAGATTTCCGCGTACGTGAAAGTTCTGCTCCGAGTTCGGAGTTCGAGAGAGGGTCGAGTTTTGTGGGTTGTGATCTGAACTTTGAATGAATTAATTGTCATCAACTGCCTTTTTAAGCGCTTCTATTCGTTTCATCATGACCTAAAAGATCTATATATAGGCCTGATGCCGCCTCCAGATTCTAATCGCTCTGAAAGCGACGCTTTATCTCCCACTCTGAATGCCAACACCAAAGCAAAACTGGACGCCAACGCTGCCCGTGGTAAGCCTCCCCCTAACCACGAATTTGACAAAGATGGTAATATCGTATCGAATCACCCCCGTGCAAAGGAGCTTCGCAAACGCATTTTAGCCCGCAGGGAAGAACGCCTAGGAATATCATCTGAGCATGAGACAAGTGAGGAGAAGAAGTCCATGAGTGAGGAAGACGCAAAGTACCTTCCCTTTTTACTTAAAAAGGACAGTGGTGCTAAGAAGCCTTCGAAAAAACTACTTGACGCGGAGAAGAAACACCATGGCCAAATGCTCCTTTCACTTGCCTCCTACAACAATGAGAATCGCAAATTCCTTTCAGCAGTTTCCCAGCAGTACACAGTAAGCAACACGCTGTCAACTCTTCGAAAAGATCTGGATCATACGGGAGGAAGAGGAAGGGAAAAGATTGACGCCGTTTCGACGTATGAAAAGCGGCTTATGAATCTCAAAAAAATCATAAAAGATGGTCCGCCGAAGACTCATGATGCTGACAAGGATGTCGACAACGGCATCAGAAGCGCTTTCAGTAAGGATGTCAAGCAGGAGTTTGGGCGCTGCTTGAAGTGCAATGAAAAATTTGTCAAACATCTGTTGCTCTCGCACAGTCTATACTGTTCTGCTGTGGGCGACGATAATGTCGCCGATGATGAGGAGGCGGAAAAGAAGGCCAAGGAGAATGATGAAGCATCCCTTGCAAGTGCCATCCAAGGCGCCAATATGGAAGAGGTCTTCTGCCCTCTTTGTGGAAAGAAATTCACCTCAAAGACTATAACGAAGCATCAAAAAAAATGCGAGGAGAGGTAAATAAATTTCGCTTCATCATTCATTCCCTCGGCATCAACCACGTCGTCTCACTCCACTAACCCCTCAATATTCTATTCGATTCTGCAGGGCAAAGTTTCTTGGGGAAAAGGAGGGCGCCGAAGGGTCTTTAATTTCATTGATGGCTCCCCAAAAGCCGCGAAAGATAGAAGTTGGTTTGGTAAATCACGACTCAATTCAGCTGAAGTGGGAGCCGCCTATTTTGGACGGAGGCTGCAAGGTCTATGAATACGAGATTAACTACAAGAAATGTGTTGTGCAACGCATCGGAAAGCGAGAGACTCGAGAATACGAGGCTATGCCGGCAATCGTGACGTCGCGCTATGTAAAGCGACATGCTGTTGCAACATATGGTTTTACTATTGAGAACTTAAGCGGCGAGACCGAGTACAGTGACATTGTGATAAGGTGCCGTAACAAGATCGACTGGGGACCTTTCTCTGCCCCGCTAGACCCAGTCACTACTAAAAAGTTCAAGCCTCCTACCATGCCGCTCTACTTTGAGAACATCAAGCTCACTAGCAGTGTTATCGCGTTCAAATGGAGCGAGCCTTTCAACTGCGGTGGTGCGCCAGTGGTCAACTACATCCTGACTTACACGGAAGTGAGCCTAAAAGATGAACAAGGCGTCGGCGTAAAGACCGATTCGGAGAAGTATGAAGAGATCGACCACGTGATTGACCTCGAAGGTCCCCAGACTTATCACAGCATGATTGATCTGAGAGGCGAAACGGAGTTCAAGAATTTTGAGCTACGAGCTATAAGTGCCGCCGGTCTTGAATCAGAAGTGGTAAAACATCCCAGCCTCGTTACACTCGAATCTACTCGTCGGCAGCTCCTACAGAAGGAGATTCAACGCGTACGACGAACAGAAGGAGACTATATTGATACCGATTTTCACCAGGGTTTTGTGCAAAGAGAAGAGAAACTCGATTATTTGGGTAGATTAGAGGCAGAGCTGCACGAACTTCCCGAGGAGGAAGTCGATGGTGACATCTTTGGTGGCGACAAAGCCGGAGCGAAGAAGAAATGGAATAAGTTGAAATTTGGTGCTCAATTCACGAGAGGCGTAGGAGGAAAGGTAGATGAGCACCACAATATGACTGATGATGAGATCTACGAGAGCATGCAGCCAGGATTCATCAGGCGGAAGAAACAATTCTTGTACCGAATCGAGACCCTCGAGAAGGAAATTGAGGAGTGTGAGCAAAGAAAGGTCGACGCCGTCTCCAACAGGAGCTATCTAACCTACCAGATGGGTCACATGCAAGAGCGAATAATTGCTCTCCAAGGAGAAATGGACCGGGCGAGTACCTTCAAGGGGGAAGACATTAACAGTGATGTTATACACGGAACTGACCAACGTTTTACCGTTCAGAAGCTGATCGAAGACTTGACTGTAGAGCTCGAGAACGCCCAAGGATCCATCGCAGGGTGGAAAAACGAGATAATTCAAGGGGATCGCCTGAAAGCTACCATGAGTAATTTGAAACTCAAGAAGATAGAATCCTTGAAAATTCGACGGGCCGCCTACAAAAATTTCGAGAATCAAGCCAAGCGAACAGAGAAATTTCACGGTCAGTTTGCTGCCGATCCGCTAATGATGAAGCAACAGTTCTTCGAACGATGGGCCGACAACGCCGCAACTAGAGTTCGAGTGAGGAATGTCATGATGAAAGTGTGGGGAGACCAGTCGACGCGCTATCTAAATGCCGCGTTGCACAAGTGGAAGTACGGAAAACATGCCGAGGAACAGGGGAACTTGGAAGACAAGTATAAAGTGATTGGGGCTGGCGGGAAGATGCTCATCCACAGCGAACGGAACAGGCTTGAGAACATTAAAGATATGGCCGATGTGCTAGTTACGCTTACCGAGATTGGAAAAGAGACAACACTTGGGAAATATAGCAACAAGCAGCGAAGGGAACTCGAGGGAAATATTCACTTCCACGAGAGTGAGTTGGGCCACACGTTGGGCAGCTACTCTCGAGACCTTGCCCACTTGATCCAGGGGGACGCATTTTTCAACATACGCAAGTATGTTGAAGCAGACAGGTGCTTCGACAAGCAGCTGCAGCAAATGCGCAGCGAGGACGACCCGGAGAATCCAGATGTGAAGGTGCTAGCTCTTATTTATGGGCGGAAGGGGAGGGTCCAGCTCGCCATGCGAAATTGGGACAGAGCGATTTTAAATTATGATCGCCAACGATCGTTGGCGGAGGAAATAGAGAGCGACGTTGAGTGGGCAGCTGCGTTTATGGGGCTGGGGGAAGGATATTTGGGCAAAGGAGACTACGATAACAGCAGGGTTCTGTTCGAGCAAGCGATGCTTAAGTGCATTGTAATCGGCGATAAGGTCCGCCAGGCGAGGTCCTACAGAGGCATCCAAGTTAGCTATGAACGCATGTACAATGTGATGTACGCTCAGCGGTTCAAAGAGAAGGCCGACATGCTGACTAGCGAACTTAAGGTCAGAATGGAGGGAGCCTACACGTCAATGGAAGATCTCAAGGCGAGGCTGATCGACACCACAGCTTCGATGGGTGAGGTGATCATGTTGGAGCGCATCACGGCTGGGTGCATTCGTATGAGGGCGGATCGAATCAAGCTTGAGGAGAAAATTGAATTGACTATAGAAAAGTACCACGAACAAAAGAAGGAATTCGATGCCATCGAGAAACTGCTCGTGCAAATCGAGGAGCAGCTCCAAGAGGCAAAGACTACCGACAAGGACGAAATGAGCAGTGCGCTGGTCCACGAGAAGGAACAAGTCTTCGAGGTCGAGGAGTTGAAAATGCGACTCACGGAGAAGCTCAAGAAAGTTAAAGTTGAAACTGAGGAGCAGCGATCGAGAACGAAGCAGCAGCAAATGAATATCAAAAACTTGGAAGACGATCTGGCAGAAATGGACAAAGACTTAGCCATTGAGCAAGGACCGCTGATGCAAAAGGTGATGCAGCAGCGTATCCTCAGGTGCATAAGCCTAAATCCGAGCAATACGGCCGGAAATGAGGTGACTGGTACTGCCACTGGAGGTATTGAATTTGTTGCGGCGGCGGAAACAAAAAATATCAATATCTACGACATTCACTCGGGGGAGTTAAAATTGGTCTTCAGCGGAGATGAAGTCGGACGGCACGTAGGTGAACCAGAAGGGCACACCGGTGTCATAACGGCGATGATCTTTCACGACGCTAGGATTTACACGGGATCGATGGACACGACAGTCATGTGCTGGGATATTGAGACTGAAGAGAGGTTATTTGTATGTCAAGGGCACGAGGCCACTGTCACCTGCATCAACGTTGATGCTTATAAATTAATCACCGGGGCGGCAGATACGAAAATCATAATCTGGGACAAGGATACTGGCGAGATGATTAAGTTGGTGCACGGGCATAGTCGTGGAGTGAATTGCATTCACAGCGGGCCCACTTGGTTCGCCAGCGGAGGAACCGAGGGGGAAATAAGGGTGTGGGGGAATCTGCATCCAAAAGACGACCCGAAGTACAAGACGGTGAAGTGTATGAACAGACTCAAGGGACACGGTTGTAAGGTAACTGTAATACGATATGGGCAGCTGGAGCTGATCAGCGGGGACGCGCATGGCTACGTGATAGTCTGGTGGCTGAAAACTGGTGATATTGTTCAGAAGAGTAAGGCCCATGACGGGGTAGTAACTGATTTACAATTTGACGCGACGAAGATCGTTACGTGCGGGGTTGACAATAACCTTCAGTTGATAGACATCACCACGGGGGATGTTCTGCAGACGCTGAGAGGACACACGGGGCCCGTTATCGGGCTCGCGTTTGACACCACTCAAATCTTGTCGGCGAGTAGTGACGGAACGCTGCGGCACTGGGAGTGGGGTTCGGCTAGTAACAAGCCCGACAAGTACCACACCTTTGAAAGTGGCGATAATCTTGCGAAAATTTCGCGGAAGTATAAGGTTCCAATCCCCGATCTTGTGAAGTGGAATGGCATCAAGGATGTCAAGAAGATCTACTCTGGCCAGAAACTTATCGTCGCAAAGGGCAGGCCTGACGAACCCACTGAGGCTGAGCTGTTGGCGTCAACTCTCAAGTCGAAAGAGAGGGTCAGAGAAGCGGCGGTGCAAGAAAAGATTGAGAAGTACATGAAGATGGCGGAGGAGGAGTTAAAGAAGGCAAACAACAAACAGATCAGCTCCAATTTGAAAGTAGGAAATCACGTCAGCAAGTCGAGCTTAGCCAGCCGGGTTCTGCACGGGACGGGAAGCTTACTACCCCACGAGTACATGAAAGTCACGCCGGAGAAGGAGAAACGAGATGCGGCCCAGGAGTTTGTTAGTTTGAAGGCGAGAATGAAGAACATGGGAAGGACGAAGGATCAGCTTGCCGTTAAGGAGTCCAACAAAGCCCTATGGGAAACGCAAGTCCAGAAAGACGACTACGTGCCCAACAGACTCAAAATTGGACAGGACGTGGGCATATTTTTATTCGATGGTATCGTGGAAGAATTCATAAAGGACATCTGCAAGGAATGCACTAGCACTGAGTTGTACGATGAAAGCTTGAGCGGAAAGTTCTACAACTTCACGCCAAGGTTGGGTAGGGCGGCGAAAGCTCCTATCTATAAGCTACGCATGCGGTATAGCAACGCATTAGATTTTGCTAAAGGAATCGACACCAATGATTCGAGCTTGGGCAGCATGGGGAGGATCGATCGCAGCCCCGAAGCTGACGATCGCAGTCTTAGCACTATCAGTACTAAAGCGAGCAGAAGAAGCTCGAATTCGTCGCCCACGAGAAGTCTACTATCTCCTTCTATGGGCCTTGCGGAAGAGGGAAGTGTCGAAAAGTTCGGGAGTATCATGGAGGGTAACGAGGATGGCGAAGGATGGGAGGAGACAGAAGAAGAGAGAAAAAAACGCATCAAGAAGGAGAAGAAGATATTGAAAAAAGAGAAAAAGCGTCTTGCAGCTTTGGAGTTGGAAAGGCAAGAAGAAGTGATCCTCGACAGTAACGCACCAAAATCCCCCAGCAGATACGCAACCAAGGAAGCAGAGTTTAAGGAGAGGGCTTTGGCCAAAGAAAGAGAAAGAGAAAGAGAAAGCGAATCAACTCAAAAATCGCCAAGCAAGTATGCCACTAAGGAGGCAGAGTTCAAGGCTCGCGCGGACGCATTGAAAAAACATGCAGCTAAGCATGGCGAGGTTAAAGCTCGCACTGAAGAGCTCTCTCCGATGAGAAAAGAGAAGAAAATGGTAGTAAAAAAAGGAGAGATGAAAACTGGGGAAGAATGATGGATGAGTCGCTTCGATAGTGTGTTTTATTAACCTGCAGCAAAATGTACGTATTTATTTGGCTACGCTACTTTATAGTTTCATCGTTGCCCCTTTCTCTGCAAATCATGACAATACTCCCGCCCCTTATGAACATCGCTCCGCCTTCTTCTTCCCTGACATCTTCCCAAATTTCCTCTGCCTTGGCCTCATTCTCTCGTCTAAATTTTCTAGCAAATGGCATCTTCCTCCCTCGCAATTTGTCTGCATTACGGTATCCCTCCGACCCTTTTCTCCACCTGCGAGCTCCGCTGTCGCGACACCACGCGCACTCAACCCAATCAGAATCTAAGAGAGTGTTCCAGTGTTTGTCGATCGTTATGAGGCTGCCGACCACGTAAGAATAGAGGCTTGTGGTTAGTCGGACAAGGATTCGAACCAGTTGCCGGATTGGCGGAAGATTTGAAGAAGGAATCAGGCAAGTTGTTGACGTTGACGGGGGGATGGTCGTTATCGTTGAGTTCCGGAGAACAGACGTCTTCGGTTTCTTCTTTCGCTGCTGACGACGCCGTTTGTTACTGTTGTTGTTCTCAGCAGCGGCGGTATTATTGCTGTTGCTGTTGCTGTTGCTGTTGCTGCTGCTGTTGCTGCTGCTGTTGCTGTTGCTGTTGCTGTTGCTGTTGCTGTTGCTGTTGCTGTTAGGATTAAGTAAATTTCCCATCAAATCTCTGAGAGGATTTGCACTAACGACAACCTTGGGTCTCTTCTCTTTCCGTTTCTCCCCCTCAGATCCGACAGCAGGTGGTGGAAGGAAAAAGGGGTCGTCTGATGGGAGGAGAGAGCGACAATTATGAACGCCGTCTTTAAATTTTCCAAGCTTATTGTTGATACTGTCCTGACGGTCGCGGTCACTCTCATCCCAAAACAGCCCTTCTTCGGACCTCAAGGCGAAAACAGAGTCAAAATACTTGGTCCGTGGATTTCGTCTCTCAATTCCTTTCCCACCCCCCCTCTCGCTCTCATATGGGTCCACCCAATCGTCAACAACGTCACTTATTCTTAAAACAGCTCTTTCTGTATCGTCGTCATAAATTGCGGCGGCTCTGAACGCAACTCCACCTTTATTAGTTAGGAGGTGCTTGTGCTGGGAATAGGAAAATACTTCAAAGCTAACTTCAGACCCGTACTTCCTAATCAGCTTACCCCGCAGAACGGACTCTTTTTCGCTCCACGTCTTGCCTTTCAATGACCCTCCAGTGAACGAGGAATGAACGTCGGAATATTTCTTAAAAATCTCCTCCTCTCTCTCCTTCCACCCTTCCCCACTTGTCTCCCCAGGAGAAACCAAATCATAAAATATTCTGAGACGCTGGCGGAAAGTCCTGGTCGCCAGAACCGCAACAGGATCGAGGACAACAGCTCCCGCAGTGTTGCTGCTGCGACCTGATGGTAGCATAGGAGAGGAATCGATGGATGAGGAGGTGAAGGAAGTTGTGCTAATCGTCATGTCATCGTTCCTTTTTTGTTCGCCAGACATATCGGGCGGAGCGCTCGTGTCGTGCTGTCCTGTAATAATTATTCTCAGATGCGAAGAGGGAGCGTTGCGAAAGCACGACTGGTGACTTCAACAAAGCAGGATGGCAGGATAAACGAAGCAGAGAAATCTGAAGTTTGCAAACTTTGTTTAAGGGTTTATCAGTTGATTTGTTTGAATTTTTTTGGTCAAATCCAATAGACCTCAATTTCATAGGTCACAAAAGGTATATATGGTGGTTGGTGGTTCATCGGTCAAAGCGGTTATTGGTTGCAGGAGAACTTTTCCTTCAGAGTCCTACTTACGGCCCAAACATCCACACCCAGCAAGTTGAGTTTTTTTTTAAGATCGGAGCCTCTCGCATCGAAATCCTTATTGCATAAACTCCAGACTATTGAATGGTTTAAATCGCCATGGAACTTTTTATTCTCAAAACGTTGTTGTTCATGTTGTTGACGACGATGGAAACCCTTTCGTTCCACCTCAAGAATCCGGTTGCTCCGCTGTCAGTCCAACCCCGTGCGATATTTCCAGGTAGTTTTTCCGGGGGGAATGTATTATCGAAGCCAACGGTTGCAGATACCAGACTTTTCAATTGGTTTCAAGATCTCACAGCTCCAGCCTCTCCTCTAGGCCAAGGTATCACTGTGGCTAAAGTGCTTGTGACAGTAAGTGGCGGTCCATCTGTTCTTAAGACGGTATCTCGCCTCTCATCTTCCCCCACTCAATCCCCGAGTCAGCTGTCCTCTTTCCTGTCACGCGTGTGCGGTGAACTTCTCAAAAGAGAGGATAACTGGGAGGGAGGGTGTATCGAGGCAAAATATTTTGGGGGTGGCGAGGGAGGTGGGAGGGAAGCGGAGCGAGCCTTTAATAGATGGTCGAGCCAGATGGGCACCAAGTTTGATCTGGTCGAAAATGCTGGAGCCACTGGCAAGCCTCCCATCACTGGCAGCTCGCAGGCTGCTATCATTGGGATTGTACTGGAGCTTCAGGGTCAGGAAACGGTGGAAAAGGGCGTCTCCGGTACATCTATCACTTCCTTGCGCGAAGCACTTCTGGGGATATCGGCGGACTGCCGTGTCGAGGGAGGAAGGTGTCTCAATGCAGCTGAGGTCTTTTGGTGTGGGGAGGAGGGGGGTGGGGGATTTGATGGGGAGGAAATTTGGAGGAGCTTCCCTGAGGTCATTCGGCTGTGAATTTCGCGAAAGGGGAAAGTGTTGGGTGGGCGTGCAAGAGATAGTGGGAAATAAGAAGAAGCGTAGAGGAATGGAGTTTTAGCGCAGAAAACAGTATGTTGTATCTTTTTTCTTTTCTCCTACGCTCACACTAAACGATGCTGCTGCTATTCTTCATCCCTTTCGTGAGATGCATCAATTCCACGCCGCCATGGATACTATTGCCCGCACTATCGAAGCTGTCCACACTTTCCTTTCTATTGTTCTTGATGACTCTCCCCATTAGTCCCCTCCTTTCAAACATGCCGTCATCTTCTACGGTGGGTTTCTTGTACAACCTCAAGCTCAAACTGCTAAGCACGACGCTGACACTGCTGAACGCCATGGCCAGTCCAGCGAACGCTGGCGGTAGTCTCCAGCTTGTCCACGGGTAAAGCACTCCCGCTGCAATGGGCAACGCAAGTAAATTATACACCAAAGCCCACGCAAAATTTCTCTTGATGGTTCGGAAAACGGCCTGAGATAAGTCGAGGGCTGTTACGACGTCGAGGAGTTCCGACCTCACCAGCACAATGTCCGCGGCCTCCACCGCTATTTGCGTCCCTGCCCCGAGTGCGATGCCGACGTCCGCGCGTGCCAAGGCGACGCTGTCGTTGATTCCGTCTCCGACCATGGCGACACTTTGCTTCTTTTTATTGCGACGAATGTTTGATTTCGAGAGACGGGTGACAAGGTCTGCCTTGCCCTCGGGGAGGACCTCGGCACAGATACGATCCGGGTGGATTCCGACTTGATGGGCGACTGCGCGTGCAGTTGCTTCGTTGTCACCTGTGCACATCCAAACCTCAGCGCCGAGAGTATTTTCCAAAGCAAGAATCGTCTTGCGGGCAGTCGCTTTCACCGAATCCTCAATAGTAAGGAACCCGACGATGCGGTACCCGAGGGAGACGAACACGACGATATGGCCCAGCTTTTGGAACTTCTTGATGGATTTGTCGTGGCGCTTTAAGATTTTTTTGTTCTCGTCCTCGACATCCCTCTTGTTGGCGACACTAGGCCCGACATCGGTTACAAATTCTCTCCTCCCGACCCTGACAATCATTCCATCCCCCTCCCACCTAATCGATTTCTTTCCGGTCGCCAGCTCCGGCTGATGATGGTCATCATCGTCGCTGTGGTCTTCGCTGAGATCATTATAGTGCATTCCCCCAGTGCAACTTACCCTGACTTCTACGCCCCTTCCTGTAAACGACTCAAAATCTGTCACTTCAACCTCCGCACCCATGGTGCTGACAATTTTGCCACGTTTTCCGACTTGTCCTGCCCAAATATTCCGAGCTGCATTCACAATGCTCTTTCCCAGTGGATGTTCTGACCCTGCCTCCGCCAGGGCAGCAAGCCAAAGCGTCAGGCTGTGCCCATCTTTCTCGTCCGAGTTGTTATTGCCCGAAACGACATTCAGGTCATTGAAAAACTTCCTTCCCTCCCTGACGACCTTGGGCGCCGTCTCGACCCTGCCATCTTTCAACTCAATGAATTCTGCTACATGAGTGAGCACTGCCTTCCCTGTAGTTATGGTTCCAGTTTTGTCGAAGACAATGGTACCGATAGACTCAGCAGATTCCAGGACACCACCTCCTTTCACAAGCAGGCCATTCTGTGCACCTACACCAGTTCCAACCATGACGGCAGTAGGAGTCGCGAGACCAAGAGCGCAGGGGCACGCCACGACAATCACTGATATTGCAGAGAGAAACGCATTCAGAAACCTCCCCGAGTCAGCTGAGCCCGAGGCCGGGGAAGCGTCCGAACTACCCAGCAGCATCCAGAAGACAAAGGTCAAGAAGGAGAGAGACATGACAAACGGGGCGAATTTCGATGCAACGCTGTCGGCGAAAGCCTGTATCGGTGCCTTTGATGTCTGCGCCTCCTCGACAAGCTTAACAATTCTTGCGAGCATAGTGTCCTCTCCGGTAGCCGTAACTTTCACAGAGAACACCCCAGTCTGATTCACTGTTCCCCCCGTAACGGTGGACCCAGGACCTTTGCGAAGTGGAAATGGTTCGCCTGATAACACCGCTTCATCCACAAATATGTCCCGGTTGGAAGACCCGGCAGAAACAAACACCACGCCGTCAGCGGGGATCCTATCTCCCGGGCGTACGAGCAGATAGTCGCCCGTTCGTACTCGCTCGATTTCAACATCTTCGGTCGACCTCCCCGCGAGGTTTCTAATTGTATAATTGCGGTTGCTAGGGGTGCCAGTGGAGTCTTCTGCTAAGGAATTGTCGCCACATTTTGAGTAGTCGTCGTCTTTTTCGTCGGCGGCGGCGGCGGCGATATCATCGACGTCAGTTATTCTGGTAGCAGACCTCTCCTGGAGCATCATCAGCTCCCCCAGCGCAGACGCCGTCTTGCCCCTGCTGTAGCTCTCGAGATATTTTCCAAATGTGACGAAAGTTAGCAGCATGGCGCTTGTCTCGAAGGTAGCCGTGGTCTTGTAGGACAACTGAAAGATGCAGAGCAAGAAAATCACCATGGAGTAGAGGTAGGCCGCGGTGGTCCCCATGGAAACCAACGCGTCCATTCCAATTACACCGTGTCGCAGGGAGTTAATAGCTTGACGAGTGAATTTTCCGCCGACAAAATACTGCACCGGGGTGGCGAGGAGAAACATGCTCCACATGGCAAACCCGGCCTTGGTCTTTTGTGGATTTGCTATGTCCACGTCCATCATGGACGAATGGGACTCAGACGTCATGTTGCCGTACATCGAGGCATAGTGTATCGCCACGAGGGGGACCGTAAAGATCAAGGAAGTTAGAAACATCTTCTTCCACTCGGCGAGCTCGGCCTCGCGAGCGGCTCGGAGTTGACGTCCATTTTCGAGGAGAGACATGGAGCCATCTGAGGATGCGTTCTGGTGTTTGACTCGAATTGTTTTGCAGTTGTATCCAAGGTCCTTGACTGTATCTACACAAATGCCAACGACGTCAGATTTATCGTTGCCATAATTCTCATCACCTACGTTGTTGCCTAAAGCACCAAAAGTAACTTCAGCTCTATTTGTTGCCAGACTCACAGCAACCTCTTCGACCTTCATTCCAACCCCCTCTCCGAATTGCAGACCGGAAAGGGCTTTCTCCACCTTTCCGACGCAAACTGCGCAAGACATCCCCGCGATTGCGAGCACACATGATTGCGGCGGCCCGGCTTCGGCTCCGCTTGCGTTCGAGTTAGCCTTTTCACCCAAAGAGGACTTCGTTTTGGTTAAAGAGGGGGAAAGGAGACCTTCCGAAGATCCCGCAGAGCTCACGGAGGAGTCATCGCTGAAGTCACTTGGAATGAATGAAGGGAGTGAGCTCGAGGAAGGAGGCGCGTCCAGTCCTAGGAGACTAATCACAATGCTACCATCAGGGCTTGAAGGGGGGAAAGGAGAATTAGGAGGGGAGAGACTTTGGAGGTGAGCTTGTACTTTGTCTACGGCCGAGGGGTCTGTTATTATCTTCGGAGAAATCGGTTCTCCCGCCGCCGCATCGTCGTCGTCAACCACGTCGAAACCTACGTCCTCTACCCCTTCAGCACCCGTGTCAAAATATGTCTTTATTGTAGCCTCCAAGGCAGTTGATGAGTCCGCCCCAGGGGTCAAACCCTCAACGAACAGCAAAATATACGCGCATTTCTCCGCAAAGCACCCATATCCGTCCACGAAGCGGACCACACTGCCAGTTGTTGTGTTTGAGGTGGTGGTTGTGGTTGTCGGCGGTGGTGGCATCTCTTCCAAAATTGTTGAGATGAGCGCTGAGGTTACCGTACTACCACAATTTGCCTGGCACATCATTCCCGTAACAGGAATTGTCAAAAGAATGAGATGGGGTGATTGGGGGAAGGAGGAGGGCGGGGGGTCTGGGCTGGCCTCCATCATGGAGAAATGCTGCAAGGGATTTTTTGCTGACCTTTTCTGAACCTACCGTGATTTTTGTTGAACGAATTCAGATCAATCTTAGGGAGGATTTTATTTTATCGTGGTGGTCGAGCCAGTTTTGTTAAATCTTTAAGGGAGAAGAGTAATTTGGTCATTTGTAAAAAAAATTGGAAGAAAGTCGTCTGACAAACGTCAATTTGCTCAGGAATTTTTTACCATGAAGAGACAGGTAAAGGCCTCTTTAAAGGTTAGAGAGAACGCTTCCGCGTCAGTCGTAGTCGCGGAATCCCCCGAGAAGGGGAAAAAAAAAGAAAGGAAGCCTTTTTTCACGGTTCAATCTCTTTGGCGGGAGGAGGACTATGAGACCCTTCGCACCCTAGTCATCGTGTTGAAGAAGGTCATCAAAGACAAAAACTTTTCAGAGAGAAACATGAATGATGCAATGGAGCGTCACTTCGCGGGAAAGTTCTCGGAGGGCTTTGAGTTCTGTAATTTTAAGTGTTTATGGGGGAAGGGCAAACCCCGAGCATGGTCAAAACTCTTCAAGACTATGATAAAGGATTTCCAAAGGTAAGGGTACTCACTGCATTATACTGAGGTGTCCGCAAACGCGACTAACTAATTGGTTTCAGATTATACAATGAAGGCCAAGAAGG
>Ga0115557_1001232_pt1 | contig 17623 bp, 12 predicted proteins | sample COGITO_mtgs_1104_FD_87280 | JGI IMG/M metagenome (GOLD analysis project Ga0115557, IMG submission 87280) | Pelagic marine microbial communities from North Sea - COGITO_mtgs_110421 | ecosystem: Environmental > Aquatic > Marine > Epipelagic | place: Germany:Helgoland, sampling site Kabeltonne...
CACCAGCGGGCCTGGGGTCTTAGTAACAACGAAAACCGTTGTTTACACACCCCTAGTTGTCGGACATTTCATTCTGCCCCCACCCCCCATCCCCCCCCCCCCCCCCCCCCCCCCCTAGTAAGCGCAACCTCAGAACAGCCCAAACTATTATTTTAATAGTGGTAAGCCCTAATATACTCATTCAGCGGTAATCGCTAATTCCATCACTGTGATTGCCCAAGGCAACTGGATTTTGGCGGTGGTGTAAGTCAACGAGACAAGAAAGAATGCGGTTCAAGGCCTCAATTTCTTCACCGTCGGTGACATGTATATTTCTACCTCTCCTACAGTCGTTTCCCCGGCTCAACTTGCTCGTGTCAATGAAGTTGTCTCCCCAGACTATAACCCTTTCAACTCATGCCAAGAATCTGGATGGTCTGACTTTGTACAGTGAGCTAGCTTGCGGGGGTGTATTCATCGACTGGAGGATAGAGTCCGTGAGCGCAGATGAAATTGCCATGGAGATCGACCCTGTACACCTCCGCCAAGCTTTTGTGAACATTGTCAATAACAGTGGAGGGGGTGCTCTGGAGGCTAGCGGGGGAGCTGATGGGGGGAGCAATGTTGTGACTGTCAAGCTTGCCAAGAGGAACAGCCTCCCCTGCCTTTGCGTCGAGAGTAGTGACCAAGGAGGGATGAACACAATAAAAATTTCGCATGATATTCCCGTCAAAATAATGAAAGTAACAGACTTTAACTCCCAATGCTCGCCTCCAGCGGTCAACTCCAATCCTGTCTCTCAGCTTTATCTCCCCGCTGACCGACCAATAAAAACTTCATTGATGGGTCTAGCAAAGATGGGCAAAACAGTGTATGTGGAGGCCAGCATGGGTTATGACAAGGTCTCAGGGGAGATCGAGGGAACCTCTGCGGGGTCGCTCATGTTCAATGTGTTTGGCGAGGGCGCAAGTGTCAGTACTTTTTTGAGAAACTTGTCACCTGAAACTGAAGGCTGCATAGACGAGGACGGAGAAGACACGAGCGAAAATGGAGACAACCGACAATCCGTTCGAAATTCGAAACTCAGACAGAGCAAGGGGGCTTGCAAGGTAAAAATCAATTCCAAGAAGCTTCTGGAAATCTTTCGTTGGCAGAGCACTCTACCCATGGGTCGGACTGTGAGCAGGGCGATGGTATCCCTCTGGCCAGATGAAATGTTTGTGGTCCACGCAATGCTGAACAGTTACGATACTGGTCTAGACGAGGTGGGATCGTTTACGTATTATTGTCGCGTACCATTTTTGGACAGAGAAGAGTTAGCCGGACTGGAGGGAAGTGGTGACGAGAATGAGGAGGGCGAGGTTCATGACAACGATGATTTTGATGGTGATCAGGGTGCAGAGTATTTGTAGGTTTGATAATGTGTCAGCACTAAAGTAGGGCATTTTTTAGCAGTAAACATTTACTTATTTCATTACTTTCAAACAACAGAGCGAAGCAACGATCCTCAGCTTAATCGGCCCAAAGTTACCTTCAATTTAGTTCCGAAACGCTTGATGAACAGATTCCCAAGCAGCATCTGACTAATGATGTTCTCCTCCTCGTTGGGAACGGCGGACTCAAAGGTGGGAAAGAGATCCGGACGTTCTTCAAAGGGCAGCAAACTCATAAATACTGGAAGTTTTTCTTCAAGTCCCTCTCTGGCGGCAATTTTTTTGAGCTCATCGAGTCCGATTATCGCCTCACCACTAATGTGGGCAACAGAATTATCTCGGTCAGCTGTACTTCCGTCCTCACCATCGTCGCTCGTTACCTTAGCGAACACAAGGAGACCGGAAGAGCCGTGGGTTAGAAGTTCGTATTGATTGTGAAAAGATGTCGAAAGCTCACTGATTTCAAGTAGGCAGCGGCTTCCATCTTCCAGCTGGCTGTCTGCCTCGACCATCATAGACTTGGACTGTTGCATTTTTTTCCTGTGCTGTTTCTTCGGAGTTGGAGAGGATCTTTGTCTAATGATCTCATTCTTAATTCCAACGATTCCGTCTTCTCTCGCCTTTCTCCTTGACAACCCGCGGTTGCGAGCCAGCGCGGTAGGATTCGGTTTTGGGAGGTGTCCTGCTGTTACATCACGAGCCCGAGCATTCGCACTGTACAGTTTTTGTTGCTGGGAAAATTTTTTCCATTCTTTCCTGTCATAGGTTGACTGCGAATAAGGTAAGCGTCAGTGTCTAAGAGAGAGAGAAAGAGAGAGAGAGAGAGAGAGAGAGAGAGAGACAACGTCGAAGATTCTGGCGGAGGGGATATACATATGAAATAAATTAAAACTCACCTTCCGGTCCCTGAGGCGATCCTGCATATTCTTATTTTCTTCGCAAATCTTGTTGTATTTCCTTTCCCAGGCTTCAAAATTGAGCGACTTTGACAGAATAGCTTTGCCAGCAATTATTGTCCTGGTTTTCTCATTTATATGGCAGTCAACTGTGGGCATCTGGTTTTTGGTAATGCGAACTCCGGGCAGGTACTCAGTAGCCTTTTCTCCAATTTCGTCATTCATAATGTGGTAAATTTTGTTCATAAGGAGCTGGTTTTCTCGTTCTATCTGAGAGAAGTGTTCTCCTTGTAGTTGTTGCTTTTTCAAGTTCATTTTGAGATGCAGAGCTGACCGAGGCTCGGTTGTGTCCATCAAGCGGCGGGCATTGGACTTAGATGTCGGCCTCATTGACCTGATTTTTTTTTTGTGCTGAAGTTGTCTCTTCTCGATTTCGCGCTGTTGACACAGCCGGTTGCCGAAGTGGGAGAGTTTCATGTCGATGCTGCAGGTATGTGACTGCAGTTGATGTTGGGTGGAAGAAGTTGAGCGGAAGAAAATGATGTGGCCAAATGAAAGGGATTAGCGGATGTCAATGTATTCTTTCCCCCTTCTTGATGCGTTTTGAGCGCAAGAGTGACGCAGTAAAACTTTTAAAACTCGTAGTGTGCCAAATTTCGATTTTTTTCGGCAGAGAATATCAGGTTGCCCGGTTGGTTGCCCAACTTTTTTTGTCCGAGAAAAAGAGCCAAAAGAAGGTCACACCCTGAAGTTAGGTTGACACCATCCTCAAATAGCAGGATTCAGCTTTAAAATGACCTCACCGGACAAACTTCCGGTCATAAAAAGCCCTAACTCGGCCAAAGATGAGGCAACCTCTCCAGTCTCCAAGCAAACACCTGGGAAAGCAGCCGGCATTGCACCTACAGTGCCCACTAAGCCTGCCTCTAACCCTAGTCCCAAGCCTGCTGGACGAACTTTGACCGACCCAAAGGCAGATGTTGCCGTGCCAATATCAGATGTGGTGAGTACCGTGTTCATACACCTTTTTGGCCAACATCTTTGATAGGATCTTCTTCTGACACATTTCACCATAACCTCAATTTACACCTTAACGATGAACCGAATGGCCGAAAAACCACAAACATCTTACAGGACAAACTTCTACTAGAAACGACGCCGATCCAAGAGAAAAAACGTCGAATTAGACCGCGCGACCACCGAACAAACAGCGTATGTATGTCAGGACATGATGCTGCGACTATACAGCGAATGCTCCGTAACACTGACAGCATGCTCGAGGACGCTAAAATTGCGGGCAAGCTCAAGAGAAGGTTGGAGGTTAGGAAGGACCAATGCACAAAACAAACAATTGAATGCAAAGGGCTAAGTGCGTTTATGTTAGAGGAGATTACTGGGGTAGCCAGGAAGAAGTCTTCCTTCCATAATACCGGAAGGTTAGATGCGTTAGCTGCCAGTGGCGTGACGGAAATGAGTCTTCAGGGAGCTGCCGATTTAGCGATCAAGGCGTCGATGGAGGGTTATTTTAGCGGGATGAAGGGCGGAAACTTGGAGAAAGCAACCCAAATGTTCAAGGAATCTCTAATTCGTGAGGAATACAATGCGGATGAATACCTTTGTCGGCAAGGAGACGAGGGCGACAAAATGTGGGTACTGGAGGAGGGTAAAGTTGCATTCATTGTAAACAAGCAGCTGGTCGCTGGCTCCGCCCACCACGATGCAGTGTTTGGGGAGCTCAGCTTGGTTTATGGGGTGCCCCGGACGGCAGACATTCTTGCCAAGACTGATTTGATTTGCTGGAGCATTGACAGGCTTTGCTTCCGACGCATTCAAGCACTGACAGCGAAGGAAAGTCTCAAGACAAGCGCCAGTAAAATCATGACCAAATTCGGTAAGCAGGCGTCCTTCTTGCTGGACGAGCAAGAACAGAACCAGAAGCTTGAGTGCGACATAAAGTTTGAGGACCTGCACAGGCTGGCAGTCGTTGGACAGGGGAGCTTTGGAAGTGTCTACATTACTAAGTGTGACACCCGACCGGACGTAAGCTTTGCGTTGAAGAGGATGAGCAAGGCCTCTATCGTGGACCACGAGAATGAGGTCAGGGTTACTATTGAGAAGAATGCGTTGCAGCAGGTCTCCGACTGTCCCTTCATCATCACTCTGTTCGGGACTTATCAAGACGCTGACAATATTTATTTTTTGACAGAGTGTGTGCAAGGAGGTAATCTTATCAGCTACATGATCAACAAGGACATCTTGACGCACAGCGAGGCTGTGTTCTACTCTGCCAGCATCAGCAAGGCCCTTATTCATATCCATAACAAGGGACTTATTCACAGGGACATTAAGCCAGAAAATTGTTTAATTGACAAGAACGGATACCTGAAGCTATGTGACTTTGGGATGGCAAAGAGAATGCCCCACAGTGTCGTCCTTCCTTCAGGGGGCACGGAAGTCGTGAGGTTAGCATTCACAATGTGCGGCACACCCGAGTTCATGGCCCCGGAGTTTGTGCTGAGCACTGGCTACGACAAGGGAGTCGACTGGTGGGCGTTAGGTTGCATACTTGTCGAGATGTACTCCGGAAGGGCACCCTTTGATTTTGACGGAGACTTGAAAAAAACCTTCAAGGCTGTTTGCCTGATTGGAATGGGAAGGAAGGTCTTCGATGTCCCTAAACCTCTGAAAAAGAAGGGCATGGAGGATGCAGCCTCTTTCTGCAGGGAATTGTTGACATTCGCAAGCGAGAGAATCGGCTGTGTTTCCAGCGCTGATGTCTTAAGGCACAAATACTTCACTGTTTTGAATTTGGAAGAGCTCGAGGAGAGGACACTCACAGCTCCCTACATTCCAGAGGTTAAAGGCGCTACAGACGGTAGCAATTTCAAGAACGACGATGATGACCCCCTTGATGATGAGGAGAGCGAGCCTTATTTGGGGGATCAGGGAATCTTCGTCGGGTTTTGATTTTGATTTTTTTTTTATATAATGTAAACTTTTATGACCTTATTATCGTACCGTACCTGTCCTAATTTCAATGCTTAAAATTTGTTAAAAGCTAAAAACGGGTGTTATAATTATCGTATCATCATTTGATATCAGTACGTGCGTACTGTATGCGCCAGTGTGTGTGTATTTTTTTGTGGGTCCAGTTCAACTTCTTCTCAGTCTTTTCATAAAATAATAAAAAAACGTCATCCAGAAGCAGGGTCTCACAATTCACACGCGAAAAGCCAGCGTCACCATTAATACGACAAAAGAACACCCTTAACCTCATTGGTTTAGTTTCGGCAAATCACTCAGTGTTTTTGCCTTTCCCGGCTTCATCCGACGTTTCATCTGACGTCCCCCCGCAGCTTTTGCCAGCCGCCGTCGCTCCACAGCGCTGCGGAGTTCTGATGCCCCACCGTCAGTTACCCGAGGAAAGTCTGGATTTATCAGTGATTTAAAATAATTTTGCACCATCTCGTACGTCAGAGAGGGAGACAGCAAAACTGTTATGATGTATGGGATGCTCCGATGCTTCCTCTTCCCCCTCGATTTCAGGGAAGAGGAAATTTTGGTTTTTGACGATTTTATCGTGGCCTCTTTTAACGACGACTTCAAAGCACCATCGTCGATAAACTCAACCTCGTCATCAGACTCAACCACGATGTCATCACTGCATTCACTATCATCACTGCTATCGCCGTCAAAACTCGCACCACCTCGAATGAAAGTCAGACTGTTATGGCCTACTTTGGGAATATTTCGACAAACAAAGCGCGGCTGAGAAATCCCAAACCTGTGACTGCTGCCAACGGCAACCAATGCCAGGAGCAGGGCCAGTGAGAGAAGATGAATCATGGGTCACCTTCAGATTTCCGTGAGTGTATTTACTCTTTGGTTGTAGAAATTCTGCCTCTAGTATTGATGACCGACACAAAAAATACCCAGATGAATCCTCTCGAGGAATCTTTATCAATTCTAGGTTCTGGAAGAGGATTTTGCATGTGAATTTCCAAGAGATTGGCTTCTTGCAGAAGAGACGAAGAGACAACCCAACATGCCTCTTCTGACCGCCTCTACCCCGAGGACCACTCGCCGAAGTCGACAGGCTGCAGCTGGCGCTGACTCTCCAGCTATAACTGACACAACTGTCCGCAAACGATCCCGGAGAAAAACTACGTCGTCATCAGTTTACGCCCTCCCTAGAATCCTACGCGTTATTTCACCGACTATTAAAGTGTTAGGCGTCGACTTTGGCATCACATTAACGTCAGCATTACTTCTTGTCGCGTCAAAAATCGTTTTTCACTATGTATTTGTCTATCACCTTGGCTGGCCTTTGGGCCTCCCTAAAAACCCTACAGAGGACTCCATTGCTGCATTAGTAAGCGTCACGCACTCAACGTTGTTGCTATTTCCTCTTGGCAGCCTGCTTTTGGGGCATCAGAAGGATCCCGTTGCCAGAGAGAGGGACGCACCGTCAAAGAATTGGTATCTTCTTGCAGACTCACTGATCCAATTTTGCACCGGGTACATGATCCAAGATTTCATCTTGATCCTAGTCAAAGATTACGACGACGCAATCGGTGGGATATTCCCTTTTCGTCTTGTTGGCGAAGATCCACTATTTCTTGCTCACCACGTTGCGACAGTCTTGTACATGTCACAGTGTCGACATTTGAAGGCAGGGCATTACAGTGCAATGTTGCTGATGTTCTTTGGTGAGCTGAGCAACCCGTTTCAGAATAGCTGGTTCATTGGAAAGTGGTGTCTAGAGAGCGGTGTCAGTGCCATGACTGAAAGCTTCTTCGCACGGAATTATATTATTATCGGGAAACTCTTTGCCTTTACCTATGGCGTGCTGAGGTTGATAATTGGCCCATTTGTCGGTCTTTTCATTATGGGCTCTCTTTTTAAGGAAAGGGGGAGGAAAAGAATAGGGTTGGCGAATTCTCTTCTGTGGAGCTTGATGATCGTGGGGGTCATGGTAGGCAGTATCCCCTTTGCATTTACCGTTGCATTGGGGCGGGAATAATTATATAAGCACCTGCTGGTCTGGGTTTCAATGCATCTCTCTCTACAGGTGGAGATTAGATGAGGAGAATGAAAGAAAAACACAATAAAATTGATGGCACACCGTTTTACTAAAATCGTTGTATTTCCACTAGATATAATAACAACACTCACGAAGCGTAACCCTCCACGCACGCTCTCTCAAGAGCTATTCAGTTCGGAGTCAAGCTTTACGCTCTCACTTAATTTCTGGCTTATCTTGCTGAGAGAAGGCTCGATTCCAGCGTCACTCAGTTGCTTCTTCAAACTAGCGTTCTCCTCTTCCAACTCTTTGATCCTCGCTTTCAGTGCTGGAACTTCATCGCCGCCGGCTGACGCTCCCCCAACAACTGTGTCGTTTGCGCCGCTACTGCTTCCTCCAGTCTGCAAATTACTCAAAATTTTCTCATTAGTGGTCGAGACCTTGCTCTTTGGAAGCCGGACGGAAGGAGAGACGAAAATCTCAATTTCCATCGGTTTCAAAAGATAGTCGAGGAACTCCTGATCGACCTTATCGACGTGGTGAACGAACTCGTAGGTGAACTCGGGATTGTGGGTGTTGACTTCGCTCACAGTCTCGGTGGTGAAGAGTTCCCCATTGAAGTTGTACTGGCAATAGCACATGTCTGTGATGATAGGCAAAGCCGCAGCCTTTCCAATTTTTAACTTGTACGTCCAAGGTTTTCCAATCAAATCAGAAGGATCGTCAATCTCGGGAAGGTAGTTCTCGTCTTCTTCAGCATCGGGACCCTCCAATGGAATCCATATTGCCTCCAGCTTCCCAACATTATTGTACGGGGCTGAAATATTCTTGATATCCTGATGCATTTCGTCAGTGTCCGTAGAGAGACCGTAGATGAGGTATTCAGGAAAGATTGTGCAGGTCCCGAGTTGAAAAGTGTTGTCGAAGAGGATGACGAGGGGGTCATGGTGCTCAGGAAACTCGTAGTCCCTACCGCTCTCAAGGGCGATGGACAGGTGCGTCATCTCGTCTTTCACAATACTGTAACTCTTGAGGAACTCGAACGGGTCAATCACGATAGATTCATCGGTGCTGCCGTTCACAACGCGGATCTTCACCTTGGGGACCCCAAGTCGATCCTCTGTGCGCTGCAAGGTCACATCGAAGGATAGTTGATCGCGATCCAAAATGCCGACAATTTTCTTCAACTCTTTCGTCTTCGGTAGGAGCTCCAAAATCTCACGGTCAACGGCCTGCATTGCGCGGTCGTGTTCTTCCTTTGCGGCTTCGTCCTCAGTTTTCTGATTCTGTGTGTCCTTCAGCCACTTGTCCTTCTCCTCCTGGAAAGCACGCATTTGCTCATCCAGCATTGACTGCTGTTCGCTGCTAGCGTTGCTAATACAGTTTTGGTACTCCTCCACAGCGTCGGCGGCAGAGGGTATCTCTTCATTGGCTGGGTCTTGTCCCGGGTAGCGATACAGCAGCAGCTCTCCACCGATGACAACCCTATCGAAGGACTTGAGAGGAACCTTCTCCCCGTTTGCGATCTTCTTCCCATTGTGGATGGTTTCTCCATTGCCTCCCACAAGAGTGCAAGCACTGTTAGCGTGCTCAACACTGCAGTGGCCCTTGAGGATGGTGAGAGATGTGGGCTTGATGTCCCCCCCGGGTCCGAACACGGTAACTTCCTTGCTCAGCAAATACATGAAACGGTTGGAGCGGAATGGGTCCTCATCAAGGTTGATAAAGTAAGGTTCCTTAGTGTCCTTTGTAAAGTGAGTAAGACAGATTCCGCGCCTCCCATACTCATCAGCCTGTTGGCGTAGTTGAGCTTCCTGCGCCTCAGCGCTGTTCCCGTCGCCATCCATCTCCTTGGCAAGCTCGCCCTGTTTAGCAGCCAAGAGGGCAGCCATGTCCCCTCCCCCCCCTTGCATGGACTCCATCTGCTTCTTCATTTCCTCCAGCTGAGCCATTAGCTTGCGTTCTAGCGGACTCATAGCCACCTGCGCCTTCTTAGGGGCTAGCTTAATCACAGACGCGTTTTCAGCAAACCCAAGGGTGGCAAATGTGTACGGGTGATACTTAACCTCGGGACGAATTGCACAGAATAGATAGGTGCGAGCCTGTAGCATAGTGTCCTTGAGGTATTTGCAGAGGAAATAGCTGTTGCACCCTGGGACAGAAACACCAGGAGCAAGCTTCTTCTTCTTTACGAGGTCTGCCATTTTCATGAAGAATTGTGCCATCTCAGATAGAGACAAATTGATCTTCTTTCCTTGGTCTTGCAAAGACTTTGTCTTACTCTGATCTTTGTGGGGCTTGGGATTTATGTACTCTACATCTCCGTTGGGGAAAGTTTTTTTCTCATATTGCGCGTAGAAAATATCTCCAGCAGGCTCGGTTCCAGCCAGATCGCAAACATAGACACGTGAACGTTGCTTCATACCGGGTTGGGTTGGGTGAGGCATGTCGATTTCCAACGTCATAATACAGTGACCACGGGTGGACTGATGATTAAATTGAGTAGGGGAGATGGCCTTCCGCGCGTTGCTGTCGAGGAACTGCGAGCGAAGGTCATCCCAGGTTTTCAAAGATGCTGCTTGGCACCATGTAATATCCATGAACCCGTCTTGATCCTTCCGCATTCCCCCCTTGAAGGATCTCTCCTCACCCATAGGGCTCATCAAGTCACGGACTATATCCACAACATTCTGAAAGTACTTCATGGAGAACTTCCAGCTGTCAGTCCGCTCCTGGAACATATCATAGGCGAGGTGAGGAAAAATTCCCCACATAGCATGCGGCTCTGCGTGCTTAAACCAAGCGTCTGGAGAGTCCGCTGCATCAGGACCGAACACTGTGAATGTCTTACCGCTGCCGGAGAGGCCATAAGCAAACAGGACCACTGCATTACCCTCCATCAGATCCTTTTTGATCTTCATTCCCACAGATTCGTACACATTCTGCTGCCCAACAAATTCCATATCCTCGCAAAGGGCATGGTCAGACTGCACATAACGCTCGTAGTTGAAAGCGGTCCACCAAGCATAGGTGAAACCAAAAGTGTTGTGGCTGTATGTGCTATTCAACAAAACCACCTCTCCCTGCTCTTCATCCGTCTGTTTCAATGTGACACCCAGCTTATCTTTCACAGTAAAGGGACGGCTATGAGATGAGACGGCGAGGCGTCGATTTGAATTTGGCGACGTGCGAGTGTCAGTTGGCAAGTCAAGCTTGAAGCAAGCATAGGAGTTTCCAAACAGAAGTGATTTTTTTTAATGGATAAAGGAAAGATCGGCGAATAACAACGGGGAGACACTTACCATCGAACAGCAACCTTGATTGAGACAGACATTTCCCCCAATTAATCGATTTTGTGCAAGCAATGATCCTTGGAGTTGGGTTGGGGAAACCAAAAACTTTTTTTAATAGAAAGTAAGAACCCCACCCCTGAAAATGATTTTCTTCGTTCCTTTTCTCTTCTTATCGATGACGACAACAGTCGAAGGCGCGTACGGTACGGCAAATTATCACAAATTTGAGTTCTTACCCACCATCATCACATCCCCCTCTTCTGTAGGAGAAGACACCATTACATGCACCAACTCTACCGACCCCTATGAGTCAAAGTGTCCGTCTGATCGCGAGTGTTGCGCAGCACAATATTCGCCCAGCGGCTACGGTTGCACAACAGAGAGCGGGGATGGATGTTGCTTGCTCGGCGCAGCTCTCAGGTAAGAAAAAGTTGTCAATTTTTTCATAACATACTTTGTGAGACTAACCGGCTTTTATTTCTCAGCCCATCTGCAATAAATCCATCTCTCCCAAATTGCTTGATAATGGGGGATAGCGTTTCTATCGGCTATGTTGTGCCTGTGCAAGAAGCCCTGAAAGACGTGTGCAACGTGCAACATTCCCCGTGGGACGTTAGCAACGGAGGTTGGTCTCAATCCCAAGCTGCCCTTGCGTGTCTTGACATAATGCTGAAAACAGCGAATCAGGAAGCAGTGAGCTGGGATGTCATATTCTTTAACAATGGTTTGCATGACCTCACACCCAATACCACTGAAGCAGTGGATGCGTACACTGCAAACATGGACGGAATTACAAAGACGCTTCTTGGTGCGGCTGACAAAGTTCTCTACGGGCTTACTACTCCCCAGCAAAGCATGTTTAACGAAGGGAACTTCATGGTTGAGGATCTAAACAAAGCCGCTACTGGTGTAATGCAGAAATACAGTGTCCCAGTCTTCGATCTATACAGTCGAGTGGCGAATTATTGTGGAGGGGTTCCATATGTCGACTGCGAGATCTGCAATGCGAGCCCATGCGACTTTCACTATACTGGTGCTGGATCAGCTTATATTGCTGTGGCGATTGAAGAAGCGATCCTTTCTGTGCTGGAAAAATAGTAGCGTGTTAAATTAGACAGTTTTTTTAACTGCAGGCATGCTACTGGTTCAATTGTTCAATTGTTCGTTCTTCATATGAAAGGCTAGAACAGACCGAAAGCCCCTCCCCCGCCACCGAACTTCTTCTTGGCCCCCCCACCCAAAAATGCACCACTCATTGCTCCTTGACTCTTTTTATTCCCACTTCCACTATTGTCTTTCGGAGTATCTGCCTCTTTCTTCAGGTACCTTTCTTCTTCTGCATCGATGTCAGCATCGAACATCTGACTCCCATCGTCTCGGAATTTCCAGTGATAGCACTCGATCTTCCTTAGCTGATCGACAAACCTCATAGCCCTCCTCCTACTATTGGCACGAAGAAATTGAGGGTCTTCGTTCTCCATTTCATCTAACTCCGCGTCTGTCAGAAGGTCATATTCGTCCTTATCCATCTCCTTGTCGATCTCCTTGATCTCCTTGCTCATTAGCGAGTAGACTGTGATCATTCTTTTGACGCAATCCATTCTCAGTACCAAGTCCTGAGCTTCCTCTGTGATCTTATCACACAGCTTAAGATAGCGCCTCAGAGTCTTCATGCAATTCTTACTCTCCCCATGGCTTTCTTGAAGATCAGCGATGCTCCTGATTGCCTGCAGCTCCATCCTGAGGTCCCCTGCTCTGATGGCATACTTCATCATAAAGTCGAGGTGTTCGAACGAGTCTTGTTTCCTACCCCCCAAGGAAAGGATTGCATTCCCCCAAAGTCCGTGCGCCCTTGCCTCCCCTCTGCTGTCTCCATTTCTCTTGCACGTCTCGGCCTCCTTCTTGTGCATGTCTGCAATCGCCCTCAAGTTGGCTTGCGTCACTGTTTCGCCTGATAGACCGGAAGAGTTTGCGAGACCAAAACCAGACCCGTGCGACGACGAGAGAGCAAGGTTACGGACGGACGACGAGCGCAGGGAGCGCTGCTGCAAGGGAAGGATGGAGCCCATAACGTTCCCCGGGAGGTGGGTCGACAGTGGGAGGATCAAGTCCGATTCCTTTTCTTCCGTGCCACAATCGCCATCCCCGTCGACGCCCGGGACCTCAAGCCCTACTTTTTTCTTCTTTGACATTTTCTTTAACAATTTGTTCTTAGCTTTGCTTGTTCCCATGAGTCCTGCGAGGCTCTTTGATGAGTTGCTCTGCCCACCATTTTCACTGTCCTCTTTCTTCTTTTCCTTATCCATATCTTTCTTCCCACTCATGAGGAACCCGCCCCCCCCTTCCACAAGCTTGCCTCCCCGTTTATGAAAATTTCTACCCCTTTCCCAGTCCCCCTTGACAATACTTATGACCCCTGCCGTGGTGGCTACAGCCGATTGCACAAGTTTCTGATCGCACATTTCAATTGATTTCTGTATCTGATCTAGGGCGGGCTCTATGTTAGGTGTGGGTATTGAACCAAACCCATCAGAATTCGGTGTCGTCAATCTGAGATGCGTAAGAGCCTCAAGGTGTAGAATCTGTGAGTGTAGAACCTTCCCCTCATCCGTCCCAAAGGCCATTACTGCCTTCTCATCGATCTCTGGTATCTCATCCATAAGTTCGGGCGGCACTGGCGTGCCATCCTCAACTTCTTCCTTCAGAGCTTCCTCCTGCTTCTGCAGCTTATGTTCGCGGGCCGCCACTAGCGAGCTAATTTGAGTGGCGACACTCTCGTTACAGATTTTCTCCCCCCGAGATAAATAATCCAAACCCTTCTCAGTGTCAACAACACCATCGTCGCCCAAAACGTAAACACAGCCTAGATGATAAAGTGTTCTAGCCTCGGAGTACGGCGTAAACCCTCCACCACCATCTGTCGCCAGTTGTTGACCATCATCGACAGTCGAATCTTCGTTGGTAGTTGTTGAAGTGTCATTTTTCATCATTTCTCTATTCTCTTCCACAACTTCCCACCCCTTCACCCAGTACGACTCCGCCTTGTCATATTCCTTCCGTTTGAAATGACAGAGGCCAAGATTTGTAAATGCCCTGAGGATGCCCCCCCTGTCCCCGATATTTGTTGACTTTTCGAGGTCGACATTGTGGAAAACAATTGCTAACTTATACTCGCCCACAGCTACCTCAAGCACTCCTCGAAGAAAATTCACAAAAGCAGCGACACGTTCCCTCTCATTTCTCTTCTCCGCAGTCTTCCCCACCTGACCCTTTTTCCAATTCAACCCTCCCTCCTCCCAACTCCTGGCAACCTCGCAACCCCTCTCAATTATTTCCCTCGCCTTTGTCCCCTCTCCCATCCTCAAGTAAATGACCCCAGCATTTGCCAGCCCAGCACAAACCCCACCCCACCTTTTAACCTTCTCGCTCCCTTCTGACTGTCTGATGAAGTATTTGACAGCCTCCCCCAGTCTCCCCTCCCTCAACTCACAAATTCCAATCTTATTTGAAACTCTCGCACACGCCCTACCATCCCCGTACGCCTCGAATATGCCAAGGGCCTCCACCAAAGAATCTCGTGCCAAACCAACGCAGACGGAGGAAGGGACGCAATTGGATAGCAGCTCGTCCGCTAAGGCCTCGGAGCAGCATGCTATTTCCCGACGAGACAAGGAAGAAGAACTGGAAAGAAGAGACGCACGTAGCGACTCTGCAAGGGGCGTGAGGGACAATGCCGGGGAATTCCACGGAGACTCCATTTCCTTTTTGAAACAGTTGGATTAAAATGAAAAATGGAGTTGCCGATGGGGGCAGACAGAGTAGAGTTAGTTTTTAAGAAGACCAGAGGTTGAATTGTCTATATATTTTTTGATTGGACGGAAAGCTTTTCAAACTCGGTGGACCTAAGGCGGCGGCGGCGTTCCCAAAAAGCAACTGCCAATAATGTCCTTCCCAAAATAACGACAAAAACGCCTGCCGAAAGACCTCAAATTGTTCTTCACAACTTCCATAACACAATTGTGCCCGTTTTTTCATTTCTCTTCCCTGGAACATGTCAACGAATAAAATGAGCCTCCTGGACGAGGCCAAGGCTCGATCAGCAGCCGCCCACCTGGCCAATAACCCTACTGCCCAGAAGATGGCTTCAACTATGGCATCTGATCCCTATGTACAGCAGGCTGCATACCAAGCCGCCAGCGACCCAAGGGTACAGCAAGCCGCAATGGATGCTGCCAGAGGACAAATGCAACAGCAATTCAACCCCCCAGCAAAACAGCCAAACATCTCCCCAATCAAGACATCCAATCAAAACCCTGTTCCCCCACAGCCGCCAACCTCCCACCTTAGTGACACGAATTTATACAGTTCAAAGCCAACGAAGGCTCCTCTAACGGCCAAGGAGATAGCAAAACAGCACCGCGAGAATTGGAAGGTGAACGAGTCCAAGATGAATGTTGCCTCAACAGAGCAGATGACAAGTGGTGTCGCGCCTCGCTGGGTTCCAAATCAGGAGAAGAAGGAGTGCTCCCGGTGCATGGCAAACTTCGATTGGGCCCAGAGAAGGCACCACTGTCGTCGCTGCGGAGACGTCTTTTGTGGGTCTTGCACCTCACAGAAGGCACTGTTACCGTTGGGCACAGCGGCCAAATCCAGTGACACCAAGAACCCCAGGAGGGTCTGTTATGATTGCTTCGAGGCCGTCAAGGACATCCAGGATGAGCTCGCCTACAAACAATCGAATTCCATGAGGGAAAACACAATAGACGCAAAGAATAGATACCTAAACTCTCCCATAAGGTTCACCATGGGGGCAGAGATACGGAAGGCAGCGTACATCGTTCGCAATTTCCACTCCGGGCTCGAAAATAAATTGGAGGACAGCAGCGTGCCGCTGAAGCTTATACGCGACGCCTGCGGGCTGGCAATTTTGACAGTAATGAAGGTCGGCTTTGTTTGGACGGGGAGAGGTGGCACTGGGTTGGTGGTGGCGAGGAGAGGGGACGGGAGCTGGTCACCCCCCTCGGCAATTATGATGGCAGGAACTGGTTTCGGGGCCCAAATCGGAGGGGAGGTGACAGACATCGTCGTTGTGCTTACCAGTGCGGCGGCTGTAACCGCCTTTTGTAGCAAGGGACAGGTCTCTCTCGGTGGCGAGATTGGTGTCTCTGTTGGGCCTCTTGGACGCTCAGTAGAGGGGGCAGTGAGGGCGGGGGACAAGGGCGTCAGTGCTTGCGTAAGTTACAGCCACTCGAAGGGTTTCTTCGCAGGAGTTTCAATTGAGGGAAGTATTATCAGCCAGAGACCGGACATCAACAAGAAATTCTACGGCACGAGTAAGCATACACCACTCGAGTTGCTCAAGGGGAATGTGCCGCCTGCTCCGGCGGCCAAGCCTCTGTATGATGCCTTGAACGATTTATTAGCTAGTGACCCGACAAATGCCATAAGAGCTGGCTTTTTAGGCAACGGCGGCGGGACCGTTGGGCCCAGTGGGGGTGCTACTGGTGGTATGGGTGCTTTTGGAGGTGGAGTTGGCAGTGGTGGTGGCTCTGGTGGCGGTCAGCAATCAAACCAAAACTTGGTCGGAATATAGGTACAGAGACAGATTAGTAAACATACACAACGGGGCAGTAACGGATAGCTTTGTAAAAGAATGGTAACAAATTTAGCAAGGAACGAGCAATTGTTCGTGCGAACAAATGTTCGTGCTCACTTTCACCGACCCAAAAAGTATATTATCTCGTTCTTCCCTCCTATGTCTATTGTTGTTCTCGGTAACAAATTTAGCAAGGACCGAGCAAATGTTCGTGCTAAAAAACGAACAAATGTTCGCGCTCACTTTCACCGACCCAAAAAGTATATTATCTCGTTCTTCCCTTCTATGTCTATCGTTGTTCTCTGCACTTCACTATTGTTCTCCTCCCCCAACTCCACCAACCAATTGCACAGGTCCGCGTGCGTCTTCACTCTTGTACCGTCTTTTAAAACCCGCTTATTGTACGTCTTGCTATACACGCAGCAGGGCACTATCGCAAACGGAATGTTGTATTTCAGACCGACTTGGGCAATCTCTCCTGCAGCTTGGTCCGGATGCATTCCGACAAGAAGGGTAGCGTTTTTGACGAGAGACTTCACCCGCTCCGCGTTTTCCAGTGTTTGAGCGGACAGAGAGCGATCAGCAGAGCAGCTGCAGATATTTGCGGACGTATACGTGGTCATTGTATTCGTCGATTCGTCGTCGGATGAGGAGGCGTAATCACCAGCACCGTGCTCATCTTCGTCCGACGACGTGCCGTCGTCGTCGTCATTGTCGTTTACTTTCGTCGTATTTGTACACCAAGGCACCTTTGTATCTGTGCTGGTCTCCATCACCGTTCTCAACCCCTTATTTGTCCAGCACTCATTCTTCGCTTTATCCACAATGGCTACAAACCTCTTCAAAATTTCGTCCTTGTCTTCGTTTTTGTCTTCATCTTTCGCCCAGTCGAAAAGCTCCAAATCAAAATAAGCGCGCGCATGATACGGATCGGTGTTTTCAACGCGATTGGCCTCATCCACAACAGCTTTGTTATAACGCTCTGTAAAGACAGGATTCCTCCAGTAAAGTCCATACGACCACTTCTTCCTGAACTTCCTGAGGTCGCACGTGCGCGGGTCGACCAGTACGGTCCTATCCCTCAGTCCGGGAACCAGGTTGCAGAACTCATACGACAGCTCCCCTTTACCACCCGCGACGTCGAGGATCGTACCTGACAGACACGAGGGAGGAAAATTATCCAAGATGAACTTCCGCAAGACGAAAGAACGAGACTTGTTGCGAAGGTGGGGACGACCCCCTGGACGGTGTTTACGCGACGACAACGACGACGACAACGACGACGACGATGACACCGACGACGACGATGATTTCGGCGCGGCATGCTTATTAACATGCATACCAACCGACGACGAACCCTTCGCATCCAAATCATGACTGAAAAAACATTTATCGCCATAGGC
>Ga0115557_1001235_pt1 | contig 17606 bp, 7 predicted proteins | sample COGITO_mtgs_1104_FD_87280 | JGI IMG/M metagenome (GOLD analysis project Ga0115557, IMG submission 87280) | Pelagic marine microbial communities from North Sea - COGITO_mtgs_110421 | ecosystem: Environmental > Aquatic > Marine > Epipelagic | place: Germany:Helgoland, sampling site Kabeltonne...
CGATGATGCTATACGCGAGCAGCTTGGCTGGCCCCAGCGAACCGGCACGATGGTGCAGCCGTGGTGCGCGGGCGATGCTGTTGAAGAAGGTCCAGAGTTGGAGTTGGAATATACTTTTGTCGCCGAAACTTTAAGCGATGATATCGACTTGCTCGTCGAGCAACCTGAGCGCTGGGATATTTGTATTAATGGGCAGGCAATCGTCATCCCGGAGGATCCTCAATGGTTTATCGATATCGCCTTAAAGCGTATCTCATTACCTGCAAGCAGTCTCGTTGCTGGCGAAAATGTGCTCTCCTTGAAGACTCGTTTGCAGACTGATACGGATTTGGAAGCCATTTATTTGCTTGGAGACTTCGGAGTCTATCGTCGAGCGGGAGATTTGGTATTGGCTGACTTGCCAGACACATTGGTAATTGGAGATTTGGCTGAGCAAGGCCTACCATTTTATAGCGGAAAGCTCAGCTATTATTGCCAGCTAAGCGAATTGCCTAAATGTGACCGGATCGTTTGCGAATTAACCGAGTTCGGAGCAGCTTGTGGTAAAATCACGCTTCAAGGTTCGGAGGCTGTTATCGCATTTCCGCCATATCGGGCGAATTTCGATGCGGCTGGGAGAAATCAGACTCTGCGCATCGATCTCACCCTTACCCGACGCAACCTGTTCGGTCCGCTGCATCAAAAGTCGAAAGGAAATTTGATGACGGCTCCAGTCAGTTACCGAACTGAGGGCGCCAACTTCAGTAGGGAGGTTCAACTCGATCCATCCGGACTGTTGTCCGCACCAACTGTTCAATTTACTGCAGATTGATCTCTACACCACTTGTTTAGCGCAAGTTCTAAGATCCCTTTCCTACCTCAAACCCTGGCACAAAATGCACCAAAAACGACTGCTACCTCTTATTATAACTGCCCTATGTGCCACTCAGCTTTTGGCGGTCACTCGGTATGAAACGAATATCACCGACGCTGAGTCGCGTGCGATAGCTGACTTACCTCAATTTGACAGCAAAGCACGGATTGGTGGAGGAGGATCGTCAGGGTCGGCGGCACTTCTAAGCCCTGAGTGGGCGATCACGGCTTCTCACGTAGTCTCCGACCAAGAAGGTCTCAGCGTAACCATTTATTACAAATCGCAGGGTATTGAGTATTCAAAGACCGGCACAACCGTGGCGGCTTACTCTGGGTATGGTGGTCTGGATGATATGATGCTGGTGCAGCTTGATACACCGATCACAGAGCCCGTCTCTTACCTCGCGCCTTACAATGGTTTCGATGAGTATGATCAGATGGGTTGGTTTATCGGAGCAGGACGTTATGGTTCGGCGACGCTTCCAGGTGAGGCTTTGAATACCTCAGACGGTAATCATCGGGGCATGACACAAAGGCTTTATTCCGTGCAAGCTGAGTCAGCGCTTGGTGCAGGCGGTTCGGTAACTCAGCAACAGATTTACTTTCTCAAAGAAGGGGATCCGACAACCAGCACCGACCCAAGAACGACTCGTTACGAAGCAGGTCCAGCACCTGGTGATAGTGGTGCGCCGACCTATCTATATTCTAGGGGGCGATTCTATCATGCATCAGTTCACTGGGGTGTCTTTATAGGCAGAGGATTTTATAATACCCGAACCAGCACACACCTTGACTCGATACAAACAGAGTCTGGGTTAGAATTTGCTTATCCTAAAAATCTCACACCAGAAGCAGTCTGGGTCGCTGAGGATCTAGCATCATCTTTATCTAACCTTTCGACCGTGTCTTCTTGGGCAGATCGTTTGGATACGCTTACGTTTTCAAATGCAACTGACGGTGGGACAGGTGCCCCGGTTTTTGTTGAAAATGGCACACCGACTGGACTCGCTTCCGTGCGGTTTGATGGAAACGACGCGCTTGGTTTGTCGGCATTGGAAAACCCTTTTGCTGGCGAAACAGCCATGAGTATTGTGATGGTTGTAAAACCCAATGCAGTAGGTGCTGGACTTGAGGTGAATGACTTTGATACGGCAGGTTTATTAGATGCGACCGCTGGTTCGCCGAATGGATGGAGCCTTTCGTATGCTGCAAACGGGCGTATCGGTTGGAGCTTGGATGACTCACTCAATAGTGCAGATCCAGTAGAGTCGCAGTTTCGTGGCGGGGTCGGGAACGGCTCTCTTAATGACGGAAATTGGCACGTGGTCGTCGCGACTTGGGATGGATCGGAAATCAGCAGTGATAATGCCGGCGACGATCAGAACATGAAGCTCTTCGTTGACTCGATTAATCAAAGCAAACGGACCCAAGGACCTAGCTATATTAACGTGGGGCGTGATGCAGTGGCACTACTGCTTGGTGACAGTCAGACCAATGCTCAGGCTGGATTTAATGGTGAGATCGCGGAGGTTCGGCTATACTCAGGTGAGCTAGAATTGCACGAGGTCGATCGCTTGCTGACTGCTCTACGTGAACAATATGTTTCTGGAACACCCGGTGTGGTGTTTGAGCGCCCTTGGACGGACGTTATTGAAGTTGCGGCAGGGCAGAGCCTAAAACTTCGTGGCTCTCTGACCGGTGGTGCAAACTCGGTTACTTGGGACGCATTCGCGGGACCAGGGGCAGTGACATTCTCTGATATTAATGCAGTTAATACGGATGTTTCTTTTCAGACTCCTGGCACCTACCAACTTCGTGCGACAGCCGATAATGGTGTCACGACGGGTAGCACTGATTTGTGGATCGATGTGTATGCTGCTGGCGCGGAAAGTTCGGACGCCACCGAATACAACGTCTTGGGTAACTGGTTGGACTCTCGAATTGGCGGATCGGTTAGTAGCGCAACGCTTTCCGAAAGTGGTTCACAAATCACACTGGCCGCTGCAGCCGATGGACTTGCGGTTGGCATTGGTGAAACTTATGATCACGGTATGCTCGCATGGAAAGGCGTTGCTGGAGATTTCGACTTAGTGACTCGCCTTGATTCCTTGACTGCGACTGCTGCGTCTCGCGCCGGCATCATGGTGCGCGGTGGGACTGGACCAAGTGATGCGACCGCATTTATCGGGCTTTCCTCAAGCGGTGGTATTTATTGGCTTACGCGGCAAGAGGGGGGCTATTGGGGTGAACTGACAGAGCAGACCTCACCGACACTTAGTTTTCCCAGTTACCTGAAACTAGAGCGCCGTGGAGCCACTCTGACCGCATACACGTCTGCGGATGGTGTGACTTATACACCCTTCGGAACGTCGGCTGATGTTGCGCTACCAGGTGTCGCTAAAGTTGGCTTCTTTGTGACGAGTGGAGACTCTGCTGCGACTGCAACTGCCGTCTTCGATCAACACAGCCTCAAGCAGGTGGGTTACGCTCAAGGTAGCTCGATTCAAATAGCAGCAAACAACTCGACTGATGGCTATGCAGAATACGACCCCGTCGTCTCGGGTTCGGATGAACCTTGGATACACTTGTCCCAAGTGAGTGGTCCTGCGTCGCTTGATTATTTCAAGGTGAACAATGACGAACGCCAAGTATTTCGCGCGCTATTACCCGGACCTGGTGCATACCGCACACGGCTCTTTGCGGACGATGGTAACACGATGACCTTCATAGATGATGAAGACTGTCTGGATAATAACATTCTTTTCGAGTTTGAGACTGATGGTAATAGTGAAGGATGGAACCCCACGAATGTAACTGGCTTCACAGTATCAGGTGGCGTCGCATCGGGCGTAACCGAGACAGATGACCCTCAACTTACACAAAGTGGTTTTCTCTTTGATGGCTCACTAGATCAGGTTGTCGTCCGAATGAAAGTCGATCAGTCAGGCAGCGTGCCTGTCCAATTATTTTGGTCTCGTGATGGTGGGGCTGGTTTTGTTGGCACTCGTGTTGTTTCGGCAACTTACACGGGTGCTAATGCATTTCAGGACGTTGTTTTTGATCTCAGTGGCGAAGGCGAATGGGTGGGGCGCCGCATCACCGCTTTGCGACTAGATCCAGTGAATGGAGTCGGCACTGCCGGTGCCGCTTTCGAAATCGACTCGATTGAAATCTCGGATGGTTCCGCTGCCAAGCCGCAAACTGAGCGCGCTTATTATTTTAACAATGATGGAAACTTTGAAAATTGGACGCCCACCAAACATCTCGACGGTCAGTATGTGTTAGATGGTTTGCTAACAGCTTCGACCACCGGAATTGACCCCATCTTAGTGAACGACGTTCGAGATTTCGATTCCAATACCGTGGAATCTTTGATCGTTAGAATTAAGTCTACCCAGTCCGGGGATTTGCAGTTCTTCTGGAGCACTACTGATACGCCTACTTTTGCTGCTGCTCGCCAAGTGGTTGCGTCTGTAAACGGTGACGGTAATTGGCAAACACTTCGACTACCGCTTTCCGGTAATGCTGAGTGGGACGGCAAGACCATCGCCTCGATTCGTCTGGATCCGATCAATAAGAACGGAGCTGATATTGAGATTGATACGGTTGTGCTGAGCGATGGCGATGCCGACGATGATGGTATGCCCGATCTCTATGAAGACGCCAACAGTCTCGACTTATTAGTAGATGATTCTACTAGCGACCACGATAGCGACGGTTATTCTAATGGTGATGAATATGTAGCCGGAACTGCCCCCAACGATGCTTCGGATCGATTCACTCTGACCAACCAGACACACACCGGTGCAGCATTTCAAGTTGTGCTACCAGGTAAGGCGGGTCGTGTTTACAGTTTAGGTCGCAAGTTGAATCTGACGGATCCGGCTTGGACGCCTGTCGATAACGAGCCAGTCTTGGGCAGCGATACTTCGGTGATGCTTGAAGATACATCAAGCTTCGACAAGGCATTCTACCGTGTGGAAGTAATCATTCCGTAAGCAAAAAGGTAGCGGCGCGGGTCCCACCGCGCCACCGCCTCTTATTGTTCGATGCCGAATATGGTGATTTCTGAAATGCCGAAGCCTTCCTCATCCAGAGTGTAGACGGTTGCGTTCATATCCTGGAGGCGTGCTCGTAGCTCCCAATCTTGACCAGTTGAAAGTAGTTGTGAATTGGTGCCTAGTTCGTAGGTGATGCTAAATGGTTTTAGAACGTTCTCGCCATCGACTGTGATAATATCTTCGCGGATAGCCCGTATACCAGGGGTATCCAGAACACCATCTAGAAAGGCGACCACATCTGCACTGATGGTTGTCGCGGTCCCTGGGCTGCGGGTCGACCAAGCATAACCCGTGTAGACGATCTTGGTGATCTCCATAGGATTGACGGCAGTCACTTTGGTTTGAATTTGAACGCCTATAGCTGTGTCGGGCAGATCGCTGCCGCTCCATGCGAACACGGGGTGGGGTAATGTCAGCGCCGTCAATGAGCTGACGATGCCCTGGTTCGTATTCATCGTGGTCGCAGAATGTGCGGAGATGCCTTCGGATAAACGAATGGGGTTCGCAGAGCCTTTGCTAAATTTCCAGACTGTGAGTGGCCGTTCACCGCTGTTCAGTGTTGCACTGGCGCGAAAGAAGTTTTGATCCGCGCTGACCTCGTTGAGATCAAGGCGTAGGGTATGGCTGGTCGTGTCGCCGTAGGTATACCGACTCGTTGTTTCGAGAGCAGGGCCGATTATGGATGCGGTTGCTCCGTTGACTTCGTAAATAGGACTGAACCCAGTATCTAAGTCGTCTGTATGGGAAATACTCAGCTCGGCGCTGGCAGGATTTGCAGGACTGTTAAAACGCAGAATTGGGGTCGGGGGTGTCGTAGTCTCGTCGAAGATCACTTCGAAGCTCGTCTCACCTGTCGTTGTATCCGTGGCTAATAGATAGTTGGCGAGTTCGGGTAGGCCGTCGCCATCAATATCATCTCCAACCAGAACCGTGCTTCCGGGGGTCGCGCTATTTTTATTCGTCACAGTTTGTGCGTAGGAAGTAGCCGTTTTGAAACGATAAGCGAAGGCCGCTTCATTGACTCTGCTGATGTTGGTGCCGTCATACTCAAACCAGCCAGTGTCCCAGGTGATGTAATAGTGCGTGTCCGGCTCTAAGATCGGCAGGTCGGTAAAGGTAATCGTGCTAGTGCCTTGCGAGGGATGACTCGGGAGAGGGTCTGCTTCCCAGATAATGTCACTGCTTCCGAATTTCTGTAATCGGATGTAGAGCCCTGCGCTGCCATTGAAGTCGACGGTCCCATCGATGGTAAAGGTTAGGTCGGTATCAATTGGCACGCCCGAGGCCATGTATTCAGGGTCAGTGGCCAACATGCCGGGTCGAATCTGATCAAAGCCCCAGCCTCGATGCTTGTTGCTTTGGTTGGGCGTCGCCCATCCTGACGCTGGGAGCGGATGACTCACGCGAAACAGATCCCATTTATCTATCAAGTCTTGATACTTGGCTGGATAAACTGCTCTTAAATCGAAACGCTCTGTCGGGTCGTTGATCGTATTATAAAGTTCCCAAGGGCCATCTGCATAGTGGGCGACCTTCCATCCGTTTTCGTAGTAGCCGCTCGATCTTTGGTAGGTGCTGATAAATGTATCCGAGCCTGCCGTCGAGTTGGCGTCGGTGAAAATCGGAGCGAAGCTTTCACCTTGAAGGCTCTCCGGAGTCAGGCTGTTGGGCGTGCCCGGATTGTTGTCGGGGTCGTAACTGGTCGGGTAGGGCGCCGCTCCTGCTACGTCGAGCAGTGTGGGGTAGATGTCCCAGATGTTGGCTGATTGCGGCAGGATAGAATTATTGAGTCCCGCTGAAATACCGTTCGGCCAGTGTGCGATGAGAGGGCTGCGAATGCCGCCCGCGTGACTTGAGTGTTTGTAATAGCGGAAGGGCGTGTTCATCAGCATACCCCAGCCGAAACTCGTGTTGATTCCAGTGTTCGTCCCTGTGGCTCCAATCTGCCAGGGTTCACTGTCGTGGCTCTTAAAAGCGCCCGCATAGACGCCTCCGTTGTCCGCTAAGAATAGAATCAGGGTATCCTCCAAAATTGAATCGCTTAGGTCTTCGTCACCGTTCGGGTCTTCTAGGTAGTCGACGATGCGTCCGATGTTTTGGTCGATCTGATCGATCATCGCTGCATAGGTGGCCATGCTCAGCTCTTCGAATGTCTTATTCAGTTCCCAGTCATAGGAGCCTGAATCCGGCATGTCGGCCCAGGCATTTACCTCGACGCCATAATCCGGAAGCACGAAGCTGTCGTCGATTATACCGAGCGACTTCATTCGGTCGTAGCGTTCCGTCCGTAGTTGATTCCAACCTGCAGCATATGTGCCTGCATTCAGATATTTGTCGATGTCCGCTTGCGGAGCCTGCAGTGGACCGTGCGGCGCATTGAACGCCACAAAGCTAAAGAATGGCTCTCCGTCATCGACCGCCTGATCCATATACTCGATCGCTTTGGTCGTGATGTAGGTCGTGGAGTAAAAGTCTCCCGGCACACTTGCGGGGAAGTTGAGTGATACGTTGTTCTCCACCCAGTTCGCATCTCCCTGAAAGTTATTGGTCGCGCCACCTTCGAAACCATAAAAGTTGTCGAAACCAAAGTCAGTCACTGGATCGCCGACCGCTAGAGTCGAGAGCCCGTGGTTTTTCCCCGTCCAGCTGGTCTGATAGCCCGCGTCTCTTAGCAGGTAGGCGAAGCAGAGACCATCGGTTATATTCCCACGTCCCGCTCGGTGGTAATCCATTCCCGATAGCAGAGAGATGCGCGAGGTCACACACATGGGAGTGACACGGAAGTTCTGTAGCCGCAACCCGCCCGCGGCGAGTGTATCCAATCGTGGTGTATCGATCTCGCCTCCGTAGCAACCGAGGTCGCTGTAGCCCATGTCATCCACCAAAATGAGTATGATATTGGGCTGTGCCGAAACAAGAACAGCAAAGACAATGTATACGAACAGAGTCAGTGCTCCTCGGTTGAATATTTTCATCTCAATTGAAGGAGTCTATTAAATAGTTTCTTCTTCCTTCGCTTCAGATTCTCGCGCGATTTCTTCGAGTTTACGTTGTGTTGCTTCAGCACGTTCACGTGAGATGGGGTAGAGCCACATGAGCACGATGGCGATGACAAGACCGAGTGCTTGAAAGCCTATAAGCAGAGCTTTCATTTTAACTGCCGTGCCTTCGTCGAGACCACTGGCGTCAACCGAATGCTGATCGTATCCAGCAGCGGTAGCCATGTAGCCGCCAAGCCCGAAGGTGAGTCCTTGTGCTGCTTTCAGGGCGAAGCCCTTGACTGAACTGAACATACCTTCGCGGCGGCGACCGGTTTGTAGTTCGTCATCATCGCAAACATCAGCGACCATCGAGTCGATCATTAGCCAGCAACCTTGCATGCCGATAAAGGTGACAGCCCCTGCGGCATACATCGCCCACGGCCAGCGTGGATCGATCGCGAAATAGTTCAGTATCGTGCCAGCCAAGACGAAGCCTAGACCGATCATCATGGCGGCGCGTTTGTTGTATTTACTAGAAAGGTAACCGATGAAGAACATGCTTCCGTAGGAAATGATAACGGCCATGGTGCCGAGCAGACCTGCGAATTTACCAACTGCTTGTTCGCTGCCTTCAAAGACATAGTGCAGCATGATTAGAGGCGCAATACTCTGCGCAGAGAATAACGCGACAATGATCGTGACGTAGCTGATGAAGAGAATGACGAAAGGCTTATTCGTCATCGTGTATTTTATGGCAGGCAGAATTTTAATCGGCTCTTGTTCTTCGATCTCCAAGTTTTCCTTACAGCCGAATGTCGGGATTAGACCAGAGATCAAAACCACTACTGAGACGCCAATCGTCACCCAAAATGCACCCAAGCCAATGTTGGGGAAATAATCGGCTGCTGCTAAACTGAATAGCCACGCAGCCGACAGTGAACCGATCAAACCGATGAGCATTCGCCATCGGAGCACGCGCGTTCGTTCGTCATAATCCGGCGTGAGTTCAAAGCCCAGTGCGGTGTAAGGCACCACGAAGAGTGTATAGGCGATTGCCAGTAAGCTACCGATCGTGCAGACGTAGAAAAAGGCGATATTGCGATGCCATGGTTCATTAACCGTATCCAGTCCGATCGGTGTCCAGAGCAGCGGTAGGAGGAGGGCGCAAAACAACACGCCGATTAACATCAAGGGGCGGCGGCGTCCGAATCGTGATTTCAGATTGTCCGACATGTTGCCGATCCATGGATCGGTGAAGGCGTCGATCAGTCGAGGAAAAGCTAGTGCGAGACCAGCCATTTCAGGAGTGAATTTGAAGTGCTGCACATAGACCAAAGTGCCAAGCGCAGTCAATGTGTTGAACATGAAGTTGTCCGCGAGTCCGCCAAAGCCCCAAGTGACTTTCGTTCTTAGGGGGACATTGCGTTGACCGGGAATGTGGGGTATGTGCTGACTCATGTTAGTGGGGTATCGGCAGGTGGTAGGTTGACAGGTTTTTCAGAAAAATCGACGGTGGAAGAAATAGCAATAAGAAAGGATTCTTTATGTTCCTATATTTTGACTACATGGCAGGTATTCTCTACGATAAGTGCTATGCTATGCCATATTGGCTCATTAATGATTTGAATGTATGTGGTAGGCAGGCTTTTGTAGTTGTTTTTCACCTATACAATTTTCTGATACTATCGCACAAATATGAGAGCCCGATTAAAAGATGTTGCCGCTAAGGCAGGGGTTGCCCCCAACACCGCTTCGACGATTCTTAATCGCCGCCCGAATTCCTGGGCTTCGAAGGAAACTGAAGAGCGTGTTTTTGCAGCAGCTAAAGAGCTTGGTTATCGACCTAGCCGTGCAGCACTTGGACTGCGTTTGGGCAGTTTCAAGACGGTTGGCTTGGTGATCCCAGATTTGCATAATCCAGTCTACACGACTTTTGCCGATTTATTGGAGCAGCGCATGCGGGAAAATGGTTATGATTTGATTTTAGAGCATTCCCGCACGGATTTGAATTATGAAAAGCACTGCTTGGAATCTATTTTGGACCGTCAGATCGATGCGGTGACATATTTCGTCAGCGACCTGCAGAGTCATTTGGATTTTATAGCTCGCGCAAACAAAGCATCCAAGCATGTGGTAGCAATGACTGGTCCATCATCAGAGGCGTTCCCTTTCGATGCCGTGGAGATGGACTTCTCTGAGGGCATCATGTCGGCAGTGGATCACTTGCTTGATTTAGGGCATGAGCGTTTTGCGTTCCTTTGTGCATTGGCAAAAGGGCAAGAGGCGGGTGATCGTCCTGAGGTATTTAATAAAATGCTTTTGGAGCGGGGCATCCCCGAGAACCAAAATTTCTTTATCCCCTGCGCGCACGATCTCTCCAGCGCATGTAATACCTTTGGAGCCTTCCTCGATGGTTTTTCGGGGGAGCGTCCCACGGCACTCATCGCGATGAATGATCTGACTGCAATCGGTGCTATCCGCGCTGCCAATGAGCGCGGCATTCGTGTGCCAGAAGATTTATCGGTGATCGGTATCGATAACATCCCACTAGGAGATTACTTGCCACGGCGCTTGACCACGATTGCACAGCCCTTGGAGGAGCTCGCAAATGCGACAGCCGAACTCATGCTCCAACGCTTAGATAAGAAAGCTGAAACGACTCCCCCTCAAAGTCGCAAGTTCAAGGCAAAGCTCTTGATCAAGGGCACTACTGCAGAATCGCCAAAGCTGTAGCGCTTGACTGTGCAATCGGGGTCGGTGCTTCGGAGTGGTTCAGGTTCATTTTAGTGGGACTTTTTAGACTCGTTCAGAGTGGTTAGATTCTAGCTGCATTCAATCTTCTTCTCTGAAGGTTTTAGACCACTAAGGTCGCCGAGTGCGCTGAGTAGTCGCGGATTTCTTCCCTCTGCGTTCTTCATGTGCTCTGCGGTTAAAACTACGTCTGATCGGCTTCCTTCCTTCTGTATGTCGGCGAGGACTGGCGAGGCGCGTCCGAGTCATTAGTATCTAATTGGTTTTCGAATTATTTGCGCGTAAATGGGGTTGGCCTGCTTCGCCTGAGTGAAGCAAGAGAGTGATTGATGGGTGCCGGACTGGTCGAGTGCTTCTCTTAGTTCGTGCTGTTTTTACTACGAAAAGCGCGAAAGTTCCTAAAGCAGCCATACGAATTCAATTCCTTTTGCGCTTTTAGTGTATTTCGTAGTCCAAAATGCAGCTCTTAATTGTCCTGCTTAGTTTCATATGCCCTTTGTGGTTATTGATAGCTTTGGTATTACGAACGTTCATTAATGATGAGGCATAAGAAAGCCCCGAGCTTTTGGGCTCGGGGCTATTCTGTGTTTTGTTGTTGGTAAGTTTACGGGGTTGTAATTACCAGACGGTAGATGGCAGCATCAAAGCTGGTGGTGTCTTCGTAAGTGAGCGCTTGATCGGAGCCTAGTGTGCCTGAGTCGTAGACTGGAGTCCAAACAATCGGAACTGCGGCGAGGTCGAGGGTGCGCTCGACGACGTAGACGCTACCGGTGAAGCCTGACCATGAGAAGTCGGGGTTACCGGAGCCGTTCATGATGAAGTTGTCGACGAACTCTTCCGCGCTGGTTGCATCATTGCCTGAGCCGCCGGAGACGAGAGCGATCTGTGTGCTGCTCGCGTAAGTATAGTCGATGCTGTAGCCGCTAGGCAGATCGACTTCGGAAGCGAAGGACGCGCCGGTGAGGCTGCCTGCGCTGTAGTCGGCGAGGACGTAGACGGATTCGGTGGGCGTGCTGGTCTCGTTGAAGTCGATGGTGAGCCCGGAGATGTCGAGCGTGCCGTTGACAGTTATGAGGTTGGCGCTTGCGCTGCCGATGTTCCAGTTCAGCGTGCCGGAGCCGGCGAGGGTGGTGCTGGCACCCACGGTGATGTTACTGTTTTCTTGCGAACCGTTTACGTTGACGGTCAGTGTGCCGAGGTCGTTGAGTCGGCTCAGTGTGGTGGTGCCGTCGTAGGTGTTTGTGCCGCTGAGGTTGATGATCGAATCACCGCCAGCGATACCGCCACCTTGTAGCGCGAGGTCAGCTGTGTTGATACCGTCGCCGATTGCTGCGAGGTTGAGGGTGAGGTCTTGCACGTTTGAGACGTTGGAAGCTGCAGTGATGGTGAAGCTGCCGTTCAAGTTGATTGTCAGCGCACCGTTTTGAGTGGCTGTGCCGGTGGCGACCGTGGCACCGAGGGCTTGGAAGCCATAGCTGCCGCCGGTGAACGTCATGGCGTTATCCAGAGTTAGGGTAGAAGCGTCCGTCTCTTGGAAGAGTCGGAAACTTGTGCTGCTGTTAACTGCGTTGGCAGCATTACCCAGGCCATTATCTTTACGCACTTGTGTGGTGGAGCCGAGCGTCACTGCACCGGTAAAGGTGTTGGCGCTGGCACCGCTGATCACAAAGATCGCACCGCCGCTGACGGAGAGATCACCCGTGCCGCTGATCGCACCATTCAGGAAGGTGTTGGCGTTTTGAGCCACGCTGAGGTTTTCATTCAAGGTGATATCGCCGCTGAATGTTTGAGCCGCGCCAGTTTGGTTACTGATCGTCGCGTTGGGTGAGTTGACCACGATACCGTTGTCGATGGTATTGGCACCTTCACGGACGGAGCTCAGTAACAGCGTAGAGAAGTTCAGTGTAGAGACTTCGCCGAGTAGGAGTGAGCCGGTTCCAAACGGATGAGCACTTGCTCCTGCGTTGATCGTATTGATTTCGACGATTGAATTTTCGATCACGACGCCTCCGTCGTGCGCGGCATTGTTGGCTGCTCCGGTAGTAATTTCAAAAGCGCCTCCATTGAATGTGACAGGCCCTGTGCCCACATCAGCTTGAGTGTCTAGGTTGGCGGTAACGGTGCTGCCGGAGTTATTGATGATCTCCGTGCCCCCGGCAGGGATGGTATAGCGGCCACTGAGTGTGATCGGTCCGGTTGCGCCTGCGTCGACCGTAATCGTATCGACTGTGAGCGTATGTGAGCCTGCTCCTGAGTTGATGGAGAATGCGCTGTCTACGTGCTCGGTGATGTTGATGGAGTTGAGGACGTAGTCGCTCTCGAAGATCGTGGTGTCGAATGGGTTTCCTGCAGTGGCGAAGTAAATATCCTGTGTGCCTGTGCCGGGTTGTATGGGTGCGGTGTTGGCAACCCAGTTGCCTGCTGTCGACCAGTTGTTGTTAGCGCCGCCGCCGTCCCAGTATATAAGTCCTGCGATGGAGCCATCTACGAGGGCAATTTGAGTGCCGCTTTCGTATGCATAGTCCACTGTGTAGCCTGCGGGTGTGCCAGTGACGCTGGCAAATGTGCCCCCCGTGAGTGTTCCGTCGCCATAATCGGCGATGATGTAAACTGGAGAGGTCGCGCCGGTGGTGCCTTCTACGATGGCGAGTGTCAAACTGGTGATATCGAGGGTGCCATCATTGTCGATGAGGTCAGATGTGCTGCCATCGATATTGTAGGTGAGTGTGCCAGAACCTTGCAGGGTGGTGTCAGTACCGATTGTGGTGTTTGCGTTCGATGCAGTGGAATTTAGATTAGTCGTCAGTGTGCCGAGGTTGGTCTCGTTGATGAGGATCAAGCTGCCGTCGATGTCGAGGCCGCCGGTGATGTTGACGACTGAGTCCGAACCAGCGAATCCGCCGCCTTCGATTTGCAATGAGGCTGAGTTGTCGCCGTCGCTAATTGCGCCGTCGAGATTAAAGTCGAGGTCTTGCTCATTACTAGGATTGGATTCGGCAATGAAGGAGAGAACTCCGTCATTGCTAAGGATGATCGCGCCGTCGAACTCGAATGTGCCGGTATCGACTGCGGCACCCGCCGCTTGACCACCGAAGGTGCCGCTATTGACAGTGATCGGATTGGCTAGCGTTAATGTTTGTGCGTCGGTGAGCATGAAGGTGCGCAGCTGACCACCATCGACGATGATTTGGTTGGCCGCGTCGCCTGCTGCGTTATCTGCGCGTAGTTGAAGAACGTTGGTCACTGTGAGGTCGCCCGCGAAGCTGTTGCCATTATTGGTGAATAGTGTCGTGCCAGTCTGTGTTGTGATGTTACCCGTTCCAGAGATGACGCCCGAGATACTTTGCACGCCGCCGGCATCGAGTGTCAGGTCGTTGGCGAGCACGATTGCGCCCGTGTGAGTGAATGTGCCAGTCTGATCGATGTCGTAGGTCGCGGGTGCGTTGACGTTGATCGTTTTGGGTAGTGATGTGGCTGCACCGTTACGTAGGAGCGTAATCGTGAGATTGGCTGGATTACTTGAACCAGACTCACCCAGAGTGATCGGACCATTACCGAAAGGGTGTTGTAGCCCACCTGCATTATTATTGTTATCAACTTCTAGGGTAGCGTTCTCGATAACTGTGCCACCGGAGAATGTTGAATTATTCGCGGATGCGGTCTTGATCGAAAAGTTGCCGTCTTGGTAGGTGACGCTGCCTGTTCCAGTATTGTTACCGTTAAAGGTCAAGGCGCTCGATGCGTGCTTGTTGGTGAGCGTGGTGCCGCCTGCTGGGATGTTGTATCGTCCATTTACGGTAATGTCGCCATCAGCGCCCGCGTCTCTTACGATATTGTTGACCGTTACCTTGTGCGCCCCTGGGCCCATTACGGTCCTGAAGGCCGAGTCTACGTTTCCATTGAAAGTAAGGCTGTCGATTGTGTAGTCCACGTTGAAGTTGACTGCTGTTTGTCCGTAGCCTGTGGTGGCAATGACGAGGTCTTCAGTGCCAGTGCCGGGACTCGTCGGAGCGACGTCGCCCACCCAATTTGTGGTGGTGCTGGCGGGTTCGCTGGTGTCGCCGTCCCACGTGAATAAACCACTGGATTGAACAAGTGCGATTTGGCTTAGGCTTTCGTAATTGTAATCGATGGCGTAGCCGGTGGGTAGGTCAGTCACAGTGCCGAAGGTCGCGCCGGAGAGTGAGCCCGCGCTATAGTCTGCAAGAACATAAATGCCCAAGGTTGCACCGTCGCCAGTTTCATTGAAATCGATGGTCAGACCAGAGATATCGAGCGTGCCCTCTACGTCGATGGTGTCGTAGTCGCTGCCATCGATGTTTAGATTGATAGTGCCACTGCCTTGTAAAGTATTCTGGGTGCCGACTGTGATGTTGGCGTTCGATAGGGAGCCGTTTAGATTCACGACACCGCTACCGTAGAGCAGCTCGTCGTCGTTATCTGGATCGATCTGGATCGAGGTGGGGCCGTCTGTAGTGATGGTGCCGTTGAGGTTGACTGTAGTTGTCGAACCGGCATTGCCGCCGCCGTAGATGAGGAGGCCTGCTGTATTGGCGCCGTCAGTAATGTCGCCGGTGAAGGTAGAAGTTGAGGTCTGTGCGAAGTTCTCATTGGTGGATGCATCTATTTCCACTGTGGTGTCGGCGTCGATACTGATGTTGCCGTTAAAGATACCGGTAAAAGCGCTTACGGGAAATGCGCCTCCGCCTTCACCTTGGGCTCCGATGCTGCTGTTGTCGCCGTTGCTGGATGTGACGACGAAGTCGTTGTCTAGAGTGATGGTGGTGGAGCTCGCATTGTTGGTGATGTAGTTGTTGTCCACATACAGGCGGAAAAAAGCAGAGTCGAGATTCACCACATTAGCGGCATTGCCCAGGATGTTGTTTTCGCGTCCTTGGAAGGCTGTATCGGTAAGTGTGAAGTCTCCTGTGAAGGAGTTGCCTGCACCTTCGAACACGAGGATCGAGAGTGCGGAGTTGCTGTCGCCTGCACTGATCGCGCCAGTGCCACTGATATCACCACGGACGCGTAGGATCGCAGTGTTATCAAGAACGAGGTCTTCGTTCAGTGTTACGTTGCCGTCGATAAAGGTCGTTTGTGGCGAGTTATGAGTCAGAGTTGCGCCGGGGGCGTTGATAACAAAGTTGTTCGGCAGGGTAGTGACCTTGCTGCGGATGTTGGTAATCGTCAGGCCGGCGGGGTTGCTTGTGCTGGTTCCACCGATAAACACAGAGCCTGTGCCGAAGGGGCCTTCCTGAGTGCCACTATTAGTAGGGCCGTTGATCTCTAGTGTGGCGTTGTCGATTCGGTATCCGCCACTGTGCACCGAGTTATAGGGCCCGCTGCCATTTATTTTGAATGCGCCATTAGATAGGTTGAAAATACCAGAGCCGCTTGTATTGAAGTTTACAATTACTGTGGTTGCCGAATTGTTTGCGACACCAGTATTGCCTGTGGTGTCCAGACGGCCTGCCAGGGTGACTATTCCTGTGACGCCCGCGTTGATCGAAAATGCATTCGGCACTCTTAAAGTGTGCGTGCCAGATGTGGTGTCCAAGCGGAAATCTTGAGTGGTTTCGGAGTTGAATGTGATTGAACTCACATCGTAGTCAACGTCCACGTAAGCATTAGTCGAGCTGTAGCCGGTGTCGCCAAAGACGATGTCGTCCGCAGTTCCGCCGGGAGCGGTGGGGGCTGTGCCTCCTGCCCAGTTGGTGTTGGTTGACCAATTGCCGTCGCCGCCATCAGTCCAAGTGAATGTGGCGGCGTGAGCGCCAAGGGTAAAAGTTACCGCAGCAACACAAGTAGCAATCAGTTTCTGTTTCATAGTGGGTAGTGAATGGAGTTTAGGTATTTTGAAATGTGATATACAGGAATAAACAAGAAAGCATTCTTAGATCAAGCGTTATTTGATAGAAATTAGCGAGAATTAGCGGGTTAATTTAGGAATCGTGGTGTTTTTGGGGTGTAATTATTTCCCCGTGGGGGGTGATGTGTTCATGTCGCCGCTATAGGCTGCAGGAAGAATTGCCCTGTGGTTACTTCTGGAGCGGTTAGTGGTCGCTGTTGCTCTCGTCTAGCCATGTTTTCGGTGACTGGCCGAATTGTTTTTTAAAGGCTCTCGAAAAGTAATAGACGGTGGAGTATCCGAGGGCGGTCGCCGTTTCAGTGACACTCATACCTTCCCTAAGTAGGAGATCCCGTGAGCGATTGAGCTTAATCATATTTTCAAACTCACGAGGAGAATAGCCCGTTTGTTTTTTTGAAGGCGAAGCGGAAGCGCGAGTAACTCACGCCGAGCTCTTTAGCAAGTGCTTCCAAGTTTGTCTGTGTTTCTAGATTGGCGAGCATCGTGGCCTTGGCTAGAAGCACGATCTCGCTGTCTTTGCTTAGAGCGTTATCCTGGGGGAGTGCGCCCGATTTGAGGAAGGCCAGAATGAGTGGGATGTGACTGGCTAGAATCTGTTCCTTCGCAGCCACGGGTTGTCGTAGCCAATGCAAAATTTGATCGAAGTGCTGAATGATCGCATCGCTTTGGCCGACTTTACAGACGGCTTGGTCGGGGCTGAAAAAGGCCTCCCTGCGTCCCAGCATTGACTTACTCTACAATCTCGAACAACTAATTAACCCGTCCAGACTAACACATGCTCTGGCTCAGTTTGGGTAACTCGACCAAAGGCACTATAATTTGTGTCCACTTTGTGTCCACTTTTTTCGGTTCCAGCTCGTTCCTAAGAAGCGGTCTGAAATGACGAAATTCCAACAGGGTTCGCCTTTAATGCTGACGTATAAAGGGATTGTTGGCATGTTCTCAACGAAAGTTGGAAATATGTAGAAACACTTGGAAACCCTAAAAATGAGGACTGCAAATCCTCTATCGTCGGTTCGATTCCGACCCGCGCCTCCATCTCCTTTGGCAAAAAATCCCGATGAGCTAGGCTCGTCGGGATTTTTTGTATGC
>Ga0115557_1001237_pt1 | contig 17585 bp, 18 predicted proteins | sample COGITO_mtgs_1104_FD_87280 | JGI IMG/M metagenome (GOLD analysis project Ga0115557, IMG submission 87280) | Pelagic marine microbial communities from North Sea - COGITO_mtgs_110421 | ecosystem: Environmental > Aquatic > Marine > Epipelagic | place: Germany:Helgoland, sampling site Kabeltonne...
ATAAACGTCCCACCTCCTGTATTCCAGCCACGAAGTCATTCTCTGGGCGAGATTGGGGGATCTTTCGGCGGGCCGTCAGCGAACGCAGTAGATCTTGAAGGAGTCGGGGGGCTCTCCGTCGAAGCTGATACTTGGAGGTGAGTTGTAGGAAGGGTTTCCACAGAGAGGAGTTCCAACCTTCAATTGCTCAAACCATCAAACTCATTCCCACAAACAAATGCAAATCCAAACCCAAACGCAAACGCAAACGCAAAAAACAACGACAGGAGTCAAGACAGGCCCAGCGCCACACCGACACCATCATCTCGTGGCTTATGGCACGAGTCCTCATCCAACCAGGTAAATGGTGACATTGGTGGCGACTTTGGCGGCCTCGGTGGGTTGTTCAGCGGGATGGAAGGATCTGGAGGAAATAAGGCCGCCATGAACTTCGGTCTTCCCACGCCAATCGGGCGCCCCTCGCCAATCGGGCGCCCGTCAACAGGCAGCAAGAGTAGCTCGCTATTTTTTGACGACACTTTGCCTCAAGCGCCCTCTGCAAGCACTATCGGGAGTCTTATAAATGCGCTTGGGGGTGTTGAGGTCAACAGCGATGGTTTGAGAGACAGTGGTAATCACAACATGCCTGGTCACCACAACATGGCGGATTTTTCCAGGTCTGGGGCTTCCGCTTCTTCTGCTGGTGTGGTTCCCCCCTACAGCAGCGCAAGCAGTGAGGTTGATGCCCAGCAGCTTCAAATCACGCAGGCGCAGCTCAACGAACAGCAGCGCCAGCTTACTTTGGCAAAGGAGAGGTTTGAGCAAGAGGTCTCCAATGCGGGCGCCCTCAACAACGCGTCGACGGAGCGAGATGAAAGGTGAGCAATTAGTCCGAAATCCATTCGAAGTTTGTTTGAAGTTAGGTAGAAGTCGTGGAATGCCGTCTAACTCCCTCCAATTTGATCCGACTTGAAATACCCAAAAACGCAGGGGACATAGTGCTGCACAGCACACCATGCTGATCCCAGGGGTGGGCACGCTTGTTCTGCACGGTCACGGAAAAAACGCCGGTGGTGCCACCTCTATTGACCATGGCTTTGGCGCTCACAGCCAGCCGATGACTATGAGCCAGCGTCTAGGGCAGTTGTACAATTCTCCGCCGCAATCTCCCCATGCTACACACAAAAAAACTGCCGCCGGCCACCACTATGGGGCCACGCTAGTCGGCCTCGACGATCTCGATGGGGGTGTGCTTGAGCCGCCTAAGGTTGTGTATACGGTAAAATTCAAGCGCATTCACCGTTTGTTCATCGTCCACCGCGCACTCTCATCGACTGACATAAATGTCGGGACGTTTGTGAAGGTCGAGGCCGATCGAGGCGAGGATCTTGGCCGTGTGGCGTCCAAGATTTCTGCCGATAAATTCAACCAGAACGTCAAGACTGCGGCTGCCACTCGCTCTGCTGGAAGTTCGTCGACGGAGCATGTCTACGCCGTCGATCTGAAGCGCATCATGTCCGTTGCAACTCAAGAGGAGATCATCTTGCTGGAGGCCAAGCGAGAGGAAGAGGATGCGCTCCTGAAAATCTGCCGCAGCAAAGTCAAGCAACGAGCTCTCCCAATGCATGTTGTTGACGCAGAATACCAATTCGACCGTCACAAGCTGACCTTCTTTTTCGAGGCAGAAGGCCGCATCGATTTTCGAGAGCTAGGTGAGTGTCACTCTTGGTGCAGGCCGTGGTGCAGGCCGTGGTGCAGACAGTGGTGCAGACAGTGGTGCAGACAGTGGTGCAGACAGTGGTGCAGATCTCTACGGGCATAATTCACAAGAACTAAACCTTTCACTCTCTCTCTCTCTCTTTCTGCCCATGTGTCTGCGATATCCCATATATCGTCGTCTTTTAATTATCGCTCCCAATAATATCGATCTCGTAGTCCGTGACCTCTTCAGCATCTACAAGACGAGGATCTGGATGCAGCAGCTGGACAAACGTAGCTCTGCTGGCTCGGTGCACAACCACCTTACCGCAGGGCTCCATGAATTGGAGAGCTAGGACAAAATAAGGGCTTCGAAACGGAGAGTTTAAACTAGGAGGAGGGTGGTGGAATATTACGATTAAGAATAATGATTCGTTAAATCTAAAGAGAGAAGAAGAACCAACAAGACAAGACCAACAAACCAAAAAGAAAGAAAGATAAGAAAGAAAGAAAGAAAGATAGGAGAACACATGTGTTCAACGTGGGAACATCGTCAGCACACACAAAACTCGCGATCAGAAATTAGCAAGATGTATTATTATTTAACAAATGAAAGAGAGAAAGAAAAATTAGCGCAACAAAGAAAGGTCAAACACCGTAATTTAATTTTCCAACTTCTAAAAAATCATGGTGAGAGCTCAGAGGTTTGCCTCAAACCGACACAAGCTGATCGCGAATGCCTGCAGCAAAGAGAAGGGGTGCTGAAAGTCGGCGTTGTAGCAGTGCTTTCCGACTTTTCCCATTTGCAGTAGAACTGGCTGCGGTTTGTCTGGATCATTCACCAAGCCGTATCCTGGCGCCCCCTCGGCATAATACCTGTTCCTTTTCTCCAAATCTCGGGGGAAACTCCTTATAAGCTGATAGTTCTTGACGCTGCTGCAAGTCGCCCTCTCTTTGAAGTCGACCAAACAGCTGCTCAGGGGATCGTACTTGCTCATCTTGAGATGGGCCACAAACAATCTCTCCTCCATCATTAAATTTTGGCTCCCCTTTTAATTCGGAGCCGTTTTTGGTCGGTTGACGTATTCAATATTTGGGGTACACGAGTGTCAGTTCAGTCAAGATCATTGCGACATGTCGCATTGCAGACAACTTCTTACCTGGTGACTTATCCGGTTGAATTGGCTTTCCAAGCTTTCGCCGGCGCTAACAGGCTGCCACACCTCGACTCTTTTTTGGTCGAGTTTATTCTCCCCGAAATTGAGTCGAACAGACGGAATTGCGACCTCCATCTTCCTTTCGGGCAATTCATCTCCATTCTTCTTGGCAATGTGGATAACTGCCAGTTCTTTACGGAGTAGTTTTCGCTGTTCATTAGAGATCTTCGACGGTTTTTTTCCTTCTACTTTGTCGTCATCTGACTTCTCTTCCCCCTCGTTCTCCCAGTTCCCCAGCCCAGCCTCCTCCGGACTCCCTCCTCTATCATAAAGTATGAATTTTCCCGCACCATCCCCCCTGAGCTTTCCCAAATAGTGCCTGCTTCTGTCTTCCCTGCCCCTATAAAGATCGTCCATGTTGGTGCTGAATACATAATGGCAACCCTTTCCTTTGAGCGGTAGTCTCCTCGCGCATACAAGAAGTCGCCCGGAGCCATCCTCGTGATCCGCGTATATGGTGTAAACCGGTGACATTCTTTTTGTGAAGGCGCGGTTTCGCTCTATGAAGCAACGGACTTGCGTTCCCATGCCTCCTGGTACTGGAGAAAGCAGGAATTGATGTAATTCACGTAGTACCAGGGGGATGGTCGATGGATCAAATACCTTCGGACTCAAACCCAGAGAGTGTTGCTGTGAATTGTACTTCGAGTAGGTTGATTGTCTGTCGTCGTCGTCACGGCGGGCGTTGTCCTTGTCGTTGATTTTTATGTTCTTCTGCCTCTGTATTACCTGCAGTGCCTCACCAGCTGAGGTTATTACTGGGGGAGAATCGGTACCAGAGTTCGTTCTAGGGGGTAGAGTGACGGCTAACTGAGATTGAAGACCATCAAGTCCACCATCGCTGTCATTCCGTTTATCATGGTCGCAATCACGACCACCCTGGTAGTCATCGTCGGATTCATCATACCTGTTGCCATCTTCGTCACCAAATGCTTCGTCAGAATTATTCCCGCCGTCGTCGCTGTCATGGCCAAATTTTTCCTCTCCTCTTCTATAGTCGTTCTGATTTTTAAGGTGGGTAATAGGAGCTTGTTGGCGGGAGTATTCTTGGTCGCCATTTCTGTCATGTCGACCATCATACCGATCATCACGGCGATCATCATACTGAATGTCATACCGATCGTAGTGGCGATCATTATGGCGGTCATTGTTGCGATCGTTATCCCGACCATTGTCATGATTTCGTTCAACGCGACGGTTACCGTAATGATCACTGCGATCGTCGTATCTGTCATCATTATCACGATCATTTCTGTTTTTCTGATATCGATCTCGATTGTCGCCGCCATTGTCGCGAGAGTGCCGATCGTCGCGGAGATTATCATTGTTTCGTGTGTCATAGGGATGGCTGTTTATCTCGTCGTCCTCGTCCTTTCTTTCTTCCCTCCTTTCCCCCCTCGCCATCTCATCCCCATTTCCCCTCTCCTGTTTCTCCTCCTGCTCCTGCTCCTGCTCCTGCTCCTGCTTCTCCTGCTGCTCCAACCTCCATCTCTCCGCGCTACTCAGCCCTTTTACTACAGCTCCATCATCGTCGTTATCCTTATCTACGTTCCCACTCCCTTCCTCTTCGCCATCTTTTCCCTCGTCTTTTCTTTCCCCCTTGTCCCTCCCTCTCTTTCCTCCCTTTTTGGGCGGCTTGGTAGGCGGTGGGAGTCGAGGAGGAGGGATCCGCTTCTTCCGAGCAGAGGAGGGTGGCGGCATTGAGGGGGGTTTCATTCCCTTAGACGGCGTAGACATTATTCCGCCCTGTTTGTGCGAGATTTCACTGTTTGTGATTGTCACTTTTTGTAACGGTTGACAAGCTTGTTTGCACAATTATTGAAATGGCCTTATAATAAAAGGGTAGCTGCGGCTACCTCTTCTTTATTGTATCTTCTCTGGTTGTGTTAAATCTTGGAAAGAAGAGCAGAAATTCTCAAATCATGAGATTACCACCATCGGGGGGACATGACATACATGCATGTATAAAGGCACCATATGCATGTCCCCCCAATGGTAATCTCATGTTTGAGAATTTCTGTCCGTCTTTTAACACCACCAGCAAGATACAATAAAGAAGAGGTAGCCACCTATTTAATCTACGATGTTGAAATCAGGAAGCAACGAGCAACTGCTTGATCTGTTGATTTCCTCCTCTACGGAGTACAATGGGGAAGAAGAATACAAGTTCGCCCGTTTGATTCGCAGAGATCAACCCTTTGAGCAGTCTTCGAACGGACTAAGGATCAGATCATCTTGGGGGGAGACATCGATAGGGAAGATGCTGAAGAACGATTGGTTTCACCTTCTACTACGCTACAACACAAGTTACATTGTTGTGTGCCTCGTAATTCTCTGGTCGATGCTGATTTTCTTTTTCGCTGCTGTCTACTACCTCGCCGACCGGATCCACGTGAAAGAGGATTGTGGTTTGTCGGGGGACGGAGATGAGCCCATTTCCAAGTTTACTGCGTTTGCTTTCTCGCTTGAGACCGCCACGACTGTTGGTTACGGCCTCCCCGGAGACAACAGCGATTCGTTCTTTTCGGCCTGCTGGGAACTGCAGTTCACTATTTGGTGGCAGATGGTTTTTCAGATGTTCTTCAATTCTTTTCTCCTTGCTTTCTTTTACAGCCGTATCAGTAGAAGCGACACGAGAGCAAATTTGGTTTGCTTCTCTGACTTTGCCACCTTGAACAATAACAACCTGCAGATTCAGATTTGCGACTTGGACCGCTACAAGCCGCTCGTTGAGAGCCACGTGCGTATATACTGTGTCAACCATAAAAGACTGTCGATGAAGAAGCATCGTCATCTGCAGCCGCAAATGTTCAGTAGCCGTGATGCTCTCAATGACGAAATATTTGAGCTTTGCCGATTGACCTCACCAAACGATGAGCTCGGGTCACAATGTTTCCTCTCCGTTCCGACCCGCATTCATCACACTATCGATAAGTTTTCCCCCCTAAACGACAATAAAGTTAAAGGCCAGATCGCACTTCGAGAAGTAGACGCTCTAACAGGATCTCGAGATGACACAATATGTGGAACCTGCGGAGAAACATTTCCGACTGCCGCTGCACTTCTGAGTCATATCAAATATAATGCAATGATAGAAGAGTGCGATGAGAACATCTCTGGTAATGATAAATATGCAGGCCGTCGTCACTACGAACTCGATTACACCAACCCTCTGAGCGAGCCAGCAAGCAGCCCACCTTCTGCTGAAGCCATTAGAGACAAAATGAGGAGAGAAGGAATTGAAATCATCGTGCTCTGCGAGAGCATCGACCCGCTGCTCAGTGGCACGTTTTTAGCGATGCAGAGCTACACATGGAAAAATATCGCCGTTGACAAAGTACACACCAATTGTTTGCGCGTAAGAACTGGGAAGAAGCAGGAGAACAAACCTTGGATTGACATGAGTCTCTTTCACTCACTTACCGCGACATTTGACGACAGGGTAGAGGACCAAGTTGTAGACGATGGTAGTTCTGTAGAGCAAGCTGACGATGGTGTCGCTTTCTCACAAACACGGAAGAGACGCGACAGCAATTTGAACCGCTTCTTTCAGGCAGCTTTCTTGAATTGAACTAGGGAATAGTTGGTGTACAGGTAGGAACTTAGTGCCGATCATCTCTGTGAATTCCTGTACGATGGGATTTTCGAGCATGCAGGACAACCAAAGAAGATCAGTGGAACTCGTTCAGTCGGGTTCCTGCTCGCCGCCTCTTTGCAGATGACGCGCAAAAGCGGAATGTGCATGCTCCAGTGTTCAGCCGTACATCCTCAAATTGTTTGGCGCAATTCGATCGGGACAGAGGAGAGAAATAGGTACATGGTGGCGTAATGCACAAAGAAAGGAACCAAAAATATTTTTCTGCCACTACACCTTTGCAGGTTTTCTACTACTCCTCTTTTATTTTACTTTTTTTCCTGTTTATACATTTTTTTCTCCTGTTGTCGCTTCAATTACTCCCACTAACTTTTTCATTGCGGTAGTCTCGGTCCCTCCTGCAGTAGGAGCAACTAATAAACTCTTCAAAACCTCATGGGCCTCCGAATGCTCTGTAAAAATTAGGGCGCTCCCATCTTCATTTTCGTACATTTTTAGCTGACTTTCGTCCACACACTTTTCAACCTCGCTAACAAAATTCGCTTTCCCGTCGCTCGTATCGTTATTGAATAGTTCCAATGCCTCTTGATTACCAACCAGCATGCACACATCATTGTTAAACTCAGACATGTAAAACATCTTCTTAAGATAAGTCAAAACCGTCACCAAACTGGTACTTTTCTTCTCCCACTCGGGAAAAAAGGCCTCCAAATCTACGTCCCCTCCCCCCCCCACCATGGGGTGCCACACCTTGCTGATGAATTTCACTTTTGGGTAACAATTCTTTCCCTCGCCCTCCCCATACCTTTGCAGGTCCATCTTGAACCTAAATATTGCATTCTTGTAAGGTCCAGCACGTATGAATATCACTCCAGACCATAGTAGTGGCGCGGAGGGAGTTGGGAGCACGTAAACACCCGAGGGGGAGTGTGTGGAAAGTGCTTTGTACTCTATCGAGAGAGGAGTGAAGGCAGGCATGCTGTCTGGTAGTAAATTTCACGGCCCTGCAAGATTAATTTGAGATGATTGTGTCTTGGGGTGGGTTAATTGTGTCGAATTTCAAACTGATGTTGCAGTAGGAATTCGCTTCGTCAAGGTCACCTCACGCGATGTGGCTTATCTTGATAACGGTAAGTCTATTGTTCAGCGCTTATAAAAATCGGCGTATGGCTATCTTGGTTCATTTTGGTGCCATCCGTATCGAATTTAAGCCCAAAACCTAAAGTAATTGGCGTGCTTGGCCTCGACAAGGTCTTGAGAAAGGCCTATCGTTAGGGTGGGGTTTCTGCACCAAATTTGTCGATATGGGCTTGTATCCCCGTTTCACGTCGTGTTGTGGTATTTTCCATCCGGTCGTGTTCTCTTGTGTCGAATTGTTTGCTATAAGGCCCGCATAAGGACCCAGTTGTTGGGCCACTATTTCGCGAACGTGGACAGTGAGGGCTCGGGGTCTTCTTGTGGCGAACAAATCGTAATATAAAGGGCGTCTTGGGGTAGTATGTTGTGGATAAGCTGCCCTGGGTGTGTTTTTAAGATCAGAATCACTTCCCCTTTCCACATCCACCCAACCACGTCCGACTTTGATCTCGATGATTTTTACCTTTGTCTCCCCGTACGGAACACAGCTACTGCATCTCGTCCGCGTGGTCTAGCGGCATGATACCTCTTTCGGGTAGAGGTGGTCCCGGGTTCGATTCCCGGCGCGGACCAAAGAGCAGCACCAGTAGTTTGTGAGATGATGGAGTGACAAGCAACATGAGAGAAAGATGCGAGGATTTGGTTGTGTGATGATGCATGCAGCATGAAGCCACCCCCCCACACCCACAAGCGACTAACATGTGCTTTCTACATACACGCAGTCAACAAATTTTTTCCTTTCCAATCTCCAAGAAAATAACAGAAAATATGGTGAACTGTGCTGACTCCCTTGTATGGCAGCTTGTCAACAACAACAACAGCTTTATGGTGAAGAAGAACGGAAGGACCAACCGTTCCGGCGCCGTCCGTTTTTCCAAGGAGAGCGGAAACGTCAAGAACGTTAGCAGCTTCAAGTACTCTGGAATTGCCAACAGCAAGACCATTGGAATTGATGCTAATGGCCAGGACATTACCATGAAGCTCAAGACTGTCTCCAAGAGTAACGCCCCCAAGAAGGCTGTCGCCACCACTCCCCTGAAGAAGTGCTACAGGAGGTCTGTCAGGACCATCACCAAGCAGGCTGTGGACAACTACTACCGCCAGGATTTGAGTGGTGCCGCCTTGGCTCGCTATGGAAAATTGAACATGGACGTGAAGGTCAAGAAGGGATTGAGGAAGGGTGCTGCTTTGAAAAGGGGACGTGGAGCTGGAAATGACGAAGCTGAACCTGGTGATGATGACATGCCGGGTCTGAATTAAATGACGTGCATTTTGCTAGCAGGACACTCTTTTTTATTTTTTTGGTGGTCGTGTGTTTGTGGTCGTTGTGTTGTGTGTGTATGGGAGCTTTACGCTGACGCTGAAACACACATGAACCATATTTTTTCCGCTTCACAACTACTGAGCAATGCTCACACTCAAAGTAAAAGTATTGAAAAGTTTCGTATGCCATCAAAGCAAAGAGCCGCTTATTAGTTTTACAATAGTTTCTCAAGTCACCCACCCACCCACCCATCCCATCATCCCCTTCCCCCGCCCCGCCCCGCCCCGCCCCGCCCTTAAATTTCTGCAGCGACCTTAATAAACAAAGGCGCGCACTCACTAGTTGTTCCCCGTGTCCCACCCACCAACCACCACCACCTTCTCACCCACCCATCGTGTATCATTATTTCTCCATATTTTCAAATTTTCCATTTTTCAATCCATCGATTTTCAAAATCATCACTTCTTGCTCCCTGAGATGAGCTGATATAGGATGTCCTTGGTATACTTGAGTCTCTTGGCAATATCCGCCCTTGGCTCCTTCATGACAGCCCCCAAGCTGTGAGTTGATCTGTTCCTCTGCTTGTCGACGTAAGTGACAAGTTTCGCCTCGCTGCTCAACAACACCTCCGTGTGGTCGAAAAAGACGACTTGCACTGTCCTGTTGCTCAGCCTGAAGAGGATGGCGTGCCGAGTCCTGACCCACTTCTTAAGGTAGCAGAGTTCGTCTTCGTCGACTCCACTTTTTGCGGAGGGTTTGATTGTAGTTGGGGGCTCGATGTTGGAGTTGCTTTCGAGGTCTGTGACGATGACATCCTTGCTGTTCTTGTCGCTCCCCTTCTCCTCGGACCGCTTGTGTTGCTCGACCAGGTAGTTGCGGAAGTGCTTCAGCAGGATGACCTTCTTTTGGAGAGATGATGGGTAAGTGGTCAGGGTATGTGTTTCTCGCACGTGGTCGCCCCTTCGGTCCGTGTCGTTCATCTTCCGTCTTTCAATGTACTGGAAGACTTCCCCTTCAGGAGACAAGACAATCTTGGTGGAATCATTAAAGTAGACTCCTGCAGAGCCGTCATTGAGTAAGAACCCAAGTCCGTACTTGCTGGTGTAATCAACATATCTAGTGACCCAAGTTGTCGCTGCTGAGGATCGGCCTTCGTCGAATATTTTTCCATTCGCAAGAATGTCAGTTTTGCTGAAAGACTGAGACAAGCGTTGGTGCATTGTCTCCAGGGCGCAGAGGTCAACATCGGCATTTTCTACCTTAAGGGTCGATTTGTGGTCAATTTTCTTGGTGTTGCTCGTCATTTTGAGTGCCGCCGTGCGGGCTGTCAGCTCCGCTATATCGCCGTTGGTGTCGCTGGTCGTTTTGGTGCTGGTTTCAGTGGTGTTCTTTGTGTTCTCCTTGTCCTTTTTGCTACTTCGGTAATCATCGTAGATCTTAAATGCCCATTTGCCACTCCCCTTGCTCTCCTCCTTGGGCTTGCTGTTCTCCTTGTCTGCTTCCGCATTCGCATTCGCGTTCGCGTTCGCCTTCGCCGCCGCCGATACTTGTGTTTCCTTTTTAGTCGCCGCCTGGGAAGATCCGGCAGTGTTTGTGTTGCTGCTTCGTGTGCTAAGGGGGCGACGGGAGCTGGCTGAGGGCTTACTCTCCGGGGCGTCCGAGTGAGTCTTGCTCGACGACCGGGTCGTGCGCCCGGTGTCGCTCTCTCCCTGCTGCTGCTGGGTGATGTCGATGACAATCTCATCCCTGGAGTTAATTCTCCACTTGGGCTCGTGCTGAGTGCTGCTTTGTGGTAAACTGGCTGGGATGCGGACGTCAGCGTGGGTGAAGAAGGGGTGGTTTGAGACCTCGTCCAAGGTTGGGCGAAGCTCTGGCTTGCTCTGCAGCATACTGCGAATCAAATTTTTCGCCCGGTCAGAGACCTGGACGTGGTCTGGGAAGGAGTACATGTTAGCAAGGATCCTCTTGTAGGTGCTCTTCACATCCTTGGCCTCGTAGGGGGGCTTGCCGACCAGAAGAGTGTACATGATGACGCCGATGCTCCAAACGTCCACTTGGAAACTGTGGCCGCCCTTTCCGTCGATTATCTCGGGCGCGATGTAGTTGGGGGTTCCGCAGATGGTCCTCTTTCGCTCATTCTCGTGAGCAAGTTTGGTTGCCAGGCCCAAATCTCCAATCTTAACTGAGAGGTGGCGGTCAAGGAAGAGATTTCCCAATTTGAGGTCGCGGTGGATTACATTGAGCTGGTGCATGTACTTAGTTCCATCGATGAGCTATATTGTAAAGTGGGTTGTGGGTTGTAGAGTAGTGTGTTTGTGTTTGTGTTAGTGTTTGTGTTGGTGTTGGTGGCAGGGTCAGTGGGTGTGGATGTGGGTGTGGGTGTGGGTGTGGGTGTGGGTGTGGGTGTGGGTGTGGGTGTGGGTGTGGGTGTGATGGCCTGGTGTGGTCTGGTGTGGTGTGGTGTGGCTTCCTTTGGAACTCAATCGCCTGTCTGAATCTACACAGATCCAATAATATACCAATCCTACACTTACCTGCATCATATAATACAATACTTCAGGCTCGGTCAGCCTCTTCCTTCGCTTGATAAGCTCATTCATACTCTGATTGTGGCACAATTCCAGCAGAATGTAGCAGTTGACACGATCCTCAAAAAAGTGTTTGTACTCGACCACCCTGCGGTGTTTCAAGACCCGGTGAATCTTGATTTCGGCCTGAAGCTTCTGTCGGGCGCGTGATTTCACCAAATTGGCCTTTGGGACAATTTTAATGGCGTAGTGTTTCCCACTGTCCAGAGACGTGCACCAGTACACCTTGGCGAATCCTCCCTTACCCAGCATCTTCCCTCGCACATAGCGGTGGACAGTCGTAACGCCGCTTCCGTCGTTGCTCTTCCGGACCTCTTCGATTGTGACCTCCTCAGTCGATGATGACGATGACGAAGGCTTTGAAGACTTGGAAGAAGTTCGCTGTTGCTGCTCGGAACGGAGTTCGCGGTGGTTAGACTGGACAGTCGCCATTCGTTCTAGCTGCGATAATAAATTTGAAGGAGGGGGTATTTGAGGTTACTAGTGCTAGCTGCAGGCAAATTGGAATCGAAATTGTCAGTATGTGGTGGGGATAGAGTACTCAAATGTAATGAGGGCTTGAAAGTGATCGCGCCAGCTTTGAGGACTACCGGCAGCATTCGTTCTATTTAACACTCCCAGGTAACACCGTAATGAAAATGTTCATCCTCACCTTTTTTCGTATTTATTAGTCGCACAATGGAACTGTGGAAGACCTTTGGGGGTCGAAACCAAACCGTCGTTCGCCGGAAAAAAAAGGAAATGCCCAAATTTCCACCAGGTAATTCATCCTTTTGATCATCATCTAAGAATAAAAAATTGCCCACCACGCAAGGGACTTTCAGTCATGCCCGCAGTCCAGCTCGCTATATACGACCTTTCTCAAGGGCTGGCTCGAACACTTTCTCAGCAACTCCTCGGAGGAGTACAGATTGCCCTTGTGCCACACTGTGGCGTGGTTATCGATAGGACGGAATATTACTTTGGGGGGGGCATCCAGCGAATGCCTCATTCCTCCTTTGTTGGTATGCATGGAATCCAACCGTCACAAATGGTTCAAATGGGGAACACGAGTAAGACTCAAGCCGAGATTGACTCTTGGCTTGCTGCGAACGACTCACGCTTCACCCAGGCAACGTACAATCTCCTCCACCACAATTGTAACAATTTTGCTGACGAATTCCTAAAAAATGGTCTCGGGATTACTGACGGTGTGCCTGGCTATATTTTGACTATCCCAGCTCAGTTCATTAACTCTCCGATGGGTGCGATGGTTGCTCCTATGATTTCCAACTTCTACCAGCCTTTCTCAGCTCAAGCACCCTCCCCAGCACCAGTCCCGGCACCCTTTACAGTTCCAACTCCAGCCCTGCCGGTTACAACTCCTAGCCCTGGTGGTCTTGACTTTACCAATCTACTGAGCAATTTTGCGGCTAATCCGTCTACAAACAACAACAACCTCGTGGCACCCCCCCCTGCTCCTGATTTCAGTGCTCAGCTGGCTGAGCTTGAGTTGATGGGTTTCCCCGACAAGGACAAGAATTTGGCTGCCCTTACTCGATCGAACGGCAATTTGGCTGTCGCAATAGATTTTTTGGTGGAGTAAGTGAGAAAATGTTTTTGCTTGAGAAAGTATGTTTTAAGAGTAGAGAGACTACAATAAAGAAGGGAAAATAGTATATTTAAGAGACTACGATTACTCTATTATCCTTTATTCTCAATCAATCTTAGTTTTGAGACTGGACTCTGGACTAAGACTCGTCCGAACGTCCGACGTCCGACGTCCGAACTGTGAGATCCAGATCCAGGCAAAATCCTAAAAACAACAACAACAATAGAGAGCCACTGGAATACATTTAAAGCATTTCTACTATCGTACTTGGTATATAAGGTCAACACTGGAACCCGGCATTTTTCCCTCTGTGTGTGACCCAAAACATCATACCCTCAGAAGCACTTGTCTTCTCTCTTCTCCGCCTCAATCTCAACCCACATCCCCTTCCCTACACCCCTCCCCTCCCCAGAAATGTTTGGTGGTGATCGATGTAATATTGATCAGACCTCGTCTGCGGAAGTGACCGGAAAGAAGGCGTGTTTTGAGAAGATTGTGTCTTCCCTTGTCTCAGCTGGCTACAACCGTGCCTCTGACTCTGACCTTTCTGACTTTGACAAAGTGGTGGGAGGTTTATGCTGGGCTATAACGGCTTCCCTGATCCAAGTGGATGTCGACATTTTGTTCGAGGAGAATTCGAGGATTAAGGAGCGCATTAAGTTGAGTGAAGACATTGTTGACGTCTTGAGGCAGATGAAGTGTGCCCATGATTTGTCAGCCCATCAGATTCAGGGAAGTGATTTTGTAAATATTCTTCCGGTGATTCAATGGCTGTTGAAGAAGGTGATAGAAGTGAGGGGAAACCTGGGGGAGCAGCTAAAGACGATCAGTAAGTTTCACTTTAGCAAAGATTACGAGATTGGTGATGATGTTGACAGCAGGGAAACTCAAAATCAGCTGGTGGACTTGTGGAAAAAGCACCAGATTAGGGAAAGAAAGCTTCGTTTTACCGGGGATGAAGTGAGGCGGAACACGGAGGAGAGTAAAGTACACGCCTGTTTGTTGGAGTACGGTGAATCGATGAGGAGTTACAGAGGACTGAAGGGTGCTGAAGGTGGGATGATGGAGGGGGGTGTGACCAGGGATCGCTCCGCGAGCTCGACAAAGACGAAGCTCAGTGGGTTTGACAAGCAGCTTGCCGACGCTCAGAGGAAAGCCGAGGAAGAGGAGGAGGCGCTCCTTCGCCAAAGAGAGGACATGGCCAACGCCATGATGAAGAATATGGAGAGCGCGGGTGGAGTCGAGACGGCAGAGAAGGGGGCCGTGGGGAATCTGGTAGGCTTGCGCAGTAGTAAGATAGGGGCAGCACAGCAAGAGTATGAAAAGCAGCAAGAGGAGATTCGAAAGCTAGCTGAAAACGCCAATTCGGCAGCTGGACAGGCTGCTGCACTGAAGAGGAAGGAAGAGGCACTGAGGCAACAACTGGAAGAAGCTCGCAAGGAAGCGAAGCAAATTTCCAAGATAGCCAGCGAGAAGCGTGGGATAATATCTACCACGCAGGCGAAGATCGATGAGATGGCCAATATGAACGCCAGAATCTTGGAGGAAACTGAGAAACTCATGGCGATAGAGAGGAACAGCGACCAAAAGGACGAGTTGAAGAAACTGTGGAGTTTAGTACAAAAGAACGAAAAATTGAAGAAACAGGAGAAGGAATTTAAGGATGATTGCAAAAAGAAAATGGCTGCGCTACAATCCGCGATCAAGACTTTCGATTCAACTGATGTAGATGACGAGGAGGAAATTGCACGGATGAGGGAGGTGGAGGTCATGCATGAGAAGACTCTCAACAAGCACGGCAAGATAAGGCAGCTTTTGGCGCAGCGGAATCTTCAGGTGGCGAGCACAAGCCGCATGATTGATGATGTCCCTACAAGAACTGAGCTCATTCAGTACGAGAGGCGGTTTGTGGAGCTATACCAACAAGTGGCCCTTAAGCTCGAAGAGACACGGAAGTATTATGCCACTTACAATACGTTGGACAATACTAGAAACTATCTAGCAAAGGAAGTCAAGCTCATAGACTCAATCACCAACAATTTCGAGAACGCAATGAGGACCAAGGCTAGCCAGGAGGAATTTTTGCTGCAATTTGAAACGATTATCAAGAGTGTGGAGGATAGTCTAGTCAAGCAGAACAAGACGCTTGACAGCAAGAGGAGCGAGACGATGCAGAAGGAGAACGAGTACATGAACATTGTCGACGAGCAGAGAAAGTACTTTAAGGCTGTCAAGGACTTCCAAGACGAGTGCCAGAAGAATGAGATGCTAAGCACGAAGTTGGAGGACCTTGGAGTGTAACTGTGAATGTTGTGTGTGTGTAACTGTAATGTAACTTGGGACTGTTTTCTCTTTGCGAAAAAAAAACAAGCCAATTTTGTCGTTAAATCATATCTACCGTTTAAAAAAAAATGCTCTCACTGGAAGCCGCTCGCCTGAGGAGCTGATGCAACAGGTACATAAGGATCAGCGAATCGCTCAAAGTTTTCCACTCGCATTTTGTCGCTCAGCTTCTCGTAGTTGGCAGGCAGTAACCGGTTGTTCAAGGTGCCGAACTTTTTTACCTCCGCGGCGTTCTCCCTCAGCCCCATAAATCGCTGGAAAGAATTCTGGTATCCAAGGCAGATACCGCAGGAGAGGCCAAGAGAGGCAGCAGTCAGAGCACTTGGGACTCTCACAGGCTTGCCAAGCACAAAGCCCAAACCGTAGCTCGTCACTGTCAGCACGCCAGCATTAATCCAGTCCTGTTCAATGTATGGGTACGTGTTAACGTTTTGTCAGACGAAAAGTCGAGCGAGTTGGTGTGTCAAGTAAGTGAAGTGGGTGAGTGAGTGAAAAAGTGACCAGGGAAAGATCACAAAAGTGAATGAAAACGATGTTACAGCTGATGTTGTTATCAATCAATGGCGCAGCGCAGTTGAAGCCGCAACTCGAGGTGGGGTTATTGATGCGATCACATCGTGCTTCGCTTAATTCTCACCATGAAACGGATATTCTGGACTAAGATGGTATTGGAAGGGACAGCTGCTATCACCGGGAACTGGGGCTCGCCATATTTGGGCGTGGTGGCCATCTGTGGGGGGGGAGTAGAGATTGAGTGAGTGGAGACGGCGCGGAGCAGCATTCGAATGGAGCAGCAATCGGAGCACATCTCCGCCAGGGAATCGCGAGTCGGCCAAGAGTTATAAAGTAAAAGGGGGTGGAGAGAGAGGGGAGCAGGGGAGGGGAGAGACAAACGAAGGCGCTTGGCTCCAGGATGATACAAAGGGCGGCGAGTTGACAGAAAATGGGGGAGGTGGCGCACCTTTAGGTTTTACGATTCAAGTGGAGAGTAGGAGATGGTTAAAAAAGTCAATGTGAGCTGAGTAGGAAAAACAACCCTTGACGAAACACCTAGATCCATTTGACCGTTTGTCGCACCTATTCCGCGAATAATTTCGATCAAAGAGCTTGAATCATGCCAGCTTGGATAGATGGTCACGCTGCCGTGGTATTTAGCGGCGCTGCATGCTACCTTGGAACTTGCGCCGCTGTTTTGCAGAAGGGTTGGGTTCGGAGGTACGAAAAATGGGATGGGGAGGGGGGGGAGGCTGCTGATCTGAAGGGGCTATATCAATTATCAGAGTTTGGGCTTGCGCAGGCGATCTTAGATTGTTGGGGGAGCCGTGACAGCCTCACCGGTTGCCGGTTTGAGATGGACACCATGTGCCGCAACATGAATCCATATTCGAGTGCTCATCACTAAACTCTTTGTCGGCCGCAACATGAATCCATATTCGCGTGCTTATCACTAACTCTTTGTCGCCCCGCTTTACCTCGCCATCATCACAAAAATATGTGCACACTTGTAACCAACAGACTCGCTCACCAGGAACCCATCGTCTTTGGATCCGTTGCTTTGTGCGGAGCCGCGCTTCTCCTCCCTATCACCGTTATCCCTGTGCGGCGCGCTCTCGGTATGGCTACGAACCAGTACGATGCTTTCGACCACGTTAATGTCGTGTACCCCAATTACGATCGGTTTCGCAAGGCTTGAGGCTTTGTGCTTGTGCATGCGTGAGAAGTGAGGGAATTGAATTGAATGGAAACGAAAGGAAAGGAAAGGAAAGGAATGGAATGGGGGAGAGAAGAGAACTTGTGTTGTTCGTTAAAAGCAGGAAATAAAATGTGTGTTGCTATCTTTAGTTTTTTGTTTTTTCAGTGGATGATCCACATTCGTTTTCCAGGTGGTCTTTTATTTCTTCGAGGGAGGGAAGGGCCCTTTCCTGCTGTTAGATAATTAATAATAATTCCCTGCTGTTGGATGAAGACAGACCGACTTGGCCTCGCATGCCACAATGGATGGTGCCTCTCTCACATAGAGGAACAACCAAGTGGCACGCAAGAGAAATGAGGTTGCCATCTATGAGGAGCTCTACGCCCGCCGCCATGGCAATAGAGCGGACAACATTGTGATTTAGACATGTTGTTAACTTGACTTACCTTAGTCAATGTTAGATAATAATGTAACAATAAC
>Ga0115557_1001241_pt1 | contig 17572 bp, 13 predicted proteins | sample COGITO_mtgs_1104_FD_87280 | JGI IMG/M metagenome (GOLD analysis project Ga0115557, IMG submission 87280) | Pelagic marine microbial communities from North Sea - COGITO_mtgs_110421 | ecosystem: Environmental > Aquatic > Marine > Epipelagic | place: Germany:Helgoland, sampling site Kabeltonne...
ATCCCTATTGGTGCTTCTAGATACTGAATGACAAACTGAACTTCTTTCCGAGTCTGAAAGTACACCAAGAGGTAGGCTTCTTAAGTTTGGATTTTTAGCAGACGGTGCTGGGTCGGATCGATCCGATCTCTGATCCTGAAAAAAAATTCAAGTTTTTTTGATCAAAGGGAAAATAGGGTTGCTTTATACGGGTAAAATATCGTCCCAGGCGGAATTGTGTCTCTGTCCTCTCAAACGGAAATCATTTTTGCTTGAACGATAAGATTGGCCAGAATATTACCAACTCCTTCATAATTTTGTTAAAGACCCTTGGGCCTGTCCTCTTGGAACACCATGACAACCCCCATTTGGAACGTTGGTGAGACTGTTGGACATGTCGGCCCAGTCCGCTGCTTGTCCATCGGCAAGAAGTCGCAGACTGTGATGGCTACTGGAGGAGGTAAGTTGGCGTCAGAATTTATCAAGGGTGTATCTGCCTGGCTCTTACTTGCTGCGTTCATCGATTATCCCTCAAACTAACATTCGCGTGCGACAGATGATAAGAAAGTTCAGCTTTGGCGAATGAACAGACTTAGTGGTCCACTGATGACCATGTCTGGCAACCAATCTCCTGTTGTGAGCTGCACATTTGATCTTGAGGAAGAGTTTCTGGTAACAGGCAGTTGCGGTGGGAGCGTTAAGGTGATGGATTTGACTGAGAGCAAGGTTACAAGGTCTTTAAATGGACATTTGGCAGCCGTGGGGAGCGTTACATACCATCCCTATGGAGAGTTTATTGCCAGGTGAGTATCTTTTCTTCATTTGAGTTCCCCTCGGCGGCCTTACAGCTCAACTACTTTACTAATGATAGAACTAATCGTGCGTACACAGTGGCAGCGATGACACCAATATGAAGGTGTGGGATATTCGCCATAAATCTTGCATTCAGACTTACAAGGGTCACACCAAATCTGTCAACTCTGTGAAGTTCTCCCCTGACGGGCAGTGGCTTGCTTCCTCCTCCAGAGATGGAACGATCAAGATTTGGGATTTAATTGCCGGAAAGCAGCTTCACTCATTCAAGATTTCGGAAGAAGGGGGGATGTATCCAACACAGTTTGAATTCAGCCCGAGCGAGTTCCTCCTCGCCGCTGTGAGCGGTGACAGTGTCGTCAAGTTCTTCGATATGGAAACGTTTGAGTGCATCTTTTCGACTCCCAAAGATTCTTCCAAAGTCCTGAACATAGCCTTTAACAGCGGCAGCGAAACTGGTGGTGAAACCGCAAGTAGTTTACTCTCTGCAACGAACGAGGGTCTGCGATCTTGGGAATGGGAACCAAAGGTGAGGTGCACGAGAAGCGCCGACAATCGCTGGGGTGGTGCAATCGGTGACATGGCAGTAAATGACGCCAATCAGCTCATCCTTGGGTCTTATAGGGATGATTTTGTGTCTGTATGGGCAGTAGACCTGGATCATCTGCCAAAGAGGGCTCCGAGTGGTCCTGTTTTTACCCCAAACGTTAAGACCGCACAAAAGAGCAGCTTGAGCGGTAAAAAAATCGTCAGCAGCAACGATAGGAGACCTTTTAATGTAAGCAATGTGAAAAACAATAACAACAACAATAACAATAACAATAACAATAACAATAACAATAACAATAACAATAACAATAATACCCATGTAGATGGCGTTGCCGAACCAAAACAGGTTCAAGGTTTCGGAATTGTCGGCAAATCCTTCCAGCCGACTGGCGACTCAAAGATCACAGAGTCGAAAATACAAAGTAGGGATAACGCCCATGGTTCTCCGGCGAAAAACGAGTCGTCGCCGTTTACGTCTAGCCCTCCTGCGACCCCTATCTCCAATTTCGCTAAGCACCTTCAAGATGGATCCCCAGACCATTACATCGTTGAGACGCCCCCTGAGGGAGACAGTACTGCTGATGAGAGGTGAGCGAGCAAGCGTACTATTGGCCAACTTTATTTTATTTCATTTTTGCTCACAGATTTAACTTTGCGCAGTAAATACGACTTCGACTATTCTCCCCCCGAACACATCGTAATTGGGCCTTCCTCTAGTCCCCCGGGCAGTGCAAACACAAGTGCAGACAACAGCTTTCACAACCCAAATTTAGGGAATATTTACGATTTTGCGGGAGCTATGGGCGTCGCTACTCCGCTTACCAACACGCCCTATTCCACTCTGGAGGGGCAAAATATAGAAAATGCTTTTTCTGCCGCAGCGAACGTCTTAATGGATCAGAGGGAGAAAGAGAAGCCCTCAGGAAAGGTTGCAAGCGCTGGTGCCGAAATCAAGTTTGGTCAAGGCGGGGGCGAGAGGGAGAAGGAAGTTCAGTTGGAAAAGTTTAGAATCGACTCCTGCCTTCCCAAGAGCGGTTTCAATCGCGACCCTGCCTCGCCCACGACAACTTTGATGACATCAAAACAACACAAGAACAGCCATCATAACAACGAAGAACAGTCTTCTACCTTGACAGACGACCACATAATTGGACAGATTCTCCTCGGACGCCTTGGACTGACGGCTTGTCTAAGTCAAAGGCTGGAAAAACTGAAGGAACTGAAAAAAAATTGGAGACAGGGAGATGTCTGGCGCTGCGCTCAGTACTGTAAAAAACTTGTCAGTAGCGATGAGGACGGTAGTCAGGAATCTGTAGCTGTCGTTGCCGATTTTTTGAGATCGATTGACATAAGAAACGAGAAGATTATGACGCTCGACGTTGCCACAATCATGCTAGAGGTTGTCTCAATAATGATTTTGGGCCAAGAGGGGAAAGATGGAGTGGGGATGGACTGCACGGCAGGGACGCTTTCTGGGGACTCTACCTTGGCAGGGGAAACTGGGGCTACGCTCAAGGGTAAACCGCACGCCACAATTGCGATGAAATCTTGCAGCGAGATTATATCGGCTTTCGGGAGGATGGTTCACGGCAACATACTCTCTGGTATGGGGAAGGTCGACGTGGCAGGGGAAGAAAGAAAGCAGAAATTCTTCTCTATGCACAAAATCATTGCCAGGCTGAGCGATAGATTTTGTCTCGAACAAACGGAAGATATTCCAGAGGGGGGCGCCGCTGTGGACGCGAGATCAAGTAGCCTCCAATTTTTGGGACTAGTTGATGCAAGCGATGTCCAAGCTAATGCAGCTGCCATGGAACTACAAAAACTGTTGATGAAGTATGAAAGGGGCAAGATCTGAAGGGTTAGGGAGATAGAGGGCGACGCCGAAATAGTGGCCGAACCGTTGCAACGGACGAGGTGATGAAAGCGAAGTTGGTGGAGCAGCACAAAACTTTTCCTTCGGCAAAGCTGAAGCGACATTTATGAGGTGCACGCCGCCTCTGTGGCGGAATATGGGCGCACCAGAGGGGGAGTAGTTTAGTGAGGATCGAGAGGGGGAAGACGGCCCGGAGAGAGTGGTAGTCGTGAGGTGGTGGACTCTGAGTACAAAAATGTAGAGGTCCGATTTCGCCTTAGAGTGTTCTGTTCTGATTGAGCACTTCGCTAATATAAGAAATCGAGGGGTCGGGTGATAATGAGGGTAACGGTGGAGGTTTTGAGAAGAGTTTTACTGGTTATGGCTATGCTCTTGTTGTTACACCCTTGGGGAGTTACCTAAATTTATTCTCAAGAATCCGCAAAGTGCGGTAGAATCCGAAAATTTGCGTCTGGTTTGAACAACAACATTAAAACTTACCGAGAACACCGACGTAAAATAATTGACTCCTCGCGAATCTTCCATAGCCCCTTAATGCGCAGAAATCTCTCTGAATAACCTAAAACCTCTTCAGAATACCTCTAGCTGGGATTGGAGAAAAGGGCCACCCCCTCAGCTTCGTTCTTCACGCACGAGTCACGCTATCGATAATGGTAGGAAAACAACAGAAACGGGTACTCAGTGAGATTCAGATTGGTGCAGACGATGGTGAGTCTGCCCCTTGTGAGATTGAATAGCCTCCACACCGCCTCAGGTTACAAAATTGCCGCCAACATGATTCCTGACTGTTTAACATCCCGTTTTGCCGTTTTTTCTCACCAAACGCAGCTCCACCGGCAAAGCAGTCAAAAGGTGCTGCTTTGCTTGTTTCCACGATCGATGATAAGCACCCTTGTTTTTTGAAGGTGAGAGAATGAGGCTTTTTTTGCCCCCTTTGACAACAAGATCACCCACCCTAACCCTAAACATCGTATATTTCTCCAACGTAAAAAATCTCAGATTTTGTCCGAGTGTGGTGTCCAGGGGATAGAAATCAAAAAGTCGAACAAAGGTGCGAACTATGCGGACAATAAGCCGGTTCCTTTCTGTGTGACACATCAGCCTGCTTCCCTCCGGAACTCGATTTATGCAATGATTGGGCAGCTGAAAGCATCGACGAACATTGATATTCAAAAATGCGTCTTGGACGATATGGAGGCAATAATCGCTGACGACGATGAGCTATTGCATCGAATGCTTCTCCCCATGACAGTTGTCTCTCCTGACACACCGTCAGATGGCACTGTGTTAAGTAAGAGCTCGCAGAGCACCACCAATACGAGTCTAATTAGGACCCTCCTTCGTGTATCTTTCCTTCAGCCTACTCTCCTCGCGACTTTGCTTCAAAAGCTGCCCTCTCTAGATGAGAATTCTGAGAATGAGGATGGCGTTTGTGATGGTGGTAATGGAGGCTGCGGTAACGAGTCAACACGGTCAATGGTGAACGATTTACCTCGCCTGATTTTGTCGCAGATTCGGTGGCTCGACAGTATAGTCGATCCAGGGCCGCTATGTGAAACAGTGTTGGAGTGTTTGCATGTTTGCAGTCGCCGACTCCAACTCGAGTTGATCGATATTATCGGCGACATAACACCGGACGGCGATTCAGAGAAAGTCGTGGCTTCTCTGCGAGAGGCCAAGGACGCGGATGAGTCTCTTCTACTACCCGTCCTTGAGGCTATTTCCACGCTCCGCCTCTCCAGTGAGTCATTGTCGTTCGTAATGTTGGATGCGCTCAATGCGATCGACTCCGCTCCTCCCAGCTCGATACCCTCCATCGTTCGCTTCTTAATGAACAACAGTAACAAAAGCGACGTGATGGTCGTGCCAGGCGAGAGCAATAATACGAGCTCTGCGATGACAATAATGAGTAAGCTGCGGACAAAACTATCTGTGGATGACGTTCCTCAGAATGCCAACGCGTATGCCCTTACGCTCGAGGCGATATCTCAGGGTATGCAATACCGCGATGATCTGGTATCGTCCCTTCTGACCTCCGTCTCCCAGACGAATAGCTCCGACGAGCACGGTCCAGCGGACATGTGGCTGTTGCTTTGTGCCAATTTCGCCCCGCATAACAAGCACAAGGTTCTCAGTCTTTTTCGGAAGAAGACTATAGCTGGCCTTTTTACGGAGGACCTAATCAAATCGAGTTTCTGTGGAAAGTCCCCACCCCTGGCTTTTCTGTTCGAGACGTCGATCACTGACCTGTGTGACTCGTTGTTGCGGTCTCCTGAGCAGGCGACCCGTGACTTTGGCGCCCATATGTACTACCATTCGTTCAGGGAGTTTAAAGATCCAGTTGAGAGACAGAACATCGTGGCGGCATTGGTAACACACGTTGGAAGCGGAATCGTCAGAGAGGTTGATTCAGCAATGCATGTACTCACGACTCTAACGATGATCGGCACTTCTGCTAAGAGTCGAACTTCATCCGAACTTCGACCTTTCGCAGCCTTCGTCGTCTCTCTGCTAGACCAACTCTCGACGCTTACGATCGGACAGGCGCGCCGACTCTTTATGATCCTTTTTTCGCTTAATAGCGAAGAAAGCGCCGATATGGTGCATATTGTGATCCGAAAGCACCTATCTGCAGCTTCGGTCGACATGAAGCGCATCGGTATCATCGGTAGTACTGCCTTTGTCGTGTCTCAATCCGAGTATTTAAGGGGAGACAACGTGCTGAATAAAGGCAACAACTGTAATGAATCATCTGAATCTTATTCCCTTGGGAACCAGAGCGGTGACAAACTCAAGGAGGAAATCTTCAAAGTTTTGGAGCTCGCACACACTCACTGCGACCCTTCCCAATCGAAGAACTCTAACTCGTCCCAACGGCAAGCTCACTCCCACTCGCCCCTCGCATACCTGTACGACGAGCTGGCATTGGCTATTAAGGGGAAGCACGTTGCCCCCTTGGTTCGAGATTGGATTGTGGATAAGTACAGCAATATTCTCGAGAATCTCTTCATGGGCGATTTCCCTGAGGACGGTTCTCTCATTCCGGAAAGTGATGCTGACAGGTTGCTGACGGAGCAAAGTGACACTACTTTTCCAGTTGGGCAGATGCGCTTCAATTTGGACGATGAAGACGCTGCGCTATACATGAGGATTCTTCCTTTCGTAGTCAGCAAGTCGTTGAGCCAACAGGTGAGAGGAAAAGAACGTCTAATTTGCAAAGTTCCAGTTAAGTTCTCACGCAATTGTTAATTTTGCTGGAAATCGCAGTCAATTCCCACTACACTGATGCCACTCATGAGGCTGCTCTCTGCGTGCCACGACCGAAGATACGGGGGAGGAGGCTTAAGTGAAATCGACGCTGTGATCGGGTGCCCTTTATTCACTGTCAGTGAATCTCAAGTAGGTCGAGATTATCAGGATCTTTCGGAGGCTACGAAGCTGGCAGTTACAACCTCGACATACCACGCTACAAATTGGTGCCGTGAATTGCTGAACAGCTTTGTTCACGATGCAGCCTTCCCCTACTTCAGCTTAACTAATTTGGACAGCCAGGAAGTGGATGCGAACGAAGACATTCGGAAAAAAATCATCTTACGTTTGAGTACTCTTGTACATCTGGAGGAAGAATTACGCTTTGCTTCTCAGTATTGCCAATCATTCTCTCCGAACGGTATGTCAGAGCTCAAGCTGTCATCGGACGTTGACATCTTTGATAGCGTCATATTCTCCGATAGCGAAGAGTTGGATGGATTGCAAGACAGCGGAGTCGACGAAGACGTGTCGATGTTGAGTAAGGAAGAGGCAAGGAAACTTGAGTTGGGAAAGAAGGCAGCCGAGAAAGCCAGACAGGATAAAAGAAAGAAAGACCTCGCCTTGAAAAACAGGATGGCAACGAAGCGCATCAAGGATTTCGACAAAATAAAGAAGCTCCGCAGCAAACGCGCCCTCGCCAGCCTCCGCCCACTTAACTACGAAGTCGTCTTGGCACTTGGCTTTCCACATATGAACGCTATTGGTAATAACGGGGAAATATCCCAAGACATGGCCGTGGGATCGGCGCCCGCGACATTCAACATCGGTGGAATCGTTGCCAAGCTTCTGTTAAAGCAGCTGCTCGAATCGTTGAAGGACGCCATGACAGAAAAGAAAGCGCTTCAGTGGATGAACGCGAACACAACAAACGGAGAGAACGAGACGGGTCAAATCGAGGTTTTCGATAATGTGTACAACCCTGGTTACTCCTCTTCGGCATCTCCGCAGAGCAAGAGTGAATTCCGAATCAATCAGTTCTTGGACGGCGGTGTATTCCACAGCATTCACCAGCACCTCGCCACGATGATCGAAATCAAGAACAGCTGCCATAAAGATAATTACGTGGGTAATGGAGCGGAAGTGGATGACGAGGAAGTTGAGGGGGAGTATAATATGCCCCGCATCACCCTATGCATCTCGCTTATCTTGGAGAGCATAGTTGTACTACTCAAGTCGAAGAAAATGTCCAACACAAAATCTGGACGAGTTTTGCTACAACAGGTTCTGAATCAGCTCGCCCACGGGGAGAAGAACAACAGCAAGTTTACCATGACACCTGTTGGCAATACTCCCACATCTACTCAGCAGCATTTTAAGGGTGACAGCAGCGAAATTATCGAAGGCTTGAAGTGCCTCTTTGACCTTTGTAAGGACGCTTGTTGCGGGGAGAAAGTGGATTTAGGCTTCGCAATGAAGGGAATCGGTACCTTGGAGGCCATCATCGGGTGCGCAGAGCGAATCTCCAAGGTCGGTTACAGCGGTAGTGGAGAAGGTGGGAGTGCTCGCCGGCAAAAAAAAAATGAAATTGTTCATGAAATGAAAGAGTCCATGAGCGACCTGTGCTACACCTTTATGCAACAGGACTGGTGTCCGCCCCACCTCAGAGAGTGCCGCCATAAATTCTTCTATAATAAAGACAATATCGGTGTCCTCGTCAACTGCTTTCTGCGCTGCAGTGGCAGCAAGAACAGCTACAAAATTGATGAGCTGAGTTCGGACGAGGTCAAGAAGCTTAATGTTAGCGAGATAGGACGAATTGGCGCCATCGGACAGATCGTTGACGAAATACTTCCTGCACTAGCAGACACAGATGGCTGCAGAGGCCCGGTCGAGGCTTATCCGACCCTCACCCAGCAATCCCTTAGCAACTACTTTTCTGCAACCATAAGCTTTATCGTCGAAGATCTTGACAACTTCTGCATGAGTAAATTTGTCAAAGATGGCAACAGGTGAGTTAGTGGGCTTTTTGGGGGAGTTTTAATTACTACAACAAGCTCACGACCCACACTTCTTTTGCGCAGTATTGGAAAGAGCTTTCAGGCCATCAACGAGCTCACCAGATTGATGAAAGCTTGCACAACATTCATCTCGGAAAACTCTGAATTTCAAAAAAAGCAAATAATCGTGACGGAGATGAAAGTTGGAAAACGGTTCGTGGATACCTTTACGAGCAGGGTTTTTCCCATGTTTGAGAAGAATTTCGAGGCCTACCAATCGTCCATCCTCGATACCATTAAGAATTTCCAGAGCGTGACAAGAACCTTGCATGGACTCATCGCCCATGGAAAGAGAGAGCGGGATGTGAATATGATCAAGGAATCCCCACAGCTCAAGAAGGTTTTGGAGCTCTTCTTGTACAAAGTCAAGCTCTTGATGAAGAAGAAGAAGATCCTCGGTGCCTTGTGGATGGGAACCTTGAAGGAGAAGAATCTCGACGGCAGCGAAATTGCGGACGTGAAGGAAGAATTGGAAGGTCTGGAGGGGCTCGAGGGGGGTCTTGAGAGTGATGGTGAGAGTGAAAGTGAGAGCGGGTGCGAAAGCGATGGCGTCGGCGGTGGTGATGACGATGACGATGACGATGATGATGACGATGACGATGACGATGAAGATGAAGATGAAGATGACGACGGCGTGTAGGATTTTGTGAATTTATGTTGAAGTATATGAGATGTTTTACCGCCGCAAATCTTCCTGTCTTATTGGTTTTCGTTGCATTTATTGTTTGTCGTCGGGTTTGGAAGCGAAAGCTTGGAATTTTCTAACCTCGACAGAAGTGTCTCCTTGAGGGACTCGGTTGTTGCTCGCTTCAAAGAGCTGGACCATGAAGTCGCTGTTCAACGCATCGAAAGTAGTAGCTCGCTGCGCTGGGTCGAAGTTCACAAGACTCCGCAGCAATGTCATGCCAGCGCCATTATTTTCATAAAGTTTTTCTCGGGCCTCGGCAATTCTAATATCGGAACCGGTTTCAAGACTAAAAATTTTGCAGTCCTTGGCGTACTGGCTCTTGGAAATATTCAAACCGCCCTCAATAGCCGCCCAGACTTTTGCAGCCTTGCCCCCGCCGTATTGATAGCGCTTCTGAGGAAGGCCGAACAAGACAAGGAACCTATATATCGTGTCGTACAGAATGATGTCTTTCTCTCCTTCGCCATCATAAACATCGGCCAAGATTACGCTTCGCACGATACCAAAGTTCTCGTTCTCGTTCTCCCAAATATTTTGGAGCTTAGACCGGAGGCTTTCTGGACAGACGACAGACTCTAGGATCTCCTCGTACGGAGCGTGCCCAGTGAAAAGGTGCAACATACAAAGGCCAAGACCAAAGTTGTCGTGGCCGTGGCCCTGGGTGGCGTCGTCGCCCAGTATGAGCTGCTCGGGGGGGGTGTTCTCTAGCGTTGTAATCTGAGCGAGAGTGATTGGCATTCCGTTGCTCTCGGCCCGCAGATCCGCCGTTCCGTAATCGGCGAGCTTCGCAATCAGAGAGCGATCCTTCGGCATTATCAAATTAAACGTCTTATCGTTGAGAGCGTACTGGAGGCATACATCTTTGTTATTATCATTATCAGTGGTGTGGAAGAGTGTGCGCCCGTCTTGCAGCAAAAAGTTGAGCAATTTCACATCATAGTGTTTCAGATTGTATTTCTCCTTGGCTACAAACAAGCTAAAAGCCATCTGGAACAGTAAGCTTCCCGCCTCAAGTGTCGATATTGTCTTTGTAGGCTGGTTCCCGAGAAAGTCTTCTGCGTCTCCTTTGCTGCAGAGTTCCATTCGTATGTACTGGTAACGGCCCGCCTTGCTTGAGGCAGGCTGGCGAGGAAATTTGGTCTTCTTGTTCGGGTTGTAAACTTTCCCCTTGGGAGCTTTGCTTGTCTCACTCCCCCAATGAGAGGCGGGGGGGGGGAAAGCACATGTGAAAACCCCACGAGTAGAAACAAAGTTGGGGCAAATATTTCGCCTCACGAGCGATGATAAAAGCGATGATACGGCTAGCTCGGCACCAACGATCCTCAACTCCCCATTCGACTCTATCACGTCGATGTCCATCACTGACAGTGCCTCCTGCTTGTTCGTGCTGCTATTGTGAACGCGGTAAACTTTCTTAAGGCCTCCCTCCGAAAGAAATGACGCGTGCGGGAACTGCCGGTCCAAAAATCCGTAAGGGCGGAGCATCGACTTGACTATCGAGGCGTTGTCATTTGTGGTGGCCATATTCGTGGAAGACCTAGAGTTGATGGCATCTTCATCGTCGCTGTCACTATCGCTATCGCTGTCGGTATCAACAGACTTTGAGCGGCTATTGGTATTTTGCGCTGAGCTCATGGCGTCCTCGCAACCCACGCTAAGGTACATGAGAGTCGCTTGACATGTGGTCGATTCATCTGCCCACACGGAACAAACGAGCGAGGCTATTGTCAACAGCTCGTATTCGTCTAAGTGTGAGAGGATCTTGTTAAGGTGTAAGCCAAATACCTCTGATTGAGGTGAGTGCGATGATGAGGACGGCGGTGAACCGGACGCTGCTGTGCCATTAATCACGCTGATGCTGTCAATGCAATCGCTTCTCGTTTTGCCGCCAGCGGAGATAGGAGAATCACAAATCGTAGGGGCAGTCAGGTCGCCATCTGTGGTTATTGCTCGCACTGGTTTACCGAGTCGCAAAGTCTGTGATGTGGGCAAGAAAGACCTCCTGCTACTTGCTGCTGTAGTATTCATGGAGAAGCGCGAAGATCCGATTGCGCTAAAGCGCGAACTGAATCCGTGACTATCGCGAGAGATCATAGACGGAATGATCGAAGACGGCCTGATTTGCACCGTAGTATCCAACGCAGCAGCGCACAAAGATATCCTCCTATGTTTCGCCATCGACTGCCGCTTGCGCTTTTCGTCTAGGGCAAGTGACGTGGTTTCGACGGCCTCGTTGGTGGGGCTGAGAGCCATGAGGGAAAGCATTGACGCCCCTACACTCTCGCGGCGGGAATTCGGCTTAAACATGGAACTGCGGCGACGAACGGTCGAGTTTATGCGACCATTGCCGCTTTTGTCCGGGTAAGGGTCGGTACTATCGCGTTGGGCGGGTTTCATCAATGGAATGTGCGCGTCAAACGCGTCAAAAAGATCCTCGTCCTCGTCAGAATCGACGTCACTGTCATTATCATTTCCTTTAGAGGCGGGAAATGGAGGTAGGGGAACGGCGTTGCTGAATGTATCGTCCTCCTCTCCTTCGTCCTCTTCCTCGTCATCAAATGCAAGAGTCTGGGAGAGAGAAGTGGGGGGAGTGGGGGGTTGGATGTCATCCATCTCGCAGTCGCTACCCGGCTCAATGTCATCTGGACTGCCATCGCAACAAGCAACGGACGCGGCAGGTGGAAAGTCTGTCCCTGAGCCATAAACGGCATTGACATTTTCCAGGTGATCTAGCATTTTTGTGATGGTTCTTGGATTTGCAGGACGTGAAGTACCGAAATCCCGTGACCCAGGTTGAGAAACCCAGAATGCTTTCTTGGGCATCGGAGTTTCATTTGAGGAAGATGAAAGGAGCTCCCGGTCCGTTTTTTGCAGGGGTGTTTTTCCTCCCGCCAATTTGGGAGATATTGTGATTCGGCGCTGTGGAAAAGGTGGTAGCTCGTCGTTGTTAGATGTGTCACAATTGTTTTCGTCCATTGTGGGCATGGGTGACAGCGAAGATGGCCCTTCCGTAGAGCGCCGCCGGCGAAGAAAGCCCTCGCACTCGTTGTTGTTGGCATTGACGGTAGTGCTAGCGGACGCCGTCTCTGTGTTTTTGGCTTTTGTGTTGGAATGCTTCTTCTTGGGGGGATTAGCTGGGGGATCCGCGGGAGGTGAGAAGTGGTTCGATTGGTCAATTGCGATAGAAGCGATGTTATCTACTACAAAGTCCATTTCCACGTCACCGTCTTCGTCGTCAATGTCGAAGTGGGGATTGCTGTTGGATCTTTTGGCGGCGGGCCATGAAGCAGACACGGGGGCGTCATGAGGGAAAGAAAAAGATCTCTTTCGCGTGTTGCCATTGGTAGTGATGCGGGTGGCAGCTGTTGCAGAAGAGATGATGTCATTCTCGCTGTGTCTCTCCAGAATTTCTTCTTTGGCCACTGCGGGAGCTTTCGACGCACTCTTTTTGGAGTTCTTCTTTTCCTTGAGCAGCTTCATAGTCGCCTCCATGATCGACTGAATGTGCTCATTCTTTCCGGGCGGCAGCTGGAGAAAGCAAACCCCCGCACCGGCCGTTCGGAGGGGAAACCCTAGGCCTGGAAAGGCGCTTTCATTTGACCCGCTACTCGCCCATTGTAGGAAGCGGGATTTACGCTCACTAGGCCAGTGATTTGGTGGTACAATCATGCTACTCTGGTTGCTACCGAAACCGACGTTTTTCCTCGCTTGGTTTACTTTTTTCTTCTCTTCGGATTTAATCGCCTTGAATAAAAACTTGACGTCCTCGTATGTTGAATGGCTGGAGAGAAGTTGGGAGAGAGCAGAAGGATCCCCAGTGAGGAGAGAGAAGCTGATCATAGGGCTTGAGTCGCTCACAGTCATTGATCGCCTGGCGGCCGGGGGTTGCATTAGCTTCTCAAATGAAGTATCGAGCTCGTCTTCGTCGTCCGATTTGGCCACACGGCGCCAGGCACCGGCGGAGGTGAAGGTGGTGGAGTTTTTATTGGCTAAACTCTCAGTTTCAGGAGAAAACATTCGTGACCTACTACGCTGTCGCCCCTTGAAAGGAGTGCTCGCTTCGTCACTAAGCAGCTTAGCTTCTTCGCGTACGTCGTCGTCCAGCATCTCGACCGGCGTACCGCAAACACCCCTCTTTTTCGAATTGCTTCTTCGGAGCGCAGGTGAATCAGGGGAAGACAAAGCATGGAACAGGGTCGATTTTGCCGTGTCCACAGAAGAGCCCAGGACCCCCTGCGGCGCTTTCTTTGTCTTCTTAGCGGGGTTGACCTTTTTCGACGTTGGTTTCGATGCTGCTGCAGGGGCTGTAGTATTCTTCTTTCGCTGTGCATTCCGTTTCGAAGCCCTCGTCGCTTTCTTTGGGGGAGAATCTGAGCACAGACGGGTTCTTTCGTCGTCGTCGAAAGGCCATTTCTCCTCTGCACCGTCCATCCAACCTCTAGTGCCCACTTTCGCCAGAGAATGGAAGTCCACCCCATTCACCTCATTTTCCTTCTCCGTGTTCGAATTTCTTCCATATCCTTTTGCCTTACGCCTTCGCCCTTGGGCAATTTCACGCGGCGGAGAGGCTGTCGGAGCAGGAGCTGTACCAGAGAGCCAGTCCATTTTGGGCAAAAGGAGAAGAAAGAGGGACTGGGAACTGGGGGAAAGTTCGGAAACCCCACAAAAAAAAACGACGAGAGAAGGAAGGATACGAATACAATAAATGTTATCAATAAAATAGAATAATGATGACTTCGGCAGTCTTACTTATTTGAGCAAACTCAAACCACAAAACATTATAAATATATAATATACTCAACATTCCGGTCCTCTAGCCGTAACGATGACGATAATCGATAATGATGATGATGATGACGATGGTGTCGATGGAGAAGACGGCGACAATGGTGTCGATGGAGTAGACGGCGACGATAAAGAAAGTGACGATGATGAAAGTCAGTGTCATCACATTACCCGACGCCGCAGAAAAGAAAAGGGCAGGCTCTCTTTGGTGCCCACTTACTTCTGCCCATTTTGATTTTAATGCTGGAAAAAAAAAGTGTTCACTCCCCCTATGCTTGAAACTGGGGATTCGGCCTACCAGGATATAACCTAACCTAATTTAACCTATCACGACCAGGTTATGGGCCATACCTACAGTAACTGATGCAAATCCAACTCAGAAAACACCTGAAAGAAACATTTAACAAAAATGTGTTGCTTGTAGGAGCAGGAAAAATCAGGAGGCGGGAAAACCCTAGCTAACACGTCTGGTTTTCTGGTTCTTTTATTATCTACCTGCTTAAAAGACCGACCGACTTGGCCTCGCGTGCCAAAATGGTGCCTCTCTCACATAGAGGATCAACCAATCAATGGTCAATAGAGCGGACAACATTGTGATTTAGGCATGCTTCCTGCATCCTGACCTTTGCCTAATTTCTCCCTTAAACTTAATTAATTAAAACGGATAAAAACCTATTTCTCCAACATCCCTGTTAGATAATAATTTCTCCAACATGAGGTCGCCATCTATGAGGAGCTCTACGCCCGCCGACATGGCAATAGAGCGGACAACATTGTGATTTAGACATGTTTTTAACTTGACTTACCTTAGTCGATGCTAGATAATAATGTAACAATAACCACACACCCCCCTGTTAGATAATAATTTCTCCAACAATTTCGGCCACAACACTTTGTCAAAAACAGCTCAGAGCAGGAAAGAGGAATTTTCCCTTCCTTGCCTGACACTTCGACCTTCGGAGTGAACAGCCCAAGCACAGATGGCACAAAAAAAAGAGCCAAAAAGACCCTAAATGACCCAAAATCGAAAGAAAGATACCCAGACACAAATCGCCGAAAAAACTAACATAAGAAACTAAAGAAATGAACTGAAAACATTACGAAATTTTTTTTTGAAATTTAGTTTACTTAAATACATTTTTGATACATTATTTCTTTTAATTTTATTATTTATATTAGTAATATAACTTTTTGGAATACTATATTTTTAAAAAATTAATTATAAAATATTATTATTGTTTAAAACGAAATTTTTTTAATTTAAAATATATAAATAATAATATATATTTATTGAAATTAATGAAAATATAAGATGCACAATAATTATAATAAAATATTTATTTAATATCATTAAAGGAAATCATGTTATAAAAATGTATTTAAGTAAACTAAATTCGGGTGATTTGATGTTAAAGAGAGAGGCGTTTAGATTAAAACGGTTGTTTGGGCATGGGTTCAGGAGGACCTGAGTCAGATCTTGGAGGAGATTGGGCTAGGGAAAAACCTGCATCATATCCCCCCACTTCGTCCGAGTCTGATGGTGTGTTTGTGGGTGCTGTGATGACGTAACCGTAACGAGAGCTTGGATGGGTTAAATGTGTGTTCAGTGAGTGTTTTTTGTCTTGTTTTCAGATTGAGCAGATGTTTTTGTTCTCTTTGTCGTCGTAGGTTTAGGTGTTGTGTTTTCGTCTTGTGTTTCCGTTGGGGTTCATGTTTGCGTTTGCGTTTGCTTTTTGTTCGTTGTTCTCGATCGTGTGAGTGGGTTTTTGCCTGATTGTTGTCTCCTCAAGAGCCTCCTCAAGAGATAATACAACAGGACTCAGGTGAGTGTGAGGATTTTTTTAATTCTTCCGAAGTGGGCATAGAAGAGACTGCAGACGCTACATGGTGAGTGAACTCTGTTAGGACATTCTTGAGTTCTGCATGATCAGATTCAGTGAGTCGTAGGGAATCGAGAGAGTGGTGTTTGGGAGAGAATGTAATTTCAGATCCACCGGCCAGCGGTAGATTGGGATTAATGCGTACTTTTTTCAGTGACCCGCTTGAGTCTGGGGACAAGATTGCTGTGGATCGATCAGTTGTTGTTGTTGTTCCTGCACAGGGCTGATGTTCAGGGAGATTATGGATTATGGTGGTGTGTATTAGCGTTAGTATACTGGCAAGGCAACTTAACATGCTTCACGATATCAGCAGATAAGCTATTGATAAAATACTCACAGAACTCAGAAAGAACCCGTCATCTGTCCATTCGTTACTGCTTCTTTTTACTCCCTCATGAAGTGGCAGGAAGAAGGCATGCGCAGGAAGAAGGCTTTTTGAGTTTATGATAGTGACTTCAGTATCAACGGGTGTACCTGAAGAGCTACAGGTAGTATTATCGGTATCAAGAGTGGTTTTCTGGCGAATTCCTCTTTCATTGTCAGCATACTGGTCCCACTGCTGCTGTTCCATTGTTGCTTTAAGAATATAGTGTGGCTATTTAGTGAGCCAGAGCCCCTATATTTTGCCTTAAATGAAATTGGCGGACTTGAATTCAACAAGTAGTAGCCCAACACCGATAAATATCGATTGTTAGGCCTTTTTGACATAGGCAGTGGCATTCTTACGTCGTTGTCAATGATGCTGAGCTGTAATTCAGTTAAGGTTGATCTTTCCATTTTTATGAATCCTATTATTCCCTTACCTACCCTAGTCCCTCCCTCTCCCTTATGTCGCTTTAATTGCGTCTTAAATTGGACTTTGGGCTAGTGCTAACTTATGAGACACCTTTGTGCCACCTTTCTTCGCACCACTAAATGACATTCCCTTTCCTCCCTAGTCCTTGCTCTCCCTTCTGTCGCTTAACTGCGTCGTAAATTGCACTTTGGGCTAGTGCTAACCCTAAACCTTTTTGACACCAAGGTCTTTCGGGCGCTCCCCATTACTCCGAGCTTACTAAAAAAAATAAAGTTAAAAGGTCTCCGCAGTTTCTGTTTGTTGCATTAAGGTCCCTCCAGATCTGGATCTACCAGACCTGGATCTTGAACCTTCAGTTAATGAAATCTCAAATACCAACACCTCACATGGCAGGGCAAGAGGGAAAATACAATTCAATGAGTAATTGGCGCACCACTAAATGACACCAAGGAGAAGGGCTATGCTGTCAATTCCATGGCCACTGCACTGACCTCCATGGCGTCTGAGCTGAGCTTCGACATGACAATGACGGATTGGAATCTGAAAACAGCTAGATTACTGGCTTTCCGAAAGAAGAGGCTTTTAAGAAAGCAACCTTGTTTCGACATTCATCAAACAGAACCTGCCGCCGTCTGTCCAGACTGCTGCCTTACAGAATGCACTACGGGGTCAGCAGACTGCCAACTACGGGAGCTTGATTTCCAGACTAAGACGAAGGAGACCCGTTTTCTTCTTGTGAACGCCACACACGCACAAAGCGGTCCGAGGTTGGAGTTCATGAGTTTGCCTTTGCTTCAAAACCCTGGACGACGAAGAAGCGCTGAAGAAGGAATCGCCGGGAAGGCCAAAAACACAAATAAATCCAAAACCTACAAACCTTTGTTTTCCTTTGAAGAA
>Ga0115557_1001242_pt1 | contig 17572 bp, 19 predicted proteins | sample COGITO_mtgs_1104_FD_87280 | JGI IMG/M metagenome (GOLD analysis project Ga0115557, IMG submission 87280) | Pelagic marine microbial communities from North Sea - COGITO_mtgs_110421 | ecosystem: Environmental > Aquatic > Marine > Epipelagic | place: Germany:Helgoland, sampling site Kabeltonne...
GAATATTGGATGAAATCGCCAGATGAAACAGCATTAGTACCAAATGATAATTTATATACTTATTTATCTAGTCAAGGACCAATAAAAATGAAATTATCAAATCAGGCAGCATTAAGGGGACCACCGGTTGATGGTGTAAAAGGTTCTGCTGAAAAGATGTTTATGTTAGCAAATAATGTTGCAAGTCCATTATGTTGTCCATCAACATTTTCTACCAGTACAGGATGTTTATGTACTACTAAAAATCAAAGAGATTTTATTGCATCTAGAGGATATTTAGATGAAAAGGTTGATTTAATAGAATCAGTTAAAAAGGCAGAAATATAAAATTGTATTTATTATAATGGAATCAAAAAATTGTCCAATATGTGAAAATAATATGTTTTTTTTTGAGAGATATCCAAATATGGTATGTAATACATGTTTTGATAAATCGGTTACAAAAGATGGTAAAAAAATTAAATTTTATAATATAGATATTTCTGGTGGATTTTATTCAGTTGTTGATAATAAGAAAGGAAATATTCATGAATGTTATATTAATAATAATAAATGTTATGCAGATGAGGCAAGATTCGGTGGAATTGTAATACAAAAATTATCTTAATAGCATAGAATGAATTTTTTCATATGAATCTTTATGTCTTTGATCATATACATTTAATCTTTCTAATCTTTTTTGTTCATTTTGTTTTTCTTGCATTTGTTGCATAGCATAATATTGTTTTTCTTTATCATTCATAGTATATGAAATATTTGATCTTTGTGATTTTATACCATTAATAGAATGTTGTCGTCCAGTTATATCAACAGAAGAAGCATCTATTAATGTAGAACTATCTGTAAATGCTTGTTTATAATCTGTCATAGATAAATTATCGGTTGTTCCTCCAAAATCGGTTATTTTATCTCTTCCTAGTGTCATTAATGAATCTTGATTTGACATTGATATTCTTACTTCTGGTTCCATATATTGAGTTAATTGTTGTGAATTTTGTGATTTAGATTTTTTATATTGTTCAAATGTAGAATTAAATAAATCTTTATTAAATCCATTTTGGAATAATTTATTATTTTCACTCTCAATGCTGTTATTACTATTCATCCATGAAGAATAACCTTCATCATAAACATCTTTTATTTTATTTTCTTCATATATACTATTAAAAACATCAACATCAAAATTTTCTGTCATATTTACATTTACTTTTGGTTGACTTTGTTGTGTATTAAAATAATCATTTGCATTTTGTCTTAATTGATCATGTGAATGATTATTATTATTATCTTTTAATTTTTGTTTTAATAAAGCATAAGCAATAGATATTTTTTGGAATTCACTTGGAGATCCACCTCTGTCCGGATGATATTTCATAGCTGCTTTTAGATATGCTTTTTTTAATAATTGTTCATCATATTGTTTTGATATATTTAATATTTTATATGGATCCATTTTAACTTTTGTAGCTTCTCTTGGTAATTGTGGCAATTGTTGTTGTTGTTGTTGTCTTGGTTGATTAGTATCTGACTGAAAAAACATATTTGATGGCATTTGTTGCATATTTTGTAAATTCATTTGATATAAATCATTTATTTGTGATTGTTGTTGATTTATAAAATTTTGCTGCTGCTGAATATAAGATGAATATAAATCTCCAACTTGTTTATCTTTACTTGGTGTTTGACCCATACTTACTTATTTATATAATTTAAATAATATTATTAAACTAAATTTGATTTTAATTAAAGTGATCAAATTATTATTATAATATGGGGAATATTATTCCTTATTCTAAAAAAGCTAAAATAAATGATAAAAAATGTCCTTATTGTAATTTTATTTTATCATCTAAAAAAAATAAAAATCATATGAAAAATTGTATATATAATCCAAATATAGATCCATATGCATATACTATCTATGATATAGATTCAGAAATTATAAGAATTTAAATTAATTCTTTTTGATTTACAATATATCCCATATAAAATGATAATCCATTTAGTCCTATAATTAATCCAAATGCACTGCAACATTTTAATATATTTTTTCTTCTTTCTTTTTGTCTTTCTCTTTTAACATAAAAAAAAATATCTTCGGTTTTTTTAACTTTATTATAATTAAATTCATCTGGATTAATATCATAAATGCTAGTAGATCTCATTATATTCTATTATTATTAATAATATAATTTTTAAGTTTATTTTTTAGAATCATAAATAATTTTTAATGTTTTATTATTATCAAATATTAATAATCTATCAATTGAATATTTAGAACAATAATCTATATCTTTATTATTTTTATTAAAACATCCTTTTAAGATAATATTTTTTAAAGTTTTATTTAATAATTTTTTTTGATTTTTTAATGATTTTTTACTTACATCTGGTAATCTAGGAGCCGGATTTTTATCTGTATCTTTTAAAAATTCTTCTAATCCTTCTATACTTCTACTTTTATTTCGTTTTATTAAATTATTTAGAGAAACTTTAACACCTGCTATTACTATATTATAATTATTACATTTCTTAATTGCTTTTATTAACCATTTAGGATAATATTCACCTTTTGTCTCAAAAATAATATTTTGTTTTTTAAGTATTGCATTATTAAGTTCTATAGATAATAACAGATTGCATCCCTTTTCATCTAAATCAACACATTTCTTTTTAGGAATTTTTTTCTTTGTTAATCTTTTTTTACATCCATTATTTCTAACAGAAAAATATGATTTCTCAAAAAATTTTAAAGTTTTTCTAGAAGGATTTCTTAATTTAGATTTAGCATTTTTATTTTTACTAAATTTCTTTATTTTTTGTTTATAATTTGTATCATTCTCAACGTAATCATCTATTAAAAAAAATTTAGGATTTTTTAATTTAAGTTTTTCTATCATTTCTTTAGCAAGTTTAGATTTTCCGGAACCAGTTGATCCCATTGTTATAACTAATGTTGGTTTCATTATAATAATTATTTATATTTATTTTCTATTTTCTGGTTCTTTGTATTCATAATTTAAGAAGTCAAAGATATCTTTTTCTAAATTAAATATCTTATCAACTTTTTGTTTATTATTGGTATGTTTAATGCTATATTCATTCATTGTATAACCTTTTTCTAAAGAATATTCTCTCATTTTAACATTAAATTCACCTGAACCAGTAAAATATAAAACAGCAAAAGGATATTCTTCGGGTTTCGTATACATAATATCAATACGTCTATGACAAGGTGATATATCTATTTTACCCATTCCCATATATTTTTTGTTACCTCTTGCTAATTGACAAGTTAGATAATTTACTTCGGTTAAAGTATCAATAAATTTATTATAAGTTTTCGTATTTGATGATTTTAAGAGTAAATCAATATCACCACTATCTTTTGACTTTCTGCGATAAGATCCTGCAATAGTTAATTCGGCTTCTGGATCTATTTTAGATAAAAGATCTTTAAGAAATATTTCATGTTTCTGTATTTCTGAATAGGGTATTCTTTGTTGGATATCATCAAAATATTGTAATCCTTTGAGTTGTGTTTCATTGAGATAATCTTTAATAGTTTCACATTTTCTTAAATCATCGATAGATTTAAATCCTTCACCATATAGTTTCTTTGCATGTTGTCGTCCAACACCATGAATCTTTAAGAATTCCTCTAAAGGTGATTTCTTATTTTTGATTTTTTCATATTCTTCTAATTTACCAGTATTAATAATCTCAAATATTTTCTTGATAGTTCCTTCACCAATACCTTTAATTGACAAAAGATGTTCTTTATTTAATTGTGTATCATCTTTTAATAGTCTTAATGAACGATTCACTTGTGAATAAGTCTTCACTCTCATCATATCATAATTAGATTTATAATATTTCTCTAATTGATTAAATACTATAATAATTTTCTCTAAATTTTCTTTTGAGTTTGTTTGAATGTGTTTTTTGACAATAACATCATCCCTGATGCGAACATATCTACCAAATCTAGGAACACCCTTATCTGTAAATCCAGAACATTCATAATTAATAATTGTTCCAACTGGATGAGATATTTTATAATTATTTCTAATTTCATCATCCATACCTGAAAGAGTAAATATATGATTATCATCTTCATCTATACTCATATATGTATCATGATTAATTAGTGGTCTACAAATAAGACTTCCTAATAGTCCTTTATATTTACCATCCCCAAGTTTGTAACCAATAATTTGACCTTCTCTGTCAAATGAGGGTTTATATTTTAACATTTCATTTGACCGACCGTTCTTATATTTAGATTTTGGATGTTTAATCATAATTCCTTCACCTCCATCATTTATAATTTCATTGTAAAATTCTTTCATCATAGATTCATTTTTGATTTTGATTTGTTTTGCGAATATTAATGGGCAATTCATTAAAAGTTTATTTTTTTTTTGTTTAAGTTTATTAGATTTTTCAGTGAATTCCACAATTCTTTTTAAGATTTTTAATCTTTCTATGAATGTTTGATCAATGTTAGTGATATCATATACTTGATACTGAATATTTTTCCATTCATCTGGATTTGGATTCTTCTTGCGAACAGTTCCCATTAACTGAAAATTATCTCTCCCCGCCCATAGTTCACCATCTATAATTGTATCTTTTAAAAGATCATAGGGGGGCATTGTTTCCAAGAAGCATTCTGGTGCGTTAAATCTCTTATTATTACGAGAATAAAAGACACCGGTTAATTTCCCATCAATGAGTTCATAACAGAAAAGACATCTGTAACCATCAAACTTTTCAGACATTATCCATCCTATAGGAGGATTTAATGTTTCATTTTTGATAGTCATACCCAATTGATATTCTTTTGCGAGCATAACATCTTTTTTATTCATTTTGTATTTATGGTAATATTATCATAAATAATATTTAAATCAAATTTACATTATTATTATTCATTGTATCTTTTATTAATTTATGAACCTTATTAATATCTGCACCAGAACATTCGCCTTTTAATTGTTTTTCTTGATACATAAAAAATGTAGGAACACTTCTAATTTTAAATTCACTTGCTAATTTATCATTTTCATCGATATCAATCATATATATTTCTAATTTATCTTTATCACATCCTTCACTTATTTTTTGAATAAGAGGTTTTATACTTTGACATGGTTTACACCATTTCGCTGTAAAATAAAATAAAAGAAAACATTTCTTATCTGATAAAAAAGATAAATCATTATCAGTAATCTCAATCATTATTATTAATATTAATATTTAATCTTTAAATTTAATAATCATCATAACTTTCATCACTAATCATTTCTTCAATCATTTGCGTTCTATTATCTTCATATAGTGATTCTTTATATACTTCATATGATAAAGGATTGTTGTCAATATGTTCTTGTTCTTTTTGATAATAGATACGCTTTTGATGATTTGATAGTTTATTAATTTCGCTCGTATTAAGATATCTAAACTTTTGTGAATAACTGGATACTGGTCTAATTAATCCTTTATAATCTTCTTTATTTACAGTATGATTCCATAAATTTTTTGGGAATTTATTTCTTTCATGAAGTCTGCAAAAGCAAATATATCCACATATATATTTATCTTGATATGATTCTTTCTTTTCTTCATCAAGACATAGAATATTTTCTAGATGAAGCCATGGTTTACCAGAAATATTTTTTTGGCAATGAAAGCAGTTCATTTTAGTTATATGATAATTTATATTGTTAAAATTAATTATAATTTTAAAATCAAATTTGATAATAATTAGCATTTAAAAATTATCATATAACTATTCATTAGTATGGAAATTATCTCAAAAGAAAACTTAAATAATATTTTATCTGTATTTGATGATAAAATTTATGAAAATATTAACAATGATATGACTATGTTAAAAACAGAATCATATAATAAATTAGATGATATTTATAAAATAAATGATAAAACTGATAACTTATCCTTATCAAAGAAATCATATTTTCTAAAATTTATTGATAATTATTATAATACTCAAATAGAGATATATAATCAACGTATTAAAAATAAACAAAATATTATTGAGAGATTAGATAAGTTAAAACTATTAAAATTACCAGAACAAAGAAGTCCTGAATGGTATGATATGAGAGATAAAATGTTAACTGCTAGTTCTTTAGCGGATGCTATTGGTGAAGGTCATTTTTGTACAAAAGAACAATTATTAATGCAAAAATGTGGTGGACCTAGGGGTGATGTTCCTTTTTCGATTGTTGAGTGGGGAGTTATGTATGAACCTGTTGCTACAGAATTTTATGAATCATTAAAAAACGTTAAAATTTTAGAATTTGGATTAGTTCCTCATCCTGAATTTGAGATATTTGGTGCTTCACCGGATGGAATATGTGATGAAACTTCTAGTGAAGAATGTATTGGGAGAATGTTAGAAATCAAGTGTCCTCCTAAAAGGAAATTTACAAAAGAAGTTCCTAAACATTATTGGATACAAATGCAAGGACAATTAGAATCATGTGATTTAGAAGAATGTGATTTCTTACAAGTTAAATTAATTGAATATAATGATGAAACTGAATATCAAAATGATATTTATATGGAAAATGATATTATTAAAGAAGGTATTTCTTCATTAAATTTACCAAAAGGATTAGTTCTTGCATTTGTAAAGAATAATTTAGAAGGTAATCCTACAATCTATTATGAATATTCTAAATTATTTCTCTCATATGAAGATATTTTAGAATGGTCTATAAAAACGATTTGTGATTTTGATAAGGATTATGATGTTCTTGTAAAACATTGGTGGAAAATAGAAAGATATGAATGTACACTTGTAGCAAGAGATAGACAATGGTGGTTAGATGCTCAACCCAAAATTATAGATTTTTGGGAAGATGTATTACATTATCGTAAAATTGGTATTCAATCATTATTAGATAAGAAAGAAGAAAAGAAAAACCAAAAACTTAAAAATAAGAAAACAAAGGTACAAAAAAATTCATTTAATATTGACAAAGAAATTGTAGATCAAATACAAAGTACATATTTAATAGATTCTGATTAATAATCTAATATATAATTTATATTAATAATCTAATATAAATTATATATTAGATAAATGTATCATTGTCATAAATGTAAGAGATTGTGTCAACTTCACAAAGGTAAATATATACCAAGTAAGGAATGTAAATGTAATAAAGGAAAATCTATGAAATGTTCTCCTAAAAATAGACCATTATCTGAACCAGAAAAAACCGGTATTAAAATAGATGATTGGTTAAGTAAACATCGATTAAAAAGAAAATCCAATAGTAGGAGATCAAGTAGTGGTAGAAGATCAAGTAGTGGTGGTTTTGAGGTAAAAAAGAAACCTGTTTTAGCGAAAAGGACAACAAGAGTTGTAGCGAGACCAGTTCATAGAAAACCTGTTATAGCAAGACGAACAAGTAGTAGTAGAGGAACAAGAGCAACCATGAGAACAAATAAACCAGTTTTAGCAAGAAGAACTGCTAGAGCTGTAGCGAGACCCATTAAAGGGAAGAAATCTATGAGTATAGAAGAAAGAAATTTTTTTTGGGATCAATTTGCAAAGGCGAAAAAGAAAAAGCACAAGAAAAAGAATACAAAGAAAAATAAATAGGTTTAAAAAAGATGATTGATATCTAATATAAATTAAGATGGATATTAATATAACAAAATTATCAGATAAGGAAATAAGTGATATATGTATTAAATATAATATTATTAATACAAATGATTTAAATAAATGTACACGTGAATTTGCAATTAAAGAAATACAAACATGGTGTGCTTATAAAAAAGAATCTTATAAGAAAAGAAGAAATTCATGTCCAAATATAATGAATCCTGAAAATACTCAAGTTAAAAATATTCAGCAAAATAATAAATTACAAAGGACTAATTCTCAGCCATTAAATATACAAAAAACACATAATCCTAAAACAAGTCCACCAATAGGTCTTCATCAAAGGACTAATTCTGCTCCATTAACTGAAAATGAAAAAACTTTAGCAAGAGAAGAACATCATAAAGCAGTAATTCATAATAATGTTAAACAAAATGTAAATACAAATTTAAAAAATCCAAATATGGATAACTATGATAAACTTGGTGTATATCCTGCGGTTAGAAGGTTAATTGCTATAGGAGATTTACATGGTGATTTAAGAGTAACATTATTAAGTTTAAGATTAGCGAAAGTAATTCCTTCGAATATATTTCCATATAATGTTGATAAAATATCATGGTGTGGTGGTGATACATGGGTTATTCAGTTAGGTGATCAGATAGATCGTTGTAGACCAGATAGTTGGAAAAAAAATTGTATAGAAAATATAAATGATGTTGTTGAGGATGAAGGAAATAATATGATGATCATAAAATTATTTCAAAAATTAGATGTAATGGCAAAAGAACATGGTGGTAGAGTTTTGGGAATGTTGGGTAATCATGAATTAATGAATATTGATAGAGATTTTAGATATGTATCACCACAAGAATTTTTAGAATTTGTTCCTCCAAATGAAAGAAATGTAAAATATACTGAAGATGGTTATCCATATGGTTATTATCATAGATTAAAAGTATTTGAGAGAGGTGGTAATATAGCGAAACATTATGCAATACAGAAAAAATCGATAACATTAGTTGGTAAAAATTTATTTGTTCATGGTGGTTTAAGTCATAATTTAGTATCAAAATATAGTATTCATGAAATAAATCAAGTTGTACAGAAATGGTTATTAAAAACCGCAAATGATAAAGAAAATAAAATATTTGATGAAATATTTAGAGATGATGATGATATGTCTCCTTTTTGGTGTAGATTATATAGCGAAGATGATGGATATGGAGAAAATACAGATAAAGGTTTTAATGAATTACTACACATTTTAAATAAAAATAATAAAACAATAACTCCAATTGATAGGGTTGTTGTTGCTCATACACCACAATTTATGGAGGATAAGTATATGAATTCATTGTATAATGATAGATTATGGCGAATTGATGTTGGAATGAGTAGAGCTTTTGGTGAACAGGGTGATTGTTGTCCAGATAATAAATACAGACAAATCCAAGTATTAGAAATATTAAATGATAATATTTGTAATAAATTAATAGCTCCTTATTTAGGAAGACAACCATGTGAAGGTATTGGACAAAATGCTATATTAGAGAAACCTAAATTTTTATAAATTTGATTTAAATATAATTTTTTTTAATTATAAAACGATAAATGCCAATTACAACAAAACAGATTTCAGATAATAATGGAGTAAAAATATTTAAACATCATGATATAAAATTAGAAATATTTATAAAAAACTGGGTTATTCCAGAAAAAATTAAATTCCCAAAATGGCAACGCGAAGATTGTTGGACAGATGAATATCGTATTGAACTTATAGAATCAATTATGATTAAAAATGATATTCCAAAATTTTATCTATCACAAATAGATAATGATAATAGTAATTTATTAGATGGTGGTCATAGAACGAGATCTATACTAAAATATATGAAAAATGAATTTTCGATTAAGATAGATGAATTATTTGTATATTATGATAAAATTCCAGTAAAGAAAAGTGAAAGGAAAAATAGAATTATGAATGAATCTGAAAATGATATATTTAATAATTATAAATTATCATTATGTATATATGAAAATCTAACTGAATTAGAATCGCGTAAGATATTTAATACTTTACAAAATTCACAACCAATGTCAATGGCAGATATAGTTAATTCACATGTTTCTCCACTAGTAGATTTCCTTAGAATTATCTGTGATTATAAAATTAGTGAAGATTTAACATTATCTGAATATGTAAATTCTGTAAATGATATCTATTTTCCAAATAAAAAGAATAATAAATTATTATATCATCTTGCATCAATCTGGACAATAGTTGTACCGTCTGAAATTAATGAAAAATCAAAAGGTGATACAAATGATATAAAGGCTTTATCTTATTCATTACAAGGTGAAAATAAAAAAACATCTACATGTTGGCATTATATTAAAAATTATAATAGTGAATTAATTGACAAAAATAAAGATGATTTTATAAATATTATATTATGGTATATAAAAATCATAAATAATTTAGAAAATTATGAAATGATTGATAAATTAAAAAGAGGCGAATGTTTATCTTTAATTCATTCATATATATATATTAACAATTTTTCAGTAAATAAATATTTCAACATGATAAAAGATATTAGACAATATGAATTTATAAAAAAAGAAAGTGAAAAATTAATAGATCATAATTATGAACAATATTGCACTAATAAAGAAAAATATGAAAGTTTAGATGGAAATTATAATAATAATTTATCAATTTGGAGTAAAGGTTGTACTAATATAAATAAAGATCATATGAATCGTAGATATAATACTATAAAAGAATATTGTACAGATAATAATTCACTATTATCTGATTGTGAAACAATTGGTGAAATTACTTCTTAATTATAAAAATTTAAATTATTATTATTTTTTTTATAAATTTGATTTATTTAAATATAATACAATAAATTATATAAATGATTACTTTTAATAAAAGTAATTTTGATAAATATAAAGACTCAATTAATCTTATTGATGATTTATTTAATAGATATTCAGATACAGATGATTTTATGAATAAATTATGTAATATTATACAAACAACAAAAGAAAATAAACATGATAATGCTGAAGTAAGTACTCCCTATAATTTATTACAAAAAATGTCAAAAAGATTTGATAAAGATTATTTTAAAAATTTACCTACAATCTTAGATTATTCTTGTGGAAAAGGTAATATTATTATTACAATATTTTGTTTATATTTTAATAAATTAAAATCTGATTATGATGATAATGTTAAATTATGTAAATGTATTTTAAAAAATATATATTTTTCAGATATAAATGAAATAAATGTTTATGTTACTAGATATAAATTATTAAAATTATGTGAAATATTTACAAATAAATCATATGATTATGATATGAATTATTGGGTAGGTGATAGTATAAAATTAAATATATCTACAGTATGGAATATAAATAATTTTGACTTAGTATTTGTTAATCCACCATTTGAGAATAAATTAAAAAGAAATAAAACTCCTCATAAACTTTGGATTGACTTTACATTAAAAACATTTAATGAATGGTTAAAACCAGATGGATATTTATATCAAATATCTCCATCAAGTTTCTCTAGTCCAAGTAGTAAAATATTAAAATTATTTAGAGAAAAAAATGTAAAAGAAATTCACTTTAATCAAAGTGAATATTTTAAAAATATAAGTATATCAATATCATGGTATATTATACAAAATAATAATAATTTAAGTGAAACAAATATTAATGATAAATTTAAGATATTAATAGATGATAATGTTATTTATATACCAAATGATATATCTAATCCTATATCATTAAAAATACATGATAAAATTATGTTTAAAAAGAATACTAAAATAAAATTAGAGAAAGATTATGTAACATGTCATAATATTAGATTAAAAGATGATAATTCATCATTAAGTAAGATAGAAACTGAAAAGCATAAATATCCAGTATTTCATACAAATAAACAGATATGGTATTCATCTATAAAACAATCATTAAGTGAAAAGAAAAAGGTAATGTTTACTCGTTCGGGATATACAAAACCATTTTATGATGATGGTAATTATGGCGTAACTGATTTAGGATATTATATAGTTGTATCAAATAAAAATGAGGGTGAAAATTTATCTCATAATTTAAATACTGATATATTTAAATATATATTTAAGACAGCAAGATGGTCTGGGTTTGGGAATGAAAAGGTATTTTCGAATATATCAAAATTACCAGATAAAAAATATACAAATGATGAAATATATAAATATTTTAAATTAACAGATGATGAAATAAAATATATTAAAGATAGTCTTTAATTTTAAACCACATGTTTGTAGATGTGCTAATTTCTTTGGACTTTTTAGGTCGTCTTTCTCCATATTTAAGCATTTTATTTTCTTTTTTATGAAACTGTTCACCTTCATATTTATTTTCAGGTAAATACCACGCTCCATTTTTCTGTAATGTAAATGGGATATCAATATGAAGTATTTCGCCATTAAAATCAGAAAATATTATTCTTATATTCTTATTATGTTTGTGATATGATAATTCACAATTTTCATTATTCACTCGTTGTAAAAGAGTTTTATATTTTTCATTAAATAATGAACACATCATCTCTCCATTTTTCCCTATTAATAATAATTCTTCATTATGATATAAATCTGCTTTTTTCATTAATTTTGATTTAATATTATTTTTATTAAGTTTATCGAGCGCTCTAATAACTATATCTATTCCTCTTAATCCATATTCTTCGCAATCATTAGTCCAATTTTGTTTTATATTATCCCAGTAAAGTGCATCATCTGAATTTACATATTTATCTTTTACTATCTGAAGAATATTATCTATTTCATTCATATCTTCTAATATATCTTCATGACCCATTAAAATATAATTTTTATTTCTTTGCTTCAAGCATTTTTTTTGTCCTTTAAATCGTTTACCTGTTTCGCGATCTAAATACATCCCTGGTCCACATGCTTCATCTAATACACAACTATTAATAAAAGAATGCCATGTTCCACTTGACAACTGAATACTATCATAACCACATCTATAATTTTTTAATGATATTGATATAATTTCATCATTTTCTAATTTTATTATAAAATCACCTTTTAATCCTTTATTGCGATATTCTGCTTCTACATTCATAATATCCATACGACAAGAATATTTCTTTACTAATTCATCAATAAACTTGCTACAACATAAATCTAAATTTTTTTTATAATCTGAATTAGCAAATTTAGTACATAAATTTCTCTCTCTACAATAATCATTAAATTCTTTCTCTATACTTTCAATAGAACTAATATTAAGATCTCTTTTTATTAATTCCCTCTGTACTATAAGACACCAATATATTTCACCCGTATCTTGTATATAATGATCTATACAATCACCTGCACCCATTATTATAGTTTTATTTATTTATCTTTTAAATAAATAAAATCAAATTTAATAGTATAATGAAAATAAATATATATAATCATTTAGCGATTTATCATACAAATTTAAGAAATATAGGAATATTTATTACAATTGCATTAGCATCATACAATTTTACATACAAAACAAATTATATGAAAAAAATAGGAAATACAATTATTCCTTTAATATTTATATTTATATCAATGTTATTGAATATTGATCTATTATATATGATCAATTATAATGAATTACATGATTATAATAATAAAAAAGATATAATTACATTAAATATTATTCCTTATTTAACAATGATATTATTATTTTTAATATTTTTAAGAATTTTTTTTATTTAATTATATATAAGTTTCACAAATTTGTCTACAAACATCAATATCATCATAATTATCTATATAATATTTAATAAATTTTATTAATTTTTCTCTCTTTTGTTTTTTATGATTAATATGAATATTAATTATATCATGTATATTTGGGCGAAAGAACATATTCCATCCTGATACACTATATTCATTTTTTAAAGTTTCTTCATATCTTAATGTATTTATAATATTTTTAATATAAGATTCATAACATTTCTTTTTAAATGAATTTATTAATTCTTTATCAATATCTTCTTTATTTAGGACAATACTTCCGTAGTAATCTAGCATTTTTATGTTCTTTATTTAATTAATAAAAGAATTATTAATCTTAAATCAAATTTAAAAATTTTTTATATGCTTCACTTGCATTAATTCTATCTTTATAATGAAATTTTAACATATCATTAAGTAAACTAATATATGATTTTAATTCTTCACTTTTAAGTAATTCTATAATTGTATCACTTTCTATATTATGTTCATATGCTTTGTCAAATATTAAAGTTAAAATAGTAATAGCAAGTGAATAAACATCTAATTTTTTAAGCAATTCATTTAAATTTTGTTTATTTTTATTATGTAATTTATCTTCTAGTAGTTCAAATCTTAACTCGTCACTATTTTCATTTGACAAACTATGAATTGGTTTATATAAATTATTATAATTATTTCTTGGAACATATTCTGCGATTTCTTCCTGTTCATCTAAAATTTCTTCATTGGAATAGTTTGGATAATAAATATATTCAAATGGATATGATTCATAAATTCTATCACCTTTAAATTCAGTGTTCATTCTTTTAATAACTTTATTATAATCCTTTAAAAAGATAGATAATCCATAATCAATTAAAATAAATCTATCATTTTTATAAAGAATATTTCTTCCATTTAAATCATGATGACATATATTATGTTTTGATAATTCATGGATTCCCATAAATAAATATTTACATTTTTTAAATAATTCTATAAATGAATATATAAATTTTTGTTTCTCTCTAAATACTGATTCAGTAAAAAATTTTTTCATATAACTTCTCGCTGAACTACCACCATATACACCTTGATATAATAAAAATTTAGTATTATTATTTAAATTTTTAATTTTTTTCTTTTTTGGAATAATACATTTATCTATATCACTAATTTGTTTTAATTTATTATATTCTGGTGATAAGCATTTTTGTGTCCATATTACAGTCCATTCTTGATAATTTTCTATTTTTTTAATAAAATTATTTATCTGAAATTCATTATATGATTCACTGTCACCTGCAAATAATAATTTAGAAGTTTCTTTATTTTTAGATTTACTTTTAGTATTTTTTTGTTCTTTGTCACATGGTATTTTAGGAGTAAAGACGCATCCAAAACTACCACTATTAATTAATTTCGATTTACTCATGTTATGTCTAATTTATAATAGAAATTAATATATAATTAATTATATATGACAACATTTAATGGTACAGATAGAAGTACATGTCCAAATATGAATGAAAATACTGATCAGGAAGCATGGAATACATTTGTAGAATATGGAAGTTCACCTTCATCGGGGACAGTTGATCCGTCATTTGGTACCGGAGATTTTAATAGAATATGTTTTAATATTTGTGAAACAGGTAGTATTAATGTACAAGGATTACCAGAAAATTTTCACTATATTGATCAAAATGGTATTTGTAGAGATTGTCCTGGACCAGGAGATGCATCTGGTATAGAAGATATTGGTGATATGGCAGAAATGTGCGCTAATTTACCACAAGGCCAAGAAGTTTTTCCAGGAACAGATGGAACACCTACTTGGTTTATTAGACATCAAGAATATAATTTAAGAGAAGATTTTATTGGTTTAGATATTGACTGGACAGATACAAGCGAAGATGGTCCTAAATTATTTTGGATGAATGTAGAAAGGGGACTAACTGATAATGAAATTTTATCACAAATTGGTACTCGTAGACCCGGAACAACTGAATATTCATTACCAGCAGGATATGATAATATGACAGAATTAAGAAATGCTATTAATGAAGGTAGAGGTTCAGTAGTAGTTTGCGATACTACTAATCAACCCGATTGGATTACAGATACAAATCCATGTATAACAGGGGATGATAATTTATTACATTTTGGACCCAATCATATTGTTATTGAAGAATTAAGAGATTTTGAGATTTATTTACAAAGTCAAAGAGATAGCCAAGATTCTAGTACTGTTGGTTCTGTTATCCAAAGTTTTAGTGAATTGCTTTCTGGTATTACAGGCGATTCATCATTTGAGGCATGTGTAAATGATAAATTAAATACAGGTGATAATGATAGTGAAATACAATCAAGAATTTCTTCATATGATAGATTGTCACAATTTTCTAATGAAGATATTAATTATCTTAAAAGAAAATTAAGAAGAATTGTAGTTATAAGAACGGATGATGTCAGTGAATGTATGAATTTATTAAATTTGGGACAATCAGTATGTACTACTGGTGTAGCAGATAAAACATTGCAAATTGGAAGATTAATATTTTCTATAGTTGGAAATGATAGAATTGATGTCTTAGATATGGATAATGATGAACGAATCAAATTAAATAAAATGATTGATGAATTGGGTCCATTAATTCCTCAAGCAATTAAAAATATAATTCATGTTTCTAAAGAATATGAAACAAGGATTTGTAATGTTCCATCAAATACAACTTTATTATTAGAAAGAGTATATACTGATTTATATGATAAACCCACTAATATTAATTTTGATATAAGTCCATATATAGATTTTAATTCATTAATAAATATAGATGATAATGTAAAATTTATTAAAACAATAATCGTATTAATAGTTTTTTCCTATTTATTCATGCATTTAGCAAATATATTAACAGCTTTTTTTAGTAGAGGTAAAGATATATCTTAATATTATTTTATTTATAATTTATATATGACTCAATCAACTACTGGTGAAAGTGGGGGTAATAGTATATTTGATAAAATTATGAACCAACCATATTTCGCGGCGACCACACCTGATAAAAACCGTGTGATGACTTTTGAGGAAGTTAAAACTTGGAATGATCTATCTATATTTCTACAAAAACATGCTATTACTAATGAAACCAAATTATTAGAAAAATATAAAGAAATTATTAGACTAGAAGATAAAGATTCGCCACAAGAGAGTATGAGTGAAACATCAGGTTATATTGATAAATCCAAGAGATTTCAGTCAGGCGAGTTACCTGAAGAGGAGGGTGGGAGTGAAGAATCTCCTATTACCGGCATAGGAAATCCATCCTCTGAGCAAGTGGAACAAAGTATAACAACCGCGGTGCGGGAGGGTGCCGTAGCGGCGTCAGAAAGGGTACGAGGAGGGGCAACGGGTTTGCACGGAAAGACTGTGGAAGGAATTTATTCTGCTGGTAAGGCGGCGGGAGGATTGTGGAGAGCGTCCGGAGAGGTGGTGCGAAATGTGAAAAAAAGTATGGGCGATGACGATAATTCTCTGAGGAGCAACCCGATGATGGAGAATGCGGCGACCCGACGCAGAGAACGTCTAGCAATAATAACGAAAGCGCTGGAGTCAGGAGGAAATCTCACGTGGGATGAGACTAAGGCCAGGAACCTGGCCGGACAGCCAATCCTCCCGCAGCAGGCGCTGGCGAAGTTTGAAGAAGATAGGCTGCTGTCTCGGGTGGAGGCGGAGAAGCAGGCGGCCAAGGAGGCGGCCAAGGAGGCGGAGAAGCTGGCCAAGGAGGCGGAGAAGCAGACCAAGGAGGCGGAGAAGCAGGCCAAGGAGGCGGAGAAGCAGGCCAAGGAGGAGGCCAAGGAGGAGGCCAAGAAGGCGAAGGCCCTTCAGAAGGCTGTGAACAAGAAGTGGATGGATAGCACCGTCGGTCACGACGCCGCTCTCCTTATGGATCCGATCGAGGAAGAGGGGGGGGATGAGAACGATGATGAAGCAAGGGGGGGGGGGAGATCAAAAAAAATAATAATAAAAAAAAAATCTAAAAAAAAAAAAAAAAAATAAAGAAAACGAAAAAAAAGCAAAAGGAAAAAAAAAAAAAAAAAAAAATCAAAAAGA
>Ga0115557_1001251_pt1 | contig 17531 bp, 17 predicted proteins | sample COGITO_mtgs_1104_FD_87280 | JGI IMG/M metagenome (GOLD analysis project Ga0115557, IMG submission 87280) | Pelagic marine microbial communities from North Sea - COGITO_mtgs_110421 | ecosystem: Environmental > Aquatic > Marine > Epipelagic | place: Germany:Helgoland, sampling site Kabeltonne...
AACTCATGCCAAGTCGATTGGCTTTGGAACTTCATTGGGATACCGCTATCGGTACCTACAAGCATTACAACTCCCGCTTCCCTGAGCTGGTTAAACTTCCTTTCTAACGTTGGCTTTCTAACCGGCGTCAATTGGAAGTAAGGCATTTGATCAGGATGCTTAATCGAGTTCTGAATGTCTTTAATCACCGAATCCGGCAGGTCCAAGTGCCATGAAGGATCATCCAATTCTTCTGGATTATCTCGCTTGTACTCATAGTTATAAAGTCCTTCTACTGTTGGTGTCCAGAAAAGTGGCCCTAAATTCATCTGGGCAGTACGCTCTTTGATCATTTCCATCACATCTGCGGGATACTCAGGAGCGGAAGCCAAGCCGGTATGTTCAAAATTATCAACGCCTGCTTCTAACCCTCTTCTAATTTCCTCAGGACGATGGCTATGGGCTACTACTTTCAGTCCGTTTTTATGTGCTTCATCAATGACGGCATCCAGTTCCTCTTTTGTCATTTGGTCCTGGTCGATTAGTTTAATACAGTCTACCCCAGCAACAGCTAACTTTTTGACTTTCGCCCTTGCATCTTTGGCCCCTTCAACTCCCCATCGATATGACTTGAGGTTTTCTGGCACACGCTTTTGGATAAAGGCACCCGACATGTACATGGTTGGCCCTGGCAATTCTCCATTGTTAATGCGGTCGCGTATACGAATGCTCTCTTCAAGGTTTCCACCTAAGTCTCTCGCACTGGTCACACCAGCCAACAGCAATTGATGGGCTGATGCAGGCATTACCACGTCACCAAGAATTGCCAAATAATCAGGTGAATTCCAACGGCCATAATCACTGTGCCCATTGATTCTTAGATGCACATGCATGTCCCAAAGACCTGGCATTACACTCATTCCTTCTGTAGAAATAACCTCAGCACCGTCTGGTATAGCCAATGTCTCTACCGTTCCAACTTTTATAATTTTATCATCCTCAATGATGATCACGGAGTTCCGAATTGGTGTGCTGCTGAATCCATCTATCAAAGTCCCTCCAACAAGGGCCTTGATATTCTGTGACGAAAGCGGCATTACACATACGCCGACAATCGCTAGAAATAATAACTTCCTAAGTCCAGCCATCTTACTTGTATTTTTTACCATGCTTGATCACCAAGTCAACATCCTGTAATAAGCTAATGTGCCTTAATACATCTCCTTTCACAGCGATAATATCAGCATACTTTCCTTCACTTACTGTACCCACTTTGTCAGAAACACCCTGCATTACAGATGGCCAATAAGTAGCCGCTTTTAGTGCATACATGGGATCGACTCCAAATTCATTTACCCAAACATCTAATTCATGCCAAGTAGACTGGCTATGAAATTTCATTGGTATACCACTGTCTGTTCCTATCAACAATACCAATCCGGCTTCTTGTAGCTGACTAAATTTTCTCTTTAGTGTAGGCTTCCTTACTGGTGTTAATTGAAAATAAGGCATGCGGTCTGGATATTGGATTGATCGTTTGATATCTGCGACTATCGAATCAGGGAGGTCCAGGTGCCAGCTATCATTGTCCAATGCTTCTGGGTTATCTCTAACATATTCATAGTTATAAAGCCCTTCAACTGTTGGTGTCCAAAACAATGGTCCCAAATTCATTTGTGCTGTTCTTTCTTTAATCATCTCCATTACATCGGCAGGATATTCTGGTGCTGATGATAATCCGGTGTGTTCAAAATTATCAACACCCGCTTTTAGACCTCTCCTAATTTCTTCGGGGCGATGACTATGCGCGACAACTTTTAGGCCATGCTTGTGTGCTTCGTCAACAACAGCATAAAGCTCCTCCATGGTCATTTGGTCTTGATCGATCAGTTTTATACAATCCACACCAGCATCGGCAAGTTGCTTGATTTTAGCGCGTGCATCTTTTTCTCCACTTACACCCCACCTAAATGCTTCTGTTCCGGGGTAAGGTTTCTTTTGAATAAATGGGCCAGACATGTACATTGTTGGTCCGGGAAGTTCACCATTGTTGATTTTATCTCTAACGGTTATGCTTTCCTCCAATGGTGCACCTAAATCACGCGCACTTGTTACTCCAGCCAATAATAATTGATGTGCAGAAGCTGGCATAATTACGTCTTTTAACAAAGGCAAATAGGTCTTGTCCCAGTAAGTATAGTCACTATGCCCAGTGATCATCAAGTGAACATGCATGTCCCATAAGCCGGGCATGACACTCATACCTTCAGTAGAAATCACTTCTGCCCCTTCAGGTATTGGCAAAGTGGCGACTGTGCCTACTGCTTTGATTATTTCACCTTCAATAATGATTACAGAATTTTGGATAGGTGTACTGCTAAATCCATCGATCAAAGTGCCTCCAACTAAGGCTTTGATATTGGACTGGGAATACATTGGAATAGAGAAGAGCAAGAGTGAGAAAGCCACCAAAGCCCGTTGAGCAAATTTGAACATGTTCTATAGTTTAAGGTTGTGCTTATAATTTAGAGGAAAAAGACCGAATGAAAAAACAGAATGATTTAAGTCGTTTATCAATTACTCCGATATTTAGGAAGAATTAGAAAAATTATAACCATAAGAGTATGTCGAATAAGAAATACATTGAGTCAGGAGATGGATTACCAAATTGGAGCAATCCCATCAGTCATGCCGTAGTAGCCAATAATATGTGTTTCGTGAGTGGGCAACTGGCCATTAATGCAGAAGGAGATTATGTTTCTGGAACTGCTATGGAAGAGGCTCAAATGGCTTTTGGGAATTTCTTTTCAGCTATAAAAAATGCCGGATTCAAAAAGGCAGACATTGTATTTGTTGACATTGCTTTCAATGACTTAAAGGATTTACCGGAAATAAATCAATTGTATATAGCATTGTTTCCAAAAGGAAAAAGGCCTGCTCGAACGATTTATCAAGCTGAAGCGCTTCCTTTTGGTGGTAAAATCAAGGTTACTGGCACGGCAGTTAAGGACCTTTAAACAGGATCGAATGGATTAACCCGATGCAACTCAATTATTAGCAATTAGCTATATTAGAGTTCTTTATTTTCTTAAAGTTGAACTTTTTAACCTGGTACATGGTCTTCAAAAAAATAAAAAACTACAAATCATTTTTCCTTGAAATGTTGGCCATATTTATTGGTATTTCTGCTTCCTTTTAGGTAGCCAATTATCGAACAAGCTTGGAAGAAACTGACCTGTCAGAAAAATACCTGAAGGGCTTTATCAAAGACCTACAAGCAGACATAAGACAGTTGGATACCCTCCTTATCACTAGAAAAAACAGTCTCAAAGTGTTAAGGTCCTTCTTAGAACTATTGAAACTAACAACTTAGATTTAGATGAATTTTACGATAACTACTTTTACTTATACCCTTTCTATAGGTTCATACCGAGTACCAACACACTCGAAGAAGTGCTCAATACTTCACATTTGAGACTCATTAAAGATGTAGAACTGAAAAATGGAATATTGGATTTAAGAAGTCTATATTCAAGTATAAAATTACTTGAAGAACACATTTACCATGATCGCATGGCTTATTTATACAATGAATTGACTATGAGTCACATAGAACTTAATGGACTGCACATTAATCTTGATAAAGGTTTGTACTCCAAAAGCAAGGATGCTGCTTTGTATAAAAAGGATGCCGAAAATTTCATGAAAGACCGCTACTTCAAAAACTTCTTTAACCTTTTTGATCTAAACATTAAAGTGCTTTTACCGCTAATAATTGATGCAAAAGCGGAATGTGAAGCGCTGATTAAGGAAATGGAAAGTCAACTAGAATAGTTGCTAAAACATCTTCCAACAAGCGATCATCGAATTGTAAATCGCTTAACAAGTCTTTCAAATATTAATAGATTCAACAGGATCAATGAGAATGCATAGGCAAAATCTTCAACAGGTATAGTAAAAAATCTCATGCCCAAATTCTCTAAATCATTGTACCAAACCACTTCATTCTCTATACCCGTTCCAGTAAGGACACCATTGACAATAATGAACGGGATTAACATCACTATAAAGGTCAAATAATACGATTTTAAGAGCGTTTTATTTGATAGGTATGCCAACAGCAATATTGCAAAAGCGAATGCCATATCTATCAGTGTATAAGCCAATTGGTAATTAACTACGGCATTAATAGCGAAAAGCAAAAGCAACACTACAGTCAGGTACTTTACTGATTTCGCTTTTAGCATGCGCTTTGAATTAAGGTCTAGAAGCGCATAATGGGTAAACATGCATGCATATGGAATGCAAATGAAAAACAACCATTCTTCAATTGGTAATCCCAGGATTTCTACTCCAATTAAATATGCATCAGTAAATCCCCAAAATCCTTTTTCGGTAAAATAAACATCCCAAATGATATAAGGAATTAAAGCCAGAATAATAGCTATCCAGAGGATGTTCCACTTTTTATAAAGCCTAACTCTAGGGTGAAAACTCACCAATAATGGAACAGAAATAGAAAGTAAATTAATCCAGAGATAAGTCGACATTACTTAAATTCTTTTCGAAAATATTTAAGCGGCACCCACAGCATTCCAAAACATTCACCATCATGCTTCCCTAAATGCTTATGGTGCATCTTATGTCCTCTTCTAAGGGCCTTTAAATACCTGTTATTAGTATTTCGCAAGACTTTTACCCGCTGGTGGATAAAGAGGTCATGAACAAAGAAGTAAACGGCTCCATAGATGGAAATACCAATTCCGATACCTAAACAAATCACCCAACCATAAATGGACCAGAGCGCAAAAGCTGTGATAGCGAGGACTGAAAAGAAGACAAAAAAGAAATCATTCCTTTCAAAAAATGAATCATGGTTCTCTCTTACATGATGATCTTCATGCAAATTCCAGAAAATACCATGCATAATGTATTTGTGCATCCACCAGGCCACACCTTCCATTAAAACAGCTGTAATTACTATTGTTATAATCAATGTCATTGTTCTAGTTCTTGACGTACGCGTTGAAAAAGCAATTTAAACCATTCGGTAAATTTTTGAGGAAACATAACCAGTTCCATGCTCAAATCAGATGTAGAGATAAAGCGATAATCAGCAACTTCATCTGGATTAACAATTGGCAAGTCATCAGAATTCCCAATAAATACATGGTCCAATTCCTTTTCAATTAATTCACTATCAAGCTTGGCCTCGTATTGGAAGCTGAATAGTTTTTTTAACTCAGTATTAATACCCATTTCTTCCCGCAATCTCCGTTCAGCAGCGGATAATTCAGTCTCTCCTCTTGTCGGGTGAGAGCAGGCACTATTCGACCACAGATCTGATGAATGATACTTATGATGAGCACGTTGCTGGATCAACCATTCCCCTTTGGAATTAAATATAAAAACGGATATCGCTCTATGCAGCACACCCTTTTTATGCGCTTCTAATTTGTTCATGTAGCCGAGTACATCATCCTGATCATTTACCAATATAACCTCGTCAACATTCATCATGCTCCAATTTTTATCAAAGAATCCATGTACTCATCAGCATCTTTTGAGTCCATTAATGTGTCAATCATTTTTTCTTTAACATCTCTTGACAAATCGCTTTCTTTGACATGCTTTTGAAGAAATAGAAGGTCACTTTCAATGTCATCATGATATCCCAACATTGCAGGTGCATTCAATTGTACTAACAGTCTTAGATAAATATTATCAACATTTTCCTTTTGTGCTATTGAACCTTCCAATAGCGATGTGCCTTCATTAAAATGCTTCATTTTGGTAAATGGTGAAACAAAGAACCTCGCCATCATTGATTGACATGCCCCTTTATAGGCCATTACCGTATTCCTATTCGTTTCAACTTCAATTTCTTTGGCCAAATAAGCCTCGAATTCTTCTTCTGTCTCAATTTGGTGAAAAGCTGATCGAAAATAATCAAGGTCGTTTTCTACCATGTCTGCTTTAGGACCTACTTCCAAAAGTATAATCAACATGAGCCAAAACTTCGTCATTGTTATAACATATTCAACTTGAATTGCACAAAACTTTTAGTCAACAAACCGATCTTCAACGGGTTGCTAATTCGGATTCTTCGTTCTTTGATTTCTTTCGCATCAATTTTTTCTAACTTATTCAAAAGCTTAGAGTAATATACGTATGCTGTATACACGCCAAATTTTGCTTCAGTTGGTAATGCTTTTATGCCTTCGTATGCCTTTTCAAAATCTCTTTTGATTTCCGTTACAATCTGACTTTTGGCGTCTTCATCTAAACCTCCAGCCTTCAATTGTGGAAAATAAGAGCGCTCAAGTAATTCCGTATCATCCTTAAGGTCACGAAGAAAATTAACTTTTTGGAAGGCACTCCCTAATTTCATTGCAGCAAATTTCAATTCATCATATTGTTTTTGATTTCCTTGAACAAACACCTTCAAACACATCAGACCAACTACATCCGCTGAACCATATATATACCCTTCATATTCCTCCCTTGATTCATACTCTTGTTTGTATAAATCTGCCTTCATACTTCCCATAAAGGCATTAACTAGTTCGAGGTCTATGTCATATTTATGGACTACATCTTGAAATGAATTTAAAATCGGATTCAGACTTATCTTATTGTTTAAAGCATTTTCAAGATCTATTTCTAGCTCCTTAAACAAGGCCTCTTGGTCATAATCATGAAAGCTGTCTACAATTTCATCCGCTAAACGGACAAAACCGTATATGGCAAGAACCGAATAACGAATCTTTGGTGATAACGTCCTTACAGCCATAGAAAATGAAGTGCTGTACAAGCTTGTTACTTGTTCACTACATTGATATGATAATGTATCAAAAAGGGATTTCATAACTAATCTATACTGTCTTTAATAACTAAATCTGTAACCAATTTACCTGATATAATTGCAGGTGGTACACCCGGCCCTGGTACGGTCAACTGCCCCGTAAAATAAAGTCCTTTCACCTTTTTACTTTTAATCTTAGGCCTTAAAAAAGCCGTTTGTAATAAAGTATTAGCCATGCCATATGCGTTCCCCTTGTAAGAATTATAATCGTCTTTAAAGTCCTGAACACAATATGACTTTTTAAATATAATATTGTTTTTTAATTTTTGCTTTGTAAGCCTTTCCAATCGTTCCAATATTATAGAAAAATATTGCTCACGCATTTCAGGGCTATCCTCAAGGTCTGGCGCCAATGGTATAAGAAAAGTAGCGGCTTCCATTCCTTCAGGCGCTACGCTATCATCGGTTTTACTGGAAAAACTCGCATAAAAAAGCGGGTTTTTTGGCCAAGCTGGACGATCATAAATCTCTACTGCATGCTCATCAAATGAACCATCAAAAAACAAAGTATGATGAAGGACCTTTTCCAAAGGCTTCGAAAACCCTACATAAAATAACAAGGAAGAAGGTGCCATAACACGCTTGTCCCAATAACTATTGCTATAACCTCTTGAAGCCGCAGGAAGCAAGCTTTCCGTATGTCTATAATCGGCTCCAGATATAACTAACTCCGTGCGCACAGTATCACCATTCAATTCAATACTTTCTAAAGCTCCGTCATTATCGACATTTAAGGCTGTAATATTGGCATTGGTATGGAATTTTACACCCAACTCATTTGCCACTTCAACAAATCCCTGGACCACCGAGATCATGCCCCCCTTGGCATACCATGTTCCTAGGCCAAAATCGGCATAGTTCATAAAACTATAAAACAAGGGAGTATCGGATGGCTTGGCACCCAAAAACAAGACTGGAAATTCCAGTAATTGGCGCAACCTTGTGTCTTTGAAATTACGTTTTACGTAATCACTAATGGTCAGTACGAATTGCTTTAGCTCAAATATGGTTTCTTTTGTTACTAATTCTAATGGACTTAAACCAGGCTTATAAACCAAGTCCTTAATGGCGATGTCATAATTACTCTTGGCTTTCTTTAAGAATTTCTTAAGCTCCACAGCCGCTCCTTTTTCTACAGACTCAAAGGTCTCTATTATCTTATCGACATTATCATCAACATCTATAAAATCATCCTCGCCAAAGTAAACCCTGTAAGCCGGTCCCAGCTTACTTAGCTCATAATAGTCTGAAGTTTTTCTTCCTAGGTCGTTAAAAAAACGTTCAAATACATCAGGCATCCAATACCAGGTTGGCCCCATGTCAAATTTAAATCCTTGCTCCTCGTACTGTCTGGCTCTCCCGCCTAACTGTGCGTTTTTTTCATAGACATTTACGTCATACCCATTACTTGCTAAATAGCATGCCGCCGAGAGTGAAGAAAATCCAGAACCAATAATTGATGCCTTTTTCATTTTGTTTAATAAATTTTAATTTTAATTAAACAAAAAATAAATGTTTCTTTATATAAATCCATGGTATCCTTAAAGGCATCTAAATCTTATCCAATAGCGAAATAATATCATTATAAACAGTAACTCCAACTGGGAGTTTAGCCTGACTTAACTCCCTGGTATTTCTACCTAAAACATGCATTTTTTCTCCACGCAAGGAAAGTATATCTCTGGACATTTCATCTAAAAATGGCCCAACTTTCTCTAAATTTGGTTCAACAGTAAAATAGCTCACGTAATCGATTTCTTCAAATATTTCCTGCAGCCCCAATAAAGTCTCCAAAGGAACACTAGGCCCTAAATAGACAGACTCATAACCCTTCAACAATAGCTCAAAATGAATGTATATAATTCCGATATCATGGATTTCATTTTGAGGTAAAAAGAGGACAAAAGTTTTTTTAGATTTTGCTTTAACACCTTGAACACGTTCGATGTTAATCAGTAATTTTTGCTTTAAAAGCACTGAAATAAAATGCTCGTGAGCAGGAGTAATGGTGTTTGATATCCACAGTAATCCGATCTCTTCCAACAACTTGATAAAAACTTTTAAGAAGATCTCACGAAATGAACTCTGAGCTAAGAGTTGGTTGTAAGTATTATCAAAAAGCGTTCTATCAAAATTGAGCATGGCCAATTTAAAGTCATTCACAGCATTCAAAGGATGCTCCTCCCTCACGACTAGTTCACGAACCTTCACAAAGATCTCATCGTCGGTCAGTTTCGCAATTTTTGATACTTTGACACCATTCTCGTTTAGTAAGGCTATATTCAATAATTTCTGCAGGCTCTTTTGATCGTAATTTCGAATGTTAGTATCCGACCTCATCGGTTCGAGCAATTCATATCTCTTTTCCCAAATGCGGATGGTATGGGCCTTCACTCCTGTAAGGTTTTCCAGGTCTTTTATAGAAAAGGAATTTTTGATACTCATTTTATTTTGTTTAACCTTTTATTGTTAACTTGAAACAATATTAAGATTTATGTTTTAGATTAGCAAATCAAAATTTCCAGAAAATAATTCGTTAGAAGGGTCATTTTTTTAGGCTCACGAACATTATTGTAATGAGAATACTGCTTACCGGTGCGACAGGATATATAGGAAAAAGACTTCTCCCAGTCTTAGTTGATGAGGGTCATCATGTAATTTGCTGTGTGCGCGACACTGCGAGGTTTAACCCACCACAATCGCTTCGGGAGAAAATCTCGGTAATTCAAATTGACCTTTTAGACAAGGAAAGTCTCAAGAATATTCCAAAGGAAATTGATGGAGCCTATTATTTGGTTCATTCTATGTCAGCTTCTACGAAATACCAGGAATTAGAACAGCAGTCAGCAAAGAATTTTAGGGATGCATTGAATAAGACAGATGTTCAACACGTCGTTTATTTGAGTGGCATTGTAAACGAGTCAGAATTATCAGAACATTTAGCTTCCAGAAAAACTGTTGAATACGAATTGAATCAAGGTGAATACAATTTCACTTCCTTAAGGGCTGGGATAATTATTGGATCTGGTTCTGCCTCCTTCGAGATCCTTCGGGACTTGGTAGAAAAACTTCCTTTAATGGTTACCCCGAAATGGCTCCATACACGCAGCCAACCAATTGGTATCTCTGATGTAATTGCATTCCTAACAAAATCTATTTTCAATCCCAAAACATACAACCAAGACTTTGACATTGGCGGACCAGACATTCTTTCTTACAAAGAAATGTTACTTGAATTTGGCAGAATTAGAGGCTTAAAAAGGTGGATTTACACAGTGCCTGTAATGACTCCAAAGCTTTCCTCCTATTGGCTGTACTTTGTTACTTCTACATCGTATAAGTTAGCAGTGGCCCTGGTACACAGTATGAAAATTGAAGTCATTTGTCGCAATAATGACATCAACAAAATACTTAACATAAACCCTTCAACTTATCAAGAAGCACTTCAAAGGGCTTTTAGTAAAATTCAGAATAATGAAATAATTTCCAGCTGGAAAGATGCTTACGCCAGTAGCGGCCTTAAGAATAACATCTCTGACTTTACACAAATCCCTTCTTTCGGTTGCTTCAAAGACCAGAGAAGTCAGGCTTTTGACGACAGGGAAGTCTGCGTAAACAAAATCTGGAGTATTGGTGGTAAAAATGGTTGGTACCATGGTGATTGGCTATGGAAGTTCAGAGGATTTTTAGACAAGTTATCTGGCGGTGTCGGTTTGAGGAGAGGCAGGACCAATTTGACAACCCTACATGTTGGAGATGCCTTAGATTTTTGGCGCGTTTTGTATGCCAATAAAGAAGAAGGTAGGTTGTTATTATTGGCAGAAATGAAGCTCCCAGGAGAGGCATGGTTAGAATTTAAGATAGAATCAGGAAAGCTCATTCAAACGGCAACATTTAGGCCATTGGGGCTAATGGGAAGGATATATTGGTATGCGGTCGCACCTTTTCATGGTTCAATATTTAGCGGCATGTTGAATAAATTAACAAAGACTGATGTTAAGAAAGGTTAGCAGCAAAAAATTATGAAAACGACTTTTTTTTGGTTCAGAAGAGACCTCAGGCTTGAGGACAATACTGCTTTGTATGAAGCATTAAGTCAGAAGAAAAACGTAATCCCCCTTTTTATCTTTGATGAGGACATCCTTAATGAACTGCCTTCAGATGATCCGCGTGTTCAATTTATTCATAAATCATTAGCAAGTATTAATGAGCAGCTGGGTCATAGGAATTCTTCAATTCTAATTCTAAAAGGAAATCCAGTGACCATATGGGATAACCTGATTGAAACTTATGACATTGACAGTGTCTTTCTAAACAAAGATTACGAACCCTACGCGCTCAAAAGGGATCTCGAAATAAAAGCGGCATTAGTAGCGAAGGGCATTAAATTTCACGCTTTCAAAGATCAAGTGATTCACGAGGAGTCAGAAGTAATAAAGGCAGATGGTACTCCTTATACGGTCTTCACTCCTTACAAAAATAAATGGTTATCCATTTATAAGGCAATCGCTTTAAAAGCTGAATTAAAATTTGAACACCTGCATCAAGAAAAATACGAGTTTCCTTCACTAGAAAAACTTGGGTTAAAAGCATCTAAAATATTTGTCCAAGACTACAATCTGAGTGTGCTCGATAAATATAATGAAGCACGTGATTTGCCAGGTATTGATTCGACCAGTTACTTGGGCCCACACCTGAGGTTCGGGACTGTCAGTGTTAGGCAGGTAATTGCACAACTTGAGGTGAAGGACAGCGTATTCTTAAGCGAACTAATCTGGCGTGAATTTTTCATGCAGATACTTTTTCATTTTCCTAAGGTGGTAACCGAGAATTTTCGAGCCAAATACGACCATATTGAATGGATAAATAATGAGAATGATTTTGAAAAATGGTGCCAAGGCGAAACAGGTTACCCTCTTGTAGATGCAGGAATGAAACAGCTCAATAAAACTGGCTACATGCACAATAGGGTCAGAATGGTAACCGCTGGTTTCCTATGTAAACACTTATTAGTTGACTGGCGTCTTGGAGAAGCCTATTTCGCAGAAAAATTACTGGATTATGAATTGTCTTCGAACAACGGGAATTGGCAATGGGCGGCCGGAACGGGTTGCGATGCAGCTCCTTATTTCAGGATTTTCAATCCACATACGCAGTTTAAAAAATTCGACAAAGCCGCAACCTATGTGAATCAGTGGTTACCGGAATTTCAAACATTAAACTATGCAAGGGAAATAGTCGAACATGACTTTGCACGAAAAAGAGCATTAGAAACTTATAAAAAAGGAATAGCACTGTATGTTTAACTTATTTAAAAAAAAATCGGAAGCTGAAAAGCTTAATCAAAAGTACAAGCAATTACTTGAGGAGGCGCACAAGCTCTCTACATCTAATCGCAGGCTGAGTGACGTGAAGGTCGCTGAAGCAAATTTAATTCTCGAGGAAATTGGGAAGTTAAAGGACAAGACATAATCATGGGATTTTATCAATTTAAATAGACGCTGCTTATAGTCAGGTTAATTGATGAGCTTTGGGAATTTATCTCGGGTCCAAGCAATTTGAAAAAAGTCACACCTGAATACATGGGCCTCAATATCACTTCAGAAGCGCCAACAAAAAATGTATGCTGGGATGATTATAAGCTATAAAATGACACCATTTCTTGGGATTAAGACTTCTTAGGTAACTGAGATCACTCAGCTAAAAGAAAAGCATTACTTTGTTGATGAACAGCGTGTAGGCCCGTACAAAATCTGGCACCATCAGCATATTTTAGAAGAAACCCCGGTAGTACTTTAATGACTGCCATCGTCAGCTATCAACTTCCACTCGGAATTCTGGTAAACATCGCAAACGGATTGATTATTAAGGGGAAATTGAATGAGATATTCGATTATAGAACCAAAGCAATTAAGGAAATCCTTCAATTTTAATACCTAGTTGGAGCAATCAATATAGGATGAGCTTCGACTATGTGCGTTTAGCTATAAACGATTTGTAAATCAGCCCGACAGTAAGAATGGCAATATTGGCAATAGCAGCGAATTTCACCAATTCGGCTCCTGCTGAAACATCCACGGTACGCGCCAAGTAAATGCCAATACTGGCCCATAGAATAACCATAGCGTACCAAGGATTTCCTTGCTTAAAAATAAAAAACAGCCCTAACATTAGTGCGACCAAAATAGTCACTATTGTTAGAATAGCGGCTATGGTTCCCTCATAGCCTACACCTACCTGTGTAAGATAAATGGCAACATTAGCTATAGAAGCCACAGATATCCAGCCCAAATAAATACTAAAATTAACATACTCGGTGTAATACTTTGCAGAAGATTCTGAAGCACGTGCTTGCAAATAGGTATAAATCAATCCGACCAATATGAACCCCATTAACACTAAAGAAGCTCCTACTGCTAATTGGTGCCAGGCTAATACCCATCCAGCATTAACTAGGCATACAAAAAGGAAACCCAGGTTCATCTTAAAATTAAAACTCCCCGGAAAACGGAAGGCCTTATTAAGTTGATGGATAACAAATGCAAGATTGAACGAATAGATAATACTCCATATTGAGAAAGTCAAACCCGCAGGTGTGAACAACGTAGGATAGAAACCAGATACATCACCAGTTGCATTACCATAGAGATTACCTGACCCTCCTAGATAATTAAGGTAAATCATTCCACCAAAGACTAGAAGGTTTCCAAGTGCAAGTAACTTTTTCATAAGTTCGAGGGTATGCTATTATTAATAATATTACTCGAATATAGCAAGATTCAACATTTCAATGCGCATTATAAACAAGTGAATTCTAAAGTGAAAGTGGATCATTGGCAACATCAATTGGTTCTAATTTTTTTGAAGCTTTATTAAAAAGCTTTATGCCTTCCATATCTGCCAACCATAGGCTTCCAGAAGCATCTTCAAATAATCTAGGCCAATACCTGTTAAAAGGGTCTTCTAATGCATCTCTAGCCATTTGAGACATTGGAATATAATATGCAGTTTTCCTCCCTGTCTTAATATTTATCCTAATTATTTTATCAGACTGGTTTAACCAAAGAAACCCATTCTGACCTAAAACCATTGAATAAAAAGATGAGCCTTCAGTACTACTTTTCACTCCGCTAGGCCTCCAGTTGAGCATTTTGGTTTTCTTAGTGGCTAAATCAACAATAATTAATTCATGTTCGTTTTCTTTAACCAGAAGTTGGGTATCAGAAATTTCTAAGATCTCACGTGCACTAAACTGATCGGAACTCAGGTTTGATTCAGATGATGTAAGATAATTATCAAATAAAATCGGCCGCTTTGTAAATTGAACAGCTCCTAAAAAATGCCCGTTCCAATATGCTCCATTATTATCTACGAAGATGTGAAACATGATCTGAATCTCATTTGACTTCTTGAACATGGGGTCAACAAACTGATCCAGTGTCTCCAATTGCCTATCAAAACGAAAGAGTTTATCATCAGCGTAAAACCAAACATTTCCAAGATTATCAAGCCTTAGTCTTTCTATCTTGGCAAGATCAAGGCCTTTGGGTATTTTGAAACTTTTTAATTGGTTTACCTCACTTGAGTTAGGCGGATACCAGAAATTGCCTTCTTGGTCAATTGGTAACTCACTCTGTAAAACAGACTCATAAGGAAAAAATCAATCTCACTTGTACTTAGATTTACCAGGTAATGGCCCTTTCCTTTACCCCAGAGCCATAACTTTCCATCTGATCGCTCAGTAAAATAATTGATGTCAGTTCCTTGAGTAGGAACATCTATCAAATGCTCAAATACGTCCTTCTCTTGAATGTATTTCCAGAGAGAAGAATTTCCACTGGTTATATCTTCCTCTTGAAGTAAAACAATAAAATCCCCATTATTCAAGGCTCCAAAATGTTTCAAGTCCAGCGTTGCTCTTGATTGTTCTACTCCCTCTTTCATGAAGTATGAGACCCTTGTGATTTCACCAGATTTCAAATTCAGTTTATTGAACACTTTACCATTAGGGTAAGCCCAAATATTACCATCATGGTCTTTGGTGACACGATGAACAGTATTGTTGCTTAAAGAATTTGGATTGGAACTAGAATGCTGGTAAGTCACAAAATCCACGCCATCATACCTTCTTAAACCGGTGTGGTTAGCAAACCACATAAACCCTTGGTCATCCTGGGTGATGTCATATACCCATCTAAAATTTAGACCATAGTCCCTGGTATAGTGGCCAACACGGATATTGCTCTGTGCAAAACTGTTTAAAGTGCAACAGACTATGATAAAGAAGGTTAAAACAGATTTTAGCTTAGCCATCAAGTATTAAAAAAAATCGATTTAAGGCATAAGATAATGAATCTAAGAACAAAAGATTAATCGAATTCCCTTAACCGATTACACAAAGCATCAACTTCTTCTTCCGTATTGTAATAATGCACACAACAACGAGCAATTTCCTTTAGCCCACGTTCTTCCATGTCCAAAAACGTATTGGCCAATCCGTTCCAAGAAATGTTAATTCCTTTGGAGAAAAGGTATTGTTTAACTTCTTCACATGACTTTCCTTCCACCGTAAAAGAGACAATACCACCTTTTACCTTGCCTATATCTCTAAGGGTCACTTTCGGCACTTTGCCCATTTGATGGCGTGCATAATTCCCCAAATGTTGAATGCGCTCCCAGATGTCGTCAATTCCAATTTCATTGATATAATCCACTGCCGCTTTTAATCCCATTACTCCTGCTCTATTGCCTTCCCAGTTTTCGAATTTCCGAGCATCTTTACGTATCGTATATTGATCTTTAGCTGTTATTTCAGCCGAATGTAAATCGAGACTTTGAGGCGTTAATTGATCAATAACCTTATTATTGACATATAAAAAACCCGTCCCTCGAGGTGCCCTTAAGTACTTTCTCCCGGTAGCTGAAAGCATATCACAGCCAATTTTCTTAACATCCAATGGATATTGACCAGCCGTTTGACATGCATCAACCAGGTAAAATGCTGGGTGGTCCCTTAACACTTCTCCAATCGCCTCCACATTTGCGACTAAACCAGAATTAGTTGGCATATGCGTTACTGATACCAATTTTACTTTATTAGAAAGTATTGACTTAAGAACGGCCACATCAGGTTGCCTAAATTCATCATTGGGAATGACTTCTATTTCAATCGCCACTTTTCTTTGCAAATGCAGGTAAGACAAATAGTTGCTCGCATAATCAGCTTTGGTGGTTAAAATCACATCACCATCTTGCCAATCAATAGCGTGGAAAGCCGCTCTCCAACCCACAGTAGCATTTTCCATAATGGCTATTTCACTCCTGTCGGCATTGAGCAATTCTGCAACGGCATCATAAACCTTTTCATATTCCTCAAAATGTCGGGTATGCGTTTCATAGCCACCATAAGTCATCTCTTCTTCCAGATATGTGAAAACTGCTTCCTTCACCACATTAGGAGGTAAAGATGCCCCTGCATTATTCAAGTGGATCACTTTTGAAGTCCCGTCTGTCTCATCTCTGTATCGTTGCACTTGCTCATCAGTCATCATTCCCGAATATATAAAAAGGAGAAGTCAATATTTATGACGACTAGAAAAAGATTAAATTCAAGGATAAATAATTCATTTGCCAATGAAATCATTTTTTATTTTAGTAATAAGTGGTCTACTTCTCTGGTCATGTAGTTCAGAAGAAATAACCACCAAAAGGCCCAATATTCTATTTGTCTCAATTGATGATTTAAAACCCACGATTGGTGTTTACGGAGATCCCTATGCAGTAACTCCAAACCTTGATGCTTTTGCTGAAACTGGTTTAACATTTATGAGGGCCTACAGTCAAGCTGGTGTATGTGCTCCTTCAAGGGCTAGTTTGATGACAGGACTCCGTCCAGATTCAACAAGAGTTTGGCATTTAGGAGACAAGTTTCGCGAGCTCATGCCAGAAGTGGTGACAATGCCTCAATACTTTCATAAAAATGGCTATCACACTGTAAATTTGGGTAAGATTTTCCATAATTATATGCCGGATTCAATCTCCTGGGATGAGCCTGATTTGCGACCACCAGCATTCAGTAGCCCCGACATGTATTATCGTGATGGCGAGACATTTTATCTAGACGAAGAGACCAACCGCATTCAAAAGATTGTGAGAGACTCATTGGTAAAAATAAGACCTGTACGTTACGCGGATGGGTGGAACAATGGCCCTGTCTGGGAAATGGAAGATGTCCATGATAGTTTATATTATGATGGTGCTCAAACGGAATTGGCCAAAAGAGTTTTGACTCGGATTGCAGAAAAAGACAAACCATTTTACATGGGACTAGGTTATTTCAGACCTCATATGCCGTTCACAGTACCCAAAAAATATTGGGACATGTATGACCCTAATGAATTGCCAATGGCTGACAACCCGTATCATCCTAAAGACGCGCCAATCTGGACCATGAATTCAAATTACGAGCTCAGGCATTACGATGGATTCAATGAAATTGGTCGACCAATTGATGGTTATCGAATGGAAGAAGATACAGCCCGAATGCTAAAGCAAGGTTACTATGCAAGTGTGAGCTATGTAGATGCGCAATTCGGGAAATTGATTCAACACTTAAAGGACATCGACATTTATGACAATACAATCATCATTGTTTGGGGAGATCATGGATGGAAATTAGGAGAGCATA